>Ga0209577_10001817_pt1 | contig 20996 bp, 23 predicted proteins | sample GraSoiAngelo_109_FD_185874 | JGI IMG/M metagenome (GOLD analysis project Ga0209577, IMG submission 185874) | Grasslands soil microbial communities from the Angelo Coastal Reserve, California, USA - 14_0903_12_20cm (SPAdes) (version 2) | ecosystem: Environmental > Terrestrial > Soil > Grasslands...
AGGTGTCGTACTGCTTCCACTTCTCCGCGTCGGAGAGCAGGTCGTAGGCGGACTGGACGTCCTTGAAGCGCTCCTCCGCGGCGCCGTCGCCGGGATTTCGGTCCGGGTGGTACTGGCGGGCGAGCTTCCGGTAGGCCTTCTTGATGTCGTCCGCGGAGGCGTTCTTCGCGACGCCGAGGGTCTCGTACGGGTTCGTCACGCCGCCTCCTCAGGAGGCGCGGGCAGTGGCGCCGACACGACGACCCGCGCCGGCCGCAGCACCCGGTCCCCGAGCCGGTAGCCCTTCTGGATCACCTCGAGGACCGAGCCCTCCTCAAGCTCGGACGGCTGCGTCAGGAGCGCCTCGTGCACGTGCGGATCGAACTTGCCGTCGGTCTCGATCTCGGCGAGACCTTCCCGCTCGAGCAACGAGGCGAGCGAGCGATGGACGAGCCGGACGCCTTCCTCGAGCTGCGCCTCCTGGTGCTCTTCTGCGGCGTCGAGTGCACGGCCGAGGTCGTCGAGGACGGGCAAGAGCTCCTTCACGAGCCGCTCGTTCGCGCGCACGATCACTTCGCCCTGCTCCCGCGCGGCCCGCTTGCGGAAGTTGTCGAACTCCGCCGCGAGCCGCTGGAGCCGGTCGAAGAGCTCGTCGCGCTCGGCCTGGAGGGCGCCGAGCTCGTCGTGCTCGGCGCCCTCCTCCGGCTGCGTCTCTTCCTGCTGCGTGATCGGCTCGTCGGTCACGGCTTCGCCGCGCCCTCCTCCTCGTCGATCACTTCGTAGTCGGCCTCCTCGACGACCTCGTCGTCGCTCGAAGGCCCGCCGTTCCCGCCGCCCGCAGCGGTCTGCTGCTGCTGCTGTGATGCGGTGGCGTACACGGCCTCGGCGAGCTTGTGCGAGGCCTCCTGGAGCGCCTCGGTCTTCGCGCGGATCTCCGCGACGTCCGAGCCGTCGAGGACCTGCCGGAGCTCCATGATCCGCCCCTCGATGGTGGAGGCGTCGGCCTCCGGAAGCGAGTCGCGGTGCTCCTTCAGGCTGCGCTCGGTCTGGTACGCGAGCGTCTCGGCGTGGTTCTTCGCGTCGGCGAGCTCGCGCAGCCGATGGGCCTCGTCCGCGTGCGTCTCCGCATCGCGGATCATCTGCTGGACCTCGTCTTCCTCGAGGCCCGAGCCGCCCTCGATCCGGATCTGCTGCTGGTTGCCGGTGCCGAGGTCCTTCGCCGAGACGTTGATGATCCCGTTCGCGTCGATGTCGAACGTGACCTCGATCTGCGGCATGCCGCGCGGGGCCGGGGGGATGCCGACGAGCTGGAACTTCCCGAGCGTCTTGTTGAACGCGACCATCTCCGACTCGCCCTGCGCCACGTGCACCTCGACGGAGGGCTGGTTGTCGTCGGCGGTCGTGAAGACCTCGGACTTCTTCGTCGGGATCGTCGTGTTCCGCTCGATGAGCCTCGTGAACACGCCGCCCTTGGTCTCGATGCCGAGCGAGAGCGGGGTGACGTCGAGGAGCAGGATGTCCTTGACCTCGCCCTTGAGCACGCCGGCCTGGATGGCCGCTCCGACGGCGACGACCTCGTCCGGGTTGACGCCCTTGTGCGGGTCCTTGCCGATCAGCTCCTTGACCTTGTCGACGACCGCCGGCATGCGGGTCATGCCGCCGACGAGGACGACGTGCTCGATCTTCGCCTTGTCGAGACCGGCGTCCTTCAGACACTGCTCGGTCGGGCCGACGGTGCGGGCGAGCAGGTCGGCGGTCAGCTCGTTGAGCTTCGCGCGCGTGAGCTGCAGGTCGAGGTGCTTCGGCCCCTCCTGCGTCGCCGTGATGAACGGCAGGTTGATCTGCGTCGTCATCGTCGACGAGAGCTCGATCTTCGCCTTCTCCGCCGCCTCATAGAGCCGCTGGAGCGCCATCGGGTCCTGCGACAGGTCGACGCCCTGGCTCTTCTTGAACTCGCTCACCATCCAGTCGACGATCGCCTTGTCGAAGTTGTCGCCGCCGAGGTGGTTGTCGCCGTTGGTGGCCTTCACCTCGAAGACACCCTCTCCGAGCTCGAGGATCGACACGTCGAACGTGCCCCCGCCGAGGTCGAAGACGAGGATCGTCTGCTCGGACTCCTTCTCGAGCCCGTAGGCGAGCGAGGCCGCGGTCGGCTCGTTGATGATGCGCAGGACGTTCAGGCCGGCGATCTTCCCGGCATCCTTGGTCGCCTCGCGCTGCGCGTTGTTGAAGTAGGCAGGAACGGTGATGACCGCGTCGGTCACGGGCTCGCCGAGATAGGCCTCGGCGTCCGCCTTCAGCTTCTGCAGGATCATCGCGCTGATCTCCGGCGGGGCGTACTCCTTGCCGCCGGCCTTCACGCGCGCGTCGCCGTTCTGGCCCTTCACGACCTCGTACGGGACGATCGTCATCTCTTCCGAGACCTCGTCCCACTTGCGCCCCATGAAGCGCTTGATCGAGAAGACCGTGTTCTGGGGGTTCGTCACCTGCTGCCGGCGCGCCGGGACGCCGACGAGGCGCTGGTCGTCCTTGAACGCGACGACGGACGGAGTGGTGCGGCCGCCCTCCGCATTCGGGATGACCGTGGGCTCGCCGCCCTCGAGGACGGCCATGCACGAGTTCGTCGTGCCCAGGTCGATGCCGATCGTCTTTGCCATGCGTGGTTCCTCCCAATGATTTGTGACTGTGGGAAGGATAAAATCTAAGCCCACTCATGTCAAGTTAACCGGCTGTGGACGACACGTTGCGGTTCCGCGCAGGTGGCTGCCACCTGCCGTGTCCCGCGCAGCCGAACCGCCTGTGCCGTCGTTGCCAGGCATTGAGAGGCGCTCGGCCCAACGATCGGCGGGAGATCGCCGTCGCGGTTTCACTTCCGTGACGGTGGCTGCCACCGGGACCTGGCTCGGCGGGACGGTCCAGGGCTTGGCTGGAATGGGCTAGGCCGGTTCTTGGCCTTCCTCGCCCTCGTGCGGCGAGGCTTCGGTCTCCTCCCAGTCGACGTCGACCGGCCGGTCGGACGTGCCCTCCTCGTCCATCCGCCGCTGCGTCTCGTTGCGGCCGTCGTCCTGCTCGTGCTCGCTCATCGCCTCCTCCTTCGTCGGCTCGGAAGCTCCGTTGCCCGCCTCCGCGCTCGGTTACGCTTTTCTCATGGAGCCGCTCGTCGACACGTGGGGCCGCGCGATCGAGAGCCTGCGCGTGTCCGTCACGGACAAGTGCAACTTTCGCTGCACCTACTGCATGCCAGCCGAGGGGCTCGAGTGGCTGCCGAAGCGCGAGGTCCTGAGCTTCGAGGAGATCGAGCGGCTCGTGCGCGTGCTCGCGCGCATGGGCGTCCGCGAGGTGCGGCTGACGGGCGGCGAGCCGCTCGTGCGGCGCGACCTGCCCGAGCTCGTGCGCATGCTCGCCGCGGTGCCCGGGGTCGAGGATCTCTCGCTGACGACGAACGGCGTCCTCCTCGATCGGCTCGCCGGCCCGCTCGTCGCCGCCGGCCTGAAGCGGATCAACGTCTCGCTCGACTCACTGAGCCACGTCCGCTTCACCGAACTCACGCGCCGCGACGCCCTCGACCAGGTCCTGCGCGGGCTCGAGGAGGCCGAGCACTACCCGGAGCTTCGGCCGATCAAGGTCAACTGCGTCGCGCTCAAGGGCTTCACCGAGGAGGAGGTGCCGGCGCTCGCGGAGCTCGCGCGCCGCAAGCCGTACGTCGTGCGGTTCATCGAGTTCATGCCGCTCGACGCGGACGAGGTCTGGCGCGAGGATCGCGTCCTGACAGGCGCCGAGATCCGGGCGCTGATCGAGGAGCGCTGGCCGCTCGTCGAGCTTCCGGCCGCGCAGTCGTCGACCGCGCGCCGCTTCCGCTTCGCCGACGGAGCGGGCGAGATCGGGTTCGTCAACCCGGTCTCAGAGCCGTTCTGCTCGGCCTGCGACCGGATCCGCCTCACGGCGGACGGACAGCTTCGCACCTGCCTCTTCTCGCGGCGCGAGTGGGATCTGAAGGGGCCGCTTCGCGCGGGCGCCTCGGACGAGGAGCTCGAGCGGCACATCCGCTTCGCCGTCCGCCACAAGGAGCTCAAGCACCGCATCTCCGACCCGGGATTCGTGCGGGCAAGCCGGTCGATGTCGCAAATCGGCGGCTAGCGCGCGAGGCATTTGGAGCCCGTCCGCGAAATCGGGCAGAATCCCCCGATGCCGATACCCCTCGGAATGACGTTTGCCTGGACCTCGTTGGGGAGTGCCATGGCGGGAGGAGCCGTATGAGCGCGGTTGCTGCCGCCGTCGGCCGCCGGTACTTGCCGCGCGGCTGGGCCGACTTCGGCCGGCAGCTCGTGATCTGGTTCGGCTTCCTGCTCGCGTACCAGGGCGTGCGCGGGCTTGCCGACCGCAACCCGTCGAAGGCCTTCGACAACGGCTGGCGCGTCCTCGGCATGGAGCAGGGGATGACGCACCACATCTTCGAGCTGACCCTCCAGCGCGTCGCCGAGTCGTCGTCGTTCCTCAACCGGCTCGCGTCGCTGACGTACTGGATGTCCGAGTTCGCGGTCGTCGGGCTCGCACTGCTCTACGTCTACCTACGCCGGCACGAGTCGTTCAAGCGGTTCCGGAACTGGATCCTGCTCGCGAACGTGCTCGGCCTCGTCGGCTACGTCCTGCTTCCGACGGCCCCGCCGCGGATGTTCCAGTCGCTCGGCTTCATCGACACGCTCGGAGGCATGAACTCGATGAACCACGGCAGCGGGTTCGTCCAGGTGGCCGCCAATCCGTACGCGGCGATGCCGAGCCTGCACGCCGCGGACGCGCTGATCGTCGGCGTCATGCTGATCACCGTCACGCGGCGCAGGTGGCTGCGCCTCCTGTGGGCTCTGTGGCCGTTGTGGGTCTGGTTCTGCGTCATGGCGACAGCCAACCACTTCTGGCTCGACGTCGTCGCCGGCGTGGCGGTCGCGCTGCTCGCCTTGGCGCTGCTCCAGAGCCACCGGTTCCTGCGGCTCGTGCCGAAGCTCGCGTAGGACCGGCGTGAGCAGGGCCGCGAGCCTGAAGCGCGGCTACACGCACGGTGCGCGCCGGCTCGCCAGCCGCTCGATGCTCGGCCTCGCCCGCACCCGCGTGACACCCGACGCGCTGACGGCCTTCGGCGTCGGCCTCTGCGTCGCCGCGGCCGTGCTCGTCTTCTTCGAGAACCGAAACGAGATCCTCTTCTACTGGCTCGGCGCCGGCGTCTTCGTCGTCGGCTCGATCCTCGACATCCTCGACGGAGCGCTCGCGCGGACGAGCGGGAAGGGGACGCCCTTCGGCGCCTTCCTCGACTCGACCACCGACCGGGTCAGCGAGGGCGTCGTCCTCGGCGCGATCGCGCTCGTCTTCGCGCGCCACCACGACCTCGTCGGGGTCGGCCTCGCCTTCGCCGCCGTCGCCGGCTCGTTCCTCGTCAGCTACACGCGCGCGCGCGCAGAGGCGCTCGGGCTTCGCGGCGACATCGGGCTCGGCAGTCGCGCCGAACGCGTCGTCGTCATCACCGTCGGGCTCGTCTTCGCCCCGTGGGGAGCGCTCGTCTGGGCGATCGGCGCGCTGACCGTGACCGCCTGGTTCACGGTCGGGCAGCGTGTGTGGAGCGTGCGCGTCCAGCTTCGACGAACGCGGCCATAGCATCCGTGCTATGGTGCTAGCACTTCGGTGCTAGCAGGAGAGCGCAAGAACGTCCTCGTGCGGATGCCGCGCGAGCTGAAGGAGCGGCTCGCCGACGAGGTGGCGCGGCGCGGCGGCAACCTGAACGACGTCGCAGTCGGTCTCCTCGCCTCCCGGTACGCGGTGCCGTTCGAGCCGACCGGCCGGACCGGCGCCGTCAGGAGGGAGGGGCGGTCGGTGCTCCTGCGCATGCCGCCCGAGCTGAAGCAGAAGTTGAGCGCCCGCGCCGCGGAGCGCAAGCGAAACGTCAACGACCTCATCGTCGAGACGCTCTCGGAGCGGCTCGGAAAGGACACCATGACCTCGAGCAACGGCAAGGCGCCGCGCGCAGAGGACCGCGTCCGCGTCGCCATCATCGGCGTCGGCAACTGCGCCAACTCGCTCCTCCAGGGGGTCGAGTACTACAAGGACGCCGACGCGGAGACGTTCGTCCCCGGCCTCATGCACGTCGACCTCGGCGGCTACCACGTGCGCGACATCGAGCTCACGGCGGCCTTCGACGTCACCACGGACAAGGTCGGCAAGGACCTCGCCGAGGCGATCTGGGCGCACCCGAACGACACGTACAGGTTCGCCGACGTCCCGAAGACCGGCATCACCGTCTCGCGCGGCATGACGCACGACGGGATCGGCAAGTACCTCTCCGAGGTCGTCCAGAAGGCGCCCGGGGAGACCGACGACGTCGTCGGGATCCTCCGCGACACGAAGACCGACGTCGTCGTCAACTACCTGCCCGTCGGCTCCGAGGCGGCGACGAAGTGGTATACGGAGCAGATCCTCGACGCCGGCTGCGCGATGGTGAACTGCATGCCGGTCTTCATCGCGCGCGAGGCGTACTGGCAGCGGCGCTTCGAGGAGCGCGGGCTGCCGATCGTCGGCGACGACATCAAGTCGCAGGTCGGCGCCACGATCACGCACCGTGTCCTGACGAGCCTCTTCCGCGAGCGCGGCGTTCGGCTCGACAAGACCATGCAGCTGAACGTCGGCGGCAACTCCGACTTCCTCAACATGCTCGAGCGCGACCGGCTCGAGTCGAAGAAGGTGTCGAAGACGAACGCCGTCACGTCCATGCTCGACTACGACATCGGCGCGGAGAACGTGCACGTCGGCCCGTCCGACCACGTGCCGTGGCTGACCGACCGCAAGTGGGCGTACATCCGCATGGAGGGCTCGGCGTTCGGCGACGTGCCGCTCAACCTGGAGCTCAAGCTCGAGGTCTGGGACTCGCCGAACTCGGCCGGAATCGTCATCGACGCCGTCCGGCTGGCGAAGCTCGCCCTGAACAACGAGATCTCGGGCGCCCTCGAGGGGCCGAGCGCCTACCTGATGAAGTCGCCGCCGAAGCAGATCCCGGACGACGAGGCCTACGACGCCGTCGAGCGGTTCATCACGCAGCACAAGCGGACGGCGGCGCCGGCGAAGGCGAAGGCGACGGCCTGAGGCGGCCGCAGCCGCGTCGGGACTGAAGCTCGCCGCCGCTCCTGCCGATATCGCGCGCATGCCCTCGCGGCCACGGGCATGCGCGTGTCTCGTCGCGGTTGCGGCCGCCCTGGCGTTCGCAGGCTCCGCCGCCGGTGCCGGGCAATCGGGGGTAGCCGCGCTCCAGGTCGGGCTCAGCGCCCGCGGTCTCTATGCTGGGACGATCGACGGCGTCGCCGGCCGGACGACGACGACTGCCGTGCGCGCTTTCCAGCGCCGCGCGCACCTGCCCGTCGACGGGATCGCGGGCCCGCGCACGCGAGCCGCCCTCGGCCGCTACGGTCGGCACGCGCTCGGCAGCCGTCCGCTCGCGGTACGCGCCTTCGGCTGGGACGTCGCCGAGCTCCAGTTCCTGCTCGCCTGGCACGGCTTTCCGTCCGGTCCCTTCGACGGCCGCTTCGGGGCTCGGACGGCGGGAGCGCTGCGACGGTTTCAGCGGTTCGCCGGGCTTCGACCCGACGGGGTTGCGAGTAGCGGAACGCTCGCTGCCCTCCACGCGCCGCTGCTCCGGCTGCCGATCTCGCTCGCGTGGCCGCTCCGTGGACCGATCGGCAGCCCCTTCGGCCCGCGCGGCTACGGGTTCCACGCCGGCGTCGACCTGATCGCGCCGGCGGGCACGCCCGTCGCCGCCGCTGCGGCGGGCCGGGTCGTGTGGGCCGGGTACCGCGCCGGCGGTTGGGGCCTGCTCGTGACGATCGCCCACCGGGACAGCGTTCGCACCATGTACGCACACCTCTCCCGCGTGGGCGTCCGGGTGGGGCAGCGCGTCGGCGCCGGCGAGCGGGTGGGACGCGTCGGCGCGACGGGCGATGCGAACGGCCCGCACCTCCACTTCGAGGTTCGGCTGCGGGGAGCGGCGGTCGACCCGCTGCCCGCGCTCCGCTGATCGCCTCGCCGCGGGGCGTCCTGTTCAAGGCGCGCCCGGCCTCCTCCCCGCTGCGAGCGTATCGAGCCGCGGCGCACCTGTCTGTGCCGGCTTCGCGCCGAGGTCGTCACACGCGCGCCGCCCGGGCCCGGCTTACGGCCGAGCGCCCGCTCCTTCCGCTCGGCGAGGGCTAGACTCGCTCGCAGATGAGCCTCCGCGTGTGCCTCGTCTCGCCGTTCGCGTGGTCTCAGCCGCACGACGTGAACGAGCACGTCGCCGGGGTCGCCGCCGGGCTCCGCAGGCTCGGGCACCACGTCACCGTGCTCGCGCCCTCGAGCAGGACAGCCGATCTCCTTGCGGGCCGCCGCGCCCTCCTTGACGGGGCCGACGCCGAGGTGATCGCCCTCGGCCCCGCCCTGCCCGTCTCGCGCCGTAGCCGCGTCGGCGTCCCGGTCGGCGTCCGCGCGAACCTCTCGCTGGCGCTCGCGGTCGGCCGCTACGACGTCGTCCACGGCTTCGAGCCCGGGCTCCCGAGCCTGTCGTACCTGGCCCTCCGCGATGCCCAGGCGCTCGCGGTCGCCACCTTCCTCTCACCGGAACGCCTCGGCTACCCGCCAGGCCGCAGCCAGCGCGAGCGCCTGCTCGGGCGCGTCGACGCCCTCGTGGCGACGAGCGAGGAGACCGCCGAGGCCGCCGCGACGCGCTTTCCCGGCGAGTACACGGTCGTCTCGCCGGGGGTCGACCTCGACCTGTTCCGCCCCGGCGAGAAGCGGCGTCTCGCCGTGCTCGAATGGCGGCCCACGGAGCGGCCGCTCGCCCGCGCCGTGATCCGCGCCCTGCGCGAGGTTCCCGACTGGGAACTGATCCTGCTCCGGACGAAGCCGCTCGCCGGCCACCCCTACCGCCCCGCATCGCTCCGCGAGCGCATCCACGTCCGAACCGCGCGCGACGGCCGCGCCCGCGCCCCGATCTTCGGCGAGGCGAGCATCGTCGTACCCGCCCTCACCGGCCTCCAGCGCATGCCGCTCGAGGCGGCGGCCGCCGGCGCGGCCGTGGCCGCGCCGCCCGCGATGCGGGAGCAGCCGGAGCTCGCCGCCGCCGCATTCGCCCGCCTCGCCGAGGACGACGACTACCGTGGCCGGACCGCCGCGAAGAACCGCGCGGAAGCGGAGAAGCAGAGCTTCGACGCGGTCGCCGCCGAGCTGGACGCCCTCTACCGTCGCCTCGCCGGACGCCGCCGGCCGCGCCGCGAGGCCGATCCGCTCGCCGACCGCGAGTGGATCCTCTGCGACCTCCATACGCACACGAGCTGGTCGCACGACTGCCGCGTCGAGGTGGGCGAGCTCCTCGAGCACGCGGAGCTCGAGGGGCTGGGCGCGATCGCCGTCACCGACCACAACGCCCTCGGCGGCGCGCTCGAGGCCCTCGAGCTCGCGCGCGGCCGCGACCTCGTCGTCGTCCCGGGCGAGGAGGTCAAGACCGCCGGCCAGGGCGAGGTGATCGGCCTCTTCCTCACCGAGGAGATCCCGCGCGGCCTCTCCTTCGCCGACACGATCGCCGCGATCCGCTCCCAGGGCGGCCTCGTCTACCTCCCCCACCCGTTCGACCGGCTCCACGCGATCCCCGACGCGCCGACCCTGCACCGGCACCTCGCCGACATCGACGTCTTCGAGGTCTACAACGCCCGGCTCCTCTTCGACGCCTACAACGACGAGGCGCTCCGCTTCGCGACGAAGTACAACCTGACCATGGGCGCCGGCTCGGACGCGCACGTCCTCCAGGGCCTCGGCACGGGCGTCCTGCGCATGCGCGCCTTCGAGGGCCCGGAGGAGTTCCTGATCAGCCTGCGGAGCGCCCAGGTGCTGCGCCGCCCGAAGTCGCTCGTCTACCTCCAGTCGCTCAAGTGGGTCGCGCAGGCCAAGGAAAGAGTGCGCTAGCCGAGAACCTGAGAAGAGCCGCCGTGTGTGCTGTTCCCACCGACGAGATCTACGAGAAATACCTGCAAAAGGCCATTCTCGAGATCAACGAGCTCGCCGACGAGATCGCCCGCACTGCGGGCGGAGCGCGCGTGCCCGTGCTCGGCTCCGGCCACCCGCTCGCGGACGTCTTCCTGCTGAAGCCGGCGCCGCGGCCGGCGGAGGTGCAGGAGGGCGTCGCGTTCTACGGTCGCGCCGGCCAGGCGATCCTCAAGTCGCTCCAGCGCCTCCGCGTCGACCCGATGGCGATCTACGGGACGAACTGCCTCAAGTTCGCCGACGGCGACGAGGAGGAGTCGCGCCCGTTCCTCCTCCGTGAGCTCCACATCGTGGGGCCGAAGCTCGTCGTCGCGATGGGCGAGCGCGCCGTGGCGTTCCTCAACACGCTCGCCTTCCCGCTCGCCGACGCCGTCGATCCAGAAGGGAGCGGGCTCCAGCGGTGGACGCCGACGATCCAGGCTCTCGCCGTGCCTGACATCGACGAGTCGCTCGACGAGCAACCCGCGAAGACGCGCTTCTGGAACGCCTTCAAGGCGCTCGGGCCCTGGTGGGCCGAGCTGCCGCCGTACTGAACCGCCGGCGGGCGGCGGCCTTCGCCGCGCTCGCCGCTGCGCTCGCCGTCTACTACGCCACCTCCGACTCGTGGCCGAACGTCTCGACCTGGTGGGACGTCGCCTTCCTCGGCCTCCTCCTCGTGCCGGCCGTCTTCGGGCTCGTCTACGCCGTCCTCCCCTTCTGGCGCGCGCCCCTGGCCCAGCTCGCGCTGATGGCGCTTGCCTTCGCCGCCGTGGCGGCGGCCTTCCAGTCGGCGGGCCTCGTCGAGCCGGCGAGCTTTGCGAAGCTCGGCGGCGCGGCCGCGGCGGCGTTCGTCTTCCTGGCCATCTTCGAGAGCGCCACGTGGGTCGCGCTGATCGCCGCGCTCATCCCGTGGGTGGACGCCTACTCGGTCTTCTGGGGCCCGACGAGCAGGATCCTGAAGCACCCGAAGGGCGTCTCGGCGCTCTCGTTCGCCTTCCCGATCCCGGGCGAGTCCGGCGTCGCCAGCCTCGGGCTCCCCGACCTCCTCTTCTTCGCGCTCTTCCTCGCCGCCGCGGCGCGGTTTCGCCTTCGCGTCGGCGCCACCTTCGTGCTGATGGCGCTCTCGTTCGGGACGACGACGGCGCTCGCGGCCTGGACGAACCGTGCGCTGCCCGCCACTCCGCTGCTCTCGATCGCCTTCCTGCTCGCGAACGCCGACTTGCTCTGGCGCCGGCTCAGAGCCAGCGGAACCCGGTCGGAGCGGGAGTCGGCTCCAGCGGACTGACGGGGAGCCCGTCGGCCGGCTCGACCGCGTTGTAGCCGCTCGGCGCGACGTCGTTCGGCGCGTCGGGGCAGAAGAGCGAGGCGAGGTACTGAACCTGCCCACGGCCCGGGCCGAGCTCGAACTGCCCGCCGCCGTAGAGCCCGATCCCGTGCTCGGCGCAGTGGTCGTAGAAGGCGAAGAGCTCGCGGACCGGGCCGAAGCGGGAGGGCTTGACGTTCAGCGTGCGCGGCTGGAACGGCAGCCACACGACGTCTGCGACCGAGTGGATCGGCGCGTCCCACGTGATCCGTTCGCGGTACGGCTCGAGCACGGGTTCCGTCTCGTCGGTGAGCGCCGGATCCTCGATCCACGCCTCCGGGAAGGCGCGCGCGACACGCTCGTACAGCGCCGGGTCGGGCGGCAGGTCGACCATGGTGCCGTGGTACGCGCCTTTGAGGTCGACCGTGTCGACTCCGGCCAGGGCGGCGAGGTGCTCGACGAGCTCGTCGCTCCAGTCGCTCGTCGGGTCCAGCTTGAAGCGCGTGCCCGGATACCGGTCGAGCAGCTTCCGCAGCACCTCGATCGAGTCGAAGCGCTTTGAGACGACGAACCGGACCGGCCGCGGCTCGCGCTCCACGACGTCGGCGAGCGACCGGCCGGCCTGCCGCAGCGCGAGATCGAGCGCCGCGCTCTCGAAGCCCCACCGGCGATGGTCGCTGAACGCGTGCGGCTCGAGCGCAGTCGAGTAGGAGTCGAGCGTGTGGTCGCCGGCGAGCGACAGGTCGCCCGGCGGCGGGTGCTGCGCGGCGTCGTAGGTGACGTCCTCCCCCACGCCCTCCTCGCCCGCGCCTTGGAGGTGGATCACCGTCGTCACGCGGGTGAACCCGCTCGACACGGGTTGCTCGAGCCGCTCGAGCTCGTAGCTCTCCACACGAAGCGGCAGCTCGGCGACGGCGTCGTAGAGGCTCAAGAGCGGCTCAGGAGGGCGACGGTCTCGACGTGCGGGGTGTGCGGGAACATGTCCACCGGACGCGCCCGCTCGAGCCGGTAGCCGTAGTCGGCCGCGAGCCGCTTCAGGTCCCCGGCGAGCGTGGTCGGGTTGCAGGAGACATAGACGAGCCGCGGCACTCCGGTCTCGCCGACGCGCCGCAGCGCCTTCCCGGCGAGGCCCGCGCGCGGCGGGTCGACGACGACGACGTCCGGCGGCCCCGCGCGCTCGCGGAGGTCCTCGAGCGCCTGGCCGACGTTCCCGGCGAAGAAGGCCGCGTTGCCGATCCCGTTCAGCTCCGCGTTCTCGAGCGCGCACGCGACCGACTCCTCCGAGACGTCCACGCCCCAGACGGTCAGGGCCTGCGCGGCCATGACCAGCCCGATCGTGCCGATCCCGCAGTAGAGGTCGTAGACCGTCTCGCCGCCGGTGAGGCCGGCCACGTCGAGCGCGAGCTCGTAGAGCCGCTCGGCCATGGCCGTGTTGGTCTGGAGGAAGGCGTTCGGACGCACGCGGAAGCGCAGGCCCAGGAGCTCCTCCTCGATCGCGTCATCCCCGAAGAGCAGCGTCGTCGGCAGGTTCGTCACCTCGGCCGGCGTGTCGTTCACGGCCCAGTGGATGGAGCGCACCTCCGGGAAGCGCCGCAGCACCTCCACGAGGTAGCCGCGCTCGAAGCGCTCGCCCGGAGCGGTCACGAGCTCGACGAGGGCCTGGCCGCTGTTGCGGCCCTCACGGACGACGAGGTGGCGCAGGTACCCCGTCCCTTCGGCCTGGTCGTAGGCGGGCAGGTTCTCCTCGCGCGCCCACGCGCGGACGGCTTCGCGGATCGCGTTCCCGAGCTCGGTCGTGAGCCAGCAACGCTCGATGTCGAGCACCTCGTCCCAGCGTCCCGCCTTGTGGAAGCCGAGGATCGGCCCCTCCGGGCCGGGCGTGAACGAGTACTCGAGCTTGTTGCGGTAGTGGAAGCGCTCGACGGCCGGGAGGATCGGCTCGAGTGGCGGCTCGGCGACGCCCCCGAGCCGACGAAGCGCGTCGGCGACCTGCGCCTCCTTCGCCGCTATCTGCGCCTCGTAGGCCAGGTCCTGGAAGCGGCACCCGCCGCAGGCGGGGTAGTGCGAGCAGGGCGCGTCGACGCGCTCGGCGCTCGGCTCGAGCACCTCCGTCGCGAGCGCCTCGGCATGGTTTCGCTTCACCTTCGTCACACGCGCGCGCACGCGATCGCCGGGGAGGCCACGCCGGACGAAGACGACGAAGCCGTTCAGACGTGCGACGCCGTTCCCGCCGTACGCGAGCGAGTCGACGGTGAGCTCGAGTTCCTGGTCCTTGGCGACAGGTGCACCCACGAGGGACGGAGCCTAGCGCCGGGCGGTCCCATCCCTAACCCCCACCCTCCTGGGGAAGCCTTACGGTAGCGGCCATCGTGGTACGTGTCTGTGCCAATCCGGGGCCAAAACTCACACCCGCTGGGGCCGGCGGCGCCAGCGAGTTACCGCAGCGGCGTGACGTACACCTTGCGGTCGCGGGGCCCGTCGAACTCGCAGAAGAAGATCCCCTGCCACCGGCCGAGCGCGAGCCGACCGTCGGCCAGCGGCACCAGCACCTGCGGGCTGATCAGCGACGCGCGGATGTGCGACGGCGCGTTCGGGCCGTCCGCGTCGGAGTGCTCGCCCCAACCCTCGGAGACGATCCGCTCCATCGCGGTCTCGATGTCCTGCGCGAGCACCGGGTCGGCGTCCTCGTTGATCGTCACCCCGGCGGTCGTGTGCGGCACGTAGACGAGGGCCGCCGCAGCCCCGTTCGCCGCCCCGAGCGCCTCCTCAACCTGCTCCGTGATCTCGACGAGCTGCGTCTTCCGCTCCGTACGCAGGGCGATCTCACGCATGGCGGTATCCTACGGAACCCATGCCGCCTGCTCCTCCTTCCGAGCGCGAGCTCGACGCGTATCGCGAGCAGGCCGACCGCTTCATCGCCGAACTGGACGAGGAGTACTACCTCCACTACGCAGGGCTCAAAGAGAGCTTCGAGCTCGCGCCGATCTACGAGCGCCACGCCGACCTGACGAGACTCGAGAAGGCGCAGTCGATCGGCCTCGCGGTGAACGGTGGGCGCGGTGTCCGCGAGCTCTGGCGCTTCGCCTGCGAGGGCTACCTCGGCGACCTGACGCGCGAGCACGCCGAGCGCGCCGCCATGCTCGAGGCCGAGCTCGAGGTGACCTTCGACGGAGAGACGATCCCCTTCCGGATGATCAGGCCCACGCTCGCGAACGAGCCCGACCGCGACCGGCGCGAGCGCCTCGAGCGCGTCCGCGTCGAGATCGTCGAGGAGCGCCTGAACCCGATCCACTTGGACGCGGTCCAGATCGAGCAACAAGCGGTCCGCGGGCTCGGCGCGCCCACCTACCTCGACCTCTACCGCAAGTTCGGCTTCGACGTGGACGACCTCGCCAAGCAGTGCCGGGCGTTCCTGGACTCGACGGAGGCGCTCTACGAGGAGTCGGCCGACCGGCTCTTCCGCGACCGAGTCGGCGTCGGCCTCGCGGAGGCGAAGCGCTGGGACGTGGCTCGCCTGTTCCGGGCAGCGAGCTGGGACAAGGCCTTCCCCAAGGAGATGATGCTGCCGGCGCTCGAGGCGACGCTCTCCGACCTCGGCATCGACCTCCGCTCGCAGGAGAACGTCCACCTCGACATCGAGGAGCGGCCGCGCAAGACGCCGCGCGCGTTCTGCGCGCCGATCGAGGTCCCAGACCGCGTCATGCTCGTCATCCAACCGATCGGCGGGCCGGACGACTGGCGCGCGCTCTTCCACGAGGCCGGCCACACGGAGCACTTCGCCCACACCTCGCCGGATCTCTCCGTCGAGGACCGCCGGCTCGGCGACAACGCCGTGACCGAGGGCTGGGCGATGCTCCTCCAGCACCTGACCGACGAGCCCGCCTGGCTCACCCGCCGGCTCGACTTCCCGCGGCCGAACGACTTCGCCGCCGAGGGCGCCACGGGCCTTCTCTACTTCGTCCGCCGCTACTGCGCGAAGCTCCTGTACGAGCGCGAGTTCCACACCGCCGAGGACGTGACGCAGCTCGCTCCGCGCTACGTCGAGCTGCTCGGCGGCGCGCTGAAGATCGAGCCGAGCCCCGCCGACTACCTGTCCGATCTCGACCCCGGGTTCTACGTCACCGCCTACCTCCGCTCGTGGGCCTTCGAGGCGCAGATGCGGACCTTCCTGCGCGAGAAGTTCGGCCGCACCTGGTTCGCCGACCGCAGCGCGGGCTCGCTCCTGCGCGAGCTGTGGGGTGAGGGTCAGCGGATGACGGCGGACGAGATGCTCCGCGAGGTCACCGGCGCCGCGGTGGAGATGGAGTCGGTCGCGGACACGATCCGCGAGACGCTCTCGTAACGTCCGCGGTAGCCGCCATCCTCACAACTGCATAAGCTCTATTCATGAACAGGACGCGAGTGCTCGTCGCGGGCGCCGCCGGCCGCGACTTCCACAACTTCAACCTCGTCTATCGCGGCCGTGAGGAGTTCCAGGTCGTCGGCTTCACGGCAACGCAGATTCCCAACATCGACGGCCGCGTGTACCCGCCGGAGCTCGCGGGCGAGCTCTATCCGGACGGGATCCCGATCTGGCCCGAGGCCGACCTCGAGCGGGCGATCGCGCGCCACGCGGTCGACGAGGTCGTCTTCGCGTACTCCGACGTCACGCACGAGCACGTCATGCACCTCGCTTCGCGCGCCCTCGCAGCGGGTGCGTCGTACCGGCTGCTCTCGCCGCGCCAGACGATGCTCACCTCGTCGAAGCCCGTCGTCGCCGTCTGCGCCGTTCGCACCGGCTCGGGCAAGAGCCAGACGACCCGCCGCATCGCCGCGCTGCTGCGTGAGGCCGGCAAGCGCGTCGCCGTCCTGCGGCACCCGATGCCCTACGGCGACCTCGCCGCGCAGACCGTGCAGCGCTTCGAGCGCTACGAGGACCTCGACGAGGCGGAAGCCACGATCGAGGAGCGAGAGGAGTACGAGCCGCACCTCGCCGAGGGCAACCTCGTCTTCGCCGGGATCGACTACGCCGCCATCCTCGACCGGGCCGAGCAGGAGGCCGACGTGATCCTCTGGGACGGCGGCAACAACGACACGCCGTTCATCAAGCCGAACCTGCACGTCGTCGTCGTCGACCCGCACCGCCCAGGGCACGAGCTCCGCTACCACCCGGGCGAGACGAACCTGCGCATGGCCGACGTCTGCGTCGTGAACAAGGTCGACAGCGCGCCGCAGGAGGGCGTCGACGCCGTCCTCCGCTCGATCCGCACCTACAACGAGGACGCGAAGGTCGTCCTCGCAGCGTCGCCGTTCCACGTCGAGGGCGACGGGGACGCGATCGCGGGCAAGCGCGTTCTCGCCGTCGAGGACGGCCCCACGCTCACCCACGGCGAGATGACCTACGGCGCGGCGGTGCTCGCCGCGAAGGCGCACGGCGCCGCCGAGCTCGTCGACCCGCGCCCGTTCGCCGTCGGCTCGATCGCAGACACCTTCGAGGCCTACCCGCACGTGGGCGCGCTCCTGCCGGCGATGGGCTACGGGCGGCGGCAGATGGAGGAGCTTCGCGAGACGATCGCGCGCTCGGACGCCGACCTCGTCCTGATCGGGACGCCGATCGACCTGCGCCGCGTGATCGAGCTCGACAAGCCGGCGCTCCGCGTGACGTACCGCCTGGAGGAGATCGGCGAGCCGACCCTCGCCGAGGTGCTGGCCGAGCACGGCCTCGTCGCAACGCCCGCCCCGGTCGCGTGACCCTGGTCATAGCGCTGGGCGGCAACGCGCTCATGCGCGAGAACGAGCGTGGCACCGCGGCCGAGCAGCTCGCGAACCTCCGCCGCGCGCTGCCGGAGCTGGCGCCGCTGCTCGAGGAGCCGCGCGTCGTCGTCACGCACGGGAACGGGCCTCAGGTCGGAAACGAGCTCCTCCGTCAGGAGCGCGCCGCCGACGAGGCGCCGCCGCTTCCGCTCTGGCTTGCCGTCGCGCAGACGCAGGCCGAGATCGGCGCGCTCATCGCCGCCGAGCTGCGCGGGCTCGTCGACCGGCCCGTCGCCTGCGTCGTCACGCACGTGCGCGTGGACGAGGACGACCCTGCCTTCGACGAGCCGACGAAGCCGATCGGGCCCTTCTACTCGCAGGCCGAGGCGGAGGAGCTCGAGCGCGACCGCGGCTGGAAGATCGTCGCCGACGCGGGCCGCGGCTACCGGCGCGTCGTCCCCTCGCCGCAGCCGCGCGAGATCGTCGAGCTCGACCCGATTCGCACGCTGCTCGACGCCGGCGCACTCGCGATCGCCTGCGGCGGCGGCGGGATCCCCGTGGTCACGCGCGACGGGCAGCTCCGCGGCATCGACGCCGTCATCGACAAGGACCGCGCCTCCGCCCTGCTCGCCGCGGCGCTCGGCGCCGAGCGGATCGTGTTCCTGACGGCGGCCGACGCCGTCTACCGCGACTTCGGCGGCCCGGCCGAGGCTGCGATCGACGTCCTGAGCGCCGACGACGCCGAGGCGCTCCTGCCCGAGCTCCCCGAGGGCTCGATGCGACCCAAGGTCGAGGCCGGGGTCGCGTTCGTCCGGGTGACCGGCGGCGAGGCGCTCATCACCTCCCCGGTCGCGCTCGCGGAGCACGGCGGCACGCGCATCACCCGCTGAGCGCCGCCTCGAACGCGCGCCGCGCTTCGTCCCCGAAGACGGCGAAGACGACGCGGCGAAGCGAGACCGGCTCGAAGCGACGCGCCTCGTCCGCCATCAGCCGTGCGCACTCGTCGAGCGGGAACCCGCCGACGCCGGTCCCGAAGGCCGGCAGCGCGAGCGACGAGGCGCCGAGCTCGTCGGCGACGCGCAGGCAGCTCGCGGTCGTCCGCCGGACGAGGTCGGCGTTCGTGCGCAGGTCCTGACCCATCACCGCGCCGTGCACGACCCAGCGCGCCGGCAGCGAGCCCGCGCCGGTCGCGACCGCCTCGCCGACCGGGATCGGCCCCTTCGCGACCGCCTCGCGCTCGATCTCCTCGCCGCCCGCGCGCTTGATCGCGCCGGCGACGCCCGCACCCATCCAGAGGTGGTCGTTCGCCGCGTTCGCGATCGCGTCCACCTCGAGCCGGGTGATGTCGCCCTCGACGACCTCGAGCTGCACGCTCGGAATGATGTCGAGAAACGACGAGGGCGGCGCCTCGGCCGCCCTCTGCGAGATGACCCGGTGGGGTCGGGCTCACCTCTCCTCGGTCATCGAGCCCTCGATCGTGGCCTGCGAGCCGCCGCCGACCTGGATGTGGCGCGGCAGGCCGCCCATCAGCCGGGTCATCTCGTTCCGAAGGGCCGCGATCTCCCGGAAGGGCTCGCCGATAGGATGCCGCGGCCGTGATCGCGGTCTCCGAGTCGCTCAAGGGCCGTCACTTCACCCGGGTCGCCGACTGGTCGGGCGCCGAGCTCGAGGCGGTGCTCGACCTCGCCGACGAGCTGAAGGAGCTCCAGCAGCGCCGCGAGGAGCATCAGCTCCTCCCCGGCCGCTCGCTCGGGATGATCTTCCAGAAGCCTTCCACACGGACGCGCGTCTCCTTCGAGGTCGGCATCGCGCAGCTCGGCGGCTTCGGTCTGTACCTCTCGGCCGGCGACCTCCAGCTCGGCCGCGGCGAGACGCTTCGCGACACGGCGACCGTGCTCTCGCGCTACCTCGACGCGCTCATGATCCGCACCTACGCGCAGGACGACGTCGAGGAGCTGGCGCGGCACGCGTCGATCCCGGTGATCAACGGCCTGACCGACGCGTCCCACCCGTGCCAGGCGCTCGCCGACGTGATGACGATCCGGGAGCGGTTCGGCCGCCTCGAAGGCGTCCGCGTCGCGTACCTCGGAGACGGCAACAACGTGTGCGCCTCGCTGATGGTCGCCTGCGCGAAGCTCGGGATGCCGTTCGTCGCCGTAACGCCGCCCGGCTACGCACCCGACAACCGGGCGGTGGAGATCGCGCGCGAGGCCGACGGCAGCGTCGAGCTCGTCCAGGACCCGCGCGAGGCCGCGCGCGGCGCCGACGTCCTCTACACCGACGTCTGGACGAGCATGGGCCAGGACGAGGAGCGCGAGCGGCGGCTACGCGACCTCGCCGGCTACGGCATCGACGCCGAGCTCGTACGCCTGGCCGGCGAGGACGCGATCGTCCTCCACTGCCTGCCCGCGCATTACGGCGAGGAGATCACCGAGGACGTGCTCTACGGGCCGCAGTCGGCCGTCTGGGACCAGGCCGAGAACCGCCTGCACGCCCAGAAGGCGCTGCTCGCGCTCGTCATGCGGTGATCCCGCTCAAGGACAACGTCCCGACGCGGACGTTCCCCGTCGTCACCGTGGGGATCATCGTCGTGAACGCGCTGGTCTGGTTCTGGGAGATCACCGGCACGACGGTGAACACGGACGTCGCGCACTACGGCTACTACCCCTGCGCCGTCCAGGGCCCGTGCATCGACTTCGCGACCCACCACAGGCCGCTCGCCGAGATGGTCTTCACCTCGATGTTCATGCACGCGAGCTGGATCCACATCATCGGGAACATGCTGTTCCTCTGGATCTTCGGGAACAACGTCGAGGACGCGATGGGCCGCGTGCGGTTCCTCGTCTTCTACCTCGCCGCCGGCATCGCGGCGACGGCGCTCCAGACGTTCGTGACGCTGCACTGGTCAGGGGCGGCCGGGGCGAGCGTCCCGAACATCGGCGCGAGCGGGGCGATCGCCGGCGTCCTCGGCGCGTACCTCCTGCTGCTGCCCCGCGCAACCGTGCTGACTGCGATCACGCTCGGCTTCTTCTTCATCATCCGGGAGATCCCGGCGATCTGGTTCCTCGGCATCTGGTTCCTCTTCCAGCTCGTCGAGGGCGGCTTCGGGATCACGCATCCGCAGGGAGGCGGCGGCGTCGCGTTCTTCGCGCACGTCGGCGGCTTCACGTTCGGCCTGCTGACGGTGAAGGCGCTCGCGAAGCGGCCGCCCCTGCGGCCGCTCTACCGATGAGCTTCGACGCGCACGTCCGCCGGGCGCTCGACTCGCTTCCGCCCGACCTTGCCCGCGGCCTCGAGAACGTCGCCGTCGTCGTCGAGGACGAGAACCCCGACGACCCGCACCTCCTCGGGCTCTACCAGAGCGGCGACTACGGCCCGCACACGGTCACGATCTACCGCCGGCCGCTCGAGGAGGCGTTTCACCACCCTGAGGAGCTGGAACGCGAGATCCGGGTCACCGTCCTCCACGAGCTCGGCCACTACTTCGGGCTCGACGAGGACCGGCTGGCCGAGCTGGGTTATGACTGAGGAATGTGGGCACGCCTCCGGCCGTTGGAAGACGACATGAGAACGATCGACGAGATCCACGCCGACATCGAGCGTGGGAACGAGGAACGCCACGAGCTGTGGCACCTGCTGTCCGAGGCCTACGACCCGCAGGTCGCCGCCGAGATCAAGGCCGTCGACAAGCGCCTCGAGGCGCTGTGGGCCGAGCACCGGCAGACCCGCGCGACGCTCCGCTTCGGCAACCGCGACCACATCGTCGCGCGCGCCCGCGCCGAGGAGCGGCTGGAGAGAACCGCCGCCTAGCAAGACCCGAGGCGCTCCCGCCCACACTCTCTCCCCTGGGGCGGGAGTGCCTCGGCGGCATCTAGACTCTTGTCCGCGGGGCGTTAGCTCAGCTGGGAGAGCGCCGGCTTTGCAAGCCGGAGGTCACCGGTTCGATCCCGGTACGCTCCAC
>Ga0209577_10001818_pt1 | contig 20992 bp, 14 predicted proteins | sample GraSoiAngelo_109_FD_185874 | JGI IMG/M metagenome (GOLD analysis project Ga0209577, IMG submission 185874) | Grasslands soil microbial communities from the Angelo Coastal Reserve, California, USA - 14_0903_12_20cm (SPAdes) (version 2) | ecosystem: Environmental > Terrestrial > Soil > Grasslands...
TGGGAAGCGACCGGAAGGGTGCGCGACGTGCTGCCGGCAGCCCGCCTGCTCGAGCTGGAGCCGAGCGGGCAGGAGCTGTTCGCCTCCGCGGCGGCCGGCGCGGCGGATACGGTGCGCGAATTCCTGCAGGGCTGATTTGCGCATTTGCGCGATTCGGATCAGATTTATTGAAGTCGCAAGGAGCAGCCGAGGTCACGCTGAGCGCGCATGCCGTCCCCACCCGCCTCATCCAAGGGCGAATCCGACATCGAGAACACGGCCGAGCTGCCGTCTCCACAGCCCGCCGCGAACCCGGGAAGCGGGGACCGCCGGTCGTCCGCCACCGACACGTGGATCGCGCCGCCGCTTGCCGGCGCACGCTCGGCGGAGGCGCCGGCCACTCCGGGACCCGCCGACGCCCGTCACGGCGACAGCGCCGTGCAGACGCTCACCGGGCGGCTGCGCGAGACACAGGGGCTGCTGGCGGGTAAGGACGAGCGGCTCCGGCAGATCGAGCACGCCCGCGACGAGGCGCTCCAGGCGCGCGCGGCGGCCGAGCGTCGCGCCGCGCAGCTCGACCACGAGCTCGCACAGCTGAAGGCCGAGCACGCCTTTCAGCTCGATGAGCATGCCCGTGCACGCGCGCACTTCGAGGAGCAGCTCGCGCAGGCACGCGCCCTGGTGAGCGCGGCGGGAGCGCGCGCCGACGATCTGCAGCGCCGTCTCGCGGAGCTCGAGAGCGCAGCGCGCCTGCAGCGCGATCAGGACCCGAAGCATCAGCAGCGCCTCGCGCAGGATCGCGCCCGCACCGCAGGCGCGATGGACGATCTGCGCGAGGAGCGCGAGCGCGTGCTCGGTCTCATCGAGTCGCTGCAGAGCGCCGAGAGCCGCCGGGGGATTCTCGAAGAGCTCGTCGGGGATCTGCAGCGCGAGGGCGAGGAGCGCGAGCGCGAGCTGGCGCGCGTCGCGCGGGCGCTGGTCGGCCGTGACGCGCGCACGCGCGAACTGGAGGCCGAGCTCGCGCAGAGCGCTTCCCGCATCGCCCGCCTCGAGCAGCAGGCGAGCTCGCTCGCCGCCGCGCTGGCCGAGCGCGACGCGGAGCTGCGCCGATCGCAGCAGGACCCGCGCCGCGCGCCGCGCGAGCGCGCGCCTCCGCCGCCCAGCGTCGCCGTCGGGCAGGGCAGCGGCGACGCGAGGCAGGAGAGCGAGCTCGCGCGGCTCCGGGCCGAGCGCGCCGAGCTCACCAAGACGCTCGCCGAGGTGCGCGCCGCAACGGCCGCCGCCACGACGACGGCCGGAGGACACGAAGAGGCGCTCGCCGAGGTGCGCGCGCGCAATGCGGAGCTCGAGTCGGCCCTCGCGGCGGAACGGCGCCGGTTCCGCGAGCTCGAGAAGGAGCGGGCCAGCGCGCGGCGCGAGACGCAGGACTGGGCCGGCGCACTCGAGAGCGCGCAGCATGAGCGCAGCGCCGAGGCCGAGAGACTCGCGGCTGCGCAGGCGCGTGCGAAAGAGCTCGAGGAGCACGCCTCGGAGCAGCAGGAGGCGATGCGCGCGCTGCAGAGCGAGTCCGGCGCGAGCATCGCGCGCGCGAAAGAGCTCGAGGCGGATCTGCACGCCGCCGAGGAGGCGGTCCACCGCCTGGAGTCCGAGGCGCGCGCGCGCAACGCCCGGCTGGAGGAGCTCGAGAGGGCCAACGTGCGCTGGCGTACCCTCGAGGAGGCGCGCCATGCGCCGGCGGAGCCGCCCGCCCGCCCCGCGCCAGAGCGCAGCCCGCCGCCGCGCGAGGTCCTGCGCGAAGTGCCGCGGGAAGTGCCGCGGGAAGCACCGCGCGAAGTGCCGCGCGAAACCCCGCGCGCGCTTCCCGAGGGCGATGACTCCGCCGGGGCGCCCGAGCCGGTCCCCGAGGGCGCGACGCGCCTCCTGGTCCGCAGCGAGGACGGGCGCGAGATCATGCACGTGCTCGGCCGCAGGACCAGCATCGGACGCGCTCCCGACAACGATCTGCAGATCGAGGCCGACTTCATCAGCCGCCACCACGCCGTCATCCTGGTCGGCCCGGTGCACACCATCGTCGAGGACCTGAACAGCAGCAACGGCGTGCACGTCAACGGCCGGCGCGTCACCCGCCAGATCCTCAGGCACGGCGATGTCGTGCACTTCGCCCGGCTGCAGTATCGCTTCGTGGTGCGCCCGGCCGGCGAGAAACGCTGACAGCCGCGAGCACCGCCGCTAAGCTTCGGTGCTCTCCCCTCGCACGAGGCGCGGGCGGCTCGAGATGGCGAGTCCCTATATCGAGAGAATCCTGAAGGCGCGCGTCTACGACGTCGCCATCGAGTCCCCGCTCGAGGAGGCGGCGCGCCTCTCGCGGCGCCTCGGCAACCAGGTACTGCTGAAGCGCGAGGATCTGCAGCCGGTGTTCTCGTTCAAGCTGCGCGGCGCCTACAACCGCATCGCTCAGCTGTCGGAGGCCGCGGCGCAGCGCGGCGTGGTGTGCGCCTCGGCCGGCAATCACGCGCAGGGGGTGGCGCTCGCCGCCCGCCGTCGCGGCTGCCCGGCGGTGGTGGTGATGCCCGAGACCACCCCGCACATCAAGCTGCAGGCGGTGATCGACCTCGGCGCGGAGCTCACTCTGCACGGCGATGATTACGACAGCGCATTCGAGCACGCGCTGCGGCTCGAGCGCGAGCGCAATCTCGTGTTCGTTCATCCCTTCGACGATCCCGATGTCATCGCCGGGCAGGGGACCATTGCGGTGGAGATCCTGCGCCAGACCGGCGGCAACCTCGACGCGATCTTCGTGCCGGTCGGCGGCGGCGGGCTGCTCGCCGGCATTGCGGTGTACGTGAAGTACCTGTATCCGGGCGTGAAGATCATCGGCGTCGAGCCCGAGGACGCCGCCGGGATGCACGACTCGCTCAGGGCCGGCCGACGCGTCACGCTCGAGCGGGTGGGAATCTTCGCCGACGGAGTCGCCGTGCGGCGCGTCGGCGAGGAGACCTTCGCGCTCTGCCGCGGCCAGGTCGACGAGATCGTGCTCACCAGCACCGACGAGATCTGCGCCGCGATCCAGGACGTGTTCGAGGACACCCGCTCGATCGTCGAGCCGGCCGGGGCGCTGGCCGTGGCCGGGGTCAAGAAATACGTGGCGCGCGAGGGTTGGCGCGGCAAGCGCCTGGTGGCGATCGCGAGCGGCGCGAACATGAACTTCGACCGGTTGCGCCACGTCGCCGAGCGCGCCGACCTCGGCGGCGAGCGCGAGGCGCTGCTCGCGGTCGTGATTCCCGAGCGGCCGGGGAGCTTCCTGCATTTCTGCGAGGTGCTCGGGCGGCGCAGCGTCACCGAGTTCAACTACCGCTACGCCTCGGCGGAGAGCGCGCAGATCTTCGTCGGCCTGGCCCTGAGCGGGGGGCGCGCGGAGAAGGACGCCGTGGTGCGAACGTTGCGCGAGGGCGGCTACGCGGTCACCGACATGAGCAACGACGAGATGGCGAAGCTGCACGTGCGCTACATGGTCGGCGGGCACGCGCGCGGCATTCGCGATGAGCTGCTGTATCGCTTCGAATTCCCGGAGCGCCCGGGTGCGCTGCTCAAGTTCCTGCAGGCGATCGGCTCACGCTGGAACATCAGCCTGTTTCACTATCGCAACCACGGCTCCGACCATGGCCGCGTGCTCGCCGGGATCCAGGTGCTCCCCGCCGAGCGCACCGACTTCCTGCAGCATCTGAACGTGCTGCACTACGCCTACGTCGAGGAGACGGCGAACCCGTCCTACCGCATGTTCCTCGGCGCCTGAGGCGCGACCCTCGCCGCGCGCGCTTCCGCTGCGGCGGCAGCGCGCCGTCCACACGCGGCCCGTACCGCGCTCAGCCCCGCGCGGCCGGCTGGCCGCTCTGCAGCAGCCACTCGCGCCAGATCGCGAGCAGCACCGCGAGAATCACCGGACCCACGAAGAGGCCCACGAGTCCGAACGCCGCGAGCCCGCCCAGCACGCCGAACATCACCACCAGGAAGGGAATCTGCGCCTCGCGGCTGATGAGGAACGGCCGCACGATGTGGTCGGTCCAGCCGACGACGATTGCGCCCCAGATGAGCAGCGCCACGCCCGCCACGGGGCTGCCGCTGATCACGAGCCACACGCCGACGCCGCCCCAGAGTGTCGGTGCGGCGAAGGGGATCAGCCCGAAGACGGTGGTGAGGGCCGCCAGGAACACCGGCGCGGTCGCGCCGCAGATCCAGTAGCCGAGTCCCGCTAGCACCCCCTGCACCACCGCCGCGAGCACCAGCCCGTAGACGACCGCCTTCACCGTCTGCCCGATGGCCCCCAGGTAGTTATGTACCCGCGGACCGAGCAGCTGCTCGAGGGCGCGGGCGAGCTCTCCGGCGACGCGCTCTCCGTCGCGGAAGACGAAAAACAGGCTCACGACCGTGAGCAGCAGTTTCGCCACGTTGCGGCTGATCTCGCCGACGATGTGTGTGATTTCTTCGAAGGAGCGGTCGGTGAGCTTGCGCAGCTCGGCGCCGAGGGCATGCGGATCCTGGGCAGCCCGCGCGGTGAGGTCGCGCAGCTGCTCCCCGAGCCAGGGCAGCTTCAGCACCGCCGGCGGCAGCTGCAGGCCGCCAGCGAGCAGCGCCTGGGTCTCGTGATAGGCGCGGATCAGCTCGATCCGCAGCACCACCGCCAGCCACGCGAGCGGGGCGATCACGGCCAGGCTCACCGCGGTGGTCGTGAGGAGCGAGGCGACGGTGCTGCGACCGCGACACAGCCGCAGCAGCCGCGCGTGCGCCGGCCAGCTGACGAAGGCGAGGATGCACGCCCACACCAGCGGCACGATGAACGGCTCCAGCACGCGAAAGCCGAGCACCACGAGTCCCGCCAGCACCACCGCGGCGATGAGCCGGCGCAGCCACGGTGCGGAGACGAAATCTTCCATCCGGAGCTCTCCGCGCGCTCAAGTCAGCCCGGCGGCGTCGGAGGCGAACATGATCAGGGCGAGCAGTATGCAGACGGCGAGCGTCAGATGGCGGCGCAGGGCGAGATACGCGGGCGGCAGCAGCGCGCCGACGGCCCGGTGCTCGTACAGCCAGAAGCCCCCGGAGCCGACGACCAGCAGCGCGAGGCCTCGTTCCCCGCCGAGCGCCACGGCGGCGGCCGCGACGGGCGCCGGCAGCAGCGCGCCGCCGATTCGTGCCGCCTCCCACGGCAACCGCCCGGCGATCGCCAGCCCCCAGTGCACGGCGCCGCCGGAGGCTAGGAGCACCGCTCCCCAGGCGAGCGCGATGCGCTGCGCGAGCTCGCGCGCGGCGTAGTCGGGCAGCAGGCCCACCCCCGCCAGGCACGCGAGCAGTGGCGCGACGCTCAGGTATCCGACCCACTCCGCCGCGCCGTTGAGACCGCTTGCCGCGGGGTTGTTTTCGCCGGCGCTCATGGAGGGGGCGGATCATGCCACGCGGGCGGACCCGGCGTGCGGGCTCTTGACGGCGGCTGATCCCCGCAGGCACGCTCCCTGCCGCGTGAGGTGTACGTTCCAACGCATGCGCACCGTGCGGGTGCGCGCTGCGGGGGAGCGGAGAAAACGGGAAGACCGGTGCGGATTCGTCCAAGGCCGGCGCTGCCCCCGCAACGGTAATCGAGATCACGCGGATCACATCCGCCACTGCACCGGAACCAACGGTGCGGGAAGGCGATCCGCCGGAGAGTCTGCTCCAGCTCGAGAGCCCGGAGACCGGCCTGACGCGCTTACCGATGGGCATCGCGGCGGGCGATGCTGGTCCGGCGGTACGCCTCGCTTACCGCGCGCTGCCAGCTTCTGAAGCCACGACCCCTCGGGCACGGGTGTGTGCACTTCAGGAGCTGAAAGCCCATGTCAACAGGTCTCAATGCGCGCCGCGTGTCGGTGAGCGCGCTCCTAGCCTGCAGCATTCTCCCCGTCTGGGCGGGCAGCGGTGCGCAAGCCGCCGATGCGGAGGCGCTGCAGCTGATCGTCGTCACCGCCACGCGCATCCCGACGCCGGAGGCGGAGCTCGCGAGCAGCGTCACGGTGGTCACCGCGGACGAGATCGCGGCGCAGCAGCAGCGCACGTTTGCCGACGTGCTCAGGAACATTCCGGGGCTCAACGTGGTGCAGCAGGGAGGGCCCGGGTCGGTGACCTCGGTGTTCATGCGCGGCACCAGTTCCAATCACACCAAGGTCCTCGTCGACGGCATCGACGTCGGCGATCCGAGCAACGCCAACGCCGCTTTCGACTTCGGCCAGCTGCTGACCGCGGACATCGAGCGTGTCGAGGTGCTGCGCGGCCCCCAGAGCGGACTGTACGGCTCGGATGCCATCGGCGGGGTGATCAACGTCATCACCCGGAGCGGCTCGGGCCCCATGAAGGCGGCGGCCTCAGTCGAGGGCGGCAGCTTCAACAGCTTCAACCAGACTATCGGCCTCAGCGGCTCACAGAACGCTTTCCACTACGCCGCAAACGTCGCGCACCTGCACTCTGGCACCACGCCCGTCACGCCGCTCGATCTGCTCGGGCCCGGCGAACAGCGCAACGACGACTATTACGACAACTTCACCGTCTCGACGAAGCTCGGCCTAGACGTCACGCCATCCTTCGATCTCGGGCTGGTCGCCCGCTACACCAGTACCCATCTCAACTACACGGGCGAGGACTTCAGCACCTTCCCGGCGCTGCCCGCGGCCGAGCAGAGCGAGAGCAACACCGACGAGTACTACGGGCGCGCCACGGCGCGTCTGGCCTTGCTCAAGGGCGCGCTGAATCAGACCCTCGGGGTCGCTTTCATGCGCAACCAGACGGCGACGCTGCAACCGCAGACTCCCGAGACTCTCAACGCCGGCGAGCGCGTCAAGGTCGACTGGCAGGGGGCGCTCCGCCTGGCAGGCAGCGAGACGCTGCTGCTCGGTGTCGAGGATGCGCGCGATGAGATCAGCCAGCCGCTCTCGGCGAGCACGCGCATCGATTCGGGCTACGTGGAGCTGCAGTCGCGGCTCGGCGGGCACTGGTACTCGGCTCTCAACGCGCGCTACGACGACAACGACCGCTTCGGCGGCAAGCTGACCTGGCGCATCGCTCCCGCCTGGGTGAGCACGGCCACCGGGACCAAGCTCAAAGCCAGCGTCGGTACCGGCTTCAAGGCGCCGACGCTGAGCGAGCTGTTCCAGGACTTCCCGCAGTTTCTTTTCTTCGCCAATCCGAATTTGAGGCCCGAGAGCAGCGTCGGTTATGACGCCGGCATCGAGCAGGGCCTGGCCGGCGACCGGCTGCGCGTCGGCGCCACCTACTACCACAACCGTATCCGCGACCTGATCGCCGCGGACGCGACCGGCACCACCTGGGCCAACGTCGGCCGCGCCACCACGGACGGCGTCGAGAGCTTCATCGCCTGTCAGCCCGCGAGGCAGCTCACCCTGCGCCTCGATTACACCTACACCGAGGCGACCGATGACGTGCTGCAGCAGGAGCTGCTGCGCCGTCCGAGGCACAAGGGCACGCTGAGTGCGGATTGGCAGCTGACCCAAGCGTTGCGGCTCGACCTGAACGCGCTCGCGGTGAGCCACTGGGTGGACGGCAACCGTGACTTCTCCATCGCGCGCCTCGATGCGCCCGGTTACACGACGGTGAATCTCGCGGCGGCGCTCGATGTCACCCGCACGTTCACGGTGTTCGGCCGCCTCGACAATCTCTTCGACCGGCGCTATCAGAACCCGGTCGGCTTTCTGCAGCCGGCCTTCGGAGTGTTTGCGGGGATCAGGGCAAAGCTATAGACGCGGCGCCGGCGCGAAGTGCTACGCTTCGCGCCCGTGAACGAGCCCACGCCAGTGCCCGCGTCCGGCACCGCGCCCACGGAGAATGAGCGCACCTGGGGGATGCTCGCGCACCTCGCGGCGCTCGCGGGTCTGCTGATTCCGGGCGGCGGACTCGTCATCGGACTCAACGCGCTCGGCCCCTTCCTCGTCTCGGTCGCCAAGGGCGATCAGTCCGACTTCGTTGCAGCGCAGGCGAAGGAGGCACTGAACTTCAACATCTCGGTCGCGCTCGCGGCGATCGTGTGTCTCGTCCTGTGGCTGGTCTTCATCGGGATTCTTCTCGGCGTTGCGCTCTTCATAACCTGGCTCGTCATGACGCTCATTGCCGCCATCAAGGCGAGCGAGGGCGTGGCCTACCGCTACCCCGTCTCGCTGCGATTGGTGAAGTGACGGGCGCTCGTCCGAGCGCCGCGCGTCGACGACGATCCGCGTCCACTTGGCGCTAAGCTATTGTCAGTGCAACAGTTTTCGTTGCATTCAGCGCTTTACTCCTATACTGGCTATATATACAGTACCGCCATGCGACGCATGATCATGGGCCGCCAATCCTTCACCGGCCGGGGAGCCCTTTCCAACCCGCCTGGCCGCTTCGACCGCCAGAAACTCGAGGCGATCGACGACGGCTGGTACCTCGAGGAGTCACCCGACAGCATCGCGACGACTCTCGAGCCTGACCGGGCGCGATCGGTGATCACCACCAACGATTCGCCGGACATCCCCTTTGACCAATCTATCAATCCGTATCGCGGCTGCGAGCATGCGTGCCCTTACTGTATAGCTGGAGACACAGCTATCCTCATGGCTGATGGAAGCACGCGGCCTCTGTACCAGTTGAAGGTCGGGCACGAGATCTACGGGACGCGGCGCGTCGGTCACTTTCGGCGATTCGTAAAATCCCGGGTGCTCGCGCACTGGAGCACCATCAAGCCCGCATTCCGAATAACGCTGGAGGATGGCACCACGCTCGTGACCAGCGGGGATCACCGTTTTCTCACGGAGCGGGGTTGGAAGTACGTGACCGGCTCTGAGCAGGGCAGAGCACGCAGGCCGCATCTCACAAGGTTCAACAAACTCATGGGAACGGGGGCTTTCGCCGAGCGGGCACTTCAGAACGCGGATTATCGTCGCGGGTATCTCTGCGGCCTGATTCGCGGCGATGCTCATCTGAAGACATACACCTACCAACGCAACGATGGACGCACTGATACATCGCACCAGTTTCGTCTCGCGCTCTGCGACCTTGAGGCCCTCGTCAGGGCTCGCAACTATCTCATCAACTTTGAGATCCGCACCTGCGGGTTTCTGTTTCAGGCGGCCGCCGGCGGCCGGCGAGCCATGCACGCGATCCGCGCTGGATCTTCCATGAGCGTTCAATCGATTCGAGAGCTGATTGCGTGGCCGACTTCACCGACGAGAGCGTGGTCGGGAGGCTTCCTCGCCGGGATATTCGACGCTGAAGGGAGCTTCAGCCAGACGGTCCTCCGCATTCCCAATACCGATCCCGAAATCGTCTCCTGGATTCGGCGCTGTTTGTTTGACTTCAATTTCAGCTCCGTGATTGAGCACATCCACCACGACGACCGCAAACCCATCGACGTCGTGAGACTGAAGGGCGGACTGCGCGAGCACCTGCGCTTCTTCCATACCGTCTGCCCGGCCATTTCGCGCAAGCTCGACATCGAGGGCCAGGCCGTCAAGAGCGACGCGCGCCTGAACGTGATCGGCATCGAGCCGCTGAAGACCATGCGGCTCTACGACATCACGACCGGTACGGGCGACTACATCTCCAACGGCGTAGTGAGCCATAACTGCTTTGCCCGTCCGAGTCACGCGTACCTTGGACTGTCGCCCGGGATCGACTTCGAGACACGTCTCTTCTACAAAGCCGACGCAGCCAAGCTGCTCGAAGCCGAGCTGGCCAATCCAGATTATGTCTGCAAGCCGATCACCCTCGGAGCGAATACCGACCCCTACCAGCCAGTAGAGCGGCGCATGAAGGTGACCCGGTCGATTCTCGAGGTGCTGTCCCGCACCCGCCACCCGGTCACGGTCATTACCAAGAGCGCACTCGTGCTGCGCGACCTCGACCTGCTCGCGGAACTGGCGCGGAACGGCCTGGCTAGCGTCGGGATCAGTGTCACGAGCCTCGACAACGAGCTCAAACGCACGCTCGAGCCGCGCGCCGCCTCTCCGCAGGCGCGGCTGCGGGCGCTTGCCACCCTGAGCGCTGCCGGCGTCCCGACCGGGGTCCTGGTGGCTCCGGTCATACCCGCGCTCACCGACCACGAGATGGAGCGGATCCTGGAAGAAGCGGCGCGGGCCGGAGTGCGCTGGGCGGGCTACGTGCTGCTGCGCTTACCGTATGAAATCAAGGACCTGTTCACCGAGTGGCTCGCCGAGCACTATCCGGGGCGCGCCGCGCACGTGATGTCGCTGATTTGCGCCATGCGTGGCGGGCGCGAGTACGATCCGCGCTTTGGGCATCGCATGCGGGGCACCGGGCCGTATGCTCTTCTCCTCGGGAACCGCTTCCGCATCGCTTGCCGGCGGCTGAACCTGAATACCGCTGCGAGAGACCCACTCAATACGGCACTCTTTCGTCCCCCGGCCCCGCCCGGTTCGCAGCTGCGGCTCGAGCTTTGAGCTTTGGACCGCTCCCGCCCAGCCGGTCCCAGCGCGACAGTGGGAACCGGCTCTGGAGCGGGACGGTCGAACAGACGAAAGCGGTGGCATACTGCTGACTGGCGGCAGTTACGCGCGAGGTCTTGAGGCTCGCGCGACAGGACTGACGGGAGCCCACCATGAACCAGCGCTACGTCCGGTCGCAGAGCGTCCTCGCTTTTGCCGCGATCGTCGCTCTGCCCGGCTGCATGCAATCGCGTGTCGACGAATCGCGCGAGCTGCATACACACATAGTCAAGAGTGAAGCGGTGGTCATCCTCCCGAAGCCCCAGGTCGAGGGGGCGGCGGCGGAGGAAGGTTTCGTGGACTGTGTCGGCGGCGGGCTCGCCGGCCATGGCGACAGCGCCATCGCCGTGCGGCGCCACAATGAGTTCGTCGATTCGACGTTTCCGTGGTTCGAGCCGGGCACCGCGCCCTCGCGCCCCGAGGCCATCGAGCAGCTGCTCACCCGGCCGGGACTCGCGGAGAAGGTTGCCGCATCGCACGTGCGTTACATCGTCTGGATGGACGGCGGCAGCCGCAAGACCGACGGCGGCGGCAGCATCGCCTGCGGCGCCGCGCCGGGCGCGGCCGGTTGCATCGGCTTCGGCTGGTGGGAAAAGGAAACCAGCTACGAGGCGACCATCTGGGACATCAAGGAGGCGAAAGCCGCCGGCAGCGTCGGCACCAACGTCACCGGCACCTCCGCCATCGTCGGCGCGGTCATTCCGCTGCCCTTCATCGCGCGCGTGCAGGGCACGGCCTGCGATCGCATGGCCGGGCAGCTGCGCACCTTCTTCACCGGGGCGGATGACACCGGTCCCAGCCCGACCGTTGCCAAGAAGCCGGCGCCTGCGCGGTGAGCGATGAGCGTGCGTACCGCGCCAATTTACCCCCTGCTCGCCGGCGCGCTGCTGCTCGCGGCGGGTTGCGCCTCCTCGCCCCCGGGGCACGGGGCCGGCCAAGGCCAGGGCGGCGGCGCGGGGAGCCCAGCGCCGTCCGCATCGCCCGCCGGGAGCGCTGCGCCGTCCGATGCGGCGAAGCCGGACGCGGCCGGGGCGGGGGCTGCCTCCCCTGGCGGTGGAACGGGCAGCGCGCAGACTTCGGGCCCTGACGGTCCCGGACAAACCTCGGACGAGCGTCGCGCGGGGCTCGACAAGCGGCTCGACGATTCGCTCGGCTCCTTTGACGCGGAGCTGCGCACCGAGCAGCAGCGCGTTGCGCAGGAGCGCGACACGCGGCGCGCGGCCGCGGCGGGCAGTGCCGCCGCCGAGGGACAGGGCGCGGAGAAGAACGCGGACAAGAGCGCGGATACTTCGGGCAGCGCCGGCACCGAGGTGCCGGCCCCCGATGACAAGCCGAGCGGGACACACCGGCGCGGCGATGCCTCGAGACGCCGCGATACCTCGGGAGACCTGAAATCCGAGAAGGCCTCGAAGAAGCCCGACGACAACGCCGGCAACGGCGCGAGCGCTCGTGAGATTCCCGACGGCAGCGACGACGATGTCGTGGCGCGGCGGCTGCGCCAGGCGGCGGAGCAGGAAACCGACCCGGAGCTGAAGGAAAAACTCTGGCAGGAATACATCGACTACAAGAGAAATGCACAGGGGAAGTGACAGCGCACACCGGTGCGGGCGGAGACCTATGGTGCGAGAGCTCGGCGAAAACTTGCGACGCGGGATGCGGTGGGGGCTCGCCGCCGCGGGCTGCGTGGCGCTGGTCGCGGCCGCCGGCTGCGTCGTGAACGAATCCAAGCCGCTGCCCAAGGTCAACCCCATCCAGGCGGATCGGCAGATCCCGCAGGACGAGCTGCTCGACGTCGTGGTGCACCCCCTCGACCCGGGCATACCGCCGAACCTCGATCCGAAGGCGCTCGACAAGCAACGCATCAACCCCGATATCCGCAAGGCGGAGTCGCGCTACGTCGCAACACTGCTGCGCAGCACGCTCGAGACCTCGGGCCAATGGGGCGCGGTACGCGTAGCCCCCGAGAGCGCGCAGTTCATCGACGTGATCGTCTCGGGGAAGATCGTCGAGTCGACCGGCGCGAAGCTCGCGCTCGACATCACGGTCAAGGACTCCACGGGACGGGTGTGGATCAACGCGCGTCGTTACCAGACTCCGCCCGATACCGGCTCGTACAAGACCGACGCCGCACTCAAGGCGCGCGACCCCTTCCAGAACCTCTACTCCGCGATCGCCAACGACATGGTGGCGGCGCGCGATGCTCTGCAGGGCGCGGATCGCCGCGACATCCGCCGCGTCACGCAGCTCGAGTTCGCGAACGATCTGGCGCCGACGGCGATGAGCGGCTACCTCGCCAAGGACCCCAAGGGGCTGGTCAAGGTGGCGCGTCTGCCGGCCACCGACGATCCGATCGCCACGCGCGTCGAACGCATCCGCCAGCGCGATGCCGGCGTGATCGACACCGTCAACGGCTACTACGCGAATTTCAGCGACCAGATGAACGCGTCCTACGGCCAGTGGCGGCGCGCGAGCTTCGAGGAGATCGAGAAGGAGCAGCGCGCGCTGAATCAGGCGCGCACCCGCACCTACCTCGGCGCGGCCGCAGTGCTGGCGAGCGTGTTCGTGCCCAACCAGTGCAGCCCCTACGACTACAACTGCCAGCGCGTTCAGTCGGCGGCTCGCTACGGCGGCGCCATCGGCGGCACGGCGGCGTTTCTCTCGGGACTCAAGAAATACGCCGACGCGAAGGTCCACGCCCAGGCTCTGAAGGAGATGTCGGAGACCTTCCAGTCCGAAGTCGCCCCCCAGGTCATCGACGTCGAGGGCCGCACGCTGAAGCTCACCGGTACCGCCGAGGAGCAATACCGCGAGTGGCGCAAGCTCCTCCACGAGCTGTACCTGGAGGAGAACGGCACTCCCGTGCAGGTCGCGCCGGAGGCCACTCCCCCCGTGCCGCCGGTTCCGGTCGCAGCCGACGCGGCGCGCTGATCGAAGGGGACATGACCGAGGCTGTGACCGCCACTCCCGGACGGCGACTGGCGGCCCGCTACATCCTGCACGAGCGGCTCGGCGTCGGCGGGCAGGGCGAGGTGTGGCGCGCACACGATCCCGAGCGCGGAGTCGACATTGCGCTGAAGATCCTGCAACCCTCGCCGGGACGTGCCGCAGACGCCTGGGCCGCGCTCCTCAACGAGCACGAGAGCGCGAGCCACCTGGACCATCCGGGGATCCTCAAGGTGTATCCCCCGGAGCGTGACTGCGGGGACCTGCTGCTGCCGATGGAGCTGGCCGCGGGCGGCGATCTGCGCCGGCTGCGCGGGGCCGGCTACCTCGCCGTCGTCCCGGTGCTGCTCGAGGTCGCGCAGGCACTCGAATACGCGCACGAGCGGGGCGTGGTTCATCGCGATCTGAAGCCCTCCAACGTGCTGTTCGACGCGCGCGGCCGCGCGAAGCTCGCGGACTTCGGCGCCGCGGCGCGGCTCGCGGATCCGGGCCAGGGGGTGGAGCCGCGCCCGCTCTCGCCCTTCAGCGCAAGTCCCGAGCAGCTGCGCGGCGAGCCGCCGGCGCCGTCCGACGACGTGTACGGGCTGGGTGCGCTCGCCTACGAGCTGCTGTCGCGCTATCCGCCGCATTATCCGAATTTCGACGCCCGCGCCGCGCAGCGCGATCCGGTTCCGCCGCTGGTGCCGGCGCGGCAGATGCCTCCGCAGCTCGGGGTGCTCATCGCGCGGATGCTCGCCAAGAACGCCAAGGAGCGGGCGGCGTCCATGCGCGAATGTATCGACGCGCTCGACGCCGCGCTCAACGACACTCTCTCCTACGACTTCGAGACTGCCGAGCCGCCGCGCGAAGCGCCGCCACGCGAGCGCACGCCCGAGCAAGGCCTCGCCGGGCGCGTGCCCGTGAAGGCTGTGAGCGCCTCGCCGGCGCGGCTGACTCCGGGAGTCATCGACGGGCAGGCGCTGTGGGAGGAGCTGCGTCAGAGCGCGCACCCGGCGCGCACGCGCCTCGAGCCGATGCGCAGCGGCACCCCACGCGTGCTTCTCCTGCTCGCCGGACTCGCCGCGGCCGCGCTCGCCGCCTTCGTGTGGCTGCCGCGGTACGCGCGGGTGCAACCTGAGGCCCCGACGGCGCTCGCGAACGGCGCGCCGGCCGCGGGTGGCGCGGCGGCGGCTTTCAGCGCCCAGCGCACCGTTTTCGACTCCCGGCTCGCCGCGCTCGAGAGCCGCGGCGCGGGCGTCTGGGGTGGCGCGGACTTCGCCGCCGCCAAGACGCGCGCCGCGGAGTCGGTCGGCGCCTACGACGCCGGGAGCCTCACGCTTGCACAGCAGCGCCTCGCGCAGGCCTCGGGGCTGCTCGACGCGGTCGAGCGGGCGGCGCCCGCGGCACTCGCCGCGCAGCTGGCCGCAGGCGAGCGCGCGCTCGCTGCCGGGCAACAGGAGCTCGCGGCCCAGGCCTTCGATCTGGCGGCGCGCATCGACCGCCAAGACCGGCGAGCCGCGCTCGGCCAGACTCGCGCGCGACAGCTCTCCGGCGTTCTTCCGCTGCTCGCCGATGCCGAGAACGCACAGTCCGAGCGCCAGTATGCGCGCGCCGCGCAGGACTACACGCGGGCGCTGTCGATCGACCCGAAGAATGCCGAGGCCCGCGCCGGGCTCGCCCGCGTGAACGCCGCGCTCGGCGACGACAGTTACGCGCGGGCGGCGGGCGAGGGGTTCGCAGCGCTCGGGGCCGGACGCCTCGAGGAGGCGCGTGCCGCGTTCCTCCGGGCGCGCAGCCTGCGTCCGGACGGGACCGAAGCCGCCGAGGGGCTGCGGCGCGTCGACGCGGTCACGGGCGAGCGTGCCTATGCCGCGCAGCGCGCGCGCGGCCAGGCCCTCGAGGCCGCAGAGCACTGGGGCGAGGCGCTGCGGCTGTACGAGTCGGTGCTGCGCGCGGACCGCTCGCTCGCCTTCGCCCAGCAGGGCAAAGCCCGGGCGGCGGCACGGCTGAAGCTCGGAGAGTCGCTCCAGACGCTCATCGATCGCCCGGACCGTCTGGCGTCGCCCGAGGTGCGCAGCGCCGCCCTCACGCTCCTGCAGTCGGCGCAGCTTGAGCCGTCACCGGGTCCGATGCTGCGCGGCCAGATCGCGCGCCTCAGCGCGCTGCTGCCGGAATTCGACAAGCCGGTGCACCTCTCGCTGCTCTCCGACAGCCTCACCCAGGTTGCGATACCGAGCGTCGGCGCCTTCGGCGCCTTCGCCCGGCGTGACATCGAGCTCAAGCCCGGGCGTTACACCGTGATCGGCACGCGCAACGGCTACCGCGACGTGCGTCGCGACATCACCGTCAGCCCGGGACAGCCGGCCCAGACGGTGAGCGTCGCCTGCTCCGAGCCCATCTGAGCTGCGCATGAACAACGGCGTGTCGATGCAGCCCGCCGCGTGGGGGCAGGTGCGCGTGCGCGAGCCCGCCGGCGAGCGCGTGCTCGGGGAGACGCTCACGATCGGCGGCGCCGGATCGGACGTGGTGGTGCCGGGCGTGCCGGCCGGAGCGGCGCTCTCGATCCGGCGCAGCAGCGGCGTCTGGCTCGTCGAGCCCGCCGCGGGAGCGTCGGTGCGTTTCAACGGCCGCGCGCTGGATGCCGAGCGCGATCTGCGCCGCGAGGACGTGCTGAGTGTCGGCGACGCACAGGTGCGGGTCAGCGATGCTTCGCGGACGCTGCTGCGGCTCTCGGTCGAGCACCTCGCCGGCAACGTGACCATCGCGCCCGCGGGCGCGCTGGCCGTGGTGTCGCCGGGGGATGGCGGCGACGAGGAGCTCGAGATCGAGGTCCCGCCGGCGCTCGGCGTGCCACAGGCCGGGGCGCGGGTGCGGGCCACGAGGGCGAGCGCGAAGTGGCTGGGGTGGCTCGCCGCCGCCGCGGTCGTGGTGTTCCTGATCGGACGGCTCGGGTCGGTGGTGGTCGAGGTGCATCCCGAGGATGCGCGCGTGCGCGCGCCCGGCGCGCTGTCGCTGCACCTCGGCGGTCGGCTGTGGGTTTCTCCGGGGCCGCACCGCGTGCGCGCGGAGCGCGAGGGGTACCTTGCGGCGGAGGCAGCGCTCGTCGTGCACCGGGGCGGCGCGGAGCGACTCCGCCTGGTGCTCGCGAAGCTCCCGGGCCAGCTGCAGATCGACACCGCGGGAGTCGTGGCCGCGGTCAGCATCGACGGCGTCGCCGCGGGACTGGCTCCCGGTGTGATCGGCGTGCCCGCGGGCGAGCGCACCATCAGCCTGCGCGCGCCGCGCTACGTCGACTACACCACCACGCTCGGCATCGAGGGAGCCGGCGCGCGTCAGGAGCTGCACGTGCGCCTGCAGCCCGCATGGGGAACGCTCGCGGTGACGGCCGTTCCGCAGGGCGCGCACGTCAGCGTGGACGGCGTCGACAGTGGCGCGGCGCCGGCGTCCGTCGCGGCGCCTTCGGGGGTGCGGCGCATTCGCATCGCGGCGAGCGGCTGGAAGACCTGGGAGAGCAGCGTGGTGCTCAAGGGCGGCCAGACGCTCGCCGTCGGACCCGTGACGCTCGGTCAGCCCGACGCGCACCTCACCGTACGCTCCGTGCCGGCGGGCGCGGACGTCACCATCGCCGGAACGCATCGCGGACATACGCCGCTCACCGTCGAGCTGCCCGCCGGCATCGCCTACCCGGTCGTCCTGAGCCTTCCCGGCTACGCGACCTGGACGCGGGAGCTGTTCGCGACCGCCGGAAGCAACCTGAGCGCCGAGGCCCGTCTCGCCGCCGTGCTCGCGCGCGTGAAGGTGTCCGGCGAGCCGGCGGACGCGGAGCTGCTCGTCGACGGCGCCCCGCGCGGCCAGACGCCGCAGTCGCTGCTCCTGCCGGCCGTCGAGCATCGCATCGAGGTGCGCAAGGCCGGATTCATTGCCTTCGAAGCCGTCCTCACCCCCGTGCCCGAGCTCGAGCGCGCGGTGCAATATCACCTCACGCCGTCCGACCGCGGCCGCGCGCTCCTCGAGAGCGCCCCGCTCATCAGGAGTCAGATCGGATACGTGCTCAGGCTCGTGCCGCCCGGCGCCTTCCAGATGGGCAGCGAGCGGCGCGAGCAGGGACGACGGCCGAACGAGGGTCTGCGCACCGTGACGCTCCAGCGGCCGTTCTACATCGGGGTACTGCCGGTCACGAACGGAGATTTCCGCAGGTTCCGCCCGGAGCACGCCTCCGGCTACATCGATCGCCAGTCCATCGACCTCGACAGTCAGCCCGTCACGCAGGTGAGCTGGGAGGACGCCGCGGAGTTCTGCAACTGGCTCTCGCACCAGGACGGACTCCCGCCCGCGTACCAGCGCAGCGGCACCGGACTTGCGCTCGCGCAGCCGGTGACCCGCGGCTACCGGTTGCCGACCGAGGCGGAGTGGGAATACGCGGCCCGTTACGGCCCGTCCGGCCAGTCCTATCGCTTCGCCTGGGGCGACTCACCGCCCGTGCCCCTCGGGGTCGGGAATCTCGCCGGCGGCGAGACCGGAAGCTCGCTGCCCGCGACCCTTCCGGGGTATCGCGACGACTACCCGGTCGTCGCGCCGGTCGGTAAATTTCATCCGACCGCGCTCGGGCTGCACGACATGTCGGGCAACGTATCGCAGTGGGTGAACGACTACTATGAGTCTTTCGTGGACCCGGCGCCGGTGACCGACCCGCTGGGGCCCGCGCAGGGCACGCTGCACGTCGTGCGCGGGGCGAGCTGGAAGACCGCGAGCGTCTCGGAGCTGCGCCTGGCGTGGCGCGACACCGCGAGCGGCCCGGAGCCGACGCTCGGATTCCGTCTGGCACGCTACGCCGACGACCCACAGTGAGCGAGAAAGGCATGAAGATGATTCAGCTGCCAAGATTGAACTGGATGCTGGTGCTCCTCATGGTGCTGGCCGCGGCGCTCGGGGCGGCGACGCTGCGGGCCGCCGCGCAATCGGTCATGACCGGGCCGCGGGCGCAGCCGCCGCCGGCAGCCGCTGCGCCGGCCGATGCGCCCCGAGGCGGGCAGGCGCCGTCCGATCAGCACCCCACACCAGCGCCCGACAGCCGCGGGTCCGCCGACAACAACGTGAGCTTCCCGGTCGACATCTGAGCACGTTCAGCCGATGAAGCCTTTCGCGATCGAGCCGGATGACCGCGCGTTCGCGCTGGCGCGTGACGGGGTGGTGCTCGAGAGCTCCCCGTCCGCCGTCTCCGACGGCTCGACCGGAGCGCTGCCCGGGGCCGACGGCTGGCACACGGTGCGCCGGCTGCCGACGACCACGTCCACGCAGCACGCCGGTAGCGTGCTGCGCGACGCGCAGCCCTCAGCGCGCGCTCTGTCCTTGCTCGCGGCGGAGCTCGCGCGGCGCCTCGCCGCTCACCCGCCGCTGCCCAAGGAGCGCGTCTGGATCGCCGCTCCGGCAGGCGCCGGGCGCTACGGCCTCGGCGCACTGCTCGGGGTGGCGCGCCAGCTCGCCCTCCCGGTCGACGGCTTCGTCGACGCGGCGGTGGTATCAGTTGCGGCGCTCGGCGGCACGGGCCCCGCGGTCGTGATCGAGCTCGGGCTGCACCACGCCGCCGCGACGCTCGTCGAGCGCGACGCGGGGCCGACCTGTCGACGGCGGTCGCTCTCGAGCGATCACGGCGGACTCCTCGGGCTCTACCAGGCGTGGCTGGATCTCATCAACACTGCGATGGTGCGGCAGACGCGCTTCGACGCCCTGCGCGATGCGAGCACCGAGCAGCAGCTGTTCGAGGCTCTCCCGGAGCTCTCGCGTGAGGCGATGGCGCGCGGCGTCGCCGTCGCGGCGCTCACCGCCGGCGGCGAGCGCATCGAGATGCCGCTCACGCGCGATCAGCTCATCCAGGCCGCGCAGCCGCTCTGGCGCGAGATCGCGCGACTGCTGCACGAGCTGAGACCGGCGGGCAGCGCGCTCACGCTGCTCGTGCCGCGCCTCGTGAGCGCGCTGCCGGGCTTCCGCGAGCTGATACTTCAGTTTACCGGCTGCGAGCTGGTGAGCCTGCCGGCGGGCTTCGCCGCCGCGGCCACCTCACTGCTCGATCTGCCGCCGCGCGAGGCTGCTGACCCGGTGCGGCTGCTGCGCCGGCTGCCCACGGAATCGCAACCGACTCTCGCGGCACTTGCGGCGCTCACCGAGCGAGAGTCGGCGGGCGAGGAGCGTGCGGCGGCACCGACGGCGTCGCACGTGCTGTTCGATGGCCGCACCTTCGCGCTCGCGCCGGAACCGCTGGTCGTGGGCCGGGCGCCGGCCGCGGCGCGGGCGATCGTCCTGCCCGAGGGGCTGGCGGGCGTTTCGCGCCGTCACTGCAGCTTCCTGCGCGAGGGCCTCGACGCGCTGCTGCTCGATCACAGCCGCTTCGGCACCTTCGTGAACGGGGAGCGGGTCGCCGAGCGCGCGCGCGTGCGCGCCGGGGATCAGGTGCGCATCGGCGACCCGGGCGTCGCTCTGACACTCATCGCCGTCGCCGACACGCTCCCCGGCTCGCGCGGCTGAAGCCGCCGCGGACAGAAGTTCGTCCGTGGCGCGACGCCGTAGCTTCGAGGTCTTCACCCTCTCGTTCCTCGACACGATCTGCTGCGGTTTCGGCGCGGTGATCCTCTTCTACACCATTCTCAGCGCGCAAGCCGGCGCGGTGCGCCTCAAGGAGCACGATGTCCTCAGCTCCGAGGTCGATCGTCTCAAGGAGGAGGTGCAGCAAGGCGACCGCAACCTCGCCGTGCTGCGGGACTCTCTCACCCGCACGCGCAACGAGATCGCGAGCGCCACGCGCGAGACCAACCGCATCGTGACCGATCTCGCCAGCCGCCGCGAGCAGCTCTCGAGCTACGACGCGCAGACCGTGGCGCGCCGCGAGCACATCGAGAAGCTCAAGGCCGATATCCGCTCGCTGGAGGAGGGCAACCGCCGGCTCGAGGCCGGCAGCCTCGAGCGCGCGCCGCTCGGCCAGCAGGTGAGCGGGCGAACGGCCGTCGAGCGCCGCTACATCAACGGTCTCATCCTGCGCGGCAGGCACATCCTGATCCTGCTCGATGTCTCCGCCAGCATGCTGCACGAGGATCTGGTCGCCATCCTCCGGCTGCGCAACCAGGACGACGCGCACAAGCGCGCCGCCGCCAAGTGGCGCCGCGCGGTGGCGATCGTCGACTGGCTCATGACGCAGATACCCGCCACCAGCAGCTACCTGGTCCTGACTTTCAACACTCAGGCGCAGCCGCTCGTGCCGGGCGGCTGGCTCGCGGGCTCGGACGCGGCGGCCCGCGCGCGGGGCATGCAGGCGCTCGAGGCGCTCGTCCCGGCCGACGGCACCAGCCTCTACAACGCCTTTGCGGCCGCGCGGGGATTGAGCCCGCAGCCCGACCAGATCGTGCTGATCACCGACGGCCTGCCGACGCAGGGCAAGACGCGGGGATTGCGCCGCTACGTGAACTCCGCCGAGCGGATGCGCCTCTTCGACGAGGCGGTGTCGCAGCTCCCCGAGCACGTGCCGATCGACAGCGTGCTGCTGCCCATGCAGGGGGACCTGCAGGCCGCGCACCGCTTCTGGCACCTCTCGCGCG
>Ga0209577_10001820_pt1 | contig 20989 bp, 15 predicted proteins | sample GraSoiAngelo_109_FD_185874 | JGI IMG/M metagenome (GOLD analysis project Ga0209577, IMG submission 185874) | Grasslands soil microbial communities from the Angelo Coastal Reserve, California, USA - 14_0903_12_20cm (SPAdes) (version 2) | ecosystem: Environmental > Terrestrial > Soil > Grasslands...
CGCGGCCCTGGCTACGGCCATGCGCAAACCTCCGCGGGCGGGCTGACACGCGGTTCCATCGACTCGGCGCACCGTCCTGGCGAAGCATTGACGCGGGCACTCCAGCGGCGGGCGAATAGCGCCTCATCGAGGAAAGTGACCAGGGTAACCACCGGCACGAGCAGGGCGAGTGGGCTGAAGAGCAGGGTCCAGGGGCGCTCTTGAAACATTTTCGCGGTGATACAGAGAACGTCGCGGGTAATTCGAAAATAACCACCGCTCGTGCCGGAAGTGCGTGCGAGGTTGGCCATGAGTCCGGCGAGGAAGTCCTCTTTGTTGCGCGCGCCGGGAACCTCAGTGTAAACCGCGCCGAGAGAAGGCAGGACATGAGAGTCGCTTCCGCCCAAACCGCTTTCCCCAGGCGGCGGGCGACTTGTGCGGCTTGCCGGTTATGAAAGGCGGGCATTTGCCCGCTGTGGGTTTCGAGGGCAGGAACATACCCTTCAACCCAGGCGAAATCGTCCAATGCACGCCGCCCCGTGAGGCTCGAGAAGATGTGGTTTACGCTGAACAGCAGACGCCGCTCGGTCAGATAAGCCAGCAGGCATACGAAGTCGTCACGGCGGCGCTGGATTTCGATGTGCTGGCGTTCGGTGAGATCGAACACACCGATGTGCACTGTGGTGCCGCTGGGCATGCGGCAAGAGACCTCTTCGCTGAGGAAGAAATCCGTGTAACGGCGTAAAGACTCGGCCCCGCCGATGGAATCATGGTCGGTGAGTGTCACCAGATCCATGCCTTTTCTCTTGAGCACGGAGTAGACTTCCCGCGGATCGTTGTAGGATTCGCGGCAAATGCGCTTCAGCACCGGGACGGTGCACATCCCCGAGTGAATGGTATGAATATGCAGGTCGCATTTCATCGCATAACACAATAGAATGCGAATGTTACAGGCGTGAGAATGCCCTAATAAAGTGCAATTAAATACACCGATTGGATAATATCTATTTGCGTAAATCCTACTGTACGAGCAAGTCCAATCCTCCGGACGGCCGTGCGACAATTGGCAGCCGATGAGGCGCATCGCCCTTGTTTACTTTGACGCGGGCGGAGGCCATCGGAATGCGGCGGTGGCCCTCGAACACCCTGCCCTGGGAAGTACACCTCGTAAATCTTCAGGTCCTTGATGAGTTCGACATCGTTCGCAGGGTTACCGGACTGCGAATCCAGGACGCTTATAACCGCATGCTGCAAAACGGCTGGACGCTTGGCAGCACGCAATTGCTGCGTATCCTGCAGGGCATCATTCGACTCTACCACAGAAAAACAGTGCGATTACTAGACAGGTATTGGCTCCAGTGGAAACCCGATCTGGTCGCGTCGCTCGTTCCGTACTTCAACCGCGCGCTCTGCGAGAGCCTGCGCGAGGCCTGCCCCGGCAGGCCGTTGGTGACCATTCTGACAGATTTCGCAGATTACCCCCCGCATTTCTGGATCGAAAGGCAGGAGCAATTTCTGATCTGCGGCTCTCGGCGTGCAGTCGAACAAGCGCGCGAATTGGGCCATGCAAACGAGCGCATCTTTCAAACTTCGGGAATGATCCTGAATCCGCGCTTCTATAGCTGTAGCCCCATCGATCGTGGAGCGGAGCGGATTAAGCTGGGTCTGGAAGCTGCGCGCACGACGGGATTGGTGCTTTTCGGGGGTCAGGGAGCGCGCAAGAAGATGCTGGAGATCGATCGGCGCCTGAGTGAATCCGGGCTGCCGATTCAGTTGATCTTGATTTGCGGGAAGAATGGGCGCCTGCCCGCCGAGTTGCGCGCACAAGCGCGGGGGATACCGCGTCTGATCGAAGGGTTCACTAGCAACGTCCCCTACTACATGCGGCTTGCCGATTTTTTCATCGGCAAACCGGGGCCCGGGAGCATTGCCGAAGCGCTAGCGGTGGGCCTGCCAGTGATCGTAGAGAGGAATGCGTGGACTTTACCCCAGGAGCGGTATAACGCGCTGGGTACGCGAGAAACAAGTCGGGCTAGTGGTATCGAATTTCAAGGCAGTGGCTGGCACGGTCGCACAGCTGCTCGAAAAAGAGACGTTTGCGAAGTTTCGGTGCAACGCCAGAAAGATGCGCAATCGCGCTTTGTTTGAAATCCCGGATGTGCTCTCTCGGATTCTGCGGGAATCTAAAAAAGGGGCTGCCGCCGTGCCTCAAGGTCTCAGCGGAGATTCGTGACCGCATGCCAGATCCAATTCGCGATGCGCTGTTAATTTTCAATCCCACGGCCGGGCGCGCGCGCGGCCGTGGTTTGGCCGCGCTCGAACGCGCACGCAAGGTGCTGGCGCACCAAGGAATCGATTCGGAATTGGCGCCCACCGATGGGCCGGGTTCTGGGCCGGAGCTGGCGCGCCGGGCCGTTCGCCAGCGCCGACAGATGGTGATTGTATGCGGCGGCGACGGCACCCTGAACGAAGTGGTGAATGGGCTGGCGGGAAGCGTGATTCCCCTGGCTTTGCTGCCGGCAGGCACCGCGAACGTATTCGCCAAGGAATTAGGTCTCCCTTGGAATATCGAGCGGGCAGCCTCGCTGATCGCCGGCAGCCGGCTGCGGCGCATTGCCCTGGGTCACGTGAGGGCAGCGGAATGGGATGAAGTCGGCCGCTATTTTCTGTCGCTTGCAGGCGCCGGGCCCGATGGAGCGGTGGTCCGTGGTGTCGATCAGAAGCTCAAAGACCGTATCGGCACAATGGCGTTTTGGCTAGAAGGATTCCGGCAGTTGGGTGTGTACCGCTTCCCTCGATTCCGCGTACGGCTCGAGAATGGAACCTCGGAAGCCACGCTCATCATCGCGGGCCGCACGAAGCATTACGCCGGTCCCCTTCGAATCACTACCCACGCCGATCTTTACGGAAATGACTTCGAAGTGCTGCTGTGCACGACCGGCAGCCGCTTGAAATATTTTTGTTATGTACCACTCCTCCTGGCGGGAGGACTCCGGCGCGCTCGCACGATCCGTTTTTTGAGGGCAACGAAGATCCGTTGCGAGCCGATCGACGCCGAACCCGCCTGGGTACAAACGGACGGCGAACCGGCAGGGCGCCTCCCGGCCGATTTCCAAATCGTTTCAGACGCACTGACCTTGGCCGTGCCGCAAAAATCCCCCCAGAAATCCGAAGGCTAGACGCGTCCTTTTTCGGGCCGCGAGGGTCACCTGCGGGCAAGCCGCGCGCCCCAACCCGGTGCGAAGGATGTGGATTGGTGAGGATTGCGCAACTTAATAGCGAAGGGGTCGGGTATAAATCCCCAACTGTCGCCATTGAGGAGGCGCATTAAGCCTGCATTCCCTGACATTTGCATTTCCGCGCATCGGTCATACTGGCAGGTGTAACGCGATCGCGCGGATTCCGCGCACACCGAAGCGTTTTGGAATGATGCGCAATTGAGCTATATTCGCTTGTCAAAGAGTGCTGCATTTTGGGGAGCTTGTGAGTTGGAATGAAATCGCTTTGCGAAATCGCTCGACTGGTGAGTAGTAGGTCAGAGCCGATCCGTGTGGCTCGGGAGATGGAGTGAAATGAAAGGCGTGGTGCTTGCAGGCGGTACGGGCAGCCGGCTGAATCCCCTCACACGCGTTACTAACAAACACTTGCTCCCTATCTACGACAAGCCCATGGTCTATTACCCCATTCAAACGCTTGTTAACGCTGGAGTCCATGAAATCCTTTTGGTCACTGGCGGCAAGAATGCAGGCGACTTCTTGCGGCTTCTGGGTAACGGACGGGATTTTGGTTTGAAGCATCTGAATTACACGTACCAGGAAGGTGAGGGTGGCATTGCGGACGCTTTGGCCCTAGCCGAACATTTCGCAGACGGCGACTCCATTTGCGTGATCTTGGGCGACAACATTATCGAAAATAATATCTGCCAGGCCGTCGCGAACTTCGCGAAACAAAAAGAAGGCGCCAAAATTCTCCTGAAGGAAGTTACCGACGCGCAGCGGTTCGGCGTGGCGGAGGTCCGTGGGAACCATGTGGTGGGCATCGAGGAAAAGCCAAAGCTCCCGAAGTCCAATTACGCGGTGGTAGGCATTTATCTTTACGATGACACCGTGTTCAAGAAGATTCGCCGCTTGAAGCCTTCCGGTCGTGGGGAACTAGAGATCACCGATGTCAACAATTTCTATATAGAAGAGGGAAAGCTCACCTACGAAGTTCTCGAAGGCTGGTGGACTGATGCCGGCACTTTCGATTCCCTGCTGCGCGCCAATACTCTGGTGGCGGAAACGGGAGCCAATAAGCCATCCCGGACCGGTGAGGAGCAACTCGCAACCGATCGGGTACTCCGATGAAAATTCTGGTTACGGGCGGGGCGGGATTTATCGGCTCCAATTTCATCCGCCACGTTCTGGCAGAGCGCAAGGATTACGAGCTCATTAATTACGACAAGCTGACTTATGCAGGGAATTTGGCCAATCTGGCAGAAGTTGCTGAGGATCCGAACTACACATTTATCAGGGGCGATATCTGCGATGCCGCCACCGTCGAGGCGGCCATGCGCGGATGCGATGCGGTAATACACTTCGCTGCGGAATCGCACGTGGACCGCAGTATCTATGAACCCGCGCCCGTGATTGACACGAATATCAAGGGAACATTCACCCTGCTCGAAGTGGCGCGTGCCTTGCGCGTCGAGCGTTTCCTGCATATTTCGACGGACGAAGTTTACGGCGACCTGACGCCCGGCGACTTCGCGGATGAAAGTTCACCTTTGCAACCCAGCAGCCCATATTCAGCTTCGAAAGCCGGCGCGGATCTCCTGGTTCTTTCTTACGTGCGGACCTACGCGCTGCCGGCGGTGATCACCCGCTCCTCAAATAACTACGGCCCGTACCAGTTTCCGGAGAAATTCCTTCCCCTGATGATTACGAATGCGCTCGAGCACAAACCACTGCCCATTTACGGCGACGGAAAACAGCAACGCGATTGGTTGCACGTAGAAGATAATTGCCGGGGAATTCTGCGTGTACTCGAAAAGGGGCGGGCCGGTGAGGTGTACAACATAGGCGGCCTAGATATCGAAGAGAATTTAACCATCGCGCGACGTCTGCTTAATCTGATGAACAGACCGGAATCCCTGCTCAGCTACGTGAAAGACCGCCCCGGGCACGATCGGCGTTATGCGCTGCGTTGTGAAAAAATGCGTGTCGAACTTAGCTGGAAGCCAATGATTTTGCTGGAGAACGGTTTGCGTCAGACGATCGAGTGGTACGCAAACCATACCGCTTGGTTGGCTGATGTGCGCGGAGGCGAATACCGCTCCTACTACGCAAAATACTATGAGAACCGGGATTCCTCGTTGCGTGACGTTGTGCCCTCCTAAGTGACCAAAAATCCTCGAAGGAAGCTGAGTCTTCTCTGCGTCGTCCTCAGGATAAGAGAAGGGGGAGAGAGTTTAAGACACGGCCCTGTGACGGAAGTTACTTCAGTCCGAGGCTATAGGCACGTTAGTAGGCTCGTGGGCGGTGTCTGAAGAACGTTTGGCTGGGAGTCCTGCCTGGCGGATCTTGTAGAGCAGGGCCCGGTAGCTGATGCGCAGGTCGCGCGCGGCTTGTTTACGATTCCAACGATTTGCTTGCAAAGCGCTGAGGATAATTCTGCTCTCAAGCTCCCGCACAGCTTTGCGTGTCACATTTTTCAAATAGATGGGACCATTGGTGGGGAGTTGGGGTGCGAACGGGACGCGTTCCCAATTCGCCAGTTCCACGGCAATCGTTTCGTCCGACCCCAAGATCACGTACCGCTCCATTAGGTTTTCGAGCTCACGAATATTTCCGGGCCAAGTGTGTTGCTCAAAGAGCCTCAGCAGGACGGGCGAGATGGGACCGGCCGAACTCTTGTGCCGCTTGCGGAGCCGCTCGTAGAAGTACATGGCAAGTTGCGGAACGTCCTCGATGCGCAAACGAAGGGCCGGCAGCTCCATCGTCGCCACATTGATCCGGTAGTAGAGATCTGCACGAAACCTGCCGACAGCAATCTCATGCTCCAAGGGACGGCTCGTGGCACAAATCACGCGGATCTGCACAGTAATGTCTTCCCCGCCGCCGATCCGGGAGAATTGCGCATCCTGCAGGAGTTGAAGCAACTTCGCCTGAAGCGGCAGATCAATTTCGTCGATGCCATCCAGGAACAGAGTACCCGTGTGGGCCATCTCGACACGGCCCGGCTTGCTTGCGTAGGCACCCGTAAAGGCCCCCTTTTCATAGCCGAAGAGTTCACTCTCCAATAGAGTGCCGGGAATAGCCGCACAGTTGACACTAACAAACGGACCGGCGGCAACACTTGACCGCGAATGGATATAACGTGCCAAGACTCCCTTGCCCGTACCACTTTGGCCCTGAATCAGGACCGGCACACTCGCGGCGGCAAATTTTTGGACTTTTTGACGCAACTCTTGCATGACTGCCGAGCGGCCAAATATCGCTTCCTCCGGCGGGAGGCCTTCCATCCGGAGGGTAAGCGGAACTCTCTGTGTACCTGCCAGCGCCACCTCGGTCAACTCCCCACGAAGCAACCAAATCAAACTCGCCCCGCAGGATACAAAGCACATGGAACACCAAACTTGAGCGCCGTGGTGTCGCGCGCGGGGGACTGCGTTAGATGCCCCAAGATATCTTAAGCTTTGCGTCATCAATGAGCTGCAAATTCTCAACGATATGGCTCTGCGAATTCGCAACAAGGAACTGCCTTTAGGGAAAAGCTTTGCGTATATTAGGAAAGGCGGTTCCAGCTTTGCTCTCCTGTGCCAAGTCCGGTACTCACATAACTCCGTTGGTCTTATAAATAAGTCGCCGCAGTCACCGCAAAGATAGAGGGGGTGGCACAACAGATCTCTATCTCATCGATCTCAGTGCTCTCTATCATTGCTCCACCCGATGCAAGGTTCTTGACATACTCCCGGAGCCAGCAGTTCATTTATAATTCCACGAAGATGCCTGGCTTCCTGAGCAATCTCCTCCGCCTGCTGCGTGACCGGCGCGGCACAGATATGGATTTTCTCTGTCATCATCTGCTTTCGGAACGGGGCGAAGCTTCGCAGACCGTGCTGGCCCAGGAAATCATTAAGGCCTACAACGTGATGGCCTCAGCTGAGCGGCGCAACTTTTTTGAGATGCTTTGCCGAAAATTTGGGCCAGACGAAACTGCGGTTCTTAACGCGGCAGCAGCCTACAAACGAATGCCCGACGCGGCCAATTTCGCGGCGCTTTCCGCCGCTGTGGAGCCGCCACGGCAGGAGTTGCTGCGCCGCATCAACACAGCGGCCCACGGAACTGAAACTTTAGTAGCTATGCGAGGACACCTGCTTGAATTAGCGACCGATGGCACCGATCTCCAGCCGCTCGATGCCGATCTGAAGCATCTTTTCAGGTCGTGGTTTAATCGCGGGTTCTTACGCATGGAGCGTATCACTTGGCATACCTCGGCTTTGACGCTCGAAAAGCTCATGGCTTACGAATCGGTGCATGAGATCAACGGATGGCCGGATTTGCGCCGGCGCCTCGAAGCAGATCGGAGATGTTTCGCGTTCTTCCATCCGGCGCTGATCGACGAGCCGATCATCTTTGTGGAAGTCGCATTGACGAAGGGGCTGACCGGCGATCTAGCACCCCTATTGGATATCTTGGAGCCTGTGCTCCCGCCGGAACATGCAGATACCGCGATATTTTATTCCATAAGTAATTGCTTGAGGGGCCTGCGAGGCATTGCCTTCGGGAATTTTCTGATCAAACAGGTCGTGACCGATCTCGCCGCAGAATTCTCAAATATTAAAACCTATGGCACGCTCTCGCCGCTTCCTAACCTATCACGAGCATTGCAGAATCAAGCGGATGAACATGGCTTCACCAGCGAACGGCTCTCGCGCCTGCTTGCCGATTATTCCCAAACGTTGGCCGCCGGGAGCGCAAAGCGTGACTCCGTCGAGGCTTTGTTTGCCATGCTCAAGCAGCCTGTAGTTAATCGAGACGCCCTTGCGAAACCCCTCGAGCGCATAGCACTCGCCTATCTCACACAAGTGCATCAGAACGGAAGGCTCTACGATCCCGTGGCGACTTTTCACCTCTCCAATGGCGCACGTCTAGCGCGCATCCACGCGTTTGGAAACCTGCGCCCGTATGGTTTGCAGGCTTCGTTCGGGCTTACCGCCAATTACCTGTATGTTCCGGCCGAGCTCGAGGAGAACCATGAGCGGTTTGTGCGTGAGGGCGAGATTCGCGTGTCACACGACCTTGAGCGGGAGTATAGAGCCGTGGCAGAAGCATGGCGAGGCGAGCCGCACCGAGGAAAAAGACGATAACGATAAAAGTGACAGGCCGAGTCAACGCAACCCATTACCGTGAGGTTCTAGCGGCGTTGACGGCGAAGTCCCTGAGATCAGCCGTTCCTGCGGAAACCTTTTCGGAGCGCGCACTCTCGCTCGTCGAGTTAGATATGACTTACTTTTCGCTACGGAGCGCCCCGCCATTCTGTGCGGCGAAATCGTCCCGCACCACCACGCCGCCCTTCATCACAAATTTGACGCGCTGCATCTCCGTGATATCCTGCAGCGGGTCTCCGGAAACTGCGATGAGATCGGCGAACTTGCCCTTTTCAATCGTGCCGAGGGTGTCTTCCTTGTGAATGATCTCAGCATTGACTGTGGTTGCCATGCGCAGTGTGTATAGAGGAGTGGCGCCCCAGCGGACGAAGATCGGGAACATCTCCCCCTGTACACCGTGCGAGCAGTTGCAGGCCGTGTTGTAAACTCTGCCGGGCGGCGGAGCGGCGCCGCTTCCCCAACCGAGCGTAACGCCCGCTGCCAGCATTTTCTTCCAGGTCTGCTCCACGAGTCTCCAGCGGCTGTACGGCGCCCACTGTTTCAGATCTTCAGGTTCATCCTGGCGGTGATCCAGAATTGTGGTTGTGATGGGCAGGTGTTTTTGTACCAACATCTTGATGTCATCATCGGTCGCAGCAGTGCCATGCTGGATGTCGTCCGCGCCAGCTTCAATCGTGACTCTCAAGCCCTCGCCACCGTACGTGTGCGTGGCCACGAACATTCCTTGCCGGTGCGCTTCGTCCACCACCGCCTTCATCTCGTCGAGCGTGAGCGTGGGCACGTTCACCATTTCTCCGTTCGGCTTGAAGTAAAAGCGTCCCGTCGTAGTGATCTTTACGTGATCCGCGCCGTAATGGGCCAGCTCGCGCACGCCTGCGCGCAGAGCGCCTGCTCCATTCGCGACGAAGTCTTGTTCCAAGGGCTTGAACTCAAGCGGGTAATAATTATTCCCCGCCATAGTGGGATCCAAAAGCGGGCCAGCCGGCAAAAGACGTGGACCGCTGACTAGGCTGCTCTCGATCGCTCGCTTCAACTCCACGTCGGCGAAACCCCCGCCATGCGACCCCTGCACGACCAACGTTGTGAATCCGGCATTCAGACTCGCCGTCGCCCAATGAAATGCCACCATCATCTGGTGTTGCATATTTCCGACGGCGTCGGTTAGGTGGACGTGGCCATCGATCAATCCTGGCAGTACAGTCGCGCGGCTCAGGTCAATCACCCTGGCGCCGGACGGGACGGTCACACTCGCCGATGGGCCAACCTGCGTAATTTTCTCCCCCTGGATGAGAACCACTTCGTTGTTCAGGATCTGACCCGATTTAGGATCGAACAATCGGCCGGCGCGTACAGCCGTAGTTTCCGGAGCCTGCGCCTGCGACCACAGGAGCGTCGCAGTGAAAAGAACTCCCAATAGTCCGAGCGCAATTCTAAAGCCTGACCTCGATTGCATAGCAGACCTCCTATTTTTTTTTCGCACTTCATTTCGCACCGGGAACGATTCCTGAATCGACTGCGCTACGTTTTCCCTCCAGTCGAGTGGAGTCTATCAAATGTGGCCGACTCAAGCATTGGCCTCCGCGGGATCTTCTGCCCGTGGGCCCTCGGGCGAAGGGCGCAAGCCATTTTGGGCAGCGCTTTACGTTACCAGACGAACTTTAAGGCAAACTGAATTTCTCTCGACGGTGTCGACGTTGCGTACTCCTGCAGCTGACCTACGCTGCCTCCGCTTGGCGATCCGTCAGAGCCAAAAATTACAGAATTGCCGTCCCCGCTGCCCGGCTGGGGCGGCACGAAGCTGGGCCGGTTCAAGATGTTGAACATCTCCGCCCGGAACTGAATGTTGAACACTTCCGAGATCCGCTTGACTGGGAAGTTCTTGAGGATTGAGAAGTCCAGGTTCACGAGTCTCGGCCCGTAGAGGCTATTGCGGCTGACGTTACCCAGGAGATTCGCGCAAGTGCCAGCGATGCCCGGGTTGCCCTTCGAGGGATCGAAACCAAATGGTTGGCATTGAGAAGCAATCGCCGGAGTCGACTGGGGTAGCGTGAAACAGTTGGCGTTGATGTACGTGAGATTGGATGCTTTCCAGTTCGAATTAACAGGGTTACATCCCGGAACGATATTCGGCAGGCCGAACTGGTCGGCGCCCGTATTGCCGAGACCCAAGGGATCATCCGAAATGATCGGAGTGGTGGGAACCCCGCTATTGATGGTGAAAATGCCGCCTAGTTCCCATCCGCCGAGGGCCATATTCGCAACCGGTCCTAACGACTTGGCCGCGGGGAGAACCCACAAGCCATTGATCGATATGGCGTGCTTAACGTCATAGTCAGAGGGGCCGTAGAACGCCTTCGGCAGGAACCACATCGGCGAATTGAGACCGTTACCGAAGGAATCGCCAGCGATCGTCTGCGAGTCGTCATCGAGCGACTTACCATAGGTGTAGGCGAACTGAGCCTGGAAGCCGTGGCTGAACCTCTTCTCGAGATTTACATGGAATCCGTTGTAGTTGGAGGAGGTATTCCAGTAGACGTAGCGAATAACTCCTAAAGCCTTGTTGATCTGCGCACTGGTCGCGCCCCCGGCTCCAAAAACGCCTCCCGTGAACCCGGCCGTGCAAGAGGTATCGGTGCTGGCGACGAAACCGCACGGGAAGAGGTAACCCGCAGGAGTCAGTGTGGGAATGGTCATGTTGCCGTCGTCGCCACGCATCAGCAGGTGCACGCCATGGGAACCAACATATCCTAGCGTTAGCGTTAGAGTTGGATCTAGCTGGCGCTGGATGTTAAAGTCCCACTGCATAACGTAACTGCGATGAGGATTAGTCTCAATCGTAGAGGCGGCCAGGCGGCTTTGCGTTGAGTTTGCGAGCAAGGGTTGTCCAACGCCAGCAGCAAACCCGCCTAATTTCGCCAAGCCCGACGCCAAGGCTCCGCCTTTAATGCTCTTGAATATCATGAACGGCGCGGCTTGATTTTGCTGAAGGAGGAAGTAACCGGGCAGCGGCAACACATCGTAGATACCGAAGCCACCGCGGACCGAAGTCTTGCCATTGCGGAAGGGATCCCAGGCGAACCCCAGGCGAGGCTCAAAGTCGCGAAGCGTGGGATTCTTGTAGTAAGCACCAACGCTGTCGCAACTGGTGCCCGGCTGCGCAGTGATTCCAAACGCAGTTGATGCGTCGAACTGAGTTCCGCATCGCAGGTTCGCGTCGGCAATCGTAGCGGCACTCGGCTCGAAAATATTTACCAGGCTGCCGAACTTGCCCTGCGCGTCATGCACCACCGTGGCCATTTCGTAGCGCAGACCGAGGTTGAGCGTCAGGTTGGGACGGAAGCGCCAGTCATCCTGAACGTAGGCTGAGAATATGGTCTGGCGCATTTCTCTCGGGGTGACCGTGTTCGGCAAACCCGCCTCGAAAGACTTAGGCACACCCGTTAGGAAATTTGTCAGGTTGCTGAACTTCCAGCGACCCCCTGGGTTCTGGAACGCCGTGGGGTTGTATAGCTCGCGCTCGACGCCGGCGCCAATTTTGATGGAATGGGCTCCATGGATCCAGTTCGCATCGTCGTAGAATTGGTAAGAGTTCCAGGCGTGCAGATAGTGAGAGCCCGAGTTTACTCCGCCAAACTCGTCGGAAAGGTTGTCACTGCTGATCGTCAGCCGTGGTGCAGTCTGGTTGAGCGTGCTGCCCAAGCTCAAGTCGGCGCCCGCCGGATTGACCGCCTTGGAGCTAAATTGGTTGACTACGTAGTCTCGGTTATAACCAATGCGTGCGGCATTCACAAAGCTGGTGCCGAACGTGTGGGTCTCTTCAATCGCGACGGTCTGGCGCCTGGTGTGCGAGTTGGTAATGATCAGGTTCATTTTGTCGGGCTGCGTGTAATCCGCATCGTCAACCAGATAGGTCCCGAACAAGCTATCCTTGTCGCTAATCCTGTGATCGAGGCGAACAGTGCCGAAATTCTCCGGCACATCCTGCACGCCAGCGAAGATAAATTTGCCTGTATCAGTCACCGTACCGGCAGTGGCGTGCGGATACAATGCCAGCAAGGCCGCAGAGTAAGGGTTCACCATGACCGGGCCGGACACCAGGTTCCCGCGGCGCGCCGCGTCCGACGGAACCGTAATCGAAGTCGGAATGCCCTTGGTCTGGCGCAGCCCCTCATAATCACCAAAGATGAAAGTCTTGTCCTTGATGATGGGACCGCCTGCCGAGCCGCCAAACTGGTTGCGCCGGAAGGGCGGTTTCGGCTTGCCGGCCCCAACGTCAAAGAAATCGTTCGAGTCCAGGGCACTATTCCTGAAGAACTCGTAAGCATCGCCATGGAACGAGTTCGTTCCAGACTTGCTGACCGCGTTTACGACCCCGCCGGCGGCCCGTCCATACTCCGCTGAAAAGCCACCGGTCAAGACGGAAAACTCCTGAATTGCATCCACACCGAGGACTACGCCGATTACGTCCCCGGGGGCGGCATTCGCGTAATCCACGACGCTGATGCCGTCAATGCGGTAGTTGTTAAATGTCGTCCTACCGCCCGAGATGGTGTACTCGCTTCCGAAGCCACGGTTGCCGCGCGCGGAGGTGTCGTAACTCATCTGGGTCTCGATCTTGTCGACGCCCGGCTGAAGAGTGGCAAGCTGGGTCCAATCGCGCCCGTTCAAGGGCAGTTCGCGCACGGTTTGCGCTTCCACTTCGCCGCTGAGTGTCGATGAGGTGAGCTGCACAGCCGGCGCCGATTCGGTTACTTGCACCTTTTGCGTGGTCTCCCCGATTTTCATCGCTATATTGAGCTGCTGCTGAGCCCCTACGGCCAGCTCTATATTCGACTGAATCGCCGTGCTGAATCCCGTGGCCGTGACGGAGACCTCATAAGAGCCTGGCAACAAATTAGGAATCGAATAAAAGCCGGCTGAGTCTGTGGTGGCCACACGGGTCACGCCCGTTGCCGTATTCCTGGCAGACACCTGGGCGTTGGGAACGACTGCACCGGAAGGATCATTGATCGTGCCCGACAAAGTTGCTCCGGCCACTTGGGCACGCACCTGGCTGGCAAAGAAAATGGCTATTGCTAAGGCAAACGAAACTAAGGCCAAAACGCGACACTCTCCTGGAAAAACTCTAAGCATTCGCACACCCTCCGAAGGTCAGAATCCTTACTGGGACGGTTACCTGTGAACCGATCACCCGATCGTTTTTCAATGACCCCTAAGAAAAAAGAAACACAACACCCAACTCAAAAAGCTCCCTACGATAAGCTAATACGCGTGCCGGTTTAGCACCCGGACCGCTTCGATGTCAAGCTGCATGAACCGGTAACAACTGCGGAAGGCTTGACCGTAAGGGAAAAGCGAAAGACAGCAGCCCAATCCTAAGGGCGCAAACCTTCTTACTCGCAGCCAGGTGGTTCAAAGATTGCATTAACGAGGCTGCTTCATTCACTACGCACTGCGAAGTTGTTAGCGCGACGCAGTCTCCTTCGAAGGCGCCCCGCGCCTCGAAGTCGGAGGCGGAGTGACGACAGCAGTCAATTTTCGGATCATGCCGTCGGATTTGCTCAACACGTAGAGTTCACCGTCGCCCCCTAAAGCCATGCGGATGTCCGCGCGACCCCCGCCGTAGGCCACACCCTCAGGATCCACTTTGGCTTCGGGATGGGCCGGATCTTGCGAGCGAGTGGTCGCCCCGCCGTTGCCCGGCAGCACATGGTCCGCAGGTGGCATTCCTCTCCTGCGGGAATACGTTTCAGCGACGATATCGAACATCCGGCGCTTGGCAGTTTGGCCAGCAGTACCCGTGGGTCCTTTGTAGACAATCTGCAACTCATGAATTTGCGCCTGCTGGTCGCGTTTTCCGTGCGCGGCAATCATCTCCCCGAAGTCGGCATAAAAAATCCTGCCGGTGGTCATGTCGTTGAAGATATATTTTCCGCGAAGTTGCGGCATCAGTTTCCCACGGTAGACGAAACCGTTGCCAATCGAATCTCCCTCGCGATGACTGTAGACAGCAACCGGGTACAGGGCCGCAACCGGCTCACTGATCCCCTCCACCTGGAGGAGATCTTTTTCGGGGAAAGGCACCGGCGGGCTCATGAGACTGCCCGTCTTGCCCGCATCGTTTACAAAAAACTGCTCGTTCCCTTCCCGCTCAGCATAACCGTAATTGCCGCCTTTGGTGATGATGTCGACTTCTTCCCAATAATGCACGCCAATGTCATCCGCGATCAGCGTTTTCGTCTCCACATCCCATTGCAAACGGTGTGGATTGCGCAAACCGTAGGCATAGATCTCGCCGCGAGCGCCGGTCACGGAGACAAAGGGATTCGGGTCCGACCCGGTGGACGGAATTCTGTATTGGCCATCGGTGCTGAGCGTGTCTTTCGGGCGCAAGTTGATGTTCGGAGTGATCCGCAGGATCTTGCCCACCAACGTGTCGAGCCGTTGCGGCAGAGTATGCGAGGGTCCCGGCGTTTCTCCGGAAGCGCCGTCGCCAATCGAAATATAGAGATTGCCGTAGTCGGCGTCCCCTGGCCGCGCCGACGGGTTAAAAACCAAATCGGCCATAGGGTGATTGCGATCGTAGCCGGTGCGCAGGATTTCACGCGCCGTACCCTCAAATGTGGAGTTGCGGATATTCGTGTCCGTCCACTCCACGAGCACTGATTCCAGGTGCGCGGGGCCCGCAGGCGGATTCACCACCGGAGTTGTGGAGTATCCCTTGATATCCAACGCCGAGAGGCGCGCATTTGTGGGGCTGGCCGACCCATCCAGGTCCGGCTTTTCCGTGTGCACGGTATAGAACTTGCCGTTTTTCGCATAAGCGGGATCAAAGGCAAACGAAACGATGCCGACGGTGTTGCCTAGATCGGAGGCGAACTTCGGGAAAATTTCCGAGAAATTCAAATACGGCGTGAACTTCTTGGTGCCCTTATCCAGAATGTATAGAGTGGAGCTCTGATCGTCCACGAAAAAGCGGGAACTCGCCAGTGGTGCGTTTGCCGGCTCCGAGCGTAAGGAAGTCACGCGGCCCAATTGCGCTTTGTAGTCGATTGCGCGCGAAGCCGAACCTCCGTGCGTCGGACTCGAAATAGGCAGTTCCGCATAATCCTCTAACAAGACTGAGGTGCCGTCCTTGCCGATTTGCGATCGCGAAGGGTACTGCGCGAATAGGACGGCCGTGCTCGTGACTAGGATGGCGAGCAGCACGAATCCAAAACGAAGTCTTGCAAACCGCTGGGCTATCCTTTGCTCCATTGCCATGGGGCGACCCTCCTCTTCCTCGTTTGCCCAGCAGATTAACACACTCGGGAACCCGGCGTGTGGGCATAGGAAATGATCAAGTCCAGGAAGTTCAAACGAAGTTGAAGAGGCTGGATTCGAGTCCTGAGGTCACTTCATTGCCATTTTCACTGGTCCCGGCTGTGAAGCCCTAGGTACTGAACAGCCTGCGCGGTCCCAGCTTCAGCGATTCTCGGCGCCTTGGGCCTTCCAGATGCCCCGTGACGTAGAGGTGAATCGCATTTTGATTCTCCGGCGCCAGGCGGATGAATTCCACGGCCAACTGCCTGGTTCCTTCTTTGCGGATGATCCGCGCAGACTCATTGAGGGAGGCGTCAAACTCTGCAATCTTGAACTCCAACGCCACTTCCTGGCCCACCTCTGCGTCGATCGCGGGTTGAAGCAGCATGCCGCTCTCACTGATGTTCAAGCTGCGTAAAGGAAACTGCCGCCCCTTCCAAGTGCAATTGACTTCTGTAAACAGAGGCAACCGGGCCGCGTGCCTCTTGCCTTTCCAGTCAGGCAGATCCAGAGCAAGCAGCATCCGGCGCAGGCGATCTGCGGAAATAGGCTTCGTGACAACCAGGTCCGCACCCTCGCCGAAGGCTCTACGCAAGGTGCCGACGTCGTTCGTGGCGCTGAGCATTACTATGATGGTCTCACGGTTGGGCTTGGAGTTGCGGATTCGGTGGGCCAATTCAAGTCCGTTGAGTTCGGGCAATCGCATACCCACAAAGGCCACATCAAACCGCTGTGTCTCTCCCCTTTGTCCGGCGGCCTGATAGTCCCCAAACGGCAGCACGGTATGACCCAAGGGAGTGGCCAGGGACCTCATGAGGTGCGTCGTCTTCGGTTCGTCATCGGTGACCATGATTTTGAGCGACATGAATCTGGCCTCTGTGATTGATTCTCGCCCGGGTATACCCGAGTAAATAGAGAATACGCCCGAGACGGCGCACGGTGTGAAAGACTGGATCAAGAGATGTCTAAAGCGTGAAGCCTGGGTCGCCTCTTATCCCGTAAGGCGGAGACTCCCGGCGCTGGCTAACTCTGGTGATTGCCTTACGGCAAACGTCGCTACTCGTTCCACTCGCTTGAAACAGGGTAGAGATTCTACGGGGTCGGGAACTTCGGATGAATCGGAGATGGTTCCCCGGTGCCAAAACCGATATAAACACGAGCGAGTTCGCGATTGGCAGGCCCGCAATTGCAAGGGGCCGATGCCCGAGCGCCTGCAGGATTTTTGATGTACGATTGGCGGCGTCACGGATCACTGCCAATAAAGAGTAAGCCCCCCCGATAATGTTCGCCCGAAAACGGACTGATGCTCACGGATATTTGTCTTCCAGAGGCGTAGATATTGGCCTTATGGAGGATTGCATTCTCTCACCACACCGCACTCGTTGGTGTTTGCCTTCCCCGTTCTTCTTATTATAAGCCGTTACTCTAAGAGCTCTTGACCCCATTTCCGGAAGGCGCACAGCGCATCCCCTTCCGTTAGACTTAATAACAGAAGTGTGCCCCTCCGGGAGGTCAAAATGGAAATTCCGGCTCTTGATTGTGCCCCTCCGGATATTTCACGCGCGATTCGTTGGATCGACCAACAGATGCCGACGGCACTGGAGGCGGGTTGCTCCAGCAGGTGAGCTTGCATCGCCGTACGTCCTTGATTTTGGCGTTCCTGCTGCTGGTGCATGTCGGCTGGATCGTGTGGAAGTCCGCCACCAACATGCCGACCATTGATTTCTTGACGTTCTGGAGCGTTTCCCATGCTCTCTCTCGGAGACCGATCGTGAATATCTATTCGCCGGACAGTGAACGCGACATGGCGTCTTTGGCGGTCACCGAAGCGCGATCGCCAAACGCCTCCGATCTTCAGCGGCAAGCCACCGCGAACGTCACCCAGCTCTACGCTGGCAGGATCGACGCCACCGGAACGCCGTTTCTTTACACAGCGATCGGATGGCTTTCCTCGGGCAATTTCGGAACGGATCAGAAACGTTTTGTGTTCGTCTGTACGCTGTGTCTGGTCCTCTCGATGCTGGTCCTCAAGAACGTGTTGCGGTTTTCCGTAGTTGAGATCTTCCTGCTGATCATATTTACCGCCACTTACTACGCGCCGGTCCTTGCGGACATGCAGGTAGGGAACGTAAACGAGATTCAGCTGTTCGCGATCGCCGTGTTCATCTTCTTCACGGCTCGAGCCCAGCCCCTCCTTGCGGGCCTGACCATTGGCACGGCTACGATGCTCAAGCCGACGCCGGTCATGGTTTTGGCGCTGAGCGTGATCGCCGGGCTCGCCGATCGCGAGTATCGGCAACTCTTACGTATGCTCGCGGGTTGCTTGATCGCGGCTGCGGCATCCTTCTTGGCGTCGGCGGCCTACTTCCGGAATCCAGCGATCTGGCTCGACTTCCTCCAGAGTTTGCCCAAAACGCTCAACGGAGTCTCATATTCGCTACAGAATGGAAACTTCAGTCTCTCTGCGCTCCTTTTTGGCGCGACCGGTGGTGGTTCGGCAGTAATTCTGCTGGTTCTCCTGGTTGCCTTTTCGTGGCTATTGTTCACAACCCGTCGAGGCGGTGCCTGGCAAGCGCCAAACATGTTGCCGAAGGAGATTGACGGGCCGCGGCGTATGCACACCGCTTTCGCCGTGGGCGGCGGTGGCTGCGCCATCATGCTGCTATCCAGCCCGCTCGTGTGGCCGCACTACTATCTCCTGCTTTTACCTTTGTCGCTGTATGTGATGCGGCCGGTCTTTGAAAGCAAAGATGCGTCCTCTCTGCGAGGCATTGGGATTCTGAGCGTGGCGGCCTTAGTGCTACCGTTTGTTCTGTTCTTGATGTTTTCGTTCCTGACTGAGCTGATCGTGAGCAACAACGCACGGAGCATATGTATCCTGTTCATCCTCGCGACGGTCTCCACCCTGGCGCTAGCTTCGTATCGCATCTGGCAACAACGGAGAGCGTTGATTGTTTCGAAATCCGATCCCGTAGGGAGCGCCTAGCAGCGGCACAAACCAGAACCAGTGCATCCGCCACCGTGGCGATATCGTCAACGAAATTTGGATTGTGGTATCGTTCGCCGAGGTCAGTCATTTTGACCTCCGGCGCAGCCAATGCAACAAAAAAAACACTAGAAGCCATTGCACAACCCTCCGTAAGACGATCATGAAGCAGGCGATATGAAAGAAGGCTCGGTAGATTTCAGCGGTCGTAGCACACCACCAGACGGCGGAAATTTCCCAACCAAGCGAAGGTGCCCTCTACCGTCCAGCGCCGAGCTGCCGCGGAGTCTCGCGCCGCGATTGCGCAGATCCCGTTGACCGCGAGCGACACGGAAATCGGCGCGGGCGTTGCTTCGGCGGTCGATCCAATTATCAAAGCCATCGAGCAGCGCCGGCGAAAAGACGATCTCGTTTCAGATGGCTATCTCGTCCTCCTCTAGCGCAGCGAACACCCATTGCCCGTGCAGCAGTTTGAACAGGAACGAATTTCTGATCGGTGATCTTTAACCCAACTACGTTGAGACGACGGAACGAAGTGGGAGAGAAGTACCTGATAGAGATGCTTTCGTCTTATCTCACACGGTACTTTCTGCGCAAAACGCCGCAGGCGCTGTGATATTAACTAACTAACTCTAACTAACTGGGAACAGAGATACTTGTAAAAGTGGAGGCGGGGGGAGTCGAACCCCCGTCCGAAAAGCGCTACGGCCCGAAGCCTACATGCTTATCGCATTCGATTTGGTTCGCCGGCTGCGCTAGGAACGCGCAAGACGCGCTACCGGCTAGTCCGATTGATCTCGCCGGAAAACCACGGACCGAGGTCCGCCGGCCAGCCCACTGTGTGACGCCTCGGTCCGAGCCCGTGGGCGAAGCTCGGGGAGACGGGCTACGCTAGGTTTTTCTAGGCAGCCAGAGCCAACTCAGTGTTGGCAGTTCTGTTTTTCCACCCGATTGCGGGCAGGTGGCGCCCGGCATGCCTTCGGGTCGCCACAGCTTCCGTCGAAACCGTGTCGCCCCCGTTGGAGTATTCTGAATTATACCACCTCAACGTGGAGGCGTTCAGGACGCCAGTCGTCGGCGTCCGTCAAACCGAGCCCAATCCGGTTAGCGCCTACCTCGCTACGCCCTTCTGCTGTCGTTGTTGACAATGCTTTTCCGGCCTCACAATAATGAATGCCGTTATGCATGTAAGCCGGCGAGGGCTTCGGTGACGCGAGGCACCCGCGAAGTGGACAGGGCTGTCTCTCGGACCTTGCGTGAAACGCTGAACACGCTTCAGCGTACCGCGGAAGAGCTGAACCAGGCGCTTAATGACTTTGTTGCAGCCTGCGGCAGCAACCGTCCCGTCAATGCGCTTCCGCCAATTCTGCGAGCCCAGACTGCTGCGGCATCTCTGGCGGCTTCGCTCGAGGTGCTCTCCCGATTCGTGGCTTCTAATACGCCCGCGGCGGCCGACTTAGTGGAGGAAGAGGAAACGCCTACACCCAGACCCCGCAGCAGTTCCGCAGCCGAGCGGCAAGCGACGCGACCCACACCTTCCATCGAAGAGCCTCAGCCATCTGAACCACCCGGCGAGGATGCCGTGCTCGAGATCGACGACGCATCGCTGGAACGGGAACCTTTAGGTAAAGATTTAGCTACCACTGACGTCGATCCGCGGATAGACTCCCCTTCGGCGCAAAGGATTGGGCGGGGTCATGCATCTGACTTGGCTGGGCAGCGCGCCGCATCGTTCGGAGAGACTTCTGCTGTCCCTGGGGGGCGTCCTGCGGCCAACCCTATAGAGGAGTTGCCGGCTGCAGCTGCGTCGTTTGACATTTCGACGCTGCAACCAGAGGAGCAGGATTTGCACCGGCGGGCGAATCGCGTCGCCAAGGTTTCCATGCAGGATATTAAAATGCTCCGTCCGAATGAGGTCCGTTTGGGACGCGAACATAAGGACATTTGCTTGCGTTTGCGGGATGATATCGAAAAGGCTCACAAAGAATATGACAGGCGTTTTCAGTCGATCCTGGGCCATCCGGTCGATTATTTCTACGATTGGATGGTCGAAATTCTGGGCGAGGGAAACCCAGAAAACCTCGGCGAGTATCCCTATCCCTCTCCGGTTTTGCGGCGCTAATTTGCTCGCGTTCAAGACGCCCGGCGAAGAAGTGTCTTCTCTCGCCGCCCCGCGAGAAAGGATTAGTGTCCGCATATTCTTTGTGTTGCCGATCGCTTTGTTATGCGCGGTATGCTTCTGCGCTTCGAACCCAGGCATAGCGTCGCCGTCAACGCAACAGGCCGTTCGGCAGGTGACGACCCAAAAGCGTCCTGCCGCCAAAAAGAAGTCTTCTGTGACTCCCACCAGG
>Ga0209577_10001821_pt1 | contig 20989 bp, 21 predicted proteins | sample GraSoiAngelo_109_FD_185874 | JGI IMG/M metagenome (GOLD analysis project Ga0209577, IMG submission 185874) | Grasslands soil microbial communities from the Angelo Coastal Reserve, California, USA - 14_0903_12_20cm (SPAdes) (version 2) | ecosystem: Environmental > Terrestrial > Soil > Grasslands...
CGGCTTCGAGGTCGAGGTGGGCGTTGCCAACACCCCGACGGCGTTTGTCGCCACCCGCCGCAACGGCACCGGGCCGTCGATTGCCTTCTTATCGGAGTACGATGCCCTCCGCGGTCTGGGGCATGGCTGCGGCCATAACCTGATCGCCACCGCGTCCGTGGGGGCCGGGATTGCCCTGGCTGACGCCCTCGATCGTTTCCCGGGTCGGATCCAGGTGATCGGGACGCCCGCCGAAGAAGGCGGTGGCGGAAAGATCCGCCTGATCCGCGGTGGCCTCTTCCAGGAGGTGGACGCCGCCATGATGTTTCATCCGGATACGCGCACCCAGGTGCTCCACTGGGCCCTGGCGGTGACGCACATGCATTTCGAGTTCATCGGCCGCGCCGCGCATGCCTCGGGCGATCCGGAGAAGGGCATCAACGCCCTCGACGCGTTCGTGCTGGCCTACAACGGCATCAGCATGCTCCGCCAGCACATCAAAGAAGGCGCCCGCCTGCACGGTTTCCTCAAAGAGGGCGGCACGGCGCCCAACATCGTGCCGGAACGGACCAGCGGGGAGTTCCTGGTCCGCGCCCGGGACGAGGCGTACATGCAGGAGCTCGTCCAGAAGGTGAAGAACATTTTCCAGGCCGCCGCACTGGCAACCGGGTGCAGCGTCAAGCTGACGTTCGACGAAGATCCGTACAGCGATTTGCGTAACAACAGCGTCCTGGCCGCGCTCTTCGAAGACAACTTGCGGCGCCTCGGCATCGACCCGGTCGAGCCCGTCCCCTGGGAGAACGCCGGCTCGACCGACATGGGGAACGTCACCCACGTCGTCCCCGGCCTGCACCCCACCCTCGCCATCGCTCCGGCCGACGTGCCCGGTCACTCGCAGGCGTTCCTGGAGGCGTCCGGCTCGCTGCGCGGCTACCAGGCAATGGTCGACGCGGCGAAGGCGTTGGCGATGACCGGCGCCGACTTGCTGGCCGACCCGTCGCTGGTCGAGAAGGCGAAGGCGGAGTTCCGCCGACCCTAGCCCAGCGCTGGTCCTCGGCCAGCTTGAGCGCGGTCTGACATGGATAGATAATCAGGCAGGGATGATCAACGAGCGCTATCGCGAGGATCGCGAACGTCGCCGGCTGGGCAGCCTGACCGTTTACGCGGGCCCAACCCATTCGGGCAAGACCAAGAAGCTGGAGGCGGAGGCCGAGCGGGCGATGCGCCAGGGCCGCCGCATGCAACGACTTACCGCCGTGGCCGACGCCAACGAGTTGCTCAACCAGCTGGACCCCTTGACCGAGCTGGTCACCGTCGACGACGCCCAGCACTACGACGACCGGCTGCTCGACGTGCTCAATGACCTGGCGACGCTGCATCGGGTGGACGTGGTGGCGGCCGGTTGGGAGCTCGATTATGCCGGCCGGGCCGCCGGCCCGATGCCGGAGCTGCTCTGCGCCGCCGACTACGCCTCAAAGCTCGACGACGGCGTCTGCGCCCAGCCCGGGTGCCGCAATCTGGCCAGTCGCACCCAGCGGTTTCACGCGATCAACGGCACCCCCGAGCGCTTTCTGCCGGTCTGCCGGCGGCACCACACGGCGGAGGCCCGGGCGTTGACGTTCCAGGAGATCTGGTTTGATGAACCCTCCGGCAGCCTCGACCTGATCAGCGGCTGCATGTTCAGCGGCAAGACGCAGGAGTTGATCCGCCGGCTCGACCAGGCGCGCTACGCCGGGTCCACCATTCAGGCTTTCAAGCCTGCCCTCGATGACCGCTATGCCATCGAAGCGGTCGCATCCCATCGCGAGATCCGCTTTCCGGCGATTGCCGTCCCCGACGCCGGGGCGCTGCGCGACCAGCTGCGGGATGAGACCCGCGTGGTCGGCATCGACGAGGCCCAGTTCTTCGGGCCGGACATCGTAAGCCTGGCCGAGGAGCTGGCGAGCCGCGGCCGGCACGTCATCATCGCCGGGCTCGACCTCGACTTCCTCGCGCGTCCGTTTGGACCGATGCCACTGCTGGCGGCACACGCCGACCGGCTCACCAAGTTGCAGGCGTCCTGCCAGTACGCGGATTGTGGCTCGCGCCAGGCGACCCGCACCCAGCGGCTGGTCGATGGGGTGCCGGCACCGGTCGACGCGCCGCTCGTGGTCATTGGCGGCGCCGCGACCTATCAGGCGCGCTGCCGGCACCATCATCGGATCGGCCTTGCCCCGAGGTCGGAACCGGAAGCGGTGACGGTGGCAGAGGAGTCAGCCGAGCTCTAGCCCGCGCAGGTGGTCGTTGCCGATCAGCAAGCTGAGAGCGGCTACCGCGACTCCGCCCCCGACTGATACCGTCATCGCCGCCAGCCAGGTGGTCATCACCGGGAAATGTGTAATCCCGGCGAGCGCCAGCGAGATCCCCAGGAGCAAGGCGCTCGCGCCGGTAACGACCGCGAACAGCGCCATTCCGATAAAGACCCCGGCGGGATGCATCATCCGGCGGGCATCCGTCCAGTCGAATCGCGCGAAGACGGCGCCGATTCCGACCATCAGCGTCGTAACTGAACCGGCCTGGGCGATCGCGAGCAGCACGGCGGTCGCCGCCCAGGGCCATCCGGGCCGGATCAGGATCTCGCTGACCACCGCAACCAGCGCGACCAGCAATCCCGTCGGCAAGGCGGCCGACCAGCACTTCCCCTGGAGGAACCGCCGGGTGGTGTTGGGAGAGGCCGCGTAGACCCACATGCTCTTTCCCTCGAGGCTCACGGCGCTCAGTCCGAGCGAGATGCTCAGCGAGAAGAGCAATACCCAGGCGGGTGCCAGGCCGAGCATGGCGGCGGCTGGACCCTCGCCCAGGCCTTGGACCGAGCTGAGCAAGCGGGGAAAACGCAGGCCGAAGATGACCACGAGAAACACCACGGGCATGGCGAATCGCACGAGCTGGGCCAGGTCACGAGTTCGCATGCGCCAGTCCTTGATGACGATCGATGCCAGCAGCGGGCTGAGCAGCGGGATCGCACCCCGGAGACGGCCATCGCGGAACGACCCGACTTTGCGCCGGCGAGGAGGCACCGCCTGGATCCAGCCTGCCAGATAGAGCCGGCCGCTGAGCCTGGTTCCGACCGCGAAGATCACGGTCGACAGCGCGAGCAGGACGAGCGCCCACGAGATGGCGGTCAACCAGTCGCCGCCGAGCGCGGCCGCCGCGGAGCGGCCGGCCCAGCCGGACGGTAACCACGGCGCGCTCGCGCCCGGAATATCCGGCAGCGAAAGGGGCCCGCTCCGGCGAGCGATGCCAGCGTCGCGCAGCGCCGGGTTGAGCAGGAAGTTGAGCAGGTTGATCCCAACGGCGACGGCCACCCCGAATAGCGTCAGGATCTCGCGACCTCGACCGGAGGGGATGATACGGACCAGCAGCAGGCTCATCAGCGAGATGATCACGACGACGAACACGGGATAGAGCAGATACAGGGCGCTGAATACGATGGGGATCAGCGGGTTATGGTTGGCGTACGCCAGGACCAGCAGCGCGGGGCCGGTGAACAGCAGGCTCAGCAGGAACAGCCGAATCACCTGGAGCACCATCCGACCCGCCAGGATGCTCTCGACCGGCCGCGGCGCGGCGAGCAGTAAGTCGAGGTCGGGATTCAGGAGTAACGCGTTGAGACTGAAGACGAGGCTGCTGAACACCAGCACCCCGGTGTACCCGAGGAACCCCAGGCTGAGCAGGTGGGTGGCGTCGACTGGCGCCCGAAATCGGTGAGCCGCTTCGACCCCCACGCCAGTGATCAGCGCCTCCCAGGCCCAGGCCACCAGGATGATCGCGCCACCAATGACACTGCCGACGATTCGGCCGGGCTTGCCGCTGCGCACGGTCTGATTGACGAACATCCGCAGCTGTGTCCGCCAGAGCAGCAGGCCGACCTCGACGCCGCTCACCAACCCGGCCATGGGCTCAGCTTTCGAGGCCGCGCAAGATCGCGCGGACGTCTTCCTCCCGGCTCCCGGTCAGCTCGAGGAAGATCTGCTCCAGCGATTGCCCATCCTGGCCCACCATGTGGCGCAGCTCCTGCAGGCTTCCCATCGCAACTAGCCGGCCGTGATTGATGATCGCGAGTCGGGTGCACATCCGCTCCGCGATTTCCAGGATATGGGTGGAGAAGAACACGGTCTTTCCCTCCTGGCAGAAGTCCTGGAGGATGTCTTTCATCTGGCGGGCACTCTGTGGATCGAGGCCGACGGTGGGTTCGTCGAGGAAGAGCACCTGCGGGTCGTGCAACAGGGCGGCGGCCAGCGACACCTTCTGCCGCATTCCGCGTGAATAGCCGGACAGGAAGTCGTTGCCTCGTGGCTCGAGGCCGAACAGCTTCAGTAAGGTCCCGATACGGCGATCCCGGAGGCGCGGCTCGACGTGGTAGAGGTCGCCGGAAAACTCGAGGAACTCCCGCGCGCTCAGTTTGTCGTAGAGCATGGCGGCGTCAGGTACATAGCCGATCCGCGCCTTGGCTTTCTCGGGCTCCGCCATGATGTCGATGCCGGCGACCCGGGCGGCACCGGAGGTCGGCCGAAGCAACCCGACCAGCATCTTGATCGTGGTGGTCTTGCCGGCGCCGTTGGGACCAAGGAAGCCAAACAGTTCCCCGGCTGAGACCTCCAGGTCCAGGTCCTCGACGGCCGTCAGGCTGCCGTAGCGCTTGGTCAGCAGCCGGGTGGAGAGCACCGGCCCTAGTGTAGCGGCGTGCCCGCAAATTCTCGTCTAGAATGGCGCTCGAACGGGAGCTTGCCTGCGTATTCAGCCCGTATTCGGGCCGGGGCCGGGCAGGCGCGACAGGTTTTCCGCCGTTACAGCGTTGTTGCCTTGAAGGTCGACCCATCCCTTCAAAGGCCGGACAGCATCATGGAGGTAGAACCGCAGGAAGGGGAGCTCGGCACCCTGGTCAGCAGTCCGGAGTTCGCCCGGATGGTGGACCGCTTCCAGGCCTCGACCGGGCTCAAGCTGCAGGTCTTCGACCTCGAGGCGCACCCGCTTACCCCCGTGGAGGACTATCCGCGTTACTGCCGCCTCCTGCAGGAGCGTAAGGCCTGCCCCCTCTACAACGACCCGGACTTCTTGAAGCGCAACGAGGAAGGGATGGCCGTCTGCAAATCCGGGGTGGGACACTTCATCGCTCCGGTGCGCAACGAGAAGGAAGTCCAGATCGGTGCGGTCCTCGGTCCGGCGGTGAAATTCGCGCCCAACTCGGTGGAAGAGTTTGCCGAGCTCGCCTTCCGACTGAAGATCTTCCCCGACGACCTGATCCAGGCCGCGGACGCCGTGTCAGACCACGACCCCGAGAACTTGCTGGGCGCCGGCGAGCTGGTGTCGGTCGGGCTGAATCTGCTCGCCGAGCTGCAGGCGAAGGAGCGCGTCAGTCATGCCCTGCGCCGGCTGCAGTCCGAGATCGCGGAATCCAACTCGCAGATGCTGTCGCAGCACGTTGTCGATGCCGCCCTCTACCTGACCCGCGCCGACTATGGGCTGGTTCTGATGATGGACGACAACGGTTCCGATCTTGCCTCGGCATACGACCAGCCCTCACCCGACGCATTGGTCGAGGCCAAGCGCCGCCTGGTCGAGGGGATCGCCGAGTGGGTCAAGCACGCCGATCGCACGGTCACCGTTCCCGATGTCTCGAAAAGCGCGTGGTCCCGCTATCTAACCGACGACGCGGTCAGGGAAGGCAGCATTGCGGGCGTGCCCATTCCGGAGCAAAAGGGCGGCTCGACGTTCGGTGCGATCGTGGTCGGATTCGATCGTCCGCGCGAGGATCTCGAGGAGAGCCTGGCGGGCCTGGAGAGCTTCGTCGCCGAAGGCCTGTATGCCCTGGTCATGGGTCGCAAGCTGATCCAGGCCGAGCAGTTGGCCCTCCTCGATACCCAGTCGGGCGCGCATAGCAACCGCTACCTCGATGACCTTGTCGACACCGAAATCAGCCGCGCCTCGCGCTACAGCCATGACCTCGCCATTGTGCTGTTCGAGATCGAGGCCTATGAGGTCTTGCGCGGCAAGTACGGCGAGGGCGGCCTCGGTCGGATTCTTCGCGAGTTTGTCGCTGTGGTCCGTGCCAAGACGCGGCGGGTCAACACCCTGGCTCGCATCCGCGACGGCCAGTTCTGCCTGGTGATCCCGGAAGGGGATCGGGCGGTCGCCGTGCGTCAGGCGGACCGGTTGCGACCGGCGCTGGAAGAACATCCATACGCGGCGTCCCCGAACGGCGAGATCGTCCGGCTGGCGGTCGACACCGGCGTGGCGGCCAGCGAGCGGGGAAAGGACGATCGTGCCGCGATGCTGGCGCAGGCGCTGCAGAGCCTTCAACAGGCACGAGCCGAACGCCGCACCCGCAGCTTCAAGCCCTAAGCCGCTCGAACATCAGGTCGGCGACTGATCGCCCTGCCGCCTCGAGGAGCGGAGCATAGTAAAAGGGATGAAAGTCCTGATCGCCGGGGGATCGGGCTACATTGGGCGCCATCTTTCCGCAGCCCTCGTGCGGGATGGCCACGAGGTCGTCATCCTGACCCGCCGCTCGGCGCACGTGGATGGCGCTGCGGGCCCGCGGATGGTCAGCTGGGACGCGCGTAGTGCGGACGGTGGGTGGGTCAGCGAGCTCAACGGTGCCCAAGGCATCGTCAATCTGGCCGGCACGAGCATTGGCGGCCTTCGCTGGACCCGCCGCTACATGGCGGAGATCCTGTCCAGCCGGCTCGCCGCAACCATGGCGATCGTGCAGGGTGTCGAGCGCACTCCGCCGGATCGCCGTCCCAAGGTGCTCGTCAGTGCGTCAGGAATCGATTACTACGGAGACCGCGGCGACGAGGTGATGACCGAGGAGAGCTCTGCGGGTGATTCATTCCTGGCCCGCGTCTGCGAGCAGTGGGAAACCGCCGCCTCGAAGGCGGAGCCGCTTGGGATGCGGGTCGTCCGTGTGCGGACGGCGATGGTCTTCGGACCTGGGGCGCCGGCATTCCAACTGTTGATCCTGCCGTTCCGGCTGTTCGCCGGTGGCCCGCTGGGCGATGGGCGTCAGTGGTTCACCTGGATCCACATCGACGATTTGGTCGGGCTCTATCGGCTCGCGCTGGACGATGGTCGGCTGAACGGACCGGTCAACGCCGTCGCACCCGACGTCCGCCCCGAGCGCGAGCTCGCCCGGGAAATCGGACAGGTGTTGCATCGTCCGTCGATGATTCCCGCCCCGGCGCCGGTGCTGCGCCTGGCTCTCGGTCAGCAGGCGCACCTGCTGCTGGATGGCCGGCATGCCCGGCCGGCGGCTGCCGAGGCCCTAGCCTTCCAATTTCGCCTGGGCGGGCTCCGCCAAGCCCTGGAGGCCGCGCTGGCTCACTAGTTGTTCGTCTTGACAAATATACAGATCTGTGTAAGGATGGCAAGCGTTGCCGCCCGCCAAGCCGTTCGAGGAGTCCTCTATGCGCCCACCCTGGAAGCTCGCCCTGATCGGTGGCGAGGTCACGCTGCTGGCCGCCTTTACGGGGGTCGGCCTGCATCTCGCCATGCAACCGCATCGGGTCGCCTTTCGGCCGCCGCCGCTCACGCTGCCCATCGGTCGCCCCGCGGTGATTCCGACCGTCGTGACCCCGCTGCTCCCCGCGCGGCCCGCGCCGGCGGCCCCCCCGGCCCGTCCAGCGCTCGGCCCTGAGCTCTTCCAGAAATTCGGTCAGCAGGATCGCAACCTGCTGATCGATCAGTGGGACATTCTGCAGCGGCTGACCGGCGCCATCGAGCGGTTCGTCGAAGCTCGCGTCACCGAGCAGCTGGAAAAAAAGCGCTGATGGACCAACTCAAACATCTGATCGAGCTGTGGACCAGCTATGCGCAGGGGTTGACCGGAAGCATCGGGGCGCTCGCCTTCGTCTGCGCTTTCATCTGGAAGATGGTGGCGATCGAGCCCCGGAGTGTGATGGAGGCCAAACGCTGGATCGGTCGCATCGTCTTCGGCACCATTGGTGTCGAGATGGCTGGCCTCCTGGTCCGCGTGCTCGTTGACTCGGTTAATCATTAAGGACCGCCGTCCTGTTGCAATCTCGCTTAGCCGGTCGCCAACGTGTTAGAGATCTTCTCCGGCCTGGTCACCGGGTTCTTCAACAACCTGATCAACGACGTCCGCGACTCGGTGGCGGGAACGGTCGAGACCTATCTGCTGAGTACGCACGACCTGTCGACGCTGACGCCCCGGCCGTTGACCGAGGAGCCCGCCCTGCAAGCGACATTTCATCTCACGCTGGCCATGGCGGACCTGTTGCTGGTCCTGGTGTTCACCTGGGCATTCTTTCGGAGCCAGTGGGAGCACACCTCGTTTCGACCGCACTACACGTTGAAAGTCATGCTGCCCCGGGCCATGGCAGCCATCGTGATGGCGCACTTCGGCCTGATGTTCGGCCAGATGGCGATCGACCTCAACAACGCCATGGTCCACACCGTGTGGACCCAGCCGTTCCCGGGTGGCTCGCCGCGCTTCCCCTGGACGTTCGCCATGAACAGTGCGTTCGGCCAGCCGCTCTTTCAGATCGTCATCCGTCTCGCGATCGCCGTGATGCTCGTGATCGTTGCCCTGACCTACGTCGTGCGTTTCGCCCTGCTCGCGGTGCTGCTGGGGGTCGTCCCACTGGCCGCCATCTGCATGATCCTTCCGGAAACCAAACGCTATGCGCAGTCCTGGCTGCGTCTCTTTCTGCTGACCGTTTTCATGCAGTTCGGCCAGGTGCTGGTGTTGCGCTTCGCCAGTCTGTTCGCCGACCAGGTTGGCGGGCGACCGGTTGAGGCGCTTTACGGCGTGGCCGTGCTCTATCTCCTGATCAAAGTCCCGGGCCTGATGAACGCCTCCGCCCACCTTGAGGGCAAGACCGAGCACTTCGCCGAGAGCATGGTCAAGAAGGGAATCAAGAGCGCGATGGGCACCACCCGGGGGTCGCACGCATGACGCTATTCACCGGCGCTCGGCTCGCGCTGCTCGCCTGGTCGTGGCGGCGCCCGTTGCTCGCGATCGGTGCCGCCTTCGCGGCGGTGCCCCTCCTGCTCGCCGGGATGGTGGTGCAGGCGCAGCAGTCGCGACCCGGCTCGCTGACCACCCCGGTGCGGGGTGCCACCTTGACCCAGGCCTTCGGCTGCACCTCGCTGGAGATCGAGCCGTGGTCCTCGGCATGCCCCAGTCACCATTTCCACAGCGGCGTCGATCTGGCCGCGCCACTCCGCACGCCCGTCTACGCAGCGACGGGCGGCGTCGTCAGTCTTCACCGAGAGCGTGGCGGCTACGGTCTGTACCTGCTGGTCATGCGCGATCCCCAGCTCAGCACGCTGTACGGGCACCTCGACTGGCCGCTGGTGCAGTCGGGCGACGTCGTTGCCGCGGGACAGGCGATCGCCCTCATGGGATCGACCGGCAACAGTACCGGACCGCACCTCCATTTCGAGGTGCGCATCGCAGGCGTGCCGGTCGATCCACTCCCGCTGCTCGATGCAAGGGAGGTGGTCCCTACCAGCCAACACCACTAATCGCTGCTCACTCCAGGATCAAATTGGAAGGGAGAACGAGATGGTCAACCGTGTGATTTTGGTCGGCCGACTGACCCGCGATCCGGAAATGGTGACCAGCCCAAAGGGCCTCACCATCGCGAAACTCCGCCTGGCAACTAACAGCTACTCGAAGGGTGACGACGGAAACCGGCAGGAGGACGTCCAGTACCACTCGCTGGTCGCGTTTGACCGGTTGGCCACCATCTGCCAGGAATTCCTGACCCGCGGCAAACTCATTTACGCCGAGGGCCGGCTGCGGAGCCACGAGTGGGACGGCAAAGACGGCCTGCGCCGCTACACCACCGAGGTCGTGATGGACCAGATGAAGATGCTGAGCCCGAAGAGCGAATCCGTCACCGAATCCGTCACCGAATCCGTCCAGCCGGTCGCCGAGCCGGTGGGCGCCTGAGGAGCAGGGAGCATGATCCCCGAGCCGCATCCTGATGATCCGGACGACCCCACGTATGACGAGGCGACTGATGACCTCGGGTACCTGCTGCCAAACCGCAGCTATCGCGGCGACCTGATCGATCCGATAGATCCGCTCGAGTACTGACGCACTCTGGGTCGTGGGATTTCCCGCGTGGTCAGGGCCGCGGGATTCCCGCGTGTGTAGCATTGGCCGATTAGCCTCGGCGTCGGAATCGTTGGTCTTCCCAATGTCGGGAAGACCACATTGTTCAATGCGCTAACCCGCGCTGGTGCGGGCGTAGCCTCGTACGCCTTCAGCACGGTCGAACCGAACACCGCGATGGTGGAGGTCCCGGACAAGCGACTCGACGTGCTGGCCAACATGTATCACCCGAAAAAGGTCACGCCCACGGTCATGAAGTTCGTGGACGTGGCCGGCCTGGTCGCCGGAGCCAGCCGCGGCGAGGGCATGGGAAATCAGTTTCTCTCGAACATCCGCGAGCTCGATGCCCTCGCCATGGTGGTGCGCGCCTTCAGCGATCCGAATGTTCAGCACGTGGATGCCAAGCTAGACCCGCGTCGTGACATGGCGATGGTCAACCTCGAGCTGGCGCTGGCCGACCTCGACGTAGTCAACAAGCGGCGGGAGAAGATTTCCGGCACCGCCCGCCTCAAGCCAGGGGCCAAGGAGAAGGAGGAGCTCGACCTGCTCGACCGGCTGGCCGCTCACCTCGATGAAGGCAAACCAATTCGCACCTTGAGCTTCGACGCCGAGCAGGCCAAACTCCTCAAGAGCTTCTCCTTTCTCACCGCCAAGCCCGTCCTGTACGTCGCCAACATCGGTGAGGATCAGATTGGCAAAGAGTCCCCCGAGCTGCAAGCCCTCCGCGGCGAAGCCGCCGCCGAGCATGCCGAGGTCATCCCGTTGTCCGCACGACTGGAGGCGGAGATCCGTGAACTGCCGGACGAGGAGGCTGCCGTGTTCCTCGAAGACGCGGGTCTGACAGAGGCGGCGCTCCCGACCTTCATCCACGCCGCATACCGTTTGCTCAACCTCGTCACCTTCCTGACAGCCGGCGATCCTGAGGTCCGGGCCTGGACGGTTCGTCAGGGGGCCAAGGCGCCCGAGGCGGCCGGCGTGATCCACAGCGACATCGAGCGGGGCTTCATCAAAGCCGAGATCGTCGCTTACGATGACCTGATCGCGGCCGGTTCCTATGCCGCGGCCCGGGAGCGCGGAAAGGTGCGGCTCGAAGGCCGCGATTATGTGATCAAGGACGGCGATGTTTGTCTCTTTCGCTTCAACGTCTGAAGCATGAACAAGGAGGAGGCTCGGCAACTGCTCGAGACCACGGTACGCGAGCTGCGCGCCAGGAGTCGGTCTGAGCTGGAACAGCTGCTGGACGCACCCGAGGTATCCACTGTCCAGGGGAGGTCCGGTGTGACATATCAAATCGAAAAGGAGGCCGTCTGGGACGATAGGAAGGGGCATGACCTTCGCATCATGGTGTTGATCGACGACGGTGGCTGGCGTGCGCTTTCTCCAATGGCCGAAAGCTTCATCATGGCGCCGGATGGTTCCTTCGTCGGCGAGTGACGAAGACGACTGAGACCTGGCGCCTACTCGTCGATGAGCCGGCGAGCGGCGCTTGGAACATGGCCGTCGATGAAGTATTGCTCGATGCGGTTGCGGCAGGCCGTTCGCAACCAACCCTCCGCTGTTACGGTTGGACGCCAGCCTGCCTATCCCTCGGCTATTTTCAATCCTTCGAGATCGTCGATGTCGAGGGTTGTCGGGCTCGCGGCGTTGACATCGTGCGCCGCCCGACCGGAGGACGGGCCATTCTTCACGATCGCGAGTTGACCTACAGTGTGGCGCTGCCGGCATCAGTGCTGGGCCACGAGGCTGGCATCGTCCCCTCTTACCACCGATTGAGTCTGGCGTTGCAGGCCGGCCTCGTGTTTCTCGGCGTCCCCGCGACCCTGGCGCCGGTCGCCGCGGGGCCGGCCGTCGACGATCGCGGTCCGATCTGTTTCGACCGTCCCTCGGCCCATGAGATCCTTTTGGGCGGCCGGAAGCTGGTTGGCAGCGCCCAGGTACGCCGCGCCGGCGCCCTGCTGCAGCACGGGAGCATCGTCATCGAGCCCCAGATCGACACCATTGTGGGATGCCTGCGGCTCAACCCGGAGGCTCGGGGGAAGGTCGGGCGAAGGCGACTCGAGACCGCCGTGGCCGGGCTCGCCGAGGTGGATGATCTGGACCCGGCCCACCTCGCCGGTTCGCTCGCCGCGGCCTTCGGCCGACAGTTTGGCGTCAGCGTGACGGCGGGGCGGCTCAGACCGGATGAGCTCGCCGCGGCGGGGGACCTGCGCCGCTCCAGGTACGAGTCGGCCGCATGGACAAAGCAGCCGTGGTCCGAAGTCGCCGGAAAAACAACAAGGACCAGATGAGGAGGGGCATTGCAGCGACGATGGCAGGACGGCTGCAGGATCTGGCCCTTGTTGGCTCGCGGCTACGGGTACGCTATATGTTGTACCCGAGGCCGTTTGTACCACAGCCCATTGGATGTGTCAAGCGCTTATCCACGTTCGCGCTAAACTGCCATCCGCAAAGATAGGGATGGCCCGAAAGCACAAACGCTCGCAGCTCAAAAAGCCCCAGCGCGGATCCTCCGGAGCGAGCCGCGCCGCGCGGCCTGCCGGCCTGCCTCCCGTCGCCCCTGCCCAGCCGGGCCAGACCGCTCAGCTCGGGCAACCGGCGCAGGCTGCCGCGAGCAGTCTGCCGGTACAACGGCCGTTGCCCCGGCGTCAGCCCGCCGGTCCCCTGCCGTCGCAGGACGCGGCAATTCCCCTCGAGCGGGTCCCTTACTTCCGATCCGATCTGCGACGGATCGCGATCACGGCGGCCCTGATGTTCGTCCTGCTGATCGTGGGCTCGATCGCGCTCCGCGGCCTGCTCCAGGCGTGACATTTTCCGGGAAAGCAAGAAACCCGATCGCGTAACCGTTCTGGCACAAGGCGATAACAACCTGCCAGGAGGTATGCGTGTTCGACAAGAGATCCCCGCGTGAAGCCGCTCCCATCGTCGCCGAGACGGTGTTGAGCAACCAGATCAAGCTCGAGGGCCGGCTGCAGTCGACCTCGAACATCCGCTTCGACGGCGAAATGAATGGCGATCTGACCACTGAAGGCGACCTGTCGGTCGGCGAGCATGGTCGGGTCAAGGGCAATGTCAGCGGCCGCAATGTCGTGGTCGGCGGCTCGATCCAGGGCAACGTCAGCACCTCGGGTCGCCTGGAAATCCTGGCGACCGGCAAGGTGTTCGGCGATATCGTGGTCGGTTCGCTGATCATCGACGAGGGCGGCATCCTTCGGGGCAAGAGCGCCGTCCATGGCGAAGAGGCGAACGCCTCGGTCGTTTCAGTCGGCGTCCGCACCGAGATCGCTGCCGCCGCCGCTTAACCGTCGGGTTTTATCCGTCAATAGGGCCTGGAGGCGTCCGGGCCCTTTTTGTTTTGGCCGATACTTACTCTGGTGCTGATCGGCGGCGATCCGACGCAATTCGTCATCAACGCCCTCTACTTGATTCCGGCGCTGCTGGTCGGACTCATCGGGCACGAGTTCGCCCACGCTGCGGTCGCTGTCGGCCGTGGCGACCAGACGCCGCGCCTCGATGGCCGGCTGTCGCTGAACCCCAGCCATCACCTCGACCCGCTTGGCACCATCGCGATCTTCCTGATCGGCTTTGGCTGGGCGAAACCAGTACGGATCAATCCGGCCCGCATGCGTCGCCCGCTCGACGCTGCCCTGGTGGCCCTGGCGGGCCCCGTGGCCAACCTCGTGATCGCGTTTCTCCTAGCTATACCGATCAAGCTGGGGGCTCTGGCGGGCAGCTTCGACCCCTCCTCACCGCTCTGGCGCGTGCTCCAGGTGGGGTTCACTCTGAATGTCGTCCTGGCGGTCTTTAACCTGATTCCCGTCCCGCCGCTCGATGGCTACAGCTTCCTGTCGTCGGTCTTCCGGCGGCGATTTCCGGAATTCTTCTTCCGGATCGACAGCAACCGGCAGGCCATCATGCTGGTGCTCGTGCTCGTCTTGCTCGTGAGCAGCTTCCTCGGATACAGCGTTCTTCGATTCATTTACGCCCCGGTCGCGCGGTTCATCCTGGCTCTGCCGCCATTCCCGATCGGAGGTTGAGCATGGATGCCCTCCGCGCGCTGCCCAGCGTGCACCAGCTCCTCGAAGAGGAGCCGGCAACCACATTGATCGCCGCTCACGGGCGGCCGCTGGTTCGCTTTGCCGTGCAGCGCGTCCTGGAGGATGAACGCCGGCGGGCGGTGACCGACGCGCCGCAGGCTCGCTGGGCCCGGGTCGAAGCGACCGTCCAGGGACTGCGCCTGCCGCGTCTTCGGCCGGTGATCAACGCGACCGGCGTGATCCTGCATACCAACCTTGGGCGGGCGCCCATGGCGGCGGCGGCGGGCGAGGCGACGGCTCGCATCGCAGGGCGCTATTCGACGCTCGAGTTCGATCCGCAGACCGGGCGCCGCGGCAAGCGGCATGACCTGGTGGCCGAGCCGCTCCGCTACCTGACCGGCGCCGAGGCGGCCGCTGTGGTCAACAATTGTGCTGCCGCGGTGCTGCTGATGTTGACCGCGCTCGCTCGCGGCAAAGAGGTCATCGTCGCTCGCGGTGAGCTGGTCGAGATTGGTGGCGGCTTTCGCATGCCTGAGATCATGCGGCTGTCAGGCGCCCGGATGGTCGAGGTGGGAACCACCAACCGGACCCGCGCCGAGGATTACGCTTCCGCGATCACCCCGAAGACGGCGGCCATCATGAAAGTGCACGCCAGCAACTTTCAGGTCGTCGGCTTCACGGAGAGCGTCGAGCTCAAACCGCTGGCCGCCCTCGCCCGGCGGCACGGCGTCCTTCTGCTGCATGACCTGGGAAGCGGCTCATTGATCGAGACGACAGGCTTTGGGCTTGCGGCGGAGCCGCGCATTCAGGACAGCCTGCAGTCAGGCGTCGACCTGGTGGCGGCCAGCGCAGACAAGATGCTGGGCGGCCCGCAAGCTGGTCTCTTGCTCGGTCGGACCGAGCTCGTCGACCGGCTGATGAAGCACCCACTGGCGCGTGCGGTGCGGGTCGACAAGCTGACGATCGCGGCCCTCACGGCTACCCTCGACCTCTACCTCACCCAGTCCTTTGGCGAATTGCCGGTCTGGGAAATGATCGGCGCCTCGAGCGACTCCGTGGCCAGCCGGGCACGGGCCTGGCAGAGTCGCCTGTCCGAGCTTGGCCTGGCGGTCGACGTTACGCCCGGCGAGTCGGCGGTCGGCGGTGGATCGTTGCCGGGCGAGCGGCTGGCCACCAGCCTGGTCGTGATCACGCCTCGGCGCGGGACCGCGGCGGAGCTGCTTCGGCGACTGCGCGAGCATGATCCTCCCGTGATCGGCCGGATCGAGCAGGAGCGCGTTCTTCTGGACCCCCGCACGGTGCTTTCCGGCGAAGACGACCCCGTGCTCGACGCCATCGCCAGGGCGCTCTCGTGACCGACCTTGCCGGTGGCTCCTTCGTGGTGGGCACCGCGGGACACATCGATCACGGGAAGTCGACCCTGGTGAAGGCGCTCACCCAGATCGATCCGGACCGGCTCGAGGAGGAGAAGCGCCGCGGGATGACGATCGACCTTGGCTTTGCCTACTTGCAGCTGGCCAGTGGTCGACGAGTCGGCATCGTTGATGTTCCCGGCCACCAGCGATTTCTCAAAAACATGCTCGCCGGCGTGCACGGCATGGATGCGGTCCTGCTGGTGATCGCCGCGGATGAGGGACCGATGCCGCAAACCCGCGAGCACCTCGCCATCCTGGACCTCCTCGAAATCGATCACGGGCTGGCGGTGCTGACCAAGGTCGACCTCGTCGGGGACGATTGGCTCGCGCTTGTCCGGCAGGAGGTCAGCGGACTACTCCGCGGCACGTCCTTGGAGCGGGCGCCGATCGTCTCGGTGTCGAGCTCCACCGGACAAGGGCTCGACGAGCTTCGAGCTGCGCTCGACGCCGAATTGGCCAGTGCAACGCTCCGGCCCGACATCGGTCGGCCGCGCCTCCCTGTCGACCGGTCGTTCGCCATGTCCGGGTTTGGCACCGTGGTCACCGGGACGCTGGTTGGAGGGGCGCTGCGCCTGGGTGCCGAGGTCGCGGTGCTCCCCGCCGGGCGGCGGGTGCGGATCCGCGGGCTGCAGCAGCACAATCATGCCGTCGAGGAGGCGCGCCCGGGCAGCCGTACCGCGGTCAACCTCAGCGGGCTTACGCACGCGGAGGTCCACCGGGGTCATGTCCTGACCGTGCCGGGGACGCTGGCTGTCAGCCGGCGGCTGGACGCCCGTCTCGTCGTGTTGCCCGACGCCGGACAATCGCTGCACCACCGGCAGCAACTGATGATGTACCACGAGACCGCGGAGGTCATGGTGGAGCTCAGTCTGCTCGAAGCAGAGGAGATCCAGCCCGGCCAGAACGCTTTGGCGCAGCTGTTCGCGGCCGCTCCGGTGGTGGCCATGGATGGCGATCGCTTCATCCTTCGGGTGCCGTCGCCCCCGGCGACCGTTGCGGGTGGCGTCATCCTCGACCGCGCACCGCGTCGGCACCGTCGTCGCGACCTGGCCGTGCTCAAAGATCTCGCTTTGCGGGAGCATGCCGACCCGGCGACCGCAGCCGTCCTGGAGCTCGCCAAGCATCCATGGGGTTTACCGGACGCCGGGCTCGCGGACCGCCTGGCTCTCCCCGTCGCGAGGGTCGATCAGGTGATGCAGGCACTCGCCGAGCGAGGCGCCGTCCGCCGGCTGGCGAACACCTGGCTGACCCGTGACCGCTGGGAGGGACTGGTGACGCGAGTCGACAGCGCGCTGCGTGCCTACCACCTGGCTCACCCACTTCGTCGCGGCATGCCGCGCGAGGAGCTGCGCAGCCGCAGTGGCATCCCCGCCGAGCTCTACGGTGGTGCCCTGGTGGCACTGATAGACGCCGGAATGGTGACCGAGCGTGGTGGCGAGGTGGCGGCGGCCGGGCACCGCCAGGGGCTGAGCCCGGAGCAGGAGGCCGCGGTGGCCGCTTTTATCGTCGAGCTCGAGCGCCAGCCCTTCAATCCGCCGCCCCTGTCCGACCTGCTGCACCGGCATCCGCTGAGCCCGGCGCTGCTCGAGTACCTGGTCGCCGAGGAACGCGTCGTACGGGTCAACGACGACACCCTGTTCGCCCGCTCGGCCTACGATGACGCGGTTGGCCGCCTGCGAAGCCACCTCATCGAGCATCGAACCCTGACGGTAGCGGCGGCACGGGATCTGCTCGGATCGAGCCGTCGCTACGTTCTTCCCTTGCTCGAATGGCTCGATGCGCAAAAAGTCACGCGACGGGTCGGAGATGACCGTATCCTGAGGGCTTGATGCACGCCGGCGCTGCGCCGTCCCGCGCCCTTACGGCCGGCCTGCTCATCGTCGTCGGTCTGAGCGCCTGTGGAACGCCGCCGCCGGACGCTGCCACCTTGCTGAAACAATCGAGCCATCGGATGCTCGACCTCAAAGGCTTTCATTTCGCGATGCAGGTCAGCGGCTTCACCGGCGCCGGCGAGCCGGTGCAGAGCGCCCAGGGCGATGCCCATCCACCGGACCTCCAGGCCCGGGTGAACTTGAAGGAGGGCGGCATCCTGCTGGAAGTCGAGGTGATCTTCGCCTCAAACAACATCTATTTGAAGTCGTTCACTGGAGGCTGGCAACAGCTCACCGCGGACCAGGTCGCCCAATTCTTCGACGCTCGCACGCTGTTCGATCCGCACTCCGGGCTGTTCGCGGCCATGACTGATACGACGTCGGTCTCCCGCGGCAACTCAGAAAAAATCAACGGGAACGACACCTACCGGGTCAGCGGCCAGCTGAGTGGTGCCCGTGTCCACCAACTTCTCACCCTGATCCGCGAGCAGGGCGCTTACCAGGCGACTTACTGGATCGACAGCTCGACAAACGATCTCTGGCGGGCGCGGCTCGCCGGAAACCTCTTCGACGCGTCGCAGTCGGCCACCATCACGTTCGACTTCTCGAATCATGATCACCCCGTTTCGGTCACTCCGCCCCCGCTCGGTTAACCGGCCCGCCCTTCTCGCGCTGACGGGCGTCGGGCTCTTCCTCGCCTCCCTCGATGCCTACGTGGTGGTGACCGCTCTGCTGCCGATGCTGAAGTCGGTCAACATCGCCGTAAACCGGCTGGAGCAGGCGACGCCAATCATCACCGGTTTCCTGCTCGGCTACCTGGCCGTGATGCCAATCGCGGGCGGACTCAGCGATCGCATCGGGCGCCTTCGTCTTTTCGCGGCCTGCCTGGCGCTGTTCGCGTTTGGTTCCTTTCTCACGGCGCCCGCGCCGTCGCTGTCGCAGCTGGTCACCGGCCGAGTCCTGCAGGGCGCCGGCGGCGGGGCGCTCGTGCCGGCCGTGCTGGCGCTCGCCGCCGACCTGTATCCGGCGGGTGATCGTAGCCCGGTGCTGGGCGCCATCAGCGCGCTGCAAGAGATCGGCAGCGTCCTTGGTCCCTTGTGGGGCGGATTGATCACCGCCTCCTCCTTCGGCTGGACCTGGATCTTCTGGATCAACATCCCGGTCGCCGCCGTGATCTTCTGGGCGCTATGGCCCGAGATCCGCGCCGGCGGCGAGGAGCGAAGACCGGCGCGGCTCGACTGGCTGGGGGCTGCTCTCGCCACCGCCGGGTTGGTCTTCCTGACGCTGGCGCTCTACGCCGCCAATCCGGAGCAGAGTCCAGTCGGCGAAGGTTTCGTCTGGCAGGCGCCGTTGGCGCTGATTTGCTTCGCCGCCTTCATCTGGCACGAGCGCCGGACCGCGAATCCGCTGATCAACGTACGCCGCTTCCGCGACACGTCATTTACCGGGTCGGCCCTGACCAATGCCGTCGCGGGCGCGGGCCTGATGGTGGCACTTGTTTATATCCCCGTGCTGGCGAACGCGGTCTTCTCGATGAATGCCAGTGGCTCGGCGTGGTTGCTGTTCCGTCTGATGCTCGGTATTCCGATCGGTGCTCTGGCCGGCGGTTTTTTGGCGCAACGGCTGCGCAGCTATCGGCTCGTGGCGGCCCTGGGTCTCGTCCTGGCAGCGATCGGTTTCCTGCTGCTCTCAGGATGGAACGAGGGGTCGCTCGGGCCGCAGCTGCTCGGACCGTTCACGCGGGCCGATGGCGAGCTCTTTCTGACGGGATTGGGACTTGGGATCGAAATCGCTCCGGTCAGCGCCGCCTTGCTGGATGCGGTGGGCGAGGCCGAGCGCGGCGCCGGGGCCTCCTTCCTGATCGTCATGCGGCTGATCGGCATGCTGGTCGGCTTTTCTCTGGTCGCGGGGTTCAGCCTCTGGGAATTTCACCAGGCGACCGCGCACTTGCTGCCTCCGCTACCTGGCCTGAACCCGAACTTCGCCAGCCAGTACGCCGTCTATCTGCTCAAGGTGAAGCAGGCGATTTTCGATGAGTATCACTTGATCTTCCGGGCCACGGCGATCGCCCTCTTCATCGGGGCGCTGCTGGCCGCCGCCACGTTACGGCCGTTGCCGCGCCCCCGCTGGCGCTGATGGCCTTCGTCGGGATCGATCTCGGCGGCACGCAGTTGCGAGTGGCGGTCGCTGACGCACGCGGCAAGCTGCGCACGGTGGTGCGACATCCGACCGAGGCCGCCCGCGGGCGCCGGCACGTCATCAAGCGGATCACCGAGACGGTCGCTGAAGCGCTGGACCTGGACGGGACTCCGGCTCGAGGTGTGCGCGCGCTCGGTATCGGTCTCCCCGGCCCGGTCGACCCGGCGGCCGGCCTCGTCATCAGCCCGGCCAACCTGCCGGGGTTCCACAACGTCCCGCTCAACCGGATCCTCTCCCGAGCGACCGGAATTCCCAGCTTCCTTCACCACGATGCGCATCTGGCAGCGCTCGGCGAGCACCGTCGCGGCGCGGCCCGCGGTGCCAGCGAGCTCATCTATGTGACGGTTTCCACCGGCATTGGCGCCGGTCTCATCTTGCGGGGCGAGCTCTATGCTGGCGCGCACGGGATTGCCGGGGAGATCGGTCATATCGTCGTGCAGCCGGGCGGACCGTTGTGCCGCTGCGGCAATCATGGGTGTGTTGAAGCGGTGGCCAGTGGCACGGGGATCGCCCATGCCGCCCGGATCGCCGCGCCGCACTCCGCGGGTAGCGCCCTGCACCGTCTCTCGGACCCGAGTCCCGAGGATGTGGTGCGGGCCGCGCGCGCCGGAGACGAGCTCGCGACCACCATCCTGGAGTCCGCCGGCAGCTACCTCGGAATTGCGATGGGGACGCTCGTCAACCTCTTCAATCCGGAGTTGATCGTGCTGGGCGGAAGCGTCCTGAAGGCCGGCCGCCAGCTGCTGGCGCCCATGCGGCGTTCCATGGCGGCGTCCTCCTGGAAGGCGGCGCGGCGAGGGCTGCGGATCGTCCGCCCGGCGCTCGGCGGGGACGCCGGCTTGATTGGGGCGGTCGAATTTGCGCAGCTGCGCGCCCGGCATGCCCGTTCGGCTTGATCCGCCGGCGCTTCCCGAATGGGAGAGCGCCTTCACCGCTGTTAGGGAGGAAGCCCAAAAGCTGAACCTGCCAACCGTGGCGGTCGGGGGCTATGTGCGGGATCGGCTGTTGGGTGGCGAACGCGCGAAGCGGATCCCCGAAGTCGACTTCGTGGTTGTCGACTTGCCTCCTCGTTGGTGGAAGGGCACTGGCGCGGCGCAATTGGCCACCGCGGTGGGCCAAGCATTGCACGTGGCTAATCCACCCGTGATCTTCGAACGCTTTGGAACTGCTCATCTGGCCATTGATCCTGACCATGCCCTCGAATTCGTCTCAAGCCGGGCTGAGAAATACGGACCAACCAGCAGGAAGCCACAGGTAAGCCCAGGCAGCTTGAAGGATGACGTCCTTCGCCGCGATTTCACGGTTAATACCTTGCTGATGGACTGGGACGGAACGGTGCTGGATCTCACCGACCGCGGTCTCGAAGAC
>Ga0209577_10001823_pt1 | contig 20974 bp, 25 predicted proteins | sample GraSoiAngelo_109_FD_185874 | JGI IMG/M metagenome (GOLD analysis project Ga0209577, IMG submission 185874) | Grasslands soil microbial communities from the Angelo Coastal Reserve, California, USA - 14_0903_12_20cm (SPAdes) (version 2) | ecosystem: Environmental > Terrestrial > Soil > Grasslands...
GCGCGGAGGGGCAGTCCGCCGCCGCGATCGAGCGCTTCTGGGAGGTCTTCCTGCGCCCGGCGCTGAACCTGCGCGTGGACGAGGTGGACGCGGCCACGGCGCTCTTCACCGTGGCGACCGCGCTTCGGTCCGGGCGGGCCGCGAGCGACCTCGTCCTGCCGGCGGCGCCGCTCGGCGAGGTCCACGGCGAGGCGGCGCGCCGTGCGCTGGAGGAGGCCGGCGCCACCGTCCACACGGGCATGCGCGTCGACGACCCCGACTCGCTCGACGCCGACCTCGTCGTGCTCGCCGTGCCGCCGGAGGAGGGTCCCTTCGAGCATTCCCCGATCGTCAGCGTCCACTTGCTCTTCGACCGGCGCATCCTGCGACACCGGCTAGCCGCGTTCCTGGGCAGCGCAGCGCACTGGGTCTTCGACCGGGGGCGGCTGACGGGCCACGAGCCCGAGCGCGGCCAGTATCTGACCGTCGTCTCGAGCGGGGCGCCCGAGCTCGAGGCGCTGCGCGGACGGGCGATCGTCGAGCTGATGGCGCGCGAGCTGACCGAGCGGCTGGGCACGGCGGAGCTCCTCTGGTCGCGCGTGAGCCGCGAGCCGCAGGCGACGATCGCGCTCCGGCCGGGGGTGGAGCGGCCGGCGCCGGGCCTCGTGCGGCCCGGCGTCGCCCGCGCCGGCGCGTGGCTCGACACCGGCTGGCCGGTGACGATGGAGAGCGCCGTCGCGAGCGGCGTGACGGCGGCTCGTGCGCTTGCGCACGACAACACCCCTAAGGTTGCGGCGTGACGATCGCGCCGGGGCGGATCGAGACCCGGGTCGACGAGGCCGTAGAGCGAGCGACGGCGCGGCTACTCGAGCTCCAGCATCCCGACGGCTGGTGGGTCGGCGAGCTCGAGTCGAACGCGACGATGATCGCCCAGCACCTGTTCTGGCACCACGTGCTCGGGCTGCGGACGCCGGAGCTCGACCGGAAGATCGCGAACGAGCTCCTCGCGCGTCAGCGCGAGGACGGGACGTGGTCGATCTGGTTCGAGGGGCCGCCCGACCTCTCGACGTCGATCGAGGCATACGCGGCGCTCCGCCTCGCCGGTGTCGACCCCGGGCCTCGCGCGCGCGACTTCATCACGGCTCAGGGCGGCGTCCGTCGCGCGCGCGTCTTCACGAAGTGCTTCCTCGCTCTGCTCGGCCAGTGGCCGTGGCAGTGGATCCCCACCGTGCCGCCGGAGCTGATCCTCCTGCCGCCCTGGGCGCCGCTCTCGGTCTACGACTTCTCGTGCTGGGCGCGCCAGACGATCGTCCCCTTGTCCGTCGTGATGGCGCTTCGACCGGTGCGGCCCGCGGCGATCGAGCTCCGAGAGATCGGCGCTCGCCCCTGGCCGAGCCGACCCGTGCGGCCGAGGAGCGCGCTGCGGCGGCGCGCGATCGCGGTCGCCGAGCGGTGGGTGCGCGAGCGGCAGGAGGCCGACGGCTCGTGGGGCGGGATCCAGCCACCCTGGGTCTGGTCGATCGTCATGCTCGCCGCGCTCGGGCACGGCTTCGAGGACGAGACGCTGCGTCGGGCGGTCGAGGGCTGGCGCGGCTTCACCGTCGACGAGGGCGATCGCCTCCGGCCGGAGGCGTGCCAGTCACCGGTGTGGGACACGGCTCTCGCGGTCCTGGCCCTTCGGGAGGCCGGCGTCTCGGCCGACCATCCGGCGTTGCGCTCGGCGGGGGACTGGCTCCTGCGAGAGGAGGTCACCGTCAAGGGCGACTGGGCCGTTCGCCGACCGGACCTCGCCCCCGGCGGCTGGGCCTTCGAGTTCGACAACGACTTCTATCCCGACGTCGACGACACCGCGGTCGTCGCGCTCGCGCTCCGCGAGCTCGGCCTCGGCGAGGAGGCGGTTCGGCGCGGCCTCGAGTGGATCGTCGGCATGCAGTCCTCGGGCGGCGGCTGGGGCGCCTTCGACGTCGACAACGACAAGCTCTGGCTCTACCGGATCCCGTTCTGCGACTTCGGCAAGGTCACGGACGAGCCCAGCGCGGACGTGAGCGCGCACGCGCTCGAGGTCCTAGCGCAGGAGCCCGGCTATGAGGCTTCGGTCGAGCGCGGCCTCGACTGGCTCCTGCGCGAGCAGGAGGACGACGGCTCGTGGTTCGGCCGCTGGGGCGTGAACCACGTCTACGGCACGGGCGCGGCGCTCCCGGCGCTCGAGGCCTGCGGGATCGAGCCGGAGCATCCGGCGATGCGACGCGCGGTCGAGTGGCTCGACTCCGTGCAGAACGGCGACGGCGGCTTCGGCGAGGACATCCTCGCGTACGGCGATGACGCGCGACGCGGCCGAGGCGTCTCCACGCCTAGCCAAACGGCGTGGGCGCTATTAGCGTACGCAGCCGCAGGCGAGCAGAGGCGTTTGAGTGCGGAACGCGCGGCAACGTACCTTTGCGTCGCACAGCTAGCTGACGGCGACTGGACTGAGGAGCACTACACGGGCACTGGATTTCCGCTCGACTTCATGATCCGCTATCACCTCTACCGTCTTCACTTCCCGCTCATGGCCCTCGGCCGCCTCCGCGAAAGGATGAACGCATGAAGTTCCCGCTTCGCTCCCAGGTGCAGATCGGCAAGTACGTCGCGTCGAACCAGCGCAAGGGCGACCGCTACCCGCTCGTCCTCATGCTCGAGCCGACGCTCGCCTGCAACATCGCCTGCATCGGCTGCGGGAAGATCCGCGAGTACGAGTCGAACAAGGCGCGACTCTCGGTCGAGGAGTGCATCGACTCCGGCGTCCAGTGCCCGGCGCCGGTCGTCTCGATCTGCGGCGGGGAGCCGCTCGTCTACAAGGGCATCGAGGAGGTCGTCGAGGGCTTCCTCGAGCTGCGGAAGAACATCGAGCTCTGCACGAACGCGCTCCGGCTCGAGCAGTTCCTCGACGTCTTCGAGCCCTCGCCGCGGCTGACCTTCGTCGTCCACTTGGACGGCATGCGCGAGATCCACGACTACATCTGCGACTACCCGGGCCTGTGGGACATCGCGATCGACTCGATGCGCAAGGCGCGCGAGGCGGGCTTCCGCGTCACGTCGAACACGACCGTCTTCAAGGAGACCTCGGTGGACGACGTGCTCGAGATGATGAACTACCTGACGAACGAGGTCGGCATCGACGGGATGTTGATCGCGCCCGGCTACCAGTACTCGCAGATCGACCCGGCGCTGACGATGACGCGCGCCGAGCACGAGGAGAAGTTCCGGATCATCCGCAAGGTCGCCCGCCAGCGCGGCTACCGCTGGCTCGCGAGCCCGATCTACCAGGAGTTCCTCGCCGGCGAGCGCAAGCTGCCGTGCGCGCCGTGGGGCTCAGTGACGCGGAACCCGTACGGGTGGAAGGGGCCGTGCTACCTCCTCACGGACGGCATCTTCCCCACCTACGACGCGCTCCTCGAGGGGATCGAGTGGGAGGCGTACGGGCCCGGCAACGACCCGCGCTGCGAGCACTGCGGGATCCACTCCGGCTTCGAGCCGTCGGCCGCGTTCGAGGCCGCGTCCAGCCTGAAGGAGAGCGCCAGGAGCATGGCTTGGAGCCTCACCGGCTAGTTGCGGCCTGCGCGACGAAGGCGGAGGCCCGTGTCGCGGAGCGGGCCGGCCTGCACGCGGCGCTCGTCGGCCTGCGCGGCGTGAACGGCATGCCGGCGGGCGATGTCGTGTCGTACGGGCTCGCCGGTGCGCTCGACGGCCTCGCCCGGGGGACCGTGCTCGACGCCACGCGTGTGGTCGATGAGACGGGTGCCGTGCTCTGGGAGGGCGAGCCCCTCGGCGTGCCAGGCGCGGTGCACGGCACGATCCTCGCGTCGGAGCGCGTCGTCGACGACCCGGCCGAGCGGCGGGAGCTGCACGAGCGGACCGGCGCCGACGCCGTCGACCTCGAGAGCGGCGCCCTCGCCCGCAGCGGTCGGCTGCGCGGCGTCCTCCGCGCCGTCAGCGACACGCCGGAACGCGGCCTGCACGGGATCTGCGACGCCGTCAAGCCCGAGGGGCCGTACGACTGGGCCGGGATCGCGCGCGCGTTCGCACGCTCGCCGCGTGGCTTCTTGCGCGCCGGCCTCGACGGAAAGCGCGCCCTCGACTCGTTAGCCGCCGCGACGTCGAGGTGGACGCGTGGGTAGCCGCGTCCTCCTCGCCGCCCCCCGCTCGTTCTGCGCCGGCGTCGACCGTGCGATCGAGATCGTCGAGCGGCTGCTGGAGCAGCACGGCCCGCCGATCTACGTGCGGCACCAGATCGTCCACAACGACCACGTCGTGCGACGGCTCGAGCGGCTGGGCGCCGTCTTCGTCGACTCCGAGGAGGAGGTTCCGTCGGGAGCGATCTGCGTCCTGTCGGCCCACGGCGTCGCGCCCTCCGTGCGCGAGAGCTGCGAGGCGCGCGGCCTGCGGGTCGTCGACGCCGTCTGTCCGCTCGTCTCCAAGGTGCACGCCGAGGCGCGCCGCTACGCCGACACCGGCCATCTCGTTGCCCTTGTCGGTCACGCCGACCACGTCGAGGTGATCGGGACGAAGGGCGAGCGGCCCGACGCGATCGTCGTCGTCGAGTCGCCGGAGGACGCCGAGCGGCTCGACATCGACGGCAAGCCGCTCGCGGTCATCTCGCAGACGACGCTCTCGCTCGACGACGTCGCGTCCACGGTGCAGGTGCTCGAGCAGCGCTTCGGCGGCTTGCGCCGGCCGGCCGCGGACGACATCTGCTACGCCACGCAGAACCGCCAGGACGCCGTGAAGCAGCTCGCCGACGAGGCGACGCTCATCCTCGTGATCGGCTCCGAGACGAGCTCGAACGCGCAGCGGCTGGTGGAGGTGGCGCAGATCGCGGGCGCGGACGCCGCGCTCATCGACGGCGAGAGCACGCTCGACCCGGAGCTCCTCGACGGTCACACGACCGTCGGGCTCACCGCGGGCGCCTCGACGCCGGAGGAGCTCGTCCAGGCGGTGCTCGCCCGGCTCGCGGCGCTCGGCTACGACGAGGTGGAGGAGGTGACGGTCGCGCGCGAGGACGTCCAGTTCCGCCTCCCACGCGAAGTGGCTGCGCCGTGACCAGCGTCGAGATCCCGTACTCGATCGCCGCGGCGCTGCCGTCACTTGCGGTGCTCGACATCACGAACGAGGTCGCGCACGACGTGGCCCGCTCCCCCTTCGGCGACGGCATCGCCTATGTCTCCTCGGGCGAGAGCGCGCTCGTGCGGATCGCCGAGCGCGAAGGAGGCCTCTTCGAGGACCTCGAGTGCTTCCTCGAGCGGCTCGTCCCGAAGGAGACGACGGAGCGCCAGCGGATGCTCGGCTTCCTGCTCGGCCCGCGGACGGAGCAGATCCCGTTCAGCGGCGGCGACCTCTGCCTCGGCCGCTACCAGCGGATCCTGATCTTCAGCTTCGACGAGAGCTGCCGCTCCGACTGGACGCTGACGCTGCTCGGCTGACCCGGCGAGTTGCGCGCGACCCGCTCGGCTAGTCACACTCCTTGCAGATGGAGCGGGCGCGCCGCCACCACCGAGCTCTCGCCGCCGCGGCGTTCGGGCTGCTCGCGCTCGTCGCGGAGCTCGTCGGCCGCAGCCTGACGCACCGGCTCGACGTCGGGCGGCACGTCGAGTCGCCCAGCTACTCCGGTGCGGACTATTACCCGCTCCTGCTCGCCTTCGTGAAGGTGGGCATCGCGCTCCTCCTGGCGCGGCTCGCCTGGCGGTTCGTACGCGCGCGGGCGACGGCGCGCGCGGCCGAGCGTGTGCTGGGCGCGGTCCGTCACACACCGGCGCCGCGACTGCGGCTCGAGCTCTCGCCCCGGCTCTGGGCGCTGACCTTTGCGACCACCTCGCTCCTCTACCTCGTCCAGAGCGATGCCGAGAAGATCGCGAGCGGCCGCTGGCCCCTCGTCGCGCCGTGGCTCCACAGCTCGGCGCTGCCGGTCTTCGCCGTGCTCGCGGTCGTCGTCGCGCTCCTCTACGGTGCCGTCGCCCGCTGGCTCAGCGAGTACGAGCGCTACGCCGCGGACGCCGCCGAGCATGCGCGGCGCGTCGTGGCCGCGCGTCGCGAGCCGCTCCCGCGGCCCGCCGCCGTCACGCTCGCGCCGCGGCGGCTCTTCGGCCTGGCCTTCGAGAGCCGGCCACCGCCGCTTCCCGCGTAGCCCGCGGCTCCGCTCGACCTCACCGCGGGCTCCGGCCGACCCTCGACGCCTGCTCGGAGGACGATGAACGCGGAACTCGCAAGTCAACTGAAGGCACGCACGGCCCACCGCACGGCCCGCGCGCGCGCCGTCTCGGCGCTCGGCCCACTCACGATCGTGGCCGGGCTCGCGTGGGCCTTCGTCCAGCCGTACCGGATCACGCTGCTCCACCCGCGCGGACAGGGCTTCTGGTGGCTCTTCGTCGAGCCGCCGCTCTGGGTCGTGGTCGTCGGGATCCTCTTCGCGCTCGGCGTCGCGCCCGGGCTCATCGAGGACCTCGCTGCGGAGGAGGCCGATGCAGCCGCCCGCTGAGCACGTCCACTGGATGTTCGCGACGGGCTTCCTGGTCCTCGGCCTCTGCCTGCTCGCCGAGGCGATCGTCGGCCCCGAGGTGTGGGGGCGACGCCGCTGGCGCGCCTACCTCTGGCCCGGCTTCGCCTTCGGCATGGGCATCTTCATGTGGCCCGTGATGGTCTTCTTCACCAACTCGACCATCCACACGCTCGCGCACGGCGCCTGGGCCCAGGTGATGATGCTCGCCGGAGGCGCCGAGCTCGGCCTCGTTCGCGGGAAGCTCAAGAGCCCGCTCTGGCGGCTCTGCATCGCGCTCGCCTTCCTCGTCTCGGGCACTGCGTTCCTCATCCACGAGCAGAACGGCTGGTACTTCCAGCGCTCGGCCTTCCTGCACCACCTGATCGGGTGGACGATGGTGACCGCGACGATCTTCCCGCTCGGCCGCGCGCTGCGCCGGCGCTCGCTCGTCTTCGAGAGCGGCTTCGCGCTCACCTTCGTCGTGCTCGCCGTCTTCCTCTACTGCGACCGCGATCTCGCGCCGATCTTCGGGCACCTCTCGCCACTTGCCGGGAACCCCCACCGATGAGACGCGTTGCGCTCGTCGCCGCGCTCGGGGCCCTGGCCTTTCCGGCCAATGCCTTCGCGCACGCGAGCCTCGAGCACACCTCGCCCTCGTTCCGGCAGCGCGTCGAGACCTCGCCCGCCTCCGTGCGCCTGAACTTCGACCAGGCGGTCACCGTGCTGCCCGGAGCGGTGACCGTCTACAGCGCGGGCGGCACCGTGGTCTCGAGGCAGGCGCGGAGCGGAGCGGACAAGCACTTCGTCGTCACGCCGGTCCGGCGGCTCTCGAAGGGGCCGTACACCGTGCGGTGGCACGTCCTCTCCGGCGACGGCCACGTCGTCTCCGGGGTGTTCACCTTCGGCGTCCGCTACCCGGCGCCGCCGCCGACGGATGCATACGGCGCGTCCGGCCCGACGCGCACCGAGCACGTCGTGCGGTGGGCGTACTTCCTCGCGCTCGCCCTCCTCGTCGGGGGGATGGGCTTCCGGCTCCTCGTGGTGCGGGCTCCGCTGCCGCACGCTGCCGAACGCCGCTTCTTCATCGTCACCGGCGTGGGGGCCGTCGCGGTGCTCGAGGTCGGGATCGCGGCGTTCCTGCTCCGCGCGGAGGACGCCCTCCAGCTCCCGTTCGGCCGCCTCCTCTACGGCGACCTGTCGCCGATCGTCGGGGGGACGCGCTTCGGCCAGGCCTTCATCGCGATGACGCTCGGCTTCGCGCTCGTCACCGCGCTGCTCTACCTCGCGTGGCTGACCGACCGGACGATCTTCCTCTGGCCGGCCTTCCTGCTCGGGCTGGGCTTCGCGTCGGGCCTCTCGCTCTCGGGGCACTCGGCCGCCGACGCGGGCTCGTCGTGGCTCTCCGAGCTCGCGGACTGGATCCACCTCTCGGCGGCGACGCTCTGGATGGGCGGCCTCGTCCAGCTCGTGGCGGTCGTGTGGCCGGCGGCGCCGGAGCTCCGGCGAACGGCCTTCCTGCGCTTCTCGAAGCTCGCCTCCGTCCTCGTCGCCTGCCTCGTCTGCGCGGGCGTCTACCTGAGCGTCCTGCGGCTTCCGCAGCTCTCCGACCTGTGGACGCAGGGGTACGGGCACGTGCTGCTCGTGAAGCTCGGGCTCGTCTGCGTGGCGCTCTCGTGGGGCGCGGTCCACCACTTCGTCGCGCGACCCGCGCTCGAGCGCGGCGACGGCAGCATCCTGACCCGCCTGCCGCGGAGCCTCGCCGGCGAGAGCACGATCGCGATGGCCGTCCTTCTGGCCGCGGCCGTTCTGGTCGACTCCAAGCCGCCGCCGCGGCCGGCAAAGCCAACCCAGACCTTGCAACAGACTGTTGCAAGGTATGGTTCGCCGATCGCCCGGCCTGTTCTACGAGCCGCGCGCTAGGTCGCCTCGATCTCCGCCGCGATTCGCACGATCTTGTCCGCGTACGCCGGGTCGGCCGCCCAGTTGCGCGACAGCCCCTGGAGCCGAGCGGCCACCCCGCGCTTCGAGTCGGGAAGCGGCCGCACCGCGAGCGCCTCCGTGATCAGCGCCTTCTGAGCCGGAGTCCCCTGGCCCTTGGGAATGGCGTACGCGGCCAGCCGGCCGACGTGCGCGCGGACGGCCTTGCTCCAGCTCGGGAAAGAGACTCCCTCACCGGGCGCGCCGGTGATGCCGATCCCGGCCGGGTTGCGCTGAGGCGGCTGCGACGCCTGTGAGGTCAGGTGCCCGGTCTCGAGGTTCATCTGGCTGACGGCGACCAGCGGATCGAGCCCGATCGACTTCGACGTGGTGACGTACAGCCGGACGATGTTCGCGAGGGCGGAGTCCTTGTACACGCTCTGGCTGTGATGGGCACGGTGGTGCGAGACGAGGTGGGCCCGGAGCTGCGCTTCGGTGGCACGAGGCGCTGCCAGGATCGTCGAGCTCTTCGTCAGTGCTTCGGTCGCGCCGGTCGCAGCCGGTGTCCGAGCCCCGTTGCCGTCGGCGGGGGCCACGCCGAAGAACCGGCAGATCGCGACGTACTCCGCGTGCGCGAGCTGCGGAACATGGCTTTCCAGCCACCGCCTCTCGCTCGGGTTGCTCATGAAGCCGTGCTCGACGAGCGTCTCCGGCCCGTCGGAGCTCACCAGGCGGAAGCCGTAGTACTTGTGCGCGTCCTCCGTGATGTTGTCCCCTCGCCGCCGCGGATGCCCGGGAATCTTCGTGAACTCTGCAGCGATCAAGTCGGCGAGCTTCTTGTTGACGGCGAAATCGGGAAAGCCGAACGAGAAGCCGCCCGGCTTCGGATCGTCCACGCCGTCTGCATGCAGGAAGACGGCTGCGTCGGCTCGAGTTCCGTTCGGGATCTTGCCGGGCATCGACACCGGCTCGAAGCGGTCGTCCTGTCGCAGGATCGCGACGAGGCGGTTTCGAATCTTCTTGACGAGCTCGGCTTCGCCGTCGGCGCCCGAGTCCCGTTCGAAGCCCGGTTCGCGTGGATCGGCGTGGCCCGCCTGCACGAGGATGCGGCGCTTTGGCGGCATAGAGAGGCTCCTTTCCCCTGAGAGCCCGGCAGGATCGGCCGGGACACAACAGGGGTATACGCCCCCGGCGACACGAGATCAAGGCGTTATCGTGCGGCGGCCGTGCCGGCGACGATCGCCTCATGACCGCCGACGAGCGCGCCGCCGCGCTCGGGCTCGAGATCCCGGAGATCCCGGAGCTTCCCTTCCGGCCGAAGCTCAGGCCCGTGCTCGTCCACGGCGGGCTCGCCTACCTCTCGGGGATCGGCCCGATCGGACTCACGGGCAGGGTCGGAGAGGACATGACCGTCGAGGACGGCTACGCGGCGGCGCGGACGACGGCGCTCCTCGCGCTGCGGCGCATCCTCGACGAGCTCGGGTCGCTGGATGCCGTCGACCGGTGGGTGAAGGTGCTCGGCCTCGTGCGGTCGGCACCCGGGTTCGGCGACCAGCCGGCGGTCGTGAACGGGTTCAGCGACCTCGTCGTCGAGGTCTACGGCGAGGAGCGCGGGCTCTGCGCCCGGAGCGCGATCGGAGTCGCCGAGCTGCCGGCCGGGATGCCGGTCGAGGTCGAGGCGACCGTGGCGCTCGCGTGAAGGTCGAGGAGCGGATCGAGATCGCGCGGCCTCCCGAAGAGGTCTACGCCGTGATCGCCGACCTGAGGCACGCGCCCGAGTGGCAGCCGTCCCTCGTCCGCGTCGACGTGGAGCGGGGCACGGAGGTGCGGAGGATCGGCGGCCAGGAGCGCGAGGCGAGCTTCGACGTCACGCGCAACGAGGCGCCGCGGCTCTTCGAGATCGTCAGTCACGCCGGCCCGGTGCGGGCCTGGGCGACCTTCGAGCTCACCCCCGTCGGGCACGGAACTCGCGTCGACCTCTCGCTCGTCCTCGAGCTCAGCGGCGCTCTCCGCTTCGCGGGAGGAATGGTGCGCGGGCGCGCCGAGCGCGAGGCGCGCGAGAACCTCGAGCGGCTGAAGGTGCTCCTCGAGCGAGAGGGCTGATGGCTGACGAGGACTGGGACAGGCTCTTCGACGAGCTCTACCTGCGCACGTACGCGCAGATCGACCGCGGCGTCGACCCCGCCGCGGAGGCCCTCGCCGCCGCGCGGCTGGCCGGCGTCGAGCCGCCCGCGGCCGTCCTCGACTGCCCGTGCGGCTACGGACGCCATTCGATCCCGCTCGCCCGCGCCGGCTTCCACGTCGTCGGCGCCGACCGCTCGCCGGTGCTCCTCGAGGAGGCGCGGCGCCGTGCCGGAGACGGGGAGTGGCCGCGCTGGGTCGAGGCCGACCACCGCGAGCTTCCGTTCGCCGACGCGAGCTTCGACTGCGCCCTGAACCTCTTCACGGCCCTCGGCTACCGCGGCGAGGACGGAGACCGCACGACGCTCGCGGAGCTCCGCCGCGTCCTGCGCCCGGGCGGCGCGCTCGTCGTCGAGACGATGCACCGAGACCGCCTGACCCGCGTCTTCGAGCCGCGGCTCTGGGACCCGCTGCCGGAGGGTGCGGTGCTCGTCGAGGAGCGCCGGTTCGACCAGGTCGCGGGCGAGATCGAGACGAGCCACACGCTGATCGAGGCGACGGGTACACGTGAGTCCGTCACCTACCGTGTCCGCACCTACACCGTGACGGAGCTCGTGCGGCTCCTCGCCGAGGCCGGGTTCACCGGGATCGAGTGCTACGGCGGCCTCGAGCGCGAGCCGCTCGAGATCGAGACCCGGCTCGTCGTGCTGGCGCGCGCGCCTGAGTAGAGTCGCCCCGTGGAGCTCCTCGCCTACCGCGAGCGCTTCCCGATCCTCCGGGAGACGACCTACCTGATCAACCACTCGCTCGGCGCCATGCCGGCCGAGGCCGAGCGGCGGCTGGCCGAGTACGCGCGCACGTGGGCGACGCGCGGCATCCGCGCCTGGGGCGAGGGCTGGTGGGCGATGCCGATGACGGTCGGCGACCAGATCGGGCGCATCGTCGGAGCGCCGCCGGGCTCGGTCGTCATGCACCAGAACGTGACCGTGGCCGAGGCGATCGTCCTGTCGTGCTTCGACTTCCGCGACGAGGGCGCGCGCAACCGGATCGTCTTCGAGGAGCCGAACTTCCCCTCGGTGCGCTACCTGCACCAGGCGCAGGCGGCGCGCGGCGCGGAGATCGTCGTCTGCCCCGACGACGCGGCGGTCGTCGAGGCGATCGACGAGCGGACCCTCCTCGTCCCGATCAGCCACGTCCTCTTCAGGAACGGCGAGATCCAGGACGTGGAGGCGATCGTCGGCCGCGCGCACGAGGCGGGTGCCTACGTGCTCCTCGACGCGTACCAGTCGGCCGGGATCGTGCCGCTGGACGTCACTGCTCTGGACGTGGACTTCGCCGTCGGGGGAAGCGTGAAGTGGCTGTGCGGGGGGCCGGGCGCGGGGTGGCTCTACGTACGGCCCGACCTCGCGGCGCGGCTCGAGCCGACCTACGTGGGGTGGCAGGCGCACGCGCGCCCGTTCGCCTTCGAGCCGGAGCTCGAGTACGCCGAGGGCGCGGCGCGGTTCCTCACCGGCACGCCCAACGTCCCTGCGCTCTATGCGGCGACGGCCGGCTACGACGTGATCGAGGAGATCGGCATGGAGCGGATCCGCGAGGGGTCGCTGCGGCAGACGGAGCTGCTGATCCGGCTCTGCGAGGAGGCGGGCTTCGAGGTCGGGTCGCCGCGCGACCCGGCGCGCCGCGGCGGGACGGTCACCGTGCGCGTGCCGGAGTTCGAGGCCGTGCACAAGGAGTTGGCGGAGCGCTCGATCCTGTGCGACTTCCGCCCCGACGCGGGCCTGCGCCTCGGTCCGCACTACTACAACACGGAGGAGGAGCTCGTCTTCGCCGTGCAGCAGATCGCGGAGATCGTCGAGAGCGGCGCCTACGAGCGCCACCTCGGCGCTGTCGCACGCTTCTAGCCCAACAGCTCGACGAGCCGCTCCGTGTAGCGCGGCGCCGTCGGCTCGTCCTCGTGGCGGAGGTAGACGAAGGTCGGCACCGAGGAGCCCCGCAGCCGGTCGGCCCAGCGCGCGAGGTCGTCGTCCGAGTAGGGCGGCTCGCGTAGGCGCACGTAGCGGAACGGCGCGTCGGCTCCGAGGTCGTTCACCCGCACGGCGCCGGCCTCCGCCAGGCGCGGCTCGATCCCGTCCCACGACGGATCCTCGAGGTCGAACGCGAGCCGAAGCGACGGGTCGAGCGAGCCGAGCAGGAGCTCGATCAACCCCTCGTCGCGCACGCTCTTCACCGACACGCGCACCGGCCCGAGCCGATCGCCGAGCCGCCGCACGCGGCCGGAGAACTCCGCGACGAGCTGCGGCCGCTGCCCCGGCAGCTTCGGCGCGAAGAGGAAGCCGGCGGGCGTCTGCGAGGCCCAGCGGTCGAACTGCTCCTCCGCCGGCAGCCGGTAGCCGGTCGTATTCAGCTCGACGGTCGGGAACCGCTCCGCGTAGAAGCGCAGGAAGTCCTTCGACGGCGTTCCGGCCGGATAGAACCCGGGCTTCCACGACGGGTAAGCCCACCCGGATGTGCCGACATACAGCCTTGGTACGCTCGAAGACATGGCCGTGATCGCCGAAGTCATAGCCGACGGGACGATCCAGGTCCTCGACCACGGCTTCGTCCGCCTCGACGACTCCATGGCCGACGACCTCTCCGTCGTCAACGCGGCGCGCGTCAGCTTCGCGCGGCGCAAGGAGGCGATGGACGAGAGCGACGAGGGGCTCATCCGCTTCCTGCTCCGCGAGCGGCATGGCACGCCGTTCGAGCACAACTCGTTCCGCTTCCACATCCGCGCGCCGCTCTTCGTCGCGCGCGAATGGTTTCGGCACCGGGTCGGCTCGTTCAACGAGTTCAGCATGCGCTACGCGCGTGCGACCGACGACTTCTACGTGCCCGAGCCGGAGGACGTGCGGACGCAGGTCGGCAAGCCCGGCTCGTACTCCTTCGAGCCCGTCGAGCCCGAGCTCGCCGAGGCGACGCGCGAAGAGCTGCGGGCGGTCTACGACGCCGCCTACGCGACCTACGAGCGGCTCGTCGAGCGGGGGGTGGCCCGTGAGCTGGCCCGGCTCGTCATGCCGGTCGGGGCCTACACCGAGTTCTACTGGACGATCAACGCTCGGTCGCTGATGAACTTCGTCTCGCTCCGCGCCGCGGAGACGGCGCAGCGTGAGATCCGCCGCTACGCGGAGGCGTGCGAGCGCTTTCTCGAAGAGAAGATGCCCGTGACGTATGCAGCGTTCGTCGCAGCGGGCCGCATCGCTCCGTAAGGCCCTTCCGCTTCTCGCGGCCCTCGCGGCGCTCGCCTCGCCCGCCCCCGCGAGCGCGCACGTCCGGACGGGCGCCGTCGCCGTCGACTACCGCGTACGCGTCTTTTCGACGCGCCTCCCGCTGACCGCGCACGTCTACCTCGGCGACCGTGCCCTTCGCCTCGCGGTGCGGCCGGGCCACTCGGTGACGGTGCTCGGCTACGGCGGCGAGCCGTTCCTGCGCATCGACGACTCGGGGGTGACCGTCACCAGGTCGCCGACCGCGGGGGCGCTCGGCCTCACACCGCGGCACACGAGCGGCCGGTCGTTCGTGTGGCACGACGCCCGCGTGCGCGGCCTCCCGCCCGGGATCGACCGCGGGAGGTGGACGATCCCGCTCCTCGTCGACGGCCGGCGCGCCCGGCTCGCCGGCGAGCTTCTGCGGATCGAGGCGCCGCCGGTCTGGCCGTGGCTCGCCCTCGGGCTTCCGTTCGCCGTCACAACGGCGCTGGTCCTCCTCCGGCGAGCCCTGCTCGAGCACGCGGCGATCGCCCTCGGCGTCCTCGCAGGCGCGGCGACGATCGTGACGGCCGCCGCGTTCGCGTTCGCCTTGAACGCTTCCGAGGGCCGATGGGTCGAGGCCGGGAACGAGGCCGTCTTCGCGCTCGTCGGCCTCGCGGTGGTCGCGCGCGGCTCCAGCGACGCCCGGGTCACCGCGGCGGGAGCGTTGGGCCTGCTCGCGCTCGCCGCCGCGCTGACGAAGCTGCCGGTCTTCCTGCACGGCGTCGTGCTCTCGGCGCTTCCGGCGACGCCTGCGCGGGCGGCCGTCGCGCTCACGATCTGGATCGGAGCGGCCGCGACGGCTCTCGGTCTGGTGCTCTTCGCCGAGGTGCTCGAGTGAGCTGCGGCTAACCGCAACCTACCGCCGGCGTCTATGTGGAGCGAAGCCATGCGTAGGCCGGTGGTGATCGCGCTCGCGGCCTCGGCGGTGGCGCTCGGCGGCGCGCCGGGCGCGCTCGCCGCCGACCACCTCTGGCTGGACGCGCGCGCTTCGCTCTCCAGCGGCTGGGATCTTCGCGTCAGCGGAAATACCGACGACAACTCGTTCGCGGGCGGCGTCCCAAGCTCGGGCGTGCTGAACGTGGCGCTGCAGCTGCGGCGAGGCGGCGCGCAGGAGTACCACGGGTACGGCTCGGCCCAGGACGAGCTCTCGTTCGACGGAACTGCGGGCCGCCTTCGCATCGTGGGGAACGACGCGCCGTCGCTGGAGGCGGATCTGACCCTCGAAGCGACGGGCCTCCCCGCCCCGGACCTGAGGCTCGCTTGTCCCGGGACGCCCATGTATAGCGTCGCCGTCGCGCTAACCGGAACGCTCCGCCTGCGGACCGGCCTGCGGCTCCTGGGCACGGTCCGCGTCAACTCGCTCGCCGGCACGGTCGAGTACAACGACGGTCCGGCCGGGCCCTGCTTCTCGTCGAGCACGGTTCCGCCTCCGATCTGCCGGGACGGGCGGGCGCTCGCGACGGCGCAGGAGTCGACGCCGTTCGTCGACGTGAGCTGGGACTCGCGCCCGCTGTACCGATACGCGCGGATCACGTACAGACACGGCGCGTGGAGCCACTCGCTCGAGGTTCCGCTCATGCACAGCCCCTTCTCCGGGAGGCTCGGCGAGCTGCGCGTGAAGCTCCCCCGCCGCGGCCCCCTCCGCGGCACGCTTGTGTTCCACCTGCAGCGGCGGGAGACGCCGAGCAAGGACCCGACCTGCGGCACGACACAGACGATCTCGGCGGGAACAGTCACCGGACGGGTGGTCGCGGCATTCCGCGCCTGGCGGACGAGAACCGCCGTCTTCGCCGATGCTGCTGGCTTCGTCGTCGACGATCCGAGCTAGGTGGTGAGCAAGGGGCGGGCGGCCTCCTCGGGTCGGCCGGGGAGGTGCCGCGTCACGATCCAGCCGTCGAAGCCGCGGAGCTCGTAGGGCGCGTTCAGGCTCACCGTCGTCCGGCCACCGTGCACGTTGAACGTGCCGCAGGCGGCGGCGATGCGGCCGTGGCGGGTGAGGTAGAGCTCGTAGTAGCCGCCGCGCGGGAGCTTCGGCAGGCCCTGGACGGTGAAGCGCATCGGCCAGTTCCCAGCCTTGTCGACGTCCTCGAGCGAGATGCTCGCGAGCGCGTTCGGCGCCGCGCGCGTGCCGTGCATCGGGATGACCAGCGTCGCGCTCTTCGTGCCCCCGCCATGCGTGACGGCCCCGGTGAGGAACCCGCCCCCGAACGCGGCGGCCGCGATCGCGGCGGCGAGGAGGAGCACCGCGCCACGCCGGCGGCGCGGGAGGAAGCGCACGGCGCCGCCGACGCTCGGCGCCCGCTCGAGCGCGGGCGAGAGCTCGGCCGGAGCTCCGGCGGCGACGAGGAGGTCGTGGACGCCGCGGAGACGCTCGCGCTCGTCCGCGGGCAGGTCCTCGCCGAGGAGCTCGTGGAAGTCGGGCGGACGGCTCGTCATTCGAGCTCCCCCTCCAGCAGGTCGGCGAGGCGATGGAGGCCGCTTCGCGTACGCGTCTTCACTGTGCCGAGCGGCACGTTCAGGTAGTCGGCCACCTCGCTCTGGGACAGGCCTCCCCAGTACGCGAGCTCGATCACCGTCCGCTCCGTCTGCGGCAGCTCCTCGAGCGCGCGGTGCACGCGCCACGAGACGAAGGACGCCTCGGCGCGCTCGGCCGGCCCGGGCTCGCCCGACGCCTCCTCCGGAACCTCGGCGGCGGGCTCGGTGCGCGCGCGGAAGCGGTCGACGATCGCGTGACGCGCGACGGCGTAGAGCCAGGGCGCGCCGGGCCCGCGCTCTGGGCGGTAGCTGGACGCCGAGCGCCAGATCGAGGTGAACGTCTCCTGGACGGCCTCCTCGGCGCGGCCGCGATCTCCCAGCCGCCGCAGCGCCAGCCCGAGCACCGCGCGCGCGTACCGGCGGTAGAGGAGCTCGAACGCCGAGCGGTCGCCGTTCCCGATGCGCTGGAGGAGGTCGCCGTCGGTCGGCTCGGCCCGGGGGGTCTCGGGGTTGGCCGACGCACCCGCGCGCCCGGGCATCGAGAAGGGCGGTGCGAGTGCGACCTCCACGGCTTCCTCTTCCTTACGTGGCACGACGGTCCTTCGGATTCCAGCAGAGTCGGACCGGGTACGCGTCGGCGTCGGCTGCATTTACCTCGGGAAAACAATCTTCGGCCCACACGCGTCGTCTGTAGCAATAGTCGCAACGGACAGGGGGTTCCAGATGCGCAGGCTGGTCGCTCTCGCCGCCGCCTTCACCGCACTCGCAGTGGTCGCGCCCGCTCAGGCGGCCACCGTCGACGTCAAGATCACGAAGTCCAGCTTCTCGCCGAGCTCCGTCCGGATCAACTTCGGCGACACCGTGAAGTGGACGAACTCGGACACGACGAATCACCAGATCGTGGCCGACAACGGCTCCTTCGCTTCGCCGATCCTGAAGCCGAACGCAAGCTACTCGTTCACCTTCAGGGCCGCGGGCCGCTTCCCGTACCACGACGCGATCAAGCCGTCGCTCAAGGGCGTGGTGCGCGTGAACGGGCCGCCGCCCTCCGTGACCTTCGGGGCGACGAACCCGATCGTCGTCTATGGCACTCAGACGGTCCTGAACGGCACCGTCTCGAGCAAGAAGGCGGGAGAGACCGTGACGCTCCTCGCCGAGCCGTACGGGCAGACCTCGCCGATTCAGCTCGCCGTCGTCCAGACGACGACGGGCGGTGTCTTCAGCTACGCGACCACGCCGTCGATCTACACGACCTACTGGGCTCAGTGGAAGAACACGAAGAGCCAGCAGGCGGTCGTGCAGGTCAAGCCGAAGATCACCTTCACACCGAAGGGGAGTCGCTTCTACACGACCGTGAGCGCCGCCGACCACTCGTGGGCGGGCCGCTTCGTCTACCTCCAGCGGCTGTCGCGCTTCGGCCAGTGGGTGACGACGCTGAAGCTGAAGCTGGGGCCGAAGTCGGCGCGGCTCTTCCGCATCCCGCGCCGCCACGGGCTCACGGTCTACCGGGTCGCAATGACCGTGAACCAGGCCGGCCTCGGCTACCTCGACTCACACAGCGGGACGCAGAGAATCAGGCGCCGCTAGCTGTTTCGTACCGCGACTCCACGGCGGGCCAGTTCACGACGTTCCACCACGCCTCGAGGTAGTCGGGGCGCCGGTTCTGGTACTTCAAGTAGTAGGCGTGCTCCCAGACGTCGATCCCGAGCAGGGGCACGTCGTCGTAGGACTTGAGAACCGGGCTGTCCTGGTTCGCCGTCGAGTAGACGGAGAGGCCGGTGCCGTCCCAGACGAGCCAGCTCCACCCGGAGCCGAAGCGCTTCACGCCGGCGTCGTTCATGGCGCTCTTCAGCTCGTCGAGGCCGCCGAAGGTGTCGGAGATCGCCTTCGCGAGCCCGCCTGAGGGCTCGCCGCCGCCGTTCGGGCCCATGATCTCCCAGAAGAGCGTGTGGTTCGCGTGCCCGCCGCCGTTGTTCCTGACCGCCGTCTGCTTGTCCTCGGGGAGGAGATCGAGCTCGGCGAGGACCTGCTCGATCGGCCGGCCGTCGAACTGCGTCCCCTCGATCGCCGCGTTCAGGTTGGTGACGTAGGCGGCGTGGTGCTTGTCGTGGTGGACGCGCATCGTCGCCTCGTCGATGTGGGGCTCCAGGGCGGCGTAGTCGTACGGCAGATCCGGAACCGTGTAGGGCATGGCGGCGCTCCTTCCCGTCTGGCGTTTGCAACGCAGGCTAACCGTTATGCTGCGCCGCGCGATGACGCTGGCGTACAAGTTCGAGGAGATCACCGCGCGCGAGCTGAAGCCGAGCCTCTACGAGCTCGACGGCATCTCGAGGGCCACGATCGAGGCCCACTACAAGCTCTACGAGGGCTACGTGAACAAGCGGAACGAGATCCTCGGGAAGCTCGACGGCGCCGACCTCGCCTCGGCGAACCAGGTCTACTCCGAGATCCGCGGGCTCAAGGTCGAGCTCTCCTTCGCCGTCGGCGGGATCAAGAACCACGAGATCTACTTCGAGAACCTCGGCGGCGGCGGCGGCGATCCCGACGGCCCGATCGGCGACCTGATCAAGCGCGACTTCGGCTCCGCGGCCGAGTGGCGCGCCGACCTCAAGGCGAGCGGGATGGCCGGGCGCGGCTGGGCCTGGACGGCCTACGACTGGGACGAGGGCCGGCTCTTCAACTACGTCGGCGACGCCCAGAACACCTATCCGATCTGGAACGCGACGCCGGTCGTCGCGCTCGACGTCTACGAGCACGCCTACTTCCTCGACTACCAGACCGACCGCGCCTCGTACATCGACGCCTTCTTCGACAACCTCGACTGGTCGACGATCAACGACTGGACGTCGAGGTCGCAGATCCGGAAGTAGCGGCGCCCGTCGCGGTGGTGACCGCGCTCGTCATACTCGTCGGCTACCTCGCGGGGTCGGTCCCGACCGGGTACTGGATCGTGCGTGCGTGGCGCGGGGTCGACATCCGGACGGTCGGGAGCGGGAACATCGGCGCCTCCAACGTGTGGCGGGTCTTCGGCCGGCGCTACGGCGTCCCCGTCGTGCTCCTGGACGTGGCGAAGGGATTCGGTCCGGCGCTCGTCGGGACGCTGCTCGTCGGCGACCTCACCGGTGTGCTGGCCGGCGGCGCCGCGATGCTCGGCCACTGGCGGCCCCTCTTCCTGCGCTTCGAGAAGGGTGGGAAGACCGTCGCGACGGCGGGCGGCGCGTTCCTCGGCGTCGCGCCGATCGTGGGCGGGATCGGCGCGACGATCTGGATCGCGACGTTCCTGCTCTTCCGCTACGCGTCGCTCGCGTCGATCCTCGCCGCGTGCTCGCTCCCCATCCTTGCGGCGCTTCTCGGCGAGCCGTGGCCCGTGATCGTCTTCGGGGCGCTCGCGGCGCTCGCGGTCGTGCTGCTCCATCGCGCGAACATCGCGCGCCTACGCGCCGGAACCGAGCGGCGCTTCCGCTTCGGGCGCGAGGCTCCGGCTCGCTAAGAGGGATTGGCGGGACGTCCACCGTGCGGGAGCTTGGAGTCCAGGCAGCCGAGGAAGTCGCGCGAGGGTGCGGCGAGCGCCGAGGCGCTACACGCTGACGCGGCGCGGGTTCCGGCCCGAGTCGGTTTTGCGGAGACGCGTGAAGCCGTCACGCGTGGCTCTCGCGACGCTTACGCCTTGCGCTGCCCCCTTTCGAGGATCCACGCTCCAGGAGGGTCGGGATTCTCATGGCTCACTCAGGAGATCTCGTAGAGAAGAAACGCGATGGCAGCGAGCAGCACGAACCCGACCACGAGACGCACGAACGCCGTGGGCCAAGGCTCTCTGCTCAGCTCGTCGGACGAGCCCCGTCTCCAGCCACGGAAGACGCTGATGAACCCGTCCGCGATTGTTCCTGCTGCCGAGCCTATGACGAACACCTCGGCGGAGTAGCGACGAGGAAGAGCGGCGCTGGCGATCAACGCCCCGACGACGAAGGTTCCCAGCCACACGAGGTGGCGAGCGTTGTCACCCCACCGGCGCGTCGGCGAATCTGTTGGGTACGTTCGTCGACTCATCGCGACGTCGCGTTCAGGGCGCAGGCAAACGAGATGCTGTATCCGAAGGATCATGGATTGAAGCGAATAGCCTCCGCTCCGAACTGCGAGATACCTTGCCACGAGAGGTTGCTGAGCCCGCCGCCGATCGCTCCGCTAGCGCAGCGGCTCCATGACCAGTGCGTTCTCGGCCGTACTTTCGATCGATCCGGCGATGGGATCCTGTTGCGTCCAGCGCCCGATGGTGGGGTCGTCGGAGCGGGTGCCGAACTGGTAGAGGTTGTGGGGTGCGGCTCGTGGTGGCCGCTCGCGAAGGGCAGGTTCGAGTTCACCGATGAGCCGCCGGAGACGGTGGTGTTGCCGAAGGCGTCGTAGCTGTAGGTCTTGCCGACGGAGCCGTTGGCGTCCATGACGCCGACGACGGAGCCGAGGCCGTCGTAGAGGAAGTAGTAGTTGGAGCCGAAGTTCGTCACGCGCTCGCCGATCGTGGAGCCGGTGGGGTCGTTGGTGTAGTAGGTGCCGCCGTCGGAGGACTCTTCGGCGAGCCCGAGCGGCGACCAGGCGAGCGTGCGCGAGCCGATCGTGACCCGCTCGCTCTGGTCGGCGTCGGCGTACGAGTAGCTGGTCGCCGAGCCGCCGACCGGGGTGCGGCTGG
>Ga0209577_10001825_pt1 | contig 20960 bp, 16 predicted proteins | sample GraSoiAngelo_109_FD_185874 | JGI IMG/M metagenome (GOLD analysis project Ga0209577, IMG submission 185874) | Grasslands soil microbial communities from the Angelo Coastal Reserve, California, USA - 14_0903_12_20cm (SPAdes) (version 2) | ecosystem: Environmental > Terrestrial > Soil > Grasslands...
CGACCAGCTCGGGGTCCATGCTGGACCGGTAGCGGGGGCCCAGACCCCGTTCCAGCGCGGTCTCGAGCACGGCCTGGGACCGCGACGCCTGCACGGCCAGGCCCACCAGCCCGGCCCATGACACCACGGTGATGCCGAGCCCGACCGCCCCCGCGCCACCGTCCAGCGCTCCCCTGTCGATGAAGACGGCCGTCGCGGCCGCCTCCCAAGCCAGGTGGTGGAGAGGGAGCTCGGACGTGAGCCAACCGGCGAAGAACACGGGCAGGGAGACCGGCTCCGAACGAGCCGGGCGGTAGGCGTTCAGCGTGAAGAGGGCACCGACCACGCTGCACCCCAGGAAGAGCTCGGGAACGGTCACCGCCGTCCTGCCTTCACCTCCCGGGCCTCCTCCACCGGTCCCGCCGCGGGGGGCGCCTCCAGCTCTGGCGTGTCGCCCTCTCCCAGGTAGGCGGCCTGCACGACGGGGTCGGCCTGGATCTCCTCCGGCGTGCCCATGGCAATCTTGCGCCCGAAGTCGAGCACGTGGATGAGCCGGCACACGCGCATCACCAGCTCCACGTCGTGTTCGACCAGGAGGATCGCCAGCCCCTCCCCCGCCAGCTCGACCAGCAGCTCGCCGAAGGCCTCCGTCTCCTGGCTGTCCAGGCCCGAGCCGGGCTCGTCCAGGAGCAGGACGCGGGGCCGGCTGGCCAGGGCCCGGGCCAGCTCGACCAGGCGGGCCAGGCCGGTGGGAAGCGCGTCAACCCGCTCCTCGGCCACGTGGCGAACGCCGACGCGGTCGATCAAGGCCTCGGCGATCTGCGCCGGGTTGGAGCCGTCGCGGGACCACCGCTTGCGGATCTCCGCGGCCACCAGGACGTTCTCCCGACTAGTCAGGGACCCGAACACCTCCAGGCGCTGGAAGGTGCGGGCCAGGCCCATTCGGGCCCGCCGGTGGGTGCGGGCCCGAGTGATGTCCTTGCCGTCGAGGACCACCCGGCCCCCGTCGGGCTCCTGCAGCCCGGTGATCACGTTGAACAGGGTGGTCTTGCCCGCCCCGTTGGGGCCGATGAGGCCGGTGACGTGGCCGGCGTCGGCGCCCAGGTCGACGGTGTCGACGGCCATGAGGCCCCCGAAGCGCACCGAAACCCCCTCAACCGACAGGAGCGGCACGGCCATCCACCTCCCCCTTGGCGGGCGGGCTGGGGGCCAGGGTCGAGGCGAGCATCGGGGTCTGCTTCGACGCCCTCACCGGGACTCCTGCCGAGCGGCCGCGAACAGGCCGGGCAGCTCGCGCCTCTGCACCTTGTCCGTGCCCGTGCGGGGCAGCTCGTCCACGAAGCCCACCAGGCGAGGGACCTTGTAGTCGCTGAGGCGCTCCCCGGCCCAAGCCAGAAGCTCTTCCTCTCCCACCGAGAACCCCTCCTGGAGCACCACCGCCGCCACCGGCACCTCCCCCTTCACCTTGTCGGGGAGTCCGAACACGGCGGCCTCGCGCACAGCCGGGTGCTCGGCCAGGGCCTGCTCCACCTCGACGGCGAAGACCGAGTACCCGCCGTGCTTGATCACGTCCTTCTTGCGCCCGGCCAGCTCGAAGGTGCCCGGCACCCGCCGGCGAGCCAGGTCGCCGGTGCGCAGCCATCCGTCGGCGGTGATGGCCTCCCTGGTGGCCTCGTCGCGGGCGTGATAGCCCCGCATGAGTCCCGGGCCCTTCACCACCAGCTCGCCCACCCGCCCGATGGACACGTCGCGGCCGGCCTCGTCGACCACCCGGAACCGGTAGCCGGGCAGGGGAAAGCTCAGGTGGCCGGCGGCGGGCACCCCTGGGGGCATCAACCGCACCGCCACCCCGCCCCCCAGCTCGACCATGCCGTAGCCGTCGACGAAGGCGGCCTGGCCCACGGGGCCGACGAGGGGCAGGGTGGCCGCCGCGCCCATGCGCTGGAAGCGGCGGGCCAGGTCGTCGGGCATGGCGTCGGCCCCCGAGGCCCACAGGCGCACCGACGTCAGGTCGCGCCGCTCCGCCCCCGCCTCCAGCATCATCGTGTACATGGCGGGCACGCCGACGAACACGCCCGCCCGGCGTCTCTCTATGGCGTCGAGGCAGTCGTCGGGCCGGAACTTGGGCAGGAGGTAGACGGGTACCCCCATGCACGCCAGCATGAGCAGCATTGTGAAGCCGGCGACGTGGGCCACGGGCATGCCGCTGACGGCCTCGCCCGGGCGCAACCCGTCGGGGACGGCCGCGAAGACGTTGGCCGCCCCCAGCAGTGCGGCGTGGGACAGCTGGGCGCCCTTGGGCCGCCCCGTGGTACCCGACGTGTAGAACAGGGCGGCCACGTCGCCCGGGACCGCGGGGGCCGCATCCACGGGGTCGCCCTCCACCTCGGCCGGGTCGTGCACCACCAGGGTGGCACCCGAGTCCCGCACGACGTGCTCGATCTCCTCCCCGCTCATCCGGGGGTTGACGGGTACGGGCACGCCTCCCGACCGGCACACGGCCAGGGACAGCAGGAACAGGGGGTAGCCGTTGGCCGTGGCCACCACCACCCGGTCGCCGGACCCGATGCGAGCGCGGATCCCCCCGGCGAGACGGGAGACCCGGTCGGCCGCCTCCGCGTAGCCGAGAGAGCAGGTGCCGTCGGCCTGCTCAACCAGGCGGGCGTCCCCGTAGGCCGCGGCCAGGCGGGCCATGAGGGTCCCCAAGGTGAGGTCCCGGCCCCGGACGAGCTGGAGTCGAGCCAGCAACTGCACGCAGGTCACTGTAGGCCCGCGGCGGGAAGGGCCGACCGGCTGGGCCCTAAGGTGAAGGCCCGGCGCGAGGCGCGCCGGGGGCGCGAGAGAAGGGTTTGCCGGTCATGGAACGGCTCAGCGGTCTGGACGCAACCTTCCTCTATATAGAGACGCCGGCCCACCACATGCACGTCTCCATGGTCGCGGTGTTCGACCCGTCCACCGTCGCGGGGGGCTACTCCTTCGACAAGGTGCGGGACCTCATAGAGAGCCGTCTCCCCCGCATCGCCCAGTTCCGCCGGCGCCTGGTGCGGGTTCCCTTCGACCTGCACCACCCCGTCTGGGTCGAGGACCCCGACTTCGATCTCGACTACCACGTGCGCCGGGTCGGCGTGCCCTCCCCCGGCACCCTGCGGGAGCTGTGCGACATAGCCGGCGACTTCACCAGCCGGCCGCTCGACCGCAGCAAGCCCTTGTGGGAGCTCGTCGTGGCCGAAGGCCTGGAGGGCGGCCAGGTCGGGCTGCTGGCCAAGGTGCACCACTCCACCGTCGACGGGGTGTCGGGCGCAGAGCTCATGGTCCACCTGTTCGATCTCGAGCCCGAGCCCGCACCCCAGGAGGAACCGCAGCCCAGGCCGGCCGAGCGCATACCCACCGACGCCGAGTTGGTCGCCTACGCCATGCGCTCCCGCGCCCGCCAGCCCCTTCTCTTCGCACGGGCCCTGCGGGGCACGGCGCGCTCCTTGGCCAACCTGGCGCGGGTCCGCCGCCAGGGAGAGGGCCCGGGCATGGCCGCGCCCTTCACCGCCCCCCGCACGTCCTTCAACGGCTCCATCACGCCCCATCGCAAGGTGGCGGTGGCCAACCTGTCGCTGCCCGAGATCAAGGAGGTCAAGCGCAGCTTCGGGACCACGGTCAACGACGTGGTGCTGGCCATCTGCTCAGGCGCCCTACGTCGATACCTCATCAGGAGGGGGGAGCTCCCAGCCACGCCCCTCGTGGCCGTCTGCCCCGTCTCCGTCCGCTCCCAACTGCCCGAGGCCGAGGGCAGCAACCAGGTGTCGGCCTTCTTCACCTCCCTCGCCACCGACGTGTCCGACCCCGTCGGGCGCCTGCGGGCCATCGCATCGGCCACACGGGGGGCCAAGGAGGAGCACAACGCCATCGGCGCCGACATGCTCCAGAACTGGGCCGAGTTCGCGGCCCCGGCCGTTTTCGCCCGGGCCTCGCGTCTGTACTCCGGCATGAAGCTGGCCGACCGCCACCGGCCCATCCACAACCTCGTCATCTCCAACGTGCCCGGCCCCGCCTTCCCGCTCTATCTGGCTGGGGCCCGCCTCGCCATGCTCTGCCCGCTCGGTCCTGTCATGGAGGGCGCCGGACTCAACATCACGGTGATGAGCTACATGGACTCCGTCGACGTGGGCCTCATCGCCTGCCGCGAGCTGATGCCCGACCTGTGGGACCTGGCCAACGACTTCGTGGACTCCATGGACGAGCTCGAGAAGGCAGCAGCCGCCCAGAGCGGAGAGACCCGGCCCGCGGCCCCGGCCCAGCCCTGAGCACGCTGGTGGACTTCGAGCAGATCCGCCTCGAGGTCGAGGAGGGCGTGGCCACGATCACCCTGGACCGGCCCGAGCGCCTCAACGCCTTCACCCCCAAGATGATGTCCGAGCTCATCGAGGCCTTCGACCGCTGCGACGGAGACGACGGCGTGCGGGCGGTGATCGTCACCGGGGAGGGCAGGGGCTTCTGCGCCGGCGCCGACCTGGAGGCGGGCGGTGCCACCTTCGACGCCCGGGAGCGACCGGGGTTCCAGGGCCGGCTGCCCCGGGACGGCGGCGGCCTGGTGGCGCTGCGCGCCTTCGCTTCGACCAAGCCCCTGATCGCCGCCATCAACGGCCCGGCCGTGGGCGTCGGCGTCACCATGACCCTGCCCATGGACGTGCGCCTGGCCTCGGACACGGCCCGATTCGGCTTCGTGTTCGCCCGGCGGGGACTGGTGCCCGAAGCCTGCTCCAGCTGGTTCCTGCCCCGGGTGGTGGGGATCAGCCGGGCCATGGAGTGGGTGGCGACGGGGCGGGTGTTCCCCGCCCAGGAGGCGCTGGAGGCAGGCCTGGTGCGCAGCGTCCATCCGGCCGGAGAGCTCCTCCCGGCGGCGCGTGAGCTGGCCCGGGAGATCGCCGACAACTGCGCCCCGGTGTCGGTGGCCCTGTCCCGCCAGCTGCTGTGGCGCATGCTCGGCGCGCCCCATCCCATGCACGCCCACCGAGCTGACTCCCGGGGGATCTTCCTGCGGGGCCAGTCGGAAGACGTGAAGGAAGGGGTGGCCTCCTTCCTGGAGAAGCGGGCGCCCTCGTTCCCAGAGCGGGTGGGCTCGGGGCTGCCCGACCTCTTCCCCGGCTGGGAGGATCCCCCCTTCGAGTAGAGGCGCCCTCAGGCTGCGGCCTTGGCCGCCGCCTCCTCGTCCAGCTCCGAGTAGGACAGGATCTCGGCGCCCACCTCGGCCGCGATGCGGTCGTCCCATCGGGCATCGGGCAGCAGGTTGCGGCGGGCGTAGCGCAACGCCACCAGGGCGGCCCGGGGGTCGCCCACCCCCTGCTCAGCCAGCAGGGCGCAGGACACGGCCCTGATGAGGAGGTGGGTGAGCCGGCCGGCGCGCCCATCGGCCCCGTCGGCGTCGAGGCGATCCAGCCCACCGATGCGCCGTTCGAGCTCCGAGCGGGCCCCGTCGACGGCCTCGGCCGCGGCGCGGGCATAGGACGGCAGGGCCCGGGCCGCCGGGAGCGCCTGCTCCAGCCGGGCCAGGACGGCCTCGTGGGCCCCGTCCCTGCGGATGGCCCGCAGAACGTCGAGGGCGCAGATGTGCTCGGTCCCCTCCCAGATGGGATGGCACTGGGCGTCCCGCAGCTGGCGGGTCAGACCCCAGTCCTCGCAGTATCCGTTGCCGCCGTGCAGCTCGATGGCCGTGCTGGCCGCCTCCACCCCGAGGCGGGTGAGGCGCACCTTGGCCGCGGGGACCAGGATGCGGCGCAGGCGGCCGCCGTCGGCCCGCCTCGAGGCCAGGGCGCACTCGAAGCCCAAGGCGATGGCCGCCTCCAGCTCCACCTGCAGGTCGACCAGCTGCTCCCTCACCAGGGGCAGGTCCACCAGCGGACGGCCCTTGGCCCGGCGGTGGTGACTCCAGATGGCCGACTCCAGGAAGCAGCGACGGGCGATCCCCAGACCCATCATGGCCACGCCGAAGCGAGAGCCGTTCACCATCTCCATCATGCGGTTGAGGCCGCCGGCGTCCGACGAGACCGGCGCGCCGTCGTCGCGGGGGCGGAGGGCGTATCCCAGGGCGCCGCGGAACTCGACCTCCCCGGTGGGCACGCTCTTGGTGCCCAGCTTGTCCTTGAGCCGGCGCATGGAGAGGTGGTTGAGGGATCCGTCCTCCAGCCTGCGGGGCACGAGGTAGAGCCCGAGGCCCCGGGGTCCTTCCGGAGCCCCTTCCGGACGGGCGAGCAGGACGATGGCCGCGCCGTCGATGTTCGAGCAGAACCACTTCTCGCCGTCGATGAGGACGCGGCCGTCGCCGATGTCGCGGGCCGTGCAGTGCACGGTCCGGCCCAGATCGGAGCCACCGTCCCTCTCGGTCAGGAACATCGACCCGTCGACGCCGGCGTCGACGTCATCGGCCCGCAGGCCGGCCAGGAGCTGTGGGGCCACGTCGGGCGGCCCGTAGGCGGCGACCAACCCGGCCACCCCTGACGTCATCCCCAGGCTGCAGACCAGGCCGGTGTCGGCCTGGGACAGGAGGTAGCTGGCCGCCCCGAGCACCACCGCGGGCGTGGGCCGGCCCCGGGCCGTCTCGTCCCTGGCAAAGCCGGAGACGTAGCCCATCTCCCACAGAGCCCGCTTGGACTCCAGCGTGGCGGGGTGGTGCACGACCTCGTTGACCTCGTTGGCCCAGCGGTCGTAGCGGGCCAGACGGGGGGGGTTGGCGTCGGAGATCTCGGAGTTGCGGGCCACGGTGCCGCCCACCAGCGCGCCCAGCCGGTGGAGCTTCTCCTCGGCCCAGGGCAGGTCCTCCTGGCCGCAGCCCTCCCTGACCCGGGCCTGAAGGGCGGGGTCCAGGGCGTACCAGTCCTGCCCGATGCTCGACTCGAGAGCCGCGTAATCGATCACGGGCGTCTCCTCCTGCGCTCGACGACGGACCCCAGGTTGGCACGCCGCACGGGGCCGGGCGGGAGGTACCTTGACGGGCCATGGCTACCGACAACAGGCGCGCCGGCTCCGTCCGGACGGGCTCGGCAGCCACGGTGCTGGAGCCCGTCGTCACCGCCTTGCTCGGGGGCAAGGTGCCAGTGGCCCTGAGGTGTTGGGACGGCAGCACCCTGGGACCGGAGCACAGCCCCTGCACCGTGGTCGTGCGCTCGCCCCGAGCCCTGCGCCGCCTCCTCTGGGCGCCCAACGAGCTGGGCCTGGGCCGGGCCTACGTCGCCGGCGAGCTCGACGTGGAGGGCGACCTGTTCGCCGGCTTCGCCGCCCTGCGGGACGTCGTGGCCGCCCGCGACGAGCACGCCGGGGTCCGGCTCGGCCCCTCGGGCTGGGGCAAGGTGCTGGCCGGCGCGGCCCGCGCCGGCGTGCTCGGTCCGCCTCTCCCCCCGCCCGAGCAGGAGGCCCGCCTCCGGGGCCGGCGCCACTCTCCCGCCCGCGACGCGGCCGCCGTGATCCACCACTACGACGTGGGCAACGACTTCTACCGTATGGTCCTCGGGCCGAGCCTGACCTACTCCTGCGCCTACTTCGCCACCCCCGAGACCCCCCTCGAGGAGGCCCAGGAGGCCAAGTACGAGCTCATCGCCACCAAGCTGGCGCTGGCGCCGGGCATTCGCCTGCTGGACGTGGGCTGCGGCTGGGGCGGCATGGTCCTGCACGCGGCCCGCCATCACGGAGTGTCGGCCGTCGGCGTCACCCTCTCCCGGGAGCAGGCCGCCCTGGCCCGCCAACGCGTGGCCCAGGCCGGGCTGGCCGACCGGGTGGAGATCCGCATCCAGGACTACCGGGCCGTGGCCGACGGGCCCTACGACGCCATCTCCAGCATCGGGATGTTCGAGCACGTCGGGCTGGCCCGGTTGCGCGAGTACTTCGCCGTCCTCCACCGCCTCCTTCGCCCCGGCGGCCGCCTCCTCAACCACGCCATCTCCCGACCCTCGGGCAGGCCCAGGCTGGACCGGCGCTCCTTCATGGAGCACTACGTGTTCCCCGACGGTGAGCTGCACGAGGTGGGCACGGTGGTGAGCAGCATGCAGGAGCTGGGCTTCGAGGTCCGTGACGTGGAGTCGCTGCGCGAGCACTACGCCCTGACCCTGAGGCGCTGGGTGGCCAACCTGGAGGCCGGTTGGGACCAGGCCCAGACCCTGGCCGGACCGGCCCGGGCCCGCATCTGGCGGCTCTACATGGCCGCCTCGGCCCTCAACTTCGAAGCCGGTCGCACGAGCGTGCACCAGGTGCTGGGCGTGCGTCCCCAAGGCGACGGGCGCAGCGGCATGGCCCTCAGCAGGGCGCAGTGGCTGACCGGTGACCCCGGGGCCCTGGCGGCTCCCCCGCCGCCCACCCCGGCTCGGACCGCGGACTCCGGCCACGTCGGGGCGGGCGCCGCCGGGTGAGCCGGTGACGCCGGTGAGCCCGCGAACTCGGTGAGCCGGTGACGGCCGCGGCCCCGAAAGCGGAGGCGCTTGTTCTCGAGGGGCCCCGCCGGCTCCGGGCCCGGGAGCTCCCGCTTCCCAATGTGGGCGACGGCGACGGGATCCTGCGGGTCGAGGCGTGCGGGCTCTGCGGCACCGACCACGAGCAGTACAGCGGCGCCCTCCCCGGCCCCTTCCCCTTCGTCCCCGGCCACGAGGTCGTGGGGCGCCTCGAGGCGATCGGCGACGGGGCCGCCGGGCGATGGGGTGTGACCGAGGGCCAGCGGGTGGCGGTGGAGGTCTTCCGGTCGTGCGCCCGCTGCCGCCCGTGCCTGGAGGGCGCCTACCGGCACTGCCGGGAGCACGGCCTGTCCGACATGTACGGCGGGGTCTCGCTCGAGCGGGCCCCGGGGCTCTGGGGCGGCTACGCCACCCACCAGTACCTGGCTCCCGGCTCCCTCCTGCACCCCGTGCCCGAGGGGCTGGAGCCGGAGGTCGCCTCCCTCTTCAATCCCCTGGGCGCGGGCATCCGCTGGGCCGTGACCGTGCCCGGGACGGCGCCGGGCGACGTGGTGGCCGTGCTCGGCCCGGGCATCCGGGGCCTGTGCGCCGCGGCCGCAGCCACCGAGGCGGGCGCCGGCTTCGTGATGGTCACAGGGCGGGGCAGCCGCGACGCGGGCCGGCTGGCCATCGCCCCCCGCTTCGGCGCCACCCTCACCGTCGACGTGGACGAGGCCGACCCGGTCGCGGCCCTGAAGAAGGCCACGGGCGGGCTGGCCGACGTCGTCGTGGACGTCACGGCCAAGGCGCCCGAGGCCCTGGGCCAGGCCGTGGCCCTGGCCCGCCCGGGAGGAACCGTGGTCGTGGCCGGCACCAGGGGCTCGGCCGACACGCCCGGCTTCCGGCCCGACCTGCTGGTGTACAAGGAGCTGCGCCTGCTGGGCGCCCTGGGGGTGGACGCCCCCGCCTACCGGGCCGCCCTGGACCTGCTGGCCGGGGGCCGCTATCCCTTCGCCGAGCTCCCTCGGCGCACGGAGGGGCTCGCCGGCCTGGAAGGGCTGCTGCAGACCATGGCCGGGGACGGCGCCGGCCCGCCTCCCGTCCACGGCGTGCTCGTCCCCGGACGCTGAGGGGCCGAGCCAGATCGGGACCGACTGACAGGAGGCGCAAGGTGGCCCAGGTCGAGACGGTGAGGGGCGCGGTCGACACCGCCCGCCTCGGCACCACCCTCATGCACGAGCACGTCTTCGTGCTGAACACGGAGATGATGGAGAACTACCCCGAGGAATGGGGGGACGAGGCCGAGCGGGTGGCCGACGCCGTGGTCAAGCTCACCGAGCTGAAGCGGCGGGGCGTCGACACCATCGTCGACCCCACGGTGATCGGCCTGGGCCGCTACATCCCCCGCATCCAGGACGTGAACCAGGGCATCGATCTCAACATCGTGGTCGCCACCGGGGTGTACACCTACAACGACCTTCCCTTCTGGTTCCACTACCGCTTCCCGGGCACGGGAGAGGGCGGAGGCGACCCCATGTCCGACCTCTTCGTGCGCGACATCACCCAGGGCATCGCCGGCACCGGCGTCAAGGCCGGCATCCTCAAGTGCGCCACCGAGGAGGCCGGGCTCACCCCCGGGGTGGAGCGGGTCCTGCGGGCCGTCGCCCGCGCCCACCGCCAGACGGGTGTGCCCATCACCACCCACACCAACGCCCGGGCCCAGAGGGGGCGGGACCAGCAGCGCGTGTTCAAGGAAGAAGGAGTCGACCTGGAGCGGGTCGTGGTCGGCCACAGCGGCGACACCACCGACCTCGACTACCTGCGGGAGCTGATGGACAACGGCTCGACCATCGGCATGGATCGCTTCGGGATCTACGTCGAGATCACCTTCGAGGAGCGGGTCGACACCGTGGCCCGGCTCTGCCAGATGGGCTACGCCGACCGCATGGTCCTGTCCCAGGACGCGTCCTGCTTCATCGACTGGTTCACCGAGGCGGCCCGGGCCGCGGCCCTGCCCAAGTGGACCTACGTCCATGTCACCGACGACGTGGTCCCCGCCCTGCGTGAGCGGGGGGTGACCGAGGCCCAGGTCCACCAGCTCCTGGTCGAGAACCCCCGCCGCTTCTTCGAACACCAGGGCGCCTACTGATTCCCCGCGCCCGGGCCCGCGCCGCGGGACCATCGGCGGCGCAAGGGCGGGGCCCAGGCATCATGTAGGCGATGGCGGGGGCTGGGGAGCCGGCGAGTCAGAGCCACGAGTACACCGAGGAGCGGGCCGCCCTCGTACGGCTGCGCTGGTACGTGCTGCTGCGCTGGACCGGCGTCGTCGTGCTCTACACGTCTGGGCTGCTGGCCCGAGAGGTGGGGCACTACCACTACTCGCTGAGGGCCAGCAACGTGTTGGGCCTGGTAGTCGTGGCCTACAACGTCGCGGTCTGGAGGTTGGTGACGGCGTGGACGTCGGTGCCGCCGGCCCGCTGGCAACGGGCCTACCGGGCCCTGGGCAACGTCCAGTGCAGCCTCGACCTCATGGTCCTCGCCGCCGCCCTCCACTACGCCGGCGGCCTGGAGACGTGGGCCGTCATGGAGCCCATCGCCGTCCTCGTCCTGGCCGGCCTCGTGCTCCCGGGGCGGGACAGCGTCTTCCAGGGCCTGCTGGCCTGCGCCCTCATCGACGGCGTGGTCGTGGCCGAGGCCACCAGCCGAGTCCACCACGTCCAGCTCGGCTTCCTCGTCCCCGGGCTGGTGAGGCGGCCTTCCTACGTGGCCTCCTTCATCCTCCTCTACGACACCGTGGTCGTGTTCATCCTCGGCCTGGTGGTGCTGCTGGCTCGCCAGCTCCGCACCCGGGAGCGGGAGCTGGCCGCCCTCTACGACAGGGAGCGGGACAGCGTGGAGCGCCTGGTCGAGGCCGACCGGGTCAAGTCCGACTTCCTCTCGGCCGTATCCCACGAGCTCCGTACGCCGCTGACCGCCATCCGGGGCTTCGCCCTCACGCTCAACCGGCACTGGGACACCACCCCCGATTCCACCCGGCGCCAGCAGCTCGGCGTGATCGAGCGACAGTCCGAACGCCTGCAGCGGCTGGTGAGCGACCTGCTCGACTTCTCCAGCCTCGAGGCGGGCAAGGCCGTGGTGAACCCCGAGGCCCAGGACCTCCTTCACCTGGTCGAAGAGGCCGTGGCCGGCGCCGCCGCGGAAGGGGTCTCCATCGACGTGGCGCCCGACATCGCCGTAATGGCCGACCGTCACCGCACCGAGCAGATCCTGGTGAATCTGCTCGACAACGCGGCCAAGTACGGACTGCCTCCGGTCACCGTGGCCGCCTGGCCCGCGGCGGGGCAGGTCACCATCACCGTCGAGGACAGCGGGCCCGGCGTCCCCGTCCACGCCGTGGACCAGCTCTTCGCCCGCTTCTACCAGGCCGACAGCGGCCTGACCCGCTCGTCCCGAGGCGTCGGGTTGGGCCTGGCCCTGGTGCAGGGTTACGTGGAGGTGCAGGGCGGGCGGGTCTGGTACGAGCCCGGAGCCGACGGCGCCCGCTTCTGCTTCACCCTCCCCGCGGCCGCCTCCCTCCCGGCGCGGGACACCGCCACGGGCTGAGTCGCGGCCCCGTCTACGCTGCCGCGTCGTGGCCGTGGCCGACGACGTGCGGCGAGCCGTGCGCTACGGCTGGATGCCCCTGGTCGCCCTGGCCGGCACCATCGCCCTGGAGTCGGGCGAGCGGCAGTCGCTGTCGCAGGCGGTGGACGGGATACAGCACTCCTTCCACGTGTCCGACGCGGCCATCGGCTGGCTCCCGGCGGCCATGATCATCATCGGGCTGGTGGGGTCGTTCCCCTTCGGGATCCTGGCCGACCGCATGCGCCGCACCCTGCTCATGGGCATCGCCATGCTGGTCTGGACGGCGTGCATGGGGCTCAACGGGCTGGCCGTGGGCTACACCGTGCTCTTCCTGACCCGCATGGGCGTGGGCGTGGTCGAGGCCAACGGCCCCGCCGCGGTGTCCCTCCTGTCGGACTACTACCCGGTCAAGGACCGGGCCAAGAACATGGGCCTCTACCAGTCGGGTGCGCTCGTGGGCGCCCTCATCGGGCTGGTCGGCGGCGGGGCCGTGGTCGGGGCGTTCGGATGGCGCTGGGCCTTCTGGATGTGGCTGCCCATCGGTCTGGCCGTGGCCGTGTTCGTGCTCGCCGCGCCCGAGCCCCGGCGGGGCGACCAGGACGCCGACTTCCGGGCCGACGTCCGGGCCACGAGCACGGGCGAGGCCGCGCTGGAGGGACTGGCCCGGGCCCAGCTCCCGCCCCCCCGGCGCACGGGCGGGCTGGACTACCAGGCCGCGACCGTGCGGGAGGTGTGGCGGGAGCTGATGGCCATACGCAGCATGTGGTATGGCGCCATGTCCCTCACCATCACCGCCTTCCTCCTCAACGGCCTCCAGTTCTGGGGTGTGCCCTACTTCAAGCGCGTCTTCCACCTGGGTGCAGCCCAGGCCGGCGGCCTCACCGCCCTGCTGGGAGTGGGTGCCGCCCTGGGTGTGCTCGGCGGCGGGATCGTGGCCGACCGCCTCTTCGCCCGAGGGATCGTCGCCGCCCGCGTCTACGTCGTGGCCCTGGGCTCCATCGCCGCCACCGTCCTCCTCGTCCCCGCCTTCCTCAGCACCAACCTGATCGTCACCGCACCCCTCTTCTTCCTGGGCGGGTTCATGCTGGCCCTCCCCAGCGCGCCCGGAGAGGCCCTGGTCTCGGACGTGGTCGTCGCCGAGCTGCGGGGGAGGGCGGCCACGCTGCGGTCGGTGGTGCGCAGCCTTGCCGCCTTCAGCCCCGTCATCATCGGGGCCATCGCCGATTCGATCGGGCTCCGCCTGGCCCTGGCCGTGGTCACGCCTCTCTATGCCATAGGCGGCGTGGTGATGCTCTTCGCCGCCCGTCACTACGCCTACGACCTGTCCTTCGTGGCCGCCGAGTCGGAGCGGATCCGGGCCGGCGTCGACGGCCTCGACGCCCATGCCCCGGCCGTGGACAGCCCAGGGAGCGCAGGGCCGAGCCGCTAGCCGGGATCCCCCGTGCCCGGGCCCTGGGCCCGGGCCCGGATCTGCCTGTCGTAGCGGCGCAGGCCCCAGCGCACGGGCGCCCCCAGCACGGGGTAGAGGACACCGACCGTCCCGAAGCGCCTGGGCACGGTGAGGTGGACCAGGCGTCGCTCGATCATGCGGGTCACGCCCCGGGCCACCACGTCGGGGGGATAGAGCCTCCCGGGGTGGCCGAGCTCGCCCGCCGTGTTCCAGATGTCGGTGTCGATGGGGCCGGGGTGGAGCATGCCGACGTGCACGCCCGTGCCGTGCAGCTCCACGGAGAGGCCGTGGGACCACCGGGCCAGCCCCGCCTTGGACGCTCCGTAGGCGGCCTCGCCCGAGTTGGGGACCACGGCGGCCACCGATCCGATGTTCACCACCGAGCCTCGGCCCCGTTCCAGCATGCCGGGGAGGGCGGCCAGGGTCAGGTACACGGGGGCGAAGAAGTTCACGGCCATCACCCGCTCGATGTCCTCGGCGCCGAGGGTGGCCACGTCGCCGTGCAGGCTCACACCCGCGTTGTTGACGAGTATGTCGACCTTGCCGAAGCGCTCCTGGGCCACGGAGATGACCGACTGGCACACCTCCTTGGAGCCGACGTCGGCCGGGTAGGTCACGTGGGATCCGGCCGGCGCAGTGCTGGGCGCCACGCGGTCGCAGGCCCGCACGGTCTCGTCCAGACGCTCGGGCCGGCGGGCCACGGCGAAGATGACCGCGCCCCTGCGGGCCAGCTCCCTGGCCGTGGCCGCGCCGATTCCCGACGACGCTCCGGTGACGACAGCCACCGCGCCCCGGAATGGATCGGTCGATCGGGGGCGAAGACCCATCAAAAGCGATTCTACGAGAGCCGCGGGTCGACCAGATCGGAGACGTCCGGTCGGTACCATCCGATCGGTGCGGCTCCCCTGCGCGTCAACGGCACTAAGGGTCGTCGACCCTCGCCTGGTCGGCCTGCTCCAGGTCGCGCCCCACACCATCGGGTTCCTCGCCAGCACGTGGGCGCGCTCGCTGGCCGACGCGGGCCTGCCCACCCCGGCCATGCTCGCCTCGCTCACGCCCGCCCTGGGGCTGCAGGTCGCCATGGACGAGCTGGTGCTGTCGGTCCTGAGGGACCCGGGCCTCTACCCCAGCCGGGACGACTACGCCCGGGCCGAGCAGGAGACGCTGGCGGCCGACGCCCTCTTCCAGGCCCGGGGCTGGGCCGACGACCCCGCCGCCTACCACCTTCCTCCCGACCCCATCGGCTCGTGGCACCTGGTCCCCGAGCGGGCCGCGGGCGTCTCCTTCGAGCACCTTTCCTTCGCGAGCGGCTACGAGCCCCACCCCGACGAGCCCGGCCGCGAGCGGTGGATGGCCCATCGCCCCAACCGGACGGCCCACGCCTGGGTGCTGGGCGCCGGGGACCTGACCCGGCCCTGGCTGGTGTGCCTGCACGGGTTCGGCACGGGAACCGCGGCCGTCGACCTGCGCGCCTTCCGGGCCGCCCAGCTCCACCGCTCCTACGGGATCAACGTGCTGCTGCCGGTGCTGCCCCTCCACGGACCCCGGGCCTCGGGCCGGCGCAGCGGCGACGGCCTCATGTCCTTCGACCTCATCGACAGCGTCCACGGCCTGGCTCAGGCCGTGTGGGACGTGCGCCGCATGGTGGGCTGGCTGCGGGGCCTGGGGGCCACGACCATCGGCACCTACGGACTGTCGCTGGGCGGGTACACCGCCTCCCTCCTGGCCTCTCTGGAGGAGGGCCTGGCCTGTGTGATCGCCGGCATTCCCGCCTCCGATATCCCCGCCCTCTACCGCCACCACAGCCCGCCCTGGATGCGCAAGCGGGCGGCCACCTTCCACCTGTGGGGCCCGGAGACGGCGAGGGTGCACAGCGTGGTCTCCCCCCTGGCCCTGGAGCCCAAGCCGGCCTGGGAGCACCGCTACGTCTTCGCGGGAATGGGCGACCGCATGGCCACGCCCGAGCAGGCCCTCCGCCTCTGGCGCCACTGGGGCGAGCCCCGCATCCTGTGGTACCCGGGCGGCCACGTGGGCGCCTTCTGGTCGAGGGGGGTGGGCGCCTTCGTCCACGACGCGCTCGTGTCCTCCGGCCTCGCCGCCGGGGGGGCGGAGGCCACCGTCGCCTGAAGGAGCGGCCGTTATGGTGACGCCATGCCCGAGGTGTGGCGCTACATCGACTGCGGCGCCCAGGACGTGTTCGAGACGAACGCCCGCATGCCCGTCCTCAGCCGTCAGGTGCAGAAGGGAGGCCGGCCCGTCGCCACCACCGCGGCCTGGGGCACCACCCATCTCAACGTGGGCTGGTTCGACGACGTCGACGCCACCATCGACCTGGCCGCGTGCCGCAGTTTGGGCGTGCAGGTGATCCGCAGGCCCGTCTATGGCGGGGGCACCGCCTTCTACCAGGAGGGCTGCTCGGTGATATGGGGGTTCCTCCTGCCCAAGGAGACCCACCCCGACCTCGACGGCGAGCTGCGCCGCTTCCAGCCCGTGCTGCTCGACGCCCTGGCCCGTGTGGGCCTGCAGGAGGTGGGCTTCGAAGGCTCCAGCGACCTGCGCTGGCGGGGCCGAAAGCTGGGGGCCCTGACCGCGCAGGACGTGGTGCGCTGCAACTCCATCGGGGGCTTCCTCAACACCCGCCCGCCTGATCTCGACGTCTATCTCCAGGTCGTGCGCATCCCCGACGACAAGTTCAAGGACAAGCTCGTCAAGGACATGCGCGAGTACGTGGCCACGGCCCAGGAGGTGAGCGGCCGCCCCCTTCCCTATGAGGCCTTCCGCGACGCGCTCCTCGGCGCCCTCGCAGATGCGGGCATCACCCTGGAGCACGGCTCGCTCACCGACGAGGAGCGGGAGGGCATCGCCGGGGTGGCCAACCGCATCGCCAGCGACGACGCCGTGCGCCGCGTGTCGTCCGAACGCTTCCTCGTCGCCGCTCCCGCCGGCACCCGGGTCGGGTTCGGCAACGAGAAGGGGCGCAAGCTGTGCCGCGCCGGCGTCGCCATCGCTCGGGACGGGACGGTGGCCGCGGCCATGATGGCCGGCGACATGCACGTGGGTCCGCCCGACACCATGGACCGGGTGGCGTCGGCCCTGAGCGGCGCGCCCGCCGACGACGAGGAGGAGCTCAGAGCGCGGATCGCCTCGGTCTTCGAGGCGCCCGACGTGCACCAGGCCGACGCGACCATGGGGGTCACCACCGAGGATCTGCTTGGGGCGGTGCGCAAGGCCGTGGCCCAGGCCCAGGCCGCGCCCGAACGGGCGGGGGCGACTTGAGCGTCGGGCCCGACCCCTCGCTGGTGGGGCCGGGCACCCGGGCCCTGGTCACGGGGGCGTCGTCGGGGATAGGCGAGGCCCTGGCCCTGCTCCTGGCCTCACGGGGCGCGATCGTCGGGCTGGTGGCCCGGCGCCAGGACCGCCTCGACCGGGTGCTGGAGCAGTGTCGCGACGCGGCCCCCGAGAGCCGGGCGTGGGTTGCCGACCTGGCCGACCTGGACCGGGCCGAGCAGGTGGCCCTGGAGGCCTGGGGCGCCTTCGGGGGCGTCGACGTGCTGGTGAACAACGCGGGCATGCCCAAGCGCAGGCACGTCACCCGTCTCACGGCGGCCGAGGTGGGCCATGTCCTGCGGGTGAACTTCGAGGCCCCGGTGCGCATGACCCTGGCCCTCCTGCCCCGCATGCTCGAGCGCGACCGGGGCACGATCGTCAACGTGTCGAGCCTGGCCGGGAGGCTGGGCGTGCTCCACGAGGCGGCCTACTGCGCCAGCAAGTCGGCGCTGTGCGGCTGGAGCGAGGCCATGGCCATCGACCTGTCGGGAACCGGGGTGCGGGTCCGCCTGGTCAACCCCGGCCCCATCGACACGGAGATCTGGTCCCTCCCGGGCAACGAGGACCCCATCTACGACGGCCCCAAGGTCCCGGCCGAGGAGTGCGCCCAGGGCATCGTCGCCGCCACGGAGGGCGATGCCTTTGAGACCTACCTGCCCGACCTCAAGGCCATCGTGGAGGCCAAGACCGCGGCCATCGACCAGTTCATCGCCGGGTCGGCCCAGATGGAGGGGGCCGCGGCTCGGGCCACACGGCCGTGAGGGCGCTGGTGTTCGGCGTGGCCCCCGAGGCCGTCGGGGCCGGCGCAGCCGCCGACGGCGCGACTCCGAATCCCATGCAGCGGGCCCTGGCCCGCACCCCCATGGCCCTGAGGGACGTCGACGAGCCCGGGCTGTTGGGCCCCGACTGGGTCGTGGTCGACACCCGCATGACGGGCATCTGCGGCTCCGACGCCAAGCAGGTCTTCATCGGCGCCGAGGAAGGCGAGGCGGGCGACAACTGCATGACCGCCTTCATCTCCTTCCCCCAGGTGCTCGGGCACGAGGTGGTCGGCACCGTGGCCGAGGTCGGGCCCCTGGCCCGGGGCCTGGAGCCGGGCCAGCGTGTCGTCCTCAACCCCTGGCTGTCCTGCGCTCCTCGGGGCATCGACCCGCCCTGCCCGGCCTGTGCCGCGGGAGACCTCAGCCTGTGCTGGAGCTTCCTGGACGGCCGGCTCTCCCCCGGCATCCACACGGGCAACGCCAAGGAGGCCACCGGGGGCTTCGCCCCCCGGCTCCCCGCCCACGACTCCATGCTCGTGCCCGTGCCCGACCAGGTGCCCGACGAGGTCGCGGTGCTGGCCGACCCCTTCTCCGTGTCGCTCCACGCCGTCACCCGCAACCCGCCGCCGCCGGGCGGACGCGCCGTTGTGTACGGGGCGGGTGCCCTCGGCACCACGACGACGGCCATCCTCCGCTCCCTCCACCCCGACGTGGAGGTGCTGAGCGTCGCCCGCTGGCCGGCCCAGGCCGCGCTGGCGGCCAAGCTGGGCGCGGCGGTGGTCGAGCCCGAGCCTCGCGAGGCGCTGGTAGAGGCCATCGCCTCCTGGTCGGGCGGGGTACTGCGCAGGCCGTGGGCCGGCCTTCCCGTGGCCCACCCGGGCCGGGTCGACGTCGTGTACGACACCGTGGCCTCGGCCCACACCTTCGAGGTCGCCCTGCGCGTCCTGGCCAGCCGGGGGACGCTGGTGCAGACGGGCGTGTCCACCCCGCTGCGGTTCGAGTGGTCCCCGCTCTACTTCAAGGAGATCCGCTGGGTCGGGTCCAACGCCTTCGGGGTGGAGGAGGTGGACGGCAGGCGCCAGCACGCCCTGCGCCACTACCTCGACCTCGTCGTCGAAGGCAGGGTGGACGTCGCCCCCATGCTGACCCACACCTTCGCCCTGGAGCGCTGGCGGGACGCCTTCGCCGCCCTGGCCGACCAGGGCCGATCCGGCGCCATCAAGGTGGCCTTCGACCTGCGGCCCTAGCCGTCGAACGCCCCGAGCACCCGAGCCCCGAGCCACCCGAGCCCCGAGCCGCCCGACTCCCGTGCGCCTGCGCCCGACCCACCGACACGCCCGCGCCCCCCGCTACCTGCGGCCCGGGGGACCCTGGGACGGCGCTGGGCTCGACCAGAGCCTGGCTCTCGCCCGCGCCGGTCCCGACCGCCTCGTCGACGGGGCCACGCGGCTGTCGGGCGAGGAGGTCTCGGCCCGGGTGGCCGCCCTGGCCGGCGCCCTCCGGGCCCGGGGGGTACGCCGCCGGGACGTGGTCGCCTGGCAGCTCCCCAACTGGCACGAGGCCGTTCTCCTGTACCGGGCCTGCTGGCGCCTGGGGGCGGTGGCCGCGCCCCTCCACTCCGCCTTCGGGGAGCGGGAGGTGGGCGCCGCCCTCGACATGCTCGAGCCCCGCCTCGCCCTCGCCGCTCCCGATCTTCCCGTAGCCGGCCGCGCCGGCGCGCTGCAGGTGAGGGGGCCGGAGGATGGGTTCGCCCGCCTGCTGGAGGAGGCGGGCCCGGTCGAGGAGAACAGCGGGAGCCCGGCTGATGTGGCCGTCGTACTGTTCACCTCCGGATCTTCGGGATCGCCCAAGGCCGTCCTCCACACCCAGCGGGGCCTGGCCTACAAGGCCCGCCTGATGACCAGGGTGCACGGACTGACGGAGCAGGACTGCGTGCTCATGCCCGCCCCCCTGGCCCACGTGTCGGGACTGCTGAACGCGGTGCTCGTGCCGGGCGCGGCCCGCATGCGCACCGTTCTCATGGCCCGCTGGGACCCCGAGGCCGCCCTGGCCGCCATCGAGCGGGAACGGGTCACGTTCATGATCGGCCCGCCCACCTTCTTCGTCGGCCTCATGGGCGCACCTGGGTTCGAACCCGGGCGGGTCGAGCCCCTGCGCCTGGTGTCCAGCGGAGGCGCGGGTGTGAGCCCCGCCTTCGTGACCGCGGCCAGCGAGCAGCTGGGGTGCCGGGTCAAGCGAACCTACGGGTCCACCGAGGCGCCCACCGTCACCACCAGCGCCGCCGGCGACGCCTTGGAGCGGGCCCGGGACACCGACGGGCGGGCCGTGGGCGAGGTCGAGCTGCGCGTCAGCGACCCGGCGGGTGGGCGGGCCCTCCCTCCGGGGCGCCAGGGCGAGCTGTGGCTACGGGGACCGGAGCTGTTCGTGGGCTACGCCGACCCCGAGCAAACCGGGGCCGCCTTCCACCGGGGCTGGTTCCGCACGGGCGACCTGGCCACCGTTGACGGGGAGGGATGGCTCACGGTGGTGGGCAGGATGAAGGAGGTCATCATCAGGGGCGGAGAGAACATCGCCACGGCCGAGGTGGAGGCCGAGCTGGAGGCCCACCCCGCGGTGCGCCAGGCCGTGGCCGTCGGCTACCCCGACCCCGTCATGGGCGAGCGGGTCGCGGCGTTCGTGGTCACGGGGGGCGGGGCCTTCGGCCTCGAGGAGTGCCGGGCCTGGTTCGCCCGGCGGGGACTGGCCCGCTTCAAGACCCCCGAGCGCGTCGTCGTCCTCGACGCCCTGCCCTCGCTGGAGGCGGGCAAGCCCGACCGGGCCGCCCTGCGCCGCCGCCTGCAGGAGCAGGACCGTTGAGGGCCCGCTGCTTCACGCGGCCTCGTGGAAGATGACGCCCAGGGTGAAGCGCGGGCCGGACGTGACCGTGCTCACCCCGTGGCGCATGGTCGCCCGGTAGGTGCCTCGCGCTCCGGCCACGGGGCGGTGCCGGGTGGGGAAGATCACGGCGTGGCCGCGGGGGACGATGACCGCCGTGCCTCGCGACTGGGACCGCGGTCGCTGCTCGACGAACAGGTTCTCGCCCCCCGCGAAGTCGACCGCGGGCCGGGTCAGGGCGACGGTCAGCTGCAGGGGGAAGGCGACCTCGCCGTAGAGATCCTGGTGCAGGGCGTTCCAGCCTCCGGCCTGGTACCGCAGGATCAACGGCGTCGCCTTGCTCTGGCCCCGCTGGTTGCAGAGGCGAACGAGCTCGGCGTGGTCCTCGGGGAAGGTGACGGCGTCGCCCAGCATCCGGGCCCAGTCGTTGGCCACGGCTGCCAGGTGTGGGTAGGTGGCCCGGCGCAGGGCCTCGACCGCGGCCGGCAACGGGTAGCGGTAGTAGCGGTACACGCCCTGGCCGAAGCGGTGACGGGCCAT
>Ga0209577_10001827_pt1 | contig 20942 bp, 25 predicted proteins | sample GraSoiAngelo_109_FD_185874 | JGI IMG/M metagenome (GOLD analysis project Ga0209577, IMG submission 185874) | Grasslands soil microbial communities from the Angelo Coastal Reserve, California, USA - 14_0903_12_20cm (SPAdes) (version 2) | ecosystem: Environmental > Terrestrial > Soil > Grasslands...
CGGGCGCTGACGCGCCGGGACTGCTCTCTTTCCGGCATACGGTTTGGACTTGACTTAGTAGTCACTCCTGGCGGCGTCGGGGCGACCTGAAAGACTAGGTCGCGGCCGGGGTGAACCCGGCCGCCAATGCGACGCCAGCGTGGCGCTTGCGCAAGCCTCTTAGAGCTCCCCCGTTAGACGGGTGTTTGGCTCTCAGGGAAGGGGTTGGACCGTTCGGGGCGCTGCGCTATACTGCCCGCGACCTGGCCACGCGCGCCCGCCGGCGCGTAACGACACAGCAAGAGACGCAGCTTATGGTTCTAACACCAGATTTCGCCACTCGGCCCGTAATCAGCTTCCAGCACGTCCACAAGACGTACCCGACTGGGACTGAGGCGCTTCGCGACGTCAACCTCGAAGTCCCGGAAGGCGACTTTCTGTTTCTCGTCGGCCCTTCGGGCGCAGGCAAATCGACGCTCGTCCGCCTCCTGATCAGGGAAGAGAAGCCGACCAGGGGCAAGATCTTCGTCGACGGGATCGAGCTCGGCCGGATGAAGAGGCGCAAGCTGCCGTATTACCGGCGCAAGGTCGGCCTGGTGTTCCAGGACTTCAAGCTCCTGCCCAACCTCACGGTGTTCGAGAACATCGCGTTCGCGATGCGCGTACTGGGCGAGCCCGACCATAAAGTGCAGGCGCGCGTCGCCGAGGCGCTCGACACCGTCAGCCTCTCCGGCAAAGAGAACTCATACCCGTCGAGCCTCTCGGGCGGTGAGCAGCAGCGCGTCGCGATCGCGCGCGCCCTGGTGCACGCTCCGCGGTTCATCATCGCCGACGAGCCGACCGGAAATCTTGACCCCGCAACCGCGTGGGAGATCATGCAGCTGTTCCTGCGCATCAACGCCCGAGGAGCCACCGTCGTGATGGCGACCCACAATCGCGAGATCGTCGACTTGCTGCGACGCCGCGTCATCGCGATCGACGCGGGACAGATCGCAAGGGACGACCGTTCAGGCAGGTATCACGAAGATGTTGCGAAACCTCAAGTTCGCGCTCAATAGCGCCTGGCAGAGCTTCTGGCGGAACCTGGCCGTGAGCCTGGCCGCGGTCCTCTCGATCACGCTCATCCTGATCCTGGCCGGGACGAACCTGATCATCGGGCACGCGTTCTCCCAGGTCCTGGACGGTTTTCGCCAGAAGGTCAGCGAGATCTCGATCAACGTCTCCGATGACACGCCGCTGCAGACGGTCTACGACTTCCAGCAGCAGCTCGCGGCGGACCCGCGGGTGACCAGCGTGAAGTTCGTCACCAAAGACGAGGCGCTGACGCAGTTCAAGTCCGACCCACAGAACGGCATCCTCGCGCAGCAGATAGAGGGCAACCCGCTCGACGCCAAGCTCGAGGTCCACGTCGCCAACCTGAGCGATGTCTCCGCGGTCGATGCGCTGGCCCGCAAGTGGTCGGGCATTGATCCGACCGATCCCACCAACTACCAGGGTGACTTCGTCAACCGGATGCTCCAGCTGTCGCAGTGGCTCGGGCTTGCCGGCGTGGCGCTGCTCTTGATCTTGATGGTCGTGTCGGTGGTGATCGTCATGAACACGATCCGAACGGCCGTCTATCACCGACGAAAGGAGATCGAGGTGATGAAGCTCGTCGGCGCCACGGAGTGGTTCGTCCGCGGGCCCTTCGTGATCGAGGGGATCATGACCGGTCTCATCGCCGCGTCGGTCGCCCTTTCGCTGCTCGTCATCGCATACCAACCGGCGGTCGATCGCTTCAAGTCGGACGTCGGCTTCATCCCCCTCTCGTACGACCCGGCCTTCATATCGAGCCTCGCCGTCGACCTGCTTCTGGCGGGCGCCCTGCTCGGTGCCCTGGGCAGCTACATCGGCGTGCGCCGGTACGTGAGGATCTGACCGCATTGCGAGCGCGCCTGTTGCTTGCCGCCCTGCTGGCCACGCTTGCGTGGGCGCCTGGATCGGTGCAGAACACGGCCGCCATCTACTGCTACGGGGGAGATCCGCCGGCCGTGTACCAGGCGTGTGTCGCTTACAACGCAGGCATCGGGCAGCAGGTCAACAACCAGAACCAGCTCAACAGCATCCAGGGGCAGATCAACGACACCATCGCTCAGATCAACGCGCTCGACGCGATGATCGCGAGCCTGAAGAACCAGATCGCCGCGCAGCGCGCGCTGATCGCGCAGACCCAGGTGGCGATCGACGACCTGAATCGCCAGATCAGGTTCGGCGAAGCCGCAATGATCCGCTTGAAGGCTCACGTGAGCGTGCGCGAGCAGCTTCTGAACCAGCGCCTTCGCTACGTCGACTCCCATGGCAGCGTCAACTACGTCCAGCTGGTCCTTACCTCGAACAGCATGAATCAGCTGCTGAACCGCATCGTGGGGGCGCAGCAGGTGGCCAACGGCGACCAACGGCTTCTCGCGGGTCTGGACGTCGAGCGCAGCCAGATCGTGACCGCCAACAACGCCCTCGACCTCCAGCACACGCAGGTCCTGGCGCTGCTGAAGCAGCAGCAGGAGACGGAGGCCGACCTCGAAAAGAACCTCGCGACTCAGAACGCGGCGGTGATCGCGGAGCAGAAGCTGCAGGCTCAGCTGGCCGACCAGTACGCGAAGGTCCAGGCGGAGCGCGCCGCGATCGACGCCCAGGTCGCGCAGTTGGCCCTGCAGTACGACGCCGCCGCGGTCAAGGCAGGTGGCGGCAACGGCGTCTTCGAATGGCCGGAGCCGGCCTGTGGTTTCGGATGCATCAGCCAGGGCTTTGGCTGCTCGACCTTCTACCTCGAGGTGTACGACGCCTCATGTCCGTACCCGCACAAGATCCACACCGGGATCGACATTGCCGGACCATACGGCACCCAGATCGTGGCCGCCGACACCGGCGTGGCGTACCTGTACCCCGGGAGCGTGGGGTACGGCAACCTCCTGGTGATGATCCACGGCAACGGCTACTCGACCTACTACGGCCACCTTGCGGGCTACGCGCCGGGGCTGACGACGGGCCAGGTGGTCCCGCGCGGCACGACCGTCGCATTCGAAGGTTCGACCGGCTGGTCGACCGGACCGCATGTGCATTTCGAGATTCGAACCAATGGCGTGTACAAGAATCCCTGCATCTGGCTCGGTTGCTAGGCGGCTCGGCCGGGGAGTCCCTCGCCGGATCTTCGACGCCCATGCAGCCCATCTCCGGGCTCAGCTCCTGTGCTGCTCGCTTACGCATGCCCGATGCGCTCGCTCCGCTGCTCGTCGCTTCGCCCGGATCTGGGCCGCCTGGATCGCCGAATCTCTCGTCGAGGGCTCCCCGTCCGAGCCGCTAGTCTGCTGAAATGAACCGCAGCGTCGCCCTGCGGGGTGGCGTCGTTGCGCTCATCCTCGTCGTCGGTTTTGTCGCGGGCGTCTATGTCGACCAGGCATACCCGGAGTTCGTGCCCTACTTCGGACACCGTTCAGTGTCGAAAGTCGACCTCAGCGAGGTGCAGCAGGCGGCGCGGCTGATCCAGGCCGACTACGTCGACAGCAAGGTCAACACCACCAAGCTGTCGCAGGGCAGCGTGCAGGGCCTGGTGAGCAGCCTCGGCGACCCGTTCTCGCTGTACTTCGACCCGACGCAGTTCAAGCGCCTGCAGGACAGCTACCAGGGGCGCTACACGGGAATCGGGGTTTATCTGAGCTTCGGCACCGCGTCCTACCCCGTGATCACCGGGACTGTGTCAGGGTCGCCGGCCGCCGAGGCGGGGATCCAGGCGGGCGACCAGGTCATCAAGGTCGGCGACAAGGACATCAAAGGCATCACGGCCGACGAGGCGACAGCGCTGATCCAGGGACCCGAGGGTTCGAAGGTGACGCTGACTATTCTCCGCGGTGCGCAGACCATGACATTCACCGTGACCCGGGCGCAGATCCAGGTGCCCACGGTCCGATCGGCGATGGTGGGAAACCGCGTTCTGTACGTCCGCATCTATCAGTTCGGCTCGCAAACTTCGACCGAGTTCTCGAAGGCGTTGAAGGATGGGCTGCCGGGTTCATCTGGGATGGTGCTCGACCTGCGCGGAGATCCGGGAGGCTTCATCTCGGCGGCGGACGATGTCATCACTCAATTCGTGACCAGCGGTGAGACGTTCGAGACGCGGGGCCGGAGCGGCACCGACCGGCACCAGGTCGGCTCGCAGCATGCCGCGCCGACGATGCCGCTGGTGGTTCTGGTCGACGCCAACAGTGCTTCGGCGGCCGAGATCGTGGCGGGGTCGCTGCAGGTTCACAGCCGGGCCAAGCTGGTCGGCACGACGACCTACGGCAAGGGATCGGTCCAACAGGACTTTGTCCTGACCGACGGGTCCGACATCCACCTGACCGTCGAGCGGTGGTATCTGCCCAATGGAGTGACCATCGACCACAGGGGCCTGAATCCGGACATAACCGTGACCCTGGCCCATCCGACGGACTCGTACGATGTGACGCAGCCGTCCCTTGGCTTCTCGAAAGACACGCAGCTCAACGCAGCATTGACACTGCTGGCGGGTGGGTAGACTTGGTGCCCGATTCGGGCGGTTAGCTCAGTTGGCTAGAGCGCCTCGCTTACACCGAGGAGGTCGTTGGTTCAAGTCCATCACCGCCCACAACTGCTCGAGCTAGGCCGCATCGCCCTCGCGATCCGCGCCACCTGTTTGACGTGGCCACGCTCGTGGCCTGCCAGCCAGCGGCCGTAGAAGAGAACGTTCCGCTCGAGTGCGCTTCCGGCCCCGGTCACGGTGGCCGAGAGTGACCAGCTCTCAGGTGGCAGCGGTTTCAAAACCGCCAGCAGATCGGCGCGCTGGTCGGCGAAGGAGTGCAGCGAAGGTCTGAAATCCTGTTCGCGATAGTTCGTGCTGTTGATCCAGGTGGTGGGATTGACGGCTTGCAAGGTCGACGTGCCGCGGATGATCGACACCATGCAACTACCCCAGACATCTGCACACGCCCGTAGATGTGCGAGGACGTCGTTGGCGGACCACTCTTCGTATGTGGTGGCGGCGCGCAACTGGCCCGGTTTCAGTCCTGCCGTCAGTGCCTCGATGCGCGGCGCTGTTTCCGCAAGCAGGGTCAGAACCTGGTCGATCGTGAGCGTTTTGTTGGGCACAAAACCTCATCCTGTCATAGCCTTCGATGGACACGATCCACTGTCCCAGGCGTTGCGGAACTCATGATCTGAATAACGCCAGTCGCTGGGCGACTTCGCCGCCGAGGCGTACCCTCTGCCGATGAACGAAGTATTCGGACTGTTCGGTGTCGTTTACCTGCTGGTGACTCTGATCGCCGTTGCGTGGGCTTTCTACCTCGCCTACCTGGCAACGCTCGCCTTGAGGAAGTACCTTCGGAATTAGTCGCCCCCAAGACGCGTGGCTCGATGGTCCCTGCCGGGCCGCGGATAAAATTACCGGCCGTGCCGAGGTAGCTCAGCTTGGTAGAGCACTTGACTGAAAATCAAGGTGTCGCCGGTTCAAATCCGGCCCTCGGCACCATCGGTCTGTAGTGTCGGTCACTAAGTGAAGCAGCGGCCGTTTCGGTTCAGCGTCCAGGAGCACCGCGCTCACAGCGCGAAACAGTGGCGGGAAAGGGCGCGGGCGATCGAGTCGATGGGGTATTCGGGTCTGTACCTGCCCGACCATTTCGGCGATCAGCCTGGTCCGATCGCGGCGCTGATGGCGGCGGCGGATGCGACCACCACGCTGCGCGTCGGCTCACTGGTCTTTGACAACGACTATCGCCATCCCGTGGTGCTCGCCAAAGAGGCGGCGACGATCGACCTGTTGTCGGACGGCCGGTTCGACCTCGGAATCGGGGCAGGCTGGCTGGTCTCCGACTACGAGCAAGCTGGGATTCCCTACGACCCCGCGGGAACGCGCATCGACCGCCTGGAAGAAGCCCTCGCGGTCATCAAAGGGCTGTTCACAGGCAAGCCTTTTTCCTTCACCGGCAAGCACTACTCCATCAAGGACATGGAGGGGTCGCCACTACCGGTTCAAAAGCCACATCCGCGTTTCCTTCTCGGAGGCGGAGGACGACGCATGCTTCGCCTCGCAGCACGGGAGGCCGACATCGTGCACGTGAACTACAACCTCAACGAGGGGCGGATCAACCCAAAGCTGGTCCGGACCGGCCTCGCCGAGGCGACTGATGAAAAGTTGCGTTGGATCAAGGAGGCGGCGGGCGAACGCCTCGAATCGATCGAGCTCGGAGTCACCGTGTTCTTCGCCAACGTGACCGACGACCGCGATTCGATCGCGTCAGTGATGGCGCCGTCGATGGGCTTCGAACCTCGTGACGTTCTCGAGATGCCTCATTTCTTGATCGGCACGATGGATCAGATCGAGGAGGACTTGAAAGCCCGCCGGGACCGCTACGCGTTCTCGGACGTGCTCGTCCCTGGCGATGCGGCCGAATTAATTGCCCCGGTCGTGGAGCACCTCGCCGGGAAATAGGTCCCTCCGGTAGATTGTTGGCGATGGCCACCACCCAGCACGTTCAGCTGAAAGGCGCTGTGGAAGGCCGCGCGAGCGAGGTGCTCACGCCAAAGGCTCTTGAATTCGTGGCGCGACTGCAGCGCGAGTTCGGCGCCCGGCGCCAGGAGCTCCTCCGGTTGCGCGACGAGCGCCAGACGCGGATCGAGGCCGGCGAGATGCCGCAGTTCCTGGTCACGACGAGCTCCGTCCGTGACTCGGACTGGACGGTTGCTAAGGCGCCCAAAGACCTGCAGGACCGCCGGGTCGAGATCACAGGACCGACCGATCGCAAGATGCTGATCAACGCGCTGAACTCCGGAGCCCGCGTCTTCATGGCTGACTTCGAAGACGCCAACTCACCGACGTGGTCGAACCTCGTTGAGGGCCAGGTCAACCTGATCGACGCCATCGAGCGGCGCATCGGCTTCACCAGTCCAGAGGGCAAAGAGTACCGGCTCAACGACAAGGTCGCCACCTTGCTCGTCCGTCCGCGCGGCTGGCACCTTGACGAGAGGCACGTCGAGGTAGATGGCAAGCCAATGTCGGGCAGCCTTTTCGACTTCGGGCTGTACTTTTTCCACAACGCCGAGCGGCAGTTGAAGAAGGGGAGTGGGCCGTACTTCTATCTGCCCAAGCTCGAGAGCCACCTGGAGGCTCGTCTGTGGAACGACGTCTTCAACCTGGCGCAGGACGAGCTCGGCGTTCCGCGAGGCACCATCCGAGCAACGGTGCTGATCGAGACCATCCTCGCCGCTTTCGAGATGGAGGAGATTCTCTACGAGCTACGCGATCATTCGAGCGGACTGAACGCGGGACGCTGGGACTACATCTTCAGCATCATCAAAAAGTTCCGCAACCGACCCGAGTTTGTACTGCCGGACCGCGCACAGGTGACCATGACCGTGCCGTTCATGCGCGCCTACACAGAGCTCCTCGTCAAGACGTGTCACAAGCGCGGGGCGCACGCGATGGGGGGGATGGCCGCATTCATTCCTTCACGTCGCGACCCGGAGGTGAACCGCCTCGCCTTGACGAAGGTCAAAGAAGACAAGGACCGCGAGGCAAACGACGGCTTCGACGGAACATGGGTCGCCCATCCCGACCTGGTGCCGACCGCGACGGAGTCTTTCGACCGGGTGCTCGGCGACCGGCCGAACCAGCTCGGGCGGCAGAGGCCGGAGGTGTCGGTGACCGCGGGTCAGCTGACCGACGTGAGGGTGCCCGGCGGGACGATCACTGAGAACGGCTTGCGGATGAACGTCAGCGTCGGCATCCAGTACATCGAATCGTGGATGCGTGGGACGGGAGCTGCTGCCATCAACAACCTGATGGAGGATGTGGCGACGGCCGAAATCTCGCGATCACAGGTATGGCAGTGGGTCAAACACTCATCGCGCATGAGCGAGGGTCCGACCGTGAGTGCGGACCTGGTTCGTGAGTTGGCGGACGATGAGATGACAAAGCTCCGCGAGCACTATGGGGAGGAGGTCTGGGCGAAGAGCCGTTTTGTTGAGGCGCGCAAGGTGTTCGAGGAAGTGTCCTTGTCGAAGGAATTCCGACCCTTCCTGACCCAGGTTGCCCTGAAGCACATCAACTGATCGCGCGGTCTTAACAGGCTGGGTTGTCAGCCGGCATTTTGAGCTCTAGCCTCCCATCAGGCGTGCCGGTGGGGGCGGGACCGGGACGGGGTAGGGGGCGGGCCCACTTGAGAAGGGCCGTTTTGGGGCCCGGTTCTATTTGGCCGGCGTAGCCGGCGCGGGGGGTGCGGGCGGCTTGCCTGGCAGCCGGCGCCACTGACGCGGCCCGACTCCGTTGTTCGGGTTGCCGAGGACGAACGCGACCGCCGATGGCTTGACCATGCAGCTGTCCTTGCGCACCACGCTGCGCTCGCCGCCTTCCTGGTGCTCGATGATCACGGTCCGCTCCAATACCGCCCGCACCCGAACCTGCTTGCCGTCGACGATGGCGTTGAAGCCGCCGCTGACTTCGTGGTTGGGGGGTGGGACGATCGTGGCCAGCGAGACGAGTTCGACGGTTTTGCTCATGTGGCGGCTTCCCTCGGGCTAGGCGGCGCATCCCACGCCGCGGAAATCAGCAAGGCCGATGCAAATCGGCAGCAGCGAATGTTACCAGAGGGGCTCCGCTCGACCGCCGAGCCTTAATCGCTGCTTAAGCGGCTGAGCTCTGCTGGTCCTGCAATCGGAGCTGGCGTGCCGCTTCCCGGCCGCGCCGTGCCGCTTCCTTGCTCGCCAGGTGCCGCACCCGAAGCTGGCGCGGGTCCACGAACAGGCGCCGGCGGTTGACCAGCACCTTCGGCTCGCCCGGCGCCGGCTCGATCACGGCCGTGCGCTCGAGCACCGCCGTGACCCAGACGCGCCGCCCGTCTTCGACTTCGGCCTCGAAGTCAGGAAGGATCTCGTCGTCTTCGTCCATCGAGACGCTGTCAAGCCGCACCAGGGAGGTGCGGGTCTTCTCAGCGGTCTTGTTCTTGCTTGGCATGCTCATAACCCACTTACCCGATAACGGCCGAGGCCAAACCGAGTACCGCATCGAACCCGGCTGCCAAACAACTCACGCTAGGAATACCGGTTTGGTAACACCCTGTATTCCGGCTAACTCCGTACGGGCGTTCCCTCATGAGTTACCCGACCTGCCCCAGGCAGGGTTTCGGCGGGCGCCCAGTCTAGCTCAGCCCCGAAGGCGATCCCAAACTGAGCTGCGTAGTCGGCGGCGGCTGTGGGAGTGTCGATCCGCCTCCCGGTGACAGACTCGACCGAGGTAGGCCGCTTCTCGACGTGCCCGCACGGAACGATGCCGTCGAAGTAGTCGATGTCGGTCGTCAGGTTCAGGGCGAAGCCGTGGCTGACCACGGAATGGTTGAGTTTGATCCCGATAGCCGCCAGCTTGTCGCCGCCGTACCAGACCCCCGTAAAGCCTGGTTCTCCAGGCTCTGACTCGATGCCAAGCAACCGGAGGTAGTCGATCAGCGAAGTGCCCAGGCGCTCGAGGTACTGGGGAATGGTCAGGTCGAAGTGGGCGAGATCGAGGACCGGGTAACCCACCAGCTGGCCCGGGCCGTGGTACGTGGCCTCGCCGCCGCGGTCTGACCACACGACCTCGACCCCTCGCCGCTGCCGCTCCGCCTCGTCCCACAACAGGTGCTCCTGGGACGCCGCCTTGCCCATGGTGAACACGTGGGGGTGCTCGAGCAGCAGAAGGGTGTCCTGTCCGGCTCCCTCGCGCAGCTCCCGCACCAGCTCGGCCTGGAGCTCCCAGGCGCGCCGGTAGGGGACGCTACCCAGCCAGCAGGCTCTTACGCGCCGCAGGGATCTGTTCATCGGCGTGGTAGGAGGACCTTACGAGTGGACCGGCCTCAACGTGGCCGAAGCCCATGGCGAGCGCCTGTTCTTTCAGGCGCACGAATTCCTCGGGTCGGTAGTAGCGCACGACCTCGGCGTGCTTCTTCGACGGGCGAAGGTACTGCCCGACAGTCAGCACATCGATGTTGTGCGCCCGCATGTTGCGGAACACCTCGAGCAGCTCGTCCTCAGTCTCGCCGAGCCCGACCATCAGCCCGGATTTGGTGACCATCTCAGGCGCAAGCGCTTTGACATGACGGAGCAAGGCGAGGCTGTTCGCGTACACGGCCTTCGGCCTGATGCGTGCGTAAAGGCGGGGCACGGTCTCGGTGTTGTGGTTGAAGATGTCGGGTCGCGCCTCGACTACGGTGCGCACCGCGTTGAAGTCACCCTGGAAGTCCGGCGTGAGGACCTCGATCGTCGTGCCAGGACTTCGCCGCCGGATGGCACGGATTGTTCGAGCGAAAATCCCCGCGCCGCCGTCCCTGAGGTCGTCCCGGTCGACCGACGTGATGACCGCGTGTTTGAGACCGAGCTCGGCCACCGATTCAGCGACGCGCAGCGGCTCACCGAGGTCGAGCTCTGACGGGCGTCCCGAGGTCACTGCGCAGAAGCGGCAGGCTCGTGTGCATATGTCGCCGAGGATCATGAACGTCGCCGTACGCCGGTTCCAGCAGTCGAAGATGTTGGGGCAGCGAGCCTCCTCGCACACCGTGTGCAGGCGTCGGCCCTGGACGATCTGCTTGAGCTCTTTGAAGTTGGCGCCTTCGGTCACGCGGACGCGTATCCATTCGGGGATCGGTTCGAGTCGCAGCTGCTCGCTCACACTCACAGCCGAATGCTACCGGGGGTCCACTCTTCGAGCCGCTTCTTGATCGCGCTGAGAAACTGACCCGCCGTCATGCCGTCAATGATCCTGTGGTCGAAGCTCAAGCAGATGTTCATGATGTGGCGCATCGCGATTGCGTCATCGACCACCACCGCGCGCTTGACGATTGACTCCGTGGTCAGGATTGCAGCCTGCGGCTGGTTGATGATCGGCTGGCTCGCGATCGAGCCGGTCGCACCTGTGTTGTTGAGTGTGAAGGTGCCGCCCTGCACGTCATCCGGCTTCAACTGCTTGCTGCGCGCCCTCTCGACCAGGTCGTTGAGCACGCGCACAAGGTCCGTGAAGCCGAGGCTGTCGGCGTCTTTGACCACCGGGACGATCAATCCGTCGGGGATGGCGACCGCAATCCCCAGGTTGATGTACCGCTTCAGGATCACACCCTCCTCGCTCCACGAAGAGTTGAGCCAGGGGAACTGTTTGAGCGCCTCGCAGACGATCTGGGCGACGAATGGGAGGTAAGTGAGGGCGGTACCGTGTCGCGCCCTGAAGCTGTCCTTCTCCGCGTCGCGGTAGCGGACGAGGTTGGTGACATCGACCTCCTGCAGGGTCCATGCATGGGGCGAGGTGGCGAGGCTTCGCACCATGTGCTCGGCGATCGACTTGCGCATCACGCTGAGCTTCACGAGCTCCTCGCGCTTGCCGTCGACTCGGGTCGGCGCCTCCGCCGGCGCCCGCGGAGGCGCCTGTGGAGCCGCAGCGGTCTTGCCCTGATCCACCGCCGCCTGGACGTCGTCACGCGTTACCCGACCGCCGAGGCCGGAGCCCCGCAGCGAGGTGGGGTCAATGCCCGTCTCAGCCGCCAGCTTGCGAACGGCCGGGGAGAGCCGCTGGCGCTCGCTCCCGTCGCCGGGTGCAACCGGGGCGGCCGCCACCGGAGCCGGGGCTCGGCCGCCGGCCGGCTCGGGAGGGACCTCGGTGTGGGCCGCGCCCGCCGCCTTCTCTTTGGGCGCGGGGGCGCCCGCTGCCGGCGCGGCCCCGGTCTCGATCTGGGCGATCACCGCTCCCACGCGCACCGTCTCGCCCTCACTGACGGCGATCTTCACGAGCTTGCCCTCGAAAGGCGACGGGATCTCAGCATTGACCTTGTCGGTCACGACCTCGACGATCGGCTCATCTCGCTTGACGAAGTCGCCTTCCTGTTTGAGCCACTTGTCGACGGTGCCCTCGGTCACGGACTCGCCGAGCTGCGGCATCTTGATTGGCGAGACGGCCATTTCGAATTCGAGTGTAGCTAAGGTGCCCTAACGTCGCGTTCCATGGAGCAACCTCCCGGCGCCTTTACCGTCACGTCGCCTTCGCGCTGCCGAGTCCGCCGCGGACCGACTCACTGGCCGGTGATGGCCTGGATGCAATCACGGGGCGCTGAGGGCGGCTAGGGGACGGACGCCCCCTCCCAGTTCCCGAGGCACGGCCAGAGAGATCTCGGCCCCGACGATCCGTCCCGCCGCAGAGCCTACGACTGGCCAGGGCCCATGTCTCTAGGACATTCCTTCCAGGTTGGAGGCGACGCCCAGAATCGAACTGGGGATGGAGGTTTTGCAGACCTCTGCCTTGCCACTTGGCTACGTCGCCGCCACGTTTCCGAACCCGATTCTACCCGCGAGGTCGGGGCCGCCCTACTCTTGGCGGGACGTGGCAGACCAGGCCTTTCTCGACGTAATGGCGCATCTTCCGGCGGGTGTGGTGGTCATCAGCACGCGGGCGGGCGAAGAGTTCCGCGGCCTGACTGCGAGCAGCCTCGTCTCGATCTCTCTCGAGCCGCCGATGGTCCTCGTCGGCCTCGAGCGCGAATCACTGACGCGGGCCGCGATCCTCGACCACAAAGCGTTCAACGTGAGCCTGCTCACGCGCTCTCAGGAGTTCATCGCCGACCGCTTCGCCGGCAGGGCTCCGTCGATCGATTCGAAATGGACGACGCTGCCGCACCACCTCGGCGCCAATGGCATCCCACTCGTGGAGGGCTGCGCGGCGTGGCTCGAATGCCGCGTGGTCCAGGTACACCCGGCGGGAGATCACGACGTCTTCGTCGGCGAGGTCCAGGCCGCGGCCACGGGCCGGGGCGACCCGCTCATCCTCTGGGACCGCTCCTTCTGGTCACTCCACTAATAAGGAAGATCGTCCTCGTCCATCCCAAAGTGATGGCCGACCTCGTGAAGGATCGTGCGCCGCACCTCTTCCACCAGCTCCTGCATCGACCGAGTCGCTTCCTCGTGCGATCGCTTGTAGAGCGTGATCCGCTCAGGCATCCCTTCGCCCGCACCAAGCGCGCCCGCGCCCTCATACAGACCCATCAATCCCTCGGCGGAGCGCTCTTCCAGAAGGAACACGGTGTTCTCGAGATACGGCTGGAACTGCTCTGGGATCGAGTCGATGGCCTCCTGCGCCGCCGCCTCGAATTGCTTCATGCTCACCCGCATGCATGAATTGAAGCGCGTGGTCGTCGTCGGCGCGGGGACGATGGGTTCGCAGATCGCGCTCCAGACCGCTCTCGGTGGCCGCCATGACGTGACATTGGTCGACACCGTCGCGGGCCAGCTCGAGCGGGCTCGCGCCCAGAACCGAAAGCTGCTCGATCGCTCGGTCGAGAAGGGCCGGCTCACGAAGGACGCCGCGGACGCGGCTCTGAAGCGGATTGTGGATTCGAAAGACCTCGCCGCGCCGGCTGCCGCCGCCGACCTCGTGATCGAAGCGGTGATCGAAAACTTCGACGCCAAAAAGAGTGTTTTCGAAGACCTCGGCAAGCACGCCAACGAGCACGCGATCCTCGCCAGCAACTCGAGCACGATCGCAATCAGCCGCCTGGCCGACGCGAGCGGCCGCCCGCAGCTGTGCTGCAACATGCACTTCTTCCATCCGGTCACGGTCATGCAGCTGTGCGAGGTGGTGCGCGGGCCCAAGACCTCAGACGAGACTGTCGAGGCAGCGATGGAGTTCATACGCAGCATCGACCGCACGCCGGTGCTGCTCAAAAAGGAGATCTGGGGCTTCATCGTCAACCGCATCCTCTTTGCGGCCTCGGAGGAGGCGATGCGCCTGCTCGAAGGCGGCTACGCCAGCGCAGAGGACATCGACATCGCGGTTCAAAAGGGACTCAACTGGCCGATGGGTCCGTTCCACCTGCTCGACTTCAGCGGCCTCGACATCTTCTACGGGGCGATGCAGGACCGGCACAGCACAGGCGATGGCCCCGAGCCGCCCAAGGTCCTGCGCAAGCTCGTCGAGGAGGGCCGGCTGGGCCGCAAGACGGGTAAGGGCTTCTTCGATTACGGCTAACCAGGCCAAAATTGATCTTGCCCCCGTAGCCCAATGGCAGAGGCAGCCGGCTTAAACCCGGTCCAGCGCGGGTTCGACCCCCGCCGGGGGTATTCGGTCGTGGGGAGCCTACAATCGACGACGATGGACCCTCGATTCGAAGAAGAGCCGGACGAAGACCCCGACGAGCCCGAGCCGCAACCGAATCAACCGGATGGCGCGCGGGGCACCGCCGCGGGACTCGTGCCGGCGGTCGGGCTGCCGAGTCGGGAGTGGGAATACTCGACCAAGGTCCTGAGCGTGGCCCAGGTTGCTGACGGCGTCACGGTGGTCAAGCTCCTCCACGAGGCGGCGGCCGACGGGTGGGAGCTTGCAAGCGTGATGGACGGGGGGGAAAAGCGCGTGATCCTGATGCGCAGACCGAAGCGCTCAGCCCGTGAGTCTAGACGGGTGGGTTTCGCGCCTCCTATCCGCAACTGACGACGACGCAGCCGCCGCGTAGACGGCGCCGCATCCTCGTCGTCGAGGACGACGTACCGGTGCGCATGTTGGTCGCCGAGGTATGCCGCCTCCAGGGACACGACGTGGTCGAGGCCGGCACCGGCGCGCAGGCCATCGAGCTCGGTCGCAGCGCGCAGCCCGACCTCGTTCTCGTCGACTGGGTCCTGCCGGACATCAGCGGCACCGAGGTGATTCGCGAGCTGCGCCGGCAGGGTGTCGTGAGCCCGATGGTGATGCTCACCGGCCGCTCGACCAAGATGGACGAGGTCGTCGGCCTCGAGGTCGGTGCCGACGACTACATCACCAAGCCTTTCGATTCGCGCATCCTCGCCGCACGCATCAACGCGCATCTCAGGCGCTCTGCGCTCGCCGAAACCGGGGGCGGCCGCGAAGGGATATTGAGCATCGGTGCGCTCCAGATCGACAACGCCGCCCGCCGCGTCAAGGTCGGCGAGGAAGAGATCACGCTGACGATGACCGAGTTCAACCTGCTCGCCGTGCTCGCCGCCAACCCCGAACGAGTGCTGACGCGCGCGCAGCTGCGGGACAAGGTGTGGGGCTACCCGCACGACCTCGACGATCACTCTGTGGATCCGCACGTGCAGCGGCTCCGCCGCAAGCTGTCCGAGCGCCCGGACACCGGGGTGAGCCTGGAGGCTGTGCCGGGGCTCGGTTACCGGCTGTCGGTCAAGGGCGCTTGACGGAACAGGTCGCACTTTTTGGGCCGGCGGGCCCCGAGCTCCGCATCGTCGAGGACCTCGTGCGAAAGATCGTTGCACGAGACCCTCCCGAGGTTGGCCGGCCGATGACCGAGCTTCTCGAGGCCGGGGGCAAGCGGATCCGGCCGGCGCTCGTCCTCCTGGCCGCGATGTGCGGCAAATACGATCCTGGCCACGCGGTGTCAGCCGCGATGGCCGTCGAGGTGACGCACGCGGCAACGCTCGTCCACGACGACGTGATCGATCGCTCGCCGACCCGACGCGGCCGGCCGACCGTCGCGGCGGCCCTCGGGGACGAACCGGCGATAGTCGTTGGCGACTACTACTTCGCCAAGGCATACGAGATGGCCGCGTGGACGAACACTCCTGAGGTCGTCGCAGTCCTCGCGAAGGCGGTGATGGAGATCTGCGCGGGTGAGGTCAGGCAGCAGTCGATCCGCTACCGGTACAGCACAGGCGTGGACGAATACATGCGCCGCATCGAGGCCAAGACGGCGGCACTGCTCGCGGCGTGCTGCGACATCGGCGCCCTGCTCGGCGAGCTCGACCAAGAACCACGAGCAGCGCTGCGTTCATATGGCCGCGAGCTGGGGCTCGCATTTCAGATCGCTGACGATGTGCTCGACTACACAGGCACGGAAGACGAGGTGGGGAAGCCAACTGGCCACGACATACGAGAAGGATTCGCGACTCTTCCATTGATGCTCGCGTCGATCGAAATCGACGACGACCGCCGGCTCAGCGAGGACGAAGCGCGGAACATAGTGGAGGCCGTGCGCAGGAGCGACGGCCCTGACCAAGCGCTGGAACAAGCGAGCAATCACGCGAATAAAGCGCGCGAGCAGCTGAACAAATTGCCCCGCACCGAAGTGGTCGACGCCCTCACAGCGCTCGCCGACTACGTGGTCAGCCGAAAGCTCTAACCTGTCCCCCGTGTCCCGCGTGGGGACGGACAAGGGCATGGTGGCATGAGCAGAGTGAGGCTTGTCGGGGTTGGACCAGGTCATCCTGGGCTGGCCACGGTGCAGGCCGTCGAGGCGATCAAACAGTCCGATGTGATCCGCAACTGCGACGGCTGCGGCGCCGGCCTGCTGCACCTCGCGCCGGCAAGCGCCGATATCGCCCCCTTCGAGTCGACAGAAGAGGTGATCAAGCTAGCCCGCAGTGGAAAGAAAGTCGCCGTGCTCTTCCCAGGCAACCCATACGCGTTCTCGAGCGGCAGCGCAGTCGCAGAAAGGTTGGAACGCGCGGGCATCGACTTCGAAGCGGTGCCCGGGCTCATCGTCGAGCTCGCCGCGCCGGTGATCAGCGGCATCCCGCTGACCATCGAGGGACTCTCCGCGTCGCTCGGCTTCGGCCTCGTCACGGGTGGCGAGACCGTCGTCCTGCGGCTCGCGTCGGGGTGGTGGGACTCCGGCATCAGCGCGCTGCTCCAGAACGGCCGCAAACCCGAGACGCCGGCGGCGCTGATCATCAATCCCGGGCAGCCCGGCCAGCACCGCGTCAGCGCCCCCCTCGGCGAGCTTGCCCGCAAGGCCGCCACCTACGGCCTTCGCGGCGACGCGCTGCTCGTGCTTGGACCGGGCGTGACGATGTCAGAGCGCCTCGACACGATGTCGAAGCGCCCGCTCCACGGCCGCCGCATTCTCATCACCCGCGCCCGCCATCAGATCGACGGCTTCCGCCGCGAGCTGGTCGACCTCGGCGCATCGGTGATCGAGATCCCGACCATCGAGATTCGCCGGCTCGCCACCGACGACCGCGTGCGCAACGCGATCAAGAACCTGACCACGACCGCGCTCGTGATCTTCGCGTCCGAGAACGCCGTCGACATCTTCTTTCAGATGCTGCTGACCACTGGTTCGGACGCGCGGGCGCTGCACAACTCAAAGCTGTGCGCGATCGGCCAGGAGACCGCCGACGCCCTGGCCGCCCGCGGACTGCGGCCGGAGCTGGTGACATCCGAATACACCGCCGAAGGCCTGGCCAACGCACTTGAAGGATGGGAGCTCGAGGGCCTGCGCGTCCTGGTGCCGCGCGCGGAGATCGCACGGGACGCTCTACCATCGCTGCTTGCGAATCGAGGTGCTGAAGTCGAGATCCTGCCTGTCTATCGTGCGGTGAGCCCGGCCGACGCGGCACCGGCCCTCATGCGCCTTTTCGATGGAGATGGGGCGGACGTGATCACGTTCACCAGCTCGTCCACCGTCTCGAATTTCGTCGGCGCGTTTCCGGAAGACCGGCTGCCGGCGATCCTCGGCGACGCGGAGATCGCTTGCATGGGTCCGGTCACCGCGGACACCGCGCGCAAGCTCGGCCTGCAAGTGGCGATCGTGGCCCGCGAGTACACGACCCACGGCCTCGTCCAGGCGATCGCCGAAGCAGCGGCCAGGAAGTGAGCCAGCCGAGGCCGTCGCGGAGGGCGGCTCCGGTCGAACCGGACGAGCTCGAGACACCGGGGGGAAGGCAGTCCTGGCTTGCGCTTCTCGTGCTCGGGGTGCTGATCGCGGCCGTGGCAGGATCGGGGCTGCTGGTCAAGCACGCGCTCGAGCCGGCCGCGCCGGCGGCGCTCGCGAACTGCGCGACGTCAACCCAGATCGCGCCGCACGAATACGTCGGGCCGCAGCCGATGTGCATCACCGCCGCGCAGAAGCTCGAGGCGACGATCAACACGAGCCAGGGCGCGGTCGTGGTCCAGCTCCATCCGGAGGTCGCGCCGGTAACAGTCAACAACTTCGTCGTGCTGGCGATCCACGGCTACTACAACGGCCTCACCTTCTGGAAGACGGAGGACTGGGTCGTCCAGGGTGGCGATCCGCGCGGCGACGGCCGGGGCGGCCCGGGCTACAACCTGCCCGACGAACCCGCGACCACGAGCTGGGAACTTGGGGCCGTGGGCATGGCGCGGGTGCCGGGCGGAGCTGTCAACGGAAGCCAGTTCTTCATCCAGAAGGGGGCCTGGCCAGGTTCAGGGCCGACCGCCGTGTACAACCGCTTCGGCACGGTCACCTCGGGCCTGGACAAGGTGCAGGTCCTGTCGTCGAGCGACACGATCACCTCCATCACCATCAAGGTTTCTTGACGTCCCACTGATCTCGCCCTGACGAACCCCGGCCTATAATCGGCTCAAATGCCTTTCCACCCACTGTGGCTGGTCGTGATCCTGGCGGTCGTTCTCATCATCTTTGGGCCGGGCCGCCTGCCGGAGCTGGGCGGGGCGGTAGGCAAAGCGATGAGGGAGTTCCGCAAGGCGACGAGCGAGATCACCAATGAGGTGACGAACGCGACCAAGGCCAGGCCCGAGCAGCCCGCGCCGGCGGAGACCGCCGCCAAGGCGCCGCCCTCCGAGGCTGATCCCTCCAAAAACTAGGTTTTTCTGATGGCCCTTCTCAACAGGGTCCTTCAGCGCGGCCCTCGAGCCACCGCCCCCGTCGAGGAGCAGCGCATGTCGGTGATCGAGCACCTCGAGGCGCTGCGCCGCATGTTGATCATCTCGCTCATCGCCTGGGGCGTCGCCACGATCGCCGCCGTGTTCGTGGCCCGCGACGTCATCACTTTTCTGATCGTGCGAGCGGGCATCGGCCATGCGATCTACCTTCAGCCGGGCGGTGGCGTGCTGCTCCAGCTGAAGGTTGCGCTGTACATCGGCATCGTGCTGGCCGCGCCGGTGATCATCCAGCAGGTCTGGTGGTTTGTCAGCCCAGGGCTGCATGCGCATGAGCGGAAATTCGTCCTACCCCTTGTACTCGCGACCATCGTGTTCTTTGCCATCGGCGTCAGCGTCGCGATGTTCGCGCTGCCTCTCTACATCAAGATCCTGGGTTCGCTCGCGCCCGCCGATGTGACGTACCTGCCGGACATCACCGAGCTCGTCAGCTTCGTCCTGATCATGGTCATCGGCTTTGGGCTCGTCTTCGAGCTGCCCGTGGTGCTGTTCGTGCTGGGCATGCTGCGCATCATCAACTCACGGTGGCTGTACAAGCGGCGGCCCTACTGGTTCCTCGCGCTCGGCATCCTGGCGAACTTCCTGACGCCGGGCGTCGACCCGTTGACCCCTATGATCATGTTCGTCCCCCTTTACGTGTTCTTTGAGGCGACCGCGCTATTACTGAAACTTCTCGGACGATGACCGGTGCGGCTGCACGCCGCGATGGGCGCGCGGCCGACCAGCTCCGACCGTTGAAGATCGAGCTCGGCGTCAACGTGCACGCCGAGGGTTCTTGCCTGATCGAGATGGGGCGCACCCGAGTGTGGATCACGGCCAGCGTGGAGGACCGGGTGCCTGCGCACCGGCGCGGCAGTGGACAGGGTTGGATCACCGCCGAGTATTCGATGCTCCCGCGCGCCACGCACGACCGCGGGGCTCGCGAGGCCATCCAGGGCCGTCTCGGCGGCAGGACGCACGAGATCCAGCGTTTGATCGGTCGCTCGCTGCGCGCAGCCGTCGATATGGGCAAGATCGGCGAGCGGACCATCACCCTCGACTGCGATGTGCTGCAGGCCGACGGTGGAACTCGCACTGCGTCGATCACCGGCGCGTTCGCGGCTCTCTACATGGCAGTGAAGCGGATGAAGGACGTCCGGATGCTTCCTGAGGTTCCTGTCCGCCAATACCTCGCCGCGGTCAGCTGCGGCATCGTCGACGGCACCCCCGTGCTGGATCTCGATTACACCGAAGACTTCCAGGCCTCGACGGACCTCAACTGCGTGATGACCGAGGACGGACGCCTCGTCGAGCTGCAAGCCACGGCCGAGGGCGCGCCGTACTCGCGCGCCGACCTCGATTCGATGCTGGCGCTGGCATCGAAGGGCATCAAGGAGCTCATCGTCGCTCAGAAGCGCGCGCTGGCGGCGCTGTGAGGGATGGCTGCCGGATCTTCGGCGCCCATGCGGTCCGTCTCCGGGCTCAGCTCCTGTGCTGCTCGCTCACGCATTTACGATGCGCTCGCTGTGCTGCTCGTCGCTTCGCCCGGATCTGAACCGCCTGGATCGCCGAATATCTCGCCAGCCCCCCTCACATCGCCGCCAACGCTTGCCTGACCGCCCGCGACTGGTCATCGCGACGGGCAACACGGGCAAGCTGCGCGAGTACCGCGACCTCCTGGCTGAGGCGGAACTTGACCTCGTGGCATTCGACACCGAGATCGACGAGGTGGGGGAAACCTACGCTGAAAACGCAAGGCTCAAGGCCGAGGCGGCGCGAGAGCGGTCGGGCCTGCCGTCGCTGGGCGACGATTCTGGACTCGAGGTCGATGCCCTGGATGGATTCCCAGGCATCCGGTCGGCCAGGCTCGGACCCAGCCAGAAGGAAAGGACGGCCGAGCTGCTGCAGCGGCTGCAAGGCGTGCCGCGGCCGTGGAACGCTCGCTTCGTCTGCGTCATCGCGCTGGCGGTGCCGGGTCGCGACACACAGCTCTTCGAAGGAGAGTGCCGCGGCGAGGTGGTCCCTGAATGGCGGGGCGAGGCGGGCTTTGGCTACGACCCGATCTTTCTCGTCCCCGGAACGGGTAAAACTTTCGGTGAGATGCCGCCCGAGGAGAAACGGAAATACAGCCACCGCGCCGCGGCCGCCCGCGCGCTCCTAGAGTCGGGCGCGCTGAAAGGCCTGTGATGATGTCGAAGAGCCCATCGAGCGTCGGTAGCCGCTACAGCGCGTTCAGCCTGCTCAGTTTCGCCAGCCTGCTCAGCGCCTTATCGCTGTTCAGCATCGGCAGCGTTGGCTCGATCTTGAGCATTGGGAG
>Ga0209577_10001828_pt1 | contig 20937 bp, 22 predicted proteins | sample GraSoiAngelo_109_FD_185874 | JGI IMG/M metagenome (GOLD analysis project Ga0209577, IMG submission 185874) | Grasslands soil microbial communities from the Angelo Coastal Reserve, California, USA - 14_0903_12_20cm (SPAdes) (version 2) | ecosystem: Environmental > Terrestrial > Soil > Grasslands...
GGTTGGCAGGATCAGACGGCGGCTCGGTGGCTGCCGCTCGCGCCCAACGCGATCGAGGTCGACGGAATCGTCGTCGACCCGCACGGGTCTTCCTCGGTCCTCGTCCAGGACGAGACCGGTGGGGTGATCCTCCTCGCCCGCCAAACGGCCGCCGGGTGGCGACTGGGCGTCGTCGCGCGGGCGGGGACGGCCGGCTCCATCCTCGGCCGGGCAGGGTTGACGCTCGACGCACAGGGATCGCCGGTCGTCGCCTACGCCGTGCGCAACGCGCGACGTGCGACCTTTCTGAGGCTCGTGCGCGTCGCACGCGGCGGCCGCCTCGTGACGACACGGATCACGCGCGGCGGCTTCCCGCCGAGCCTCGTCCCTCCCGCGGCCGCACCGGTGCTCGTCCGCGGCCGGATTCACGTCGTCGAGGTCTTCGACTCCGAGGGGATCGAATGGGAACCGGTCGGCCGGACGTGGAGCGGCCAGTACCTGTTTGCGAACATCGACGGGATCAACAGCGGCCCCGTGTTCGCCACGGCGGTCGGCGGGGCGACATGGACCGCCTCCACCCTGCTCGAACCGCAGTTCGGCGAGAGCGACGTCCTCGTCACCCTGCGCAACGAAACCGAGGACACCTCGACGGTCTTCACGCATGCGCAGGTGTCGGCGCTGACGCTCGCGGGCGGCCGGCCGGAGGTCGCGGCAAACGAGGAGGTCGACGTGTCCGACTGGGCGGACGAGGCGGCCCTCGTTTCCGACACGGCCGGAAACGGCACCGAGCTCGACGGCACGATCGAGGGTTACGCCACTTCGAACGGCGGGATTCGGAACGTCCTCCTGCAGACCGAGCGGGGACTCGAGTGGTTCGGCTCCCCCACGCTTCCCTCGCTGCACGTGACGCTCGAGGCGGACGCGTCGGGACGCCTTTCCGGAACCGTCTCGGGCGTCGACGAAGGGCGCGTCGACCTCTACCGCGAAAGGCCCGACGCATCTCCAGTCCTCTTGGCTACACCGAGTCTCGGCGCCGGTGGCGTTTTCGCCGCTAGCGACGCGGCGCCGACGGCCCCCACCCTCTACCGCGCGGTCTATCGCGACCCGGCGACCGGCCTCCCGTACGCTTCTCTGACGACGCGTCCTGTCGGCTGATGGACTACCGCCTCTATCGCTGGGTCAACGGGATCGACCGCCATCACACGTGGCTCCCGCACGCATTCAACGTGCTGGAGACAGTGGGCGTCGTGGTGATTGCGGTCGCCGCATGCTCGCTCTGGCTGCTCGCACGACCCGGCGGATCGAGGCGTTGGAAGCTCGCCGCCGCCTCAGCCCTCGCGTCGGCCGGCCTCGCGCTGCTCGTCAACCGGCTCATCGCTCACTTCTGGGACCGTGCCCGGCCCTACGAGTCGCACCACGGCCTGTACACGCTCTCGCACTCACACGACCCCTCGTTTCCGAGTGACCACGCCAGCGCTGCGTTCGGGATCGCGTTCGCCGTCGTGCTTTTCGAACCCCTCGCCGGTGCACTGTTCCTGGCCCTGGCGTTGCTGATCGGCGTGGGCCGCGTAATCATCGGCGCGCACTACCCGGGCGACGTGCTCGCCGGACTCGGCGCCGGCCTTGCCGCAGCGTTCGTCGTCGTCGCGATCGCGCGGCCCGTGATCGGGTTCCTCGTGCGGCTCGTCGAGCGGATCACCGATCCGGTCACGGCCGTTGCGTGGCGTGCATTCGCGCGCCGATGAGTTTCCACAGGTTCTTCCACACATTGCACGAATAGCTGTGGAAATGTTGATAATTGAATTTCACGCAAATTGCGGCCACGGCTCTTTTCGACCTCTTGAACGCATGGCTTGCGTTCCGTAGTTTGCTGCTTGCGCCGAGCACGGAGCGCAAGTAGGTCGAAACCGAGTCCGAAGGCAGTACCCGCAAGGGGAAGGTCAGCGGAAGCGGTGGACGAAAGCGAAACCGGCTCGGCGAATTTTTTTGGTCCCGCCCTCTTTGTAGAGTCCGCCCCGGTGATGCACATCCGGCCTCCGAGCATTGATCCCGGCATCACGTCCTTCCTCTGGGCGCTCGGGCTCGCCGCTTTCGTCTTTCTCGGACTGGTTGCCGTCGGCGTCTCGCGCGGGACGGCGCTCATGCTCGCGCTGCTCTCCTTCGGCGCGATCTTCCTGTTCGTGCGAACGCGCGGCGAAGAGCTCTGAAGAGCTAGGCCGCGAGCTCGGCGCGGCGGTGCCGGCCTGCGAGCGCGACGACGAGCAAATGCGCGAGCTCGCCACCGACAGCCTGCTCTAGCCGCCAGATTGCAGGCGGACGATGACCCTCGGGCTGGGCCAGTGCGTTGCAGTGTGCGAGGAGGAGTTCAGGCCCTCTCCCCCCGTTCATCGGCGCGGGCGCGTCCGTCATACCGACCTCAGTATCGACGGCTCTCGTCGTTCCGCTTGATCCCTCACGGGCGGGCTCAAGGTCGTCCGGCGCAACGCGCCGGACGACCTCGGGAACCCCCGCAGCTAGCTGCGGTTGGTCGTGCGCGTGGTCGTCGCCGTTCGGCTCCCGTCCTGCGCACCCGTCCTCGTCGTCTGCGCCTGTCGCTCGGCGCTTACCGGCTCGTCGGTCGCGCGGCGATCGACGGGGCCCGGTGCGGCGGCCGGGACGGCCGGCGCGCGCCGCCGCGCAACCGGACCAGTCGTGTCGAACGAGAAGCCGAACACGAGCCCGATCCCGAAGGCCATGACGCTGACGTACTCCTTCAGGTCGTGGACGAGCCCGCGGATATGGATGTCGCCCGACCAGGCCAGGATGTGATGCCGGAGCCAGTCACCATGCGGCTGCGCGGCGATCACGATCCAGAGACCCGCAATTGCGACCGGTACGAAAGCGAGCAGGAAGACGCCCGCCGAGAGCCGCGGCATGCCCCATTTCGTCCAGCCGCCGAGAAGCTGCGAGAGCGCCATGACCAGGCCGGCGCCGGCGATCAAGCCGTAGACGGCCCAAAAGCCCCCATTTGAGGAATCGCTGATCTGCGTGGCGATCCAGATCAGCAGCCCGGCGACGCCCGCCGCGATCAGCGTCGTCGTAGCCCGGGTGAGTCCATACATTTCGATTTCACCTCGCTCCGTTGTGGGCAGGAAGGTTCTTCCCGCTTTCCGCCTAAACGGAACAGGCCTATAGATCGATGCGGCGGGCGTCGAAATGCCCCGAATAGAGCTCCTCGCGGAACTCCTGGAGGGTCTGTTCGAGGTCTTCGGCGAAGAGGTGCTCGACGACGCCGATCTCGACGTCGTTGTGCCACGGCACGTCGACGTGAAGGTGCGAGACAACGTTGACGGACGTGCGCTGGCACGCAGGGCAGCGCACCGCCAGACCGAGCGACCCGTCACCCGGCGCGAGCAGGAAGAACGACGAAGGGAAGACCGGGCGCGGCCGTTCCTCGGGGTAGCAGAAGAAGCTCCACGGCCATTCGCCGGACTGGATCCGCCGGGCCGCGAGATCGCCGAGCTCCGTCTCGATCCCGTCGAACCGCGCGGTCATGAAGTTGAAGAAGACGCCACCCTGGAGACCGAGCGGCGCCCAGTCGAGGTCGTCGTGGGAGACGAGCCCCTCGTGCTCCTTCCCGCAGCCGCACGCGAAGAGGACGCGGTAGACCGCCGGGTGCGCCGCCCCCGGCAGGCGCCGGAGCTCGCGGAAGGCCGACAGCGTCACGTGTGCCTCGCCGTGCGCGGGGCAGGCGAAGGTGAACCGGCCGGTCAGGGCGTCGTACACGGGTCCTTTCTTAATCGTCCGGACGGACGGTAAACGCGAGTGTTTAGTCCTTGAAAACAGGAAGGTGGCCGACGGCGACGATCTCCTGCTCCTGCCACTGGGCCTTGTCGCCCTCGGTGAAGACGGCCGCCTCTCCCACGGTCGTCCCACCCGCCTCCTTCACGACCCTCCGCATCGCCTCGAGCGTGCTGCCGGTCGAGATGACGTCGTCCACGATCACAACGCGCTTGCCCTTCAGGAGCCCGCGGTCCTTCTCGTCCAGGTAGAGCGTCTGCGGAACACCCGTCGTGATCGAGAGCGTCTCCACCTCGAGCGCGTCGCCCATGTACGGGCGGTATTGCTTGCGCAGGACGACGTACGGAACCGCGAGCTCTTCTGAGAGCTCGTGCACGAGCGGGATGCTCTTCGTCTCTGCTGTGACCAGCGCGTCCGCATCAAACTGAGCAACCCGCTCGGCCAGCGCGCCGGCCGCGGCGCGCACGAGCTCCGTGTCGCCGAGGATGTTCAGGATCGCAATCCGCACACCGGGCGCGACCTCGAACAGCGGCAGGTCGCGCTTGACGCCGGCCACGTCCACGGTGAAGGTGTCTCGTTCCGTCACCGTGCGAGGTTCCGCAGCGCCCGCAAGAAGAGCAGTTGCATGAGCTCCTGGGCCTGCGCGCCGAGGAGCTCGAGGTTTTCGAGACCCGAGCGGCGCCGCTCTGGGTTTCGGGCGCGGAGGGCCGGCGCGACGACGGCGTCGAGCAGTCCGACCTGGCGCTCGGCCGCCGTGCGGAACGTACGCAGGTGCCGCGGGTCGAGGCCGAAGCGGGCGAGCTGGCCACACGCTGCGGCGATGTCCGCGTCGAGCTCGCCGTAGAGCCTCTCGCCGCCTTCGGTCCGCGGCTGCAGCAGACCGAACTCCTCGAGCTCCCGCACCTGGCGCCGCTCGACACCTGCTCGCTCGCAGAGCTCCGAGAGATCGAGCTGCGGCTCGTCGTCGCCGAGGGCCATGAAGCGTTTCCGGAGCCGATCTTTCGCTCCCGGTGAGGCGAGCTCACGCCGGATGACGTTCAGCGGCAGAAACTCGTCGCGCTGCAGGCGGAGGATCGTCTCGAGACGCTCGACGTCGTCCTCGCTGAACAGCCGGTAGCCGCCCTGCGTCCGTCGCGGCGTCAGCAGTCCGCGGTCCTCGAGGTAGCGGATCTTCGAGATGGAGATGTCCGGGAACTCCTCCTTGAGCATTCGACAGACGGTGCCGATCGTGAGCAGGCGTGTCTTCGGGCCGGTCGTGGTCGCCATCAGCGGTTGAAGAACGTGAGGCGATACTTGCCAATCTGCAGCTCGTCGCCGTCTTCGACCTGGGCGGACTCGACGCGCTTGCGGTTGACGAACGTCCCGTTGAGGCTGCCTTGATCCTCGATCGTGAACACGCCGTCCTTCTGCGAGAGCACGGCATGCTTGCGCGACACCGTCACGTCGTCGAGAAAGATCCCGCAGTCCGGCGATCGCCCGATCGTGGTTCGCTCGCTGTCGGGGTGAAACGTCTCTCCCGCCCTTCCTCCGCCGCTCCGAACGACGAGCGCGGGTCCTTTGATCCCGAGGTCGTCGAATCCCTCCGCCGCGGAGAGCTCCCCCTCTTCAGGCGTGAACGTCTGGGTGGTCTCGACGCCGCCGTCGTCCTTGACGAGTAGCGCGCCGCAGCGCGCGCAATAGTTCGCGGACTCCGGATTCTGGAATCCGCACTCCTGGCAATACACGTGACTCATATCGCTCCGATGCTGTCGCAGGAGATCTGGATCGCGATTCGTGCCGCCCGGTTCTCGCGTGTAACTCGGGCGCGTAGCGCGTGGGCCACGGCGCTAGCTCGGCGGAGCGGCCTTCGACGTGAGGATCTCGGTGAGACGATCCACGTCGAGTTGGTCGAGGACGCTGCGGCCCTCCGTCTTCTGCAGCCGCGCGACGAGCTCCGCGCGGAGGATGTCGATCTTGCCGTGCAGCAGTCGGCGACGATACGAGATCTCCTGTTCTTCCTGCGTGAGATCGTCGATTAGGTGCTTGAGGTCGTCGTCGGAGAGCGTCGCGAGGTCGGGGAGTGGCTCCAAGGTCGCCTTTCGTCGGGGTCGTGTCTCATTCAAGCAGCACACGCGCCAAAGGGTCAAGCTCTACTTGAGAGTTTTCTACGCGGGAGCCGCCGCACCCTCGGCCTGCATGATCTCCTCCACGAGGGTACGAAACTCCGCCTCGAGCGCCCGCGAGTCCTCCTGAGTACGGCCCTCGGCGTAGAGGTGGAGTAGCGGTTCGTCGGGATCGGCGAGGATCTGTGCCCAGCCGCGGCGCTCGAAGACCTTGACGCCGTCCATGAGATCGAGGCGCCTGCCCTTGAGCCGCTCGGTGAGCACGCGCATGACGAGTCCCTTCAGCGCGAAGGGGCACTGCAGCTGCCGGTGGACGAGCGTCGGCGCCGGTAGATCCGAGACGAGCTCGGAGATCGGCCGCCGCACCGGCGCGAGGAGCTCGAGCAGCTTGCAGAGGCTCGCGACTGCGTCGTAGGCGGGGATGAACTCCGGGAAGACGTAGCCGCCGCCGACCGCACCCGCGAAGATGACGCCGTCCTCTGCGGCCGCCTTCGTCAGGTCCGCGAGGGACGCGGGCGTGCGGACGACCTCGAGCCCGCTTCCCTTCAGAAGCTCGTCGACCTGCGACGTCACCGTGACGGGAAAGGCAAGCTTGCCGCGCCGCCCGTTGGAGCCGATCAGGCGCAGAAAGAGCAGCAAGGTCTGCTCGACCGGAATCTCGCGCCCGCTCTCGTCGACGAGATAGAGGCGCTCCGCCGCGCGGTCGAGGACGACGCCGAGATCCGCTCCGACAGCGGGAACGAGCCGCTTGACCTGACCGATCGCCTCGCGGAGCAGATGCGTCCCTTCGTCCGTTCGATCCGTCGTGAAGCCGTGCGCCGACACGGCCTCGACGCCGAGCGGTCCGAGTAACAAAGGAAGCACGAACGAAGCAGCGGAGTATCCGTAGTCGACGACGAGACGGAAGCTGTGTGCGCGAATCGCTTCTGCATCGAGGCCTCCCAACAGATCGGCCGCATACGTCTCGCGCACGCGCGCCGGGTAGTCGATCCCGCCGACACTCCCGAAGGCGACGCGGCGCAGCTCGCCACGCGTGAAGTTCTTCTCGATCTCCTTCTGCAGCGCGGCGGTCATCTGGATTCCCGGCGGCTCGAAGAACCGGATCTGCACGACCTCGGGATCGACGAGGCTCGTGCCGACGTGCACGCCCGCGTCGTAGCCCTCGCTCTTCAGCAGGTGGCGCGCGACCGCCGCGGGAAGCACCCGCAGGTCGGCGACATCGAGTCCGGTCGACGTGAAGCCGGAGATCATCGCGCGCTTGATCATTCGGCACGCCGACGCGGACTCGCGACTGGCAACGACTCGCGCGCTGCGCGGCAGCGCCGTTCCGAGCGCTGCGGCGATCCGCACGGCGATCTCCGGCGTGAGATCGACGTTCACGAGTCCGCCCACGAGATCGCGGCCGAAGAGACGAGGCGACGCACGCGATTCCCAGATCACGCTCTCGTGGATCTGCGCGCCGGACTCCACCTCCTTGTAGGGGTAGATCCGGACGCCGGGCATGATGACGCTCTCCGCGCCGATCGTCACTTCGTCGCCGATCGCCACTCCTTCGTGCACTCGAACGTGCGCGCGCAGATCGCACGAGCGACCGAGGATCGCTCCCTCGACGAGCGCCGCACGGCCGATGTGCGTTCCCGCGTCGATCACCGATCGCTCGACGCGCGTTCGCTCTCGCAGCGTGACGCTGTTCGACAGCACCGTGTGCGGACCGACGCGCGCGCTCTGTGCAACGCGGCAGTAGTTGCCGAGATATCCGGGGCCTTCCACCTGGTCGAGATCGTCGAGCTCGACACCCTCGCCGAGCCAGATGTTTCCGCGCAGGCGAATTCCCGGGATGTTCAGGCGCACGTTGCCCTCGAGCGCGTCGAAGTTCGCCTGTCGGTACTGGTCGAGATTCCCGATGTCCTGCCAGTAGCCCTCCATCGAGTAGCCGTAGATCGGCCGACCCATCTCGAGAAGGAGCGGGAAGAGCTCCTTCGAGAAGTCGTACGCGCAATCCGTCGGCACGTGACGCAGGACCTCCGGCTCGAGCACGTAGATGCCCGTGTTGATCGTGTCGGAGAAGACCTGACTCCAGGACGGCTTCTCGAGGAACCGCTCGACGCGTCCTTCTTCATCCGTCACGACGATGCCGAACTCGAGTGGGTTGTCGACCGCCTTGAGACCGATCGTCACCGCGGCCTTCCGTTCTCTGTGAAACGCGAGGAGTGCCCCGAGGTCCACGTCGCAGAGTGCATCGCCGGAGATCACGAGGAACGTCTCGTCGAGCTGCCGTGCCGCGTTGCGCACCGATCCGGCCGTGCCGAGCGGCGACTCTTCGACGGAGTAGCCGATCTCCATCCCGAGCGATTCGCCGGTGCCGAAGTAACCACGGATCGCCTGCGGGAGGAACGCAACGGTGACGATCACGTCCGTCAGGCCGTGCTCACGCAGAAGCTCGAGGATGTGCTCCATGCACGGCTTGCCGACGATTGGGACCATCGGCTTCGGCTGGTTCGAGGTCAGAGGACGCAGACGCGTGCCCTCGCCGCCCGCCATGACGACTGCCTTCATCGTCTGACTTCTCTCCACGCCGACGATGCGTACACAGCGCCTGCCGCGAGCGCGAGCGCGAGACCGGCCCAGAAGATCCAGTATGGCCAGTGCGTGCTGCGGTGGGTGACGATCAGGAAGCCGACGCCGGCGTAGAGGAGCCAGGTGGCGGCCTTGCCGAGCAGGTTGACGTGGAAGTCGTACCCCTGTGGCGAGACGGCCCTGTACCCGAGCAGGAGGACGAGGTCACGTCCGACGATGACGACGAGTCCCGCCCACGGCATGTGGTCGGCGACGAAGAGCAGGATGACCGCCGCGTCGATCATCAGCCGGTCGGCCAGGGGATCGACGATCCGGCCGAACTGCGACTCCACGCGCCAGCGGCGCGCCAGAAACCCGTCGATCTGGTCGGTCACCCCCGCGGCGCCGAAGACGATCCCGGCCGGCCAGCTGTGGCCTCCGTCCGCAGCGAGCATCAGCGCGACGAAGATCGGAATGAGCACGAGGCGCCCGATCGTCAGTGCGTTCGGAAGCTGCTGCAGCGGTACAGGGACGGCGCGGGCCGACATGACAGAAGGATAGTCCGGCCCCTGAACAGGGAAGATTCCACCGTGGACGAGACCCTTTCCCTGCCGGGCTTCGTCGACGCGCACTGCCACGCGTTCCAGCGAGCCCTTCGCGGGCGCAGCGGCGGCGGGGACTTCTGGGCCTGGCGCGACCTCATGCTGGCCGAGGCGGAGCGCCAGACCCCTGACAGCGTTCGCCGCGAGTACGTCGAGGTCTATCGCGAGCTTCGCCGGGCCGGGTACACGGCTGTGGGCGAGTTCCACTACCTCGGTTTCGACGAAGCCCTCGCCGCGGTCGACGCGGCCGAGGAAGCGGGGATTCAGATCGTGTTGCTCCTCGCCGCCTACGGGCGCGGCGGTCTCGCCCGCTTCCGTCAAGGCTCCGCGCAGGAATACCTCGCGCAGATCGAGGAGCTGCGCAGTCGCGCGCCCGTCGGCGTCGCCCCCCACTCGGTTCGTGCCTGTCCATCCGATTGGCTCGAGCAGATCGGCGCCTATGCGCGCAAGAACGATCTGCCGCTCCATGTGCACGCCGACGAGCAGCCGCGCGAGATCGACGAGTGCCTGGAGGAGCACGGTCTGCGTCCGATCGAGCTGCTCGACCGCACTGGTTGTTTGACGGAACGGACGACCGTGATCCACGCGACGCACGCGAACGGCGACGAACTGGATCTGCTTGCCCACGCGGGCGCGCGCGTGTGCGCCTGCCCCACGACGGAAGCGAATCTCGGTGACGGCTTTCTTCCCGTCGAGCGCGTTTGCACGCGCGCGATCGGCGTCTGCATCGGGTCGGACTCGAACGTCCGCATCGACCCGCTCGAGGAACTGCGCGAGCTCGAGGGAATCGCCCGCCGGCAGTCGGGTCGCCGAAACGTCCTTTCGACTGACACGCTGTTGTGTTACGGCGCCGACGAGGGCGCAGGCTCGCTCGGGCTCGAGAAGTGGGACGACGCGGTCGTTGACCTCTCGCATCCTTCGCTTCGCGGGGTCGATGACGTGTTCGAAGGTTTGATCGCCGGCTGCGGCGCCGATGTGTTCGTCAGCGATGCATGAGTGGCGCAGTCACACGGCCGAGATCGAGCTCGCGATCGAGACGGATTCCGAGGAGCGCGTCTTCGCAGAGGCCGCAGCTGCGTTCGGAGAGCTGGTCGCGCTCGGCGACGGTGGTGAACCTGTGCAGCACGACGTGACGATCGACGCCGCGGATCGTGAAGCGCGGCTGGTGCAGTGGCTCGAGGAGCTGATCTTCCTCGCCGATACGGAGAGCTTCGTTCCTGACAGCGCTCAGAACGTTTTTATCGAGGGCAACACTGTCATCGCAACGCTCAAAGGCCGGCGCGCGCCGCTCGAACCGCTCGTCAAGGCAGCGACGTATCACGGCCTGCGTTTCGCACACGACAACGACGTCTGGCGCGCGCAGGTGGTGCTCGATGTCTGAGCTTCGACGCATCGACGAGACGACCTACGAGATTTCGGCTGAAGCGCGCTCCGACATGCGCGTGCCGGCGCGCCTGTTCGCCGACGAAGAGATCCTCGCGGCGATTCGTCTCGATCACTCGCTCGAACAGCTGCAGAACGTCGCCACGCTTCCGGGGATCGTCGACGCCGCAATCGCGATGCCGGACATCCATCAGGGTTACGGCTTTCCGGTCGGCGGGCTCGCAGCGACCGAGCTGCCGGACGGAGTCGTCTCTCCGGGCGGCGTGGGCTACGACATCAACTGCGGCGTACGGCTCCTCGCCTTGCCGGTCGGCGTCGAGGAGCTCGGCGAGCGGCGCGAGGCGTTCGTGCACGCGATCTCGCGGTCGGTTCCCGCGGGGGCAGGCAAGGAGAGCGGCAAACGAGTCGACCTCGAAGCCGTCCTACGCGACGGCGGGCGCGTCGTCGCGGACCGGGCAGAGGACGTCGAGCGCACGGAGTCGCAAGGGCGGCTCGAAGGCGCGGACCCTGCCTCGGTATCGGAGCGCGCTCGCCAGCGCGGCGCGGCACAGCTCGGGACGATGGGCTCCGGCAACCACTTCGTCGAGGTGCAGCGCGTCGACGAGATTTTCGACCCCGCCGCTGCCGATGCATACGGGCTCCAGACGGGCCAGGTCACGGTGCTCGTGCACTCCGGATCGCGAGGTCTCGGTCATCAGGTCTGCAGCGACTACGTGAAGACGATGGACTCGGTGCTCGCGCGATACGGCATCTCTCTTCCGGACCGGCAGCTTTCGTGCGCACCGGCGTCGTCGCCGGAGGGTCGCGCATATCTCGCAGCAATGGCCGCCGCGGCGAACTTCGCGTGGGCGAACCGCCAGGAGATCGCCAATCGCGTGCGCCGAGCCGTCGCGCGCGTGCTGGGAGGCGAAGCGGAGTCGGGCACGCATCAGGTCTACGACGTCGCACACAACGTCGCAAAGATCGAGGTGCACGGCGGCCGCGAGGTGCTCGTCCACCGCAAGGGCGCCACGCGTGCATTCCCCGCGGGATCAGACGAAATCCCTGTGGCCTACAGCGAGGTCGGGCAACCCGTGTTCATCCCCGGCAGCATGGGCACCGCGAGCTATGTGCTCGCCGGCGAGCGCGGTTCGATGGAGCGCTCGTTCGGCACGACGTGCCACGGGGCTGGACGGCGTCTCTCGCGAACAGCGGCGCGCAAGGAGGTCCACGGCGCCGACCTCCGCAGACAGCTCGAGCAACAGGGAATCGTCGTCCGCACCGCGTCGAACAAGGGCCTCGCAGAGGAGGCGCCGTTCGCCTACAAGGACGTCGAAGCGGTCGTCGGCGTCGTCGCGCGTGCCGGGCTTGCGCGCCGCGTCGCGCGTCTTGTCCCGATCGGCGTCGTCAAGGGCTGAGCGTAGCGGCGAGCCTGGCCGTCCAGTAAGCGGTGCGGCGTATATACGCCCACGCCGCGGCACGTCCGTACAAGCCGTACGCGCCGTCGTAGGTCTCGTAGCGGCCACCGTGGCCGGCCGGTTCGATCTGCGTGCCTTCGCTCCACTCGTTGTAGCTCGTGATCGTGACGAGGTCGACGCCCGAACCGAGCGCGGCCCGCCACATCGAGTCGTACGTTGCCCCATCGTCGCGAGGCTTGATGCGCGGATCGCCCGTCGCAAACTCCGCGTCGTAACCCGGGCCGACCGAAGGCGCGCACAGGAGTCCGACGGCATGTGCCTCCGCGCAGAGACGCTCGAACTTCTCACCGCCGTACGTGAGGATGTCGTACGTGTAAAAGCCGGCGAACCTCGCCTTCGCCGCGAACCCGATCAGCGCGGTCTGCGCAAAGACTCGCAGGCCCGTGAGGTTCAGGTCGAGTGCCGCCCACTCCTCGGGCGTGAAGTCCGTCGCCCGGTAGACGTACACGTCGCGGACCCCGATGTCGCGTAAATGCTGCAGATCGGCGGCGATCGAGTCGATCGTGCGGCCGTCGTACGGCTCGAGTTGCACGGCGAGCGTCAGCCCGGCGCGGTGCGCGGCGCGGCGTACCGCGAGGAGCCTCGCATCCTCCGGTGATCCCCATCCCCACCATGAGCTGACGACCTCGTCGACGCCTGCCTGTCTCATGTCCCGCATCTGCGCGCGCAGCACGTTGCGGTCGTCGCTGGAGTACACGCCGCGATAGGGAAAGAAGGCCGAGGCGATGTCGAACGGCGGCGTGTGCGCGCCCTGCTGCCAGTGGGCGTAGGAACCGTCGTGCGCGCGGTTCGAGTACCAGGGATAGAAGAAGATCGCGCTTCGGACCGGCTGGGCCGCGGCGTGGCCGGGAAGAGCGAGCAGTAGAAGAAGAACGAAGAGAACGCGCCGCAACGCGTGGACCTTCTCACACGGATCGGCCGAATCTCCCTCCCTCGATCGGGGGATAGAAGGTGTTCTCCCGCCGCGGGAGAATCGTCGCGACATGACCACGATCGCCCTGGATGCAAGCGCTCTCGACGAACCGCTGAGTCCTGAGCTCGTCCTCGTCTCTCCGCCGGAGGTCGCCTTTTTGGCGCGTCGATTGTTGCCGCCTCCGCCGATCACTCCCGCAGTACGTACGAGCTCACAGAGCGCGACGCAACTTGGACTCGGGTTTCTTACTTTCGTCGTGATCTGCGTCGCCGCCACCGTCGGACCTTTTTCGCTCGCGCTTGTCGCACGCCTGCACCACTAGGCGGATTAGCAGCGGGTCAGGCGCGAGGGCGTTGAGAAAGCTCAACGTCGAATCCTTCGAGTGGCCCATTGTTCAGCCGTCCCTGAGCGGCAAAACTCGGACTTGCTCCTAGCGAGAGCGGTCCCTCTACACCGCTTGCCGACGAGCCCAAGTCCGCGCCCGGCCGACTGCGGTCGCCGGGCGCGGCGCCCCTCCGACGATGCCCCTTTAGAGGTAGGTCCCTCGTGCCGATTCCTGAAGGTGGCGCACCGCATACGGCCTGGGTCGGGGGGCCGCAGCCCTGACCTTCGTCCTCGGCGGTGCGCCAAGCAAGTCGCTCGGGCGGTCCTCTTACCCCAAGGGAACCGCCCGAGTTTGATCGCCAAATGCCGCTTCAACGCGATCTCTTATCGGGGCGCCGAGATTCGAACTCGGGACCTCCAGTCCCCCAGACTGGCGCGCTAACCAGGCTGCGCCACGCCCCGTTATGCGGAGATCGTAGCGCCTCTAGCGCAGCCGCTTGTAGAGACGGTCGATCAGCTCCGGCATCCGCTCCAGCTTCTCCGTGATCACGCGGAGGCGGTACTCGCGAAAGTGTTCCGGCTCGACGTCGAGCGCCGACGCGAGCACGCGCATCAGGTCGTCCGACGGCACCGGCCGGTTGCCGTGCACGAGATGGTTCAGATAGCCCGCGGAAAGTTTCGTCCGTTCCGCGAGCGAGCGATACGTGTGACCCGTTTCGGCCATCAGCCGTTCGACCGTCACGCCGAACGGCTCTTCGCTGAACCTCCGTCGCCTTGCCACTACGCGCTCGCGGGCACCTTGCCCGCCAGCTCGGAAATCGGAACACGCTCTTCTTTCCCGGTCCCACGGTCGCGCACGTCGACCGCTCCGTCGTCGAGCGTCTTTTTGCCCACCGTGACGCGGATCGGGCAGCCGATCAGGTCGGCGTCCGCGAACTTCTCCCCCGCGCGCTGGTCGCGGTCGTCGAGCAGGACTTCCAGACCGCCGGTCTCGAGCGCCGCCGCTGCGTCGTCACCCTGTGCGTCGAGACCCGGCAGTGTGACGACGTGCGCGTCGTACGGCGCGACCGACGCGGGCCAGACAATCCCTTGCTCGTCGTGGTGCTGCTCGACGATCGCAGCCATCGTCCGCGCGGGTCCGATGCCGTAGCTCCCCATCACGAGCAGCTGCTCGTGGCCGCTCTCGTCGAGATACGTCGCGCCGAACGGTTCTGAGTAATACGTCTCGAGCTTGAAGATGTGACCGAGCTCGCTCGCGGCCTGGGTCACGAGCGCGCCGCCGCATTCGGGGCAGCGGTCGCCGTCCGCCAGCTGGCGGATGTCTGCAAACTCCGCGGCGAAATCGCGACCCGCCTCGACTCCGCGCAGATGCCAGCCGTCGCGGTTCGCGCCGGACACGAACTGTCCATCGCGGAGCTGCTCGTCCGCCACGACCTCGATCTGGACGCCGACCGGTCCGAGTGAACCTCCGCCGGCCCCGAAGATGGAACGGATCTCCTCCTCGGTCGCCGCCCGAAAGCCGCCGCCGAGCACGGACATCAGCTTCTCCTCGTTGAGCTTGTCGTCGCCGCGTACGAGCCCGAGGACCAGCGTGCCGTCCGTCGTTACGACCGGCATCGCCTTCGACGTCGCCGCAGGATCGATCGTGAGGAACTCGGCGAGCTCCTCGATCGTCGCAACACCCGGCGTCTCCACCTCTTCGACCTTCGGCAGCGGATCTGGGAAGTCCGGCCTGCGGGGCACGCCGCGCGCCGCTTCGCGGTCGGCGGCGTAGTCGCCGTTTTCGCAGCGCACGAGCTCGTTCCCGCCCGAGCCGGTCGGCGCCAGGTAATCCCACGACTCGCGGCCGCCCATGATTCCCGACTCGGCGAGCACCTCGTAGACCTCCAGGCCGCAGCGCTCGAAGATCCGGCGATACGCGCCCTCATGGAGCTCGAAGCTGCGATCGAGCCCCTCGCGATCGCGATCGAACGAGTACGAGTCCTTCATGATGAACTCGCGCACGCGCAACAGTCCACCGCGCGGCCGCGGCTCGTCGCGTTCCTTCGTCGAGAAGTGGTACAGGATCTGCGGGAGCTGCTTGTACGACTGGATCTCGCGCGCGTGAAACGTGAACGTCTCCTCATGTGAAAGTGCCAACACGAACGGCCGGCCGCTTCGGTCCGCGAACTTGAAGACCTCCGGAATCCCGTAGCGGCCGCTGGTTTCCCAGAGCTCGGCCGGAGTCAGAACCGGACAGAGCATCTCCTGGCCGCCGATCGCGTCCATCTCATCGCGGACGATCTGCACGATCTTCTGGTGCACGCGCCATCCGAGCGGCAGGAACGAGAAGAGCCCTGCGCCGACCTGCCGGATGAACCCGCCGCGCACGAGCAGCTTGTGTGACGCGGCCTCGGCGTCGGCCGGCGGCTCGCGCAGCGTTGGTAGGAATAGTTGTGACGCCCGGGCGATCATCCGTTGCCTCGGGAGACTATTCGGCGAGCGGGATCAGCGACGCTTCGGCCATTGCGAGGGCGGCCGGCTTCGCCATCTTCAGTCGTTTCGGACGCTGCATGCCGGCGGCGATCCATTTGTCGATCTCGTGGAAGAGCTCGTCGATCAGGATGTCGGACGAAACCTTCTTCAGGACGCGGCCGTGCGCGTACACGAAGCCGACGTCGCGTCCGCCCGCGATGCCGAAGTCCGCGTCGCCTGCCTCGCCGGGACCGTTGACGGCACATCCCAGCACCGCAACCTCGAAGTGCTGCGAATACGCGCGTAACCGCTCCTCGACCTTCTCGGCAAGGGCTTGCACGCCGACGTTGTCGCGACCACATGACGGACACGCGATCATGATCGGCCCGCGCTCGCGCAAGCCGAGCGACTTGAGGATCTCGAACGCGACGCGCACTTCCTCCACCGGATCCGCCGTCAGCGACACACGCATGGTGTCGCCGATGCCGTCGACGAGGAGCGCACCCATTCCCACCGCGGACTTGATCGACCCCGCGAACGGCGTGCCCGCTTCGGTGACTCCGAGGTGCAAGGGATATGGAACCTTCCCGGAGAGCATCCGATAGGCGCGGATCATCGTCGGCACGTGGCTCGACTTGACGGAGATCTTGAAGTCGTAGAAGCCGAGGGACTCGAGCAACCGCACTTCCTCGAGCGCCGCCTCGACGAGCGCCTCGGCTTGATCGCGGTGCGCGAGCTCGGCGAGGTGTTTCGGCAGCGATCCCGAGTTCGCGCCGATCCGCATCGGGATTCCCTTCGCCTGGGCTGCGCGCACGACTTCGGCGACCTTGTCGGACCCACCGATGTTGCCCGGATTGATGCGGACCGCGGCCACGCCCGCGTCGATCGCCTTCAGCGCGAGGCTCGCATTGAAGTGGATGTCCGCGATCACCGGAATCGGTGAGAGTCGCACGATCTTCGGCAGCGCTTCGGAGTCTTCGATCTTCGGCACTGCGACACGGACGATCTCGCACCCTGCAGAGGCGAGCGCCGCGACTTGCGCCGTGGTCGTCTCGACGTCATGCGTCTTCGTCAACGTCATGGACTGCACGACGACGGGCGCTCCGCCGCCGATCTTCACCCCGCCGACCGAGATCTGCCGTTCGCTTGCCACGGCGTCGAGTTTAGCCGCCGTGTAGCCGGTTGATGTCGTTCGAAAGCCCGATGAACAGGAGGATGAGGAACAGCGCGATCCCGACCACCGACACGCGCTCGTAGATCTCGCGTCCGACTGCGCGACGGCGGATTCCTTCCACGAGCGAGAACAGGATGTGGCCTCCGTCGAGCGGCAGGAGCGGCAGGAGATTCAACAGCGCGAGCGAGATGCTCAGCACGCCGAGAATCTCCAGGAAGACGGCGAAGCTGAAACCAACCGCCTCGCTCGAGACCTGGACGATGCCGACCGGACCGGAGACCTGTTTTCGGCCTGACCGCTCGAGGAGCCTCGGTAGCGCCGTCACCGTGAGGCGCGCGGTCCGCACGTTGTCGTCCAAGCTCCGCCGCAGCGCGCCGCCAAGCCCGTAACGCTGGTTCAGCGTGCGGGGATAGAAACCGAGGATGTATCGCCCTCCCACTTTCTCCGGGCGCATTGCATGGAGCGCCACGTTGTGGCCGTTGCGTAGAACCATCACCGACAGCGGCTGCCCGTTGCTCGCCGCGATCGCGTGCCGGACGTCGTCGAAGCTGTACGTCTGGGCTCCGTTCACGGCGACGATCTCGTCGCCCGGACGCAGTCCCATCGCGGCCGCAGGCTTACCCGGCTCGATCTTCTTCACAACAGGCGTCGCGTTACCGGGGACTCCGAGCATGTAAGCGGCGGCGACGAGGACGAACGCGATCAGGATGTTCGCCCCCGGTCCAGCGAAGATGACTGCGACCCGTTTCCACGTTCGCTGCCGCCAGTACGCGTCGTCGCTCAGCGCATCCGCCAGCTCGGTCAGCCCGCGCCGGGCGGCGCGCGCAGCGGTCGGGCTGAGCTCCGTCTCGGAGACAAGTTCGTCGAGTGGAGGCAGCTCGTCACGCGCCGCCGCGAAGTCGGACCGCTCCAGCGCACGCTTGACGCGCGACACCTTCGGAAAGATGCGCGGTTCTTCGCTGACCGCCGGCCCGAACTGCACGTCCAGGTCGGACGGAGCCGGACGGTGCATCCCGGGGATCTTCACGTAACCGCCGAGAGGGATCGCGCCGATGCCGTACTCGATTCCCTTTCGGCGAATGCGCAGAATCGCCGGCGGGAACCCTAGATAGAACTTGCGCGGGTTCATGCCGACCGCGCGCGCCACGAAGAAGTGGCCCGCCTCGTGCAGGAGGATCAGAACCGCAAGGCCGACGATTGCGATCAGCACGTTCATACGGCGGTCAGCTCCCGTTCGGCGATCGAACGCGCCTGAGCGTCTGCCTCGGAGAGTTCGTCGAGATCGCGCGCGGGCGACCCGTCCACCGCGGAGAGCGTTTCCGCGACGACCTCGGCGATCGCGAGGAACGACAGACCTCCGCCGAGGAAAGCGGCGACGGCGACCTCGTTCGCGGCGTTGTAGGCGCACGGATACGTCCCACCACGCTCGCCTGCCTCCCGTGCAACCTCGAGCAACGGAAACGTCTCGAGATCCGGCGCTTGGAACTCGAGCGTCACGCCCGACGCGAGATCGAGCGGAGGAATCGGCGTCGCCGCACGCTCCGGGTACGTCAGCGCGAAGGAGATCGGCACGCGCATGTCGGGGTAGCCGAGGTGCGCGAACGCCGCGCCGTCGCGGAAGCGAACGAGCGCGTGCACGACCGAGGACGGATGAACGACGACCTCGATCTGGTCGTACTCCAAGCCGAAGAGGAAGTGCGCCTCGATCAGCTCGAGTCCTTTGTTCGCGAGCGTCGCCGAGTCGACCGTGATCTTCGGCCCCATGCTCCAGGTTGGGTGCGCAAGCGCTTCCTCCGGCGTGACGTTCTGGAGCTCGTCGCGAGTCCGGCCGCGAAAGGGACCCCCGGAAGCCGTCAGCACGAGGGAGCCGACGGTTTCGCGCGCGCGGCCCTGGAGGCACTGGAACGCGGCCGAGTGCTCGCTGTCGACCGGGATGAGCAGCCCACCGCCGTGCCGCTGTGCGTCCACGGCGAGGTCGCCGGCGGCGACGAGGCTCTCCTTGTTCGCGAGCGCGAGGGTGACGCCGTGGTCGAGCGTCCAGAGCGTCGCCGGCAATCCTGCGAATCCGACCACCGCGTTGAGCACGACGTCCGGCTGTGACTCCTCGAGCAGCGGCACGAGATCGCCTCCCGTCTGCGTGAGCGGGGCGAGTCCGTCGATCGCCTGCGTACCCGACGCCGCGGCCACGAGCTCCAACCCGGGATGCGCCTCGATCACTTCGAGCGCCTGGCGACCGATCGATCCGGTCGCGCCGAGGAGAGCGATTCGCTTCAGGCTGCTCCGATCCCGCGCAGGAAGTAAAAGGCGGCGATCGCCGCGAAGAGGGGCGCGTCCAGCCGATCGAGAATGCCACCGTGTCCACGCAGGAGGCGTCCCGAATCCTTCACCTGCATGTCGCGCTTCAGGCCGGACTCGAAGAGATCGCCGAGCGGACCGACGACGGCGATCAGCGCTCCGAGTGCGATCGAGTTGCCCACGCTCACGAAATGGTGATGCGGCGGCGATTTGTACAGCGCGACGAAGGCGACGAACACGGTCGCCGCGGTGCCGAAGAGAAATCCTTCCCAGGTCTTTCCGGGCGAGAGGGTCGGTGCCATGCGGTGCCGCCCGATCAGATGGCCCGCGAAGAACGCGGCGATGTCGCCGGCGAAGACCGCGAGCAACACCGTGAACACTGCGAGGCGTCCGTTCCCAGGAATGGCGCGGAGCAGGAGCATGTACGCGAGTCCGAGCCCGATCCACCCGGCGCCGAGGACCGTCGACGCGATCGCAACGGTCGCCGACTGCCTCGTGTCTCCGACCCAGTGCAGGAGGAACGCGAGACCGATCGTCGTGAGGAAGCCTGCGATCGCCCATTCGGGCCCGCCGAGCTGCGCGCCGAGCAGCGCGAGAAAGGCTCCGACGTACGCGGCAAGCACGAGCGGCCGCAGGCTTCGGATCAACAGGCCGTACTCGTGCAACGCAAGAACGGCGAAGACCACGGCGAGCGCGAACAACCACCAGCCGCCGAGATAGACGATGCCGAGAACGAGCGGCAGACCGATCACCGCGATCGCGACGCGCGACCCCAGGTCGCTCATCGCCCGCGGCTTACCGACCGCCGAAGCGACGCCTTCGGCTTGCATAGTCCTCGAGCGCGGCACGGAGATCCTCGCCGCTGAAGTCGGGCCACAGCTTGTCGACGAACACGAGCTCGGCGTAGGCCGCCTGCCAGAGCAGGAAGTTCGAGATCCGCAGCTCGCCGGACGTACGGATCAGCAGATCGGGGTCCGGCATCTCCGGCTCGTAGAGGAAGGACGCGAACCGTTCCTCGTCGAGCCGCGCGGAATCAACATTCGCTTCGAGCGCGCGCCGCGCAGCAGCGACGATCTCTGCGCGACCGCCGTAGTCGAACGCGATCCACAGCTGCAGGCGCTCCTTGTCCGTTGTTGTGTCTTCGAGCTCGGCCATTTTCTCTTGCAGCGCAATCGGAGCCCGGTCGCGCCGTCCCACGAACCGCGTGCGCACGCCCTCGCGCGCGAGATCCTGCACCTCGCGGTCGATCGTCTCGCTGAACGTCTCCATCAAGGCGTCCACCTCCTCGGGCGGTCGCGCCCAGTTCTCGGTCGAGAACGCGTAGACGACGAGCGACTGAACGCCGAGGTCGATCGCGGCCTCCACGACGGGGCGAAGCGCGCGGGAGCCCGCGCGGTGGCCCGCCGCCACCGGCAGCCCGCGCTGGCGCGCCCACCGCCCGTTTCCGTCCATGATGATCGCGACGGCGCGGGCGGCGTCCGGCAGCTCCGGCTCTGGCGCAGGGCGGACGTTTCGCAGCGTTCGGATTTTCGTCAGCAGTGACACGGCGCGGAGGTCCTAGACCTCCATGATCTCCGCTTCCTTGTGCTTGAGGAGATCGTCGATCGTCTTCGTGTGCTCGTCGGTGAGCTTCTGAACTCGTTCCTCCGCGCGGCGCTCGTCGTCGTCGCCGATCTCGTGCTTCTTCGTCAGCTCTTGCAGATGCTGCATCGCGTCACGGCGAACATTCCGCACCGCGATCTTGCCTTCCTCCGCGAGCTTGCGCACGATCTTGACAAGCTCCAGGCGGCGTTCCTCGTTCGGCTGTGGCATCGGAAGGCGGATCAGCTTGCCGTCGTTCGAAGGCGTCAGTCCGAGATCCGACTCCTGAATCGCCTTCTCGATCGCCTTGATCGACGTCGGGTCGAACGGCTGGATC
>Ga0209577_10001829_pt1 | contig 20931 bp, 13 predicted proteins | sample GraSoiAngelo_109_FD_185874 | JGI IMG/M metagenome (GOLD analysis project Ga0209577, IMG submission 185874) | Grasslands soil microbial communities from the Angelo Coastal Reserve, California, USA - 14_0903_12_20cm (SPAdes) (version 2) | ecosystem: Environmental > Terrestrial > Soil > Grasslands...
TCCGTAGAACATTGCCCGCACCACGCTGTCGGGCTCGGTCGAAAAATCCGCATCGCAATCAAGACTTGTGTGGTTCAAATCATCCTGAATGCCGACCGTGAAGTGTTCCTTGGGTTTCGCCTTTGCAAGATTGTCGTATACCGCCTTCACCATCGCGGGAGTGAATTCCTTCGACGACAGGCCATAGCGGCCGCCAATGACCGAGGGCGCGATTCTTACGCTGCCGTATCCATGGCGCAAAGCTTCGTGTACGGCCGTCACAACATCCAGGTACAACGGTTCTCCCGCCGCTCCCGACTCTTTCGTTCGATCCAGCACGGCGATCGAGCGCACCGTCAGCGGAAGCGCCTCATAGAAGTGTTTGACTGAGAACGGCCGGTACAGGCGCACCTTCACCAATCCAACCTTTTCGCCACGTGCATTCAGAGCTTCAACGGCCTCTTCGGCAGCTTCCGCGCCCGAGCCCATCATGACGATGACTCGCTCCGCATCCACCGCCCCCACGTAATCAAACAGGCGATACTTCCGCCCGACTACCTGGGCGAATTGATCCATCGTGGCCTGCACCTTGTTTGGACAACTGTCGTAAAACGCATTCGCAGTTTCGCGGATCTGGAAGAATACGTCGGGATTTTGCGCCGTTCCGCGCAGTACCGGGTGATCGGGCGACAGCGCCCGTTGCCGGTGCTCGAAAACGCGCTCCATATTGATCAGCGCCCGCAAATCGTCTTCGGCCAGCATCTCGATCTTGTTCACTTCGTGCGAAGTGCGGAACCCGTCAAAGAAATGCAGGAAGGGAATTCGCGACTCCAGCGATGATGCGTGCGCAATCAGCGCCAGGTCCATCGCTTCCTGCACGGAATTCGAGCAAAGCATCGCCCAGCCCGTGGCGCGGCAGAACATCACGTCGCTGTGATCTCCGAAAATCGAGAGCGCGTGGGTCGCCAGAGTGCGGGCGGTCACATGGAAGGTTGCCGGCGTCAGCTCGCCGGCTATCTTGTTCATGTTCGGGATCATCAAGAGCAGGCCCTGCGACGCGGTAAAGGTCGTAGCCAGTGCCCCGGTCTGCAACGCTCCGTGCACCGCGCCGGCTGCGCCGCCTTCGCTCTGCATTTCTGCTACGTGCGGGATCGTGCCCCAGATGTTTGGCACACTTTGCGAGGCCCATTCATCGGCCCACTCGCCCATCGGCGAAGAAGGAGTAATCGGATAGATCGCAATGACCTCGTTGAGGCGATACGCGACGTGGGCTACCGCCTCATTCGCGTCCATGGTCTTGAATTTGCGCTTCATAGGATTGCCTCGCCCTCTTCTTCTTGCCGGCCCTGCCTGTGGAAGACCGACCCCGGTTCGGCGAGCCGAAGCCCGCCGCTTCCAACAGCATGAGGGAAGGAAGCAGCGCCGTCCCGTACCTGGGTCACATAGGGATGTGACGTTAATCACAGGAGCAGATAAGAGGTCGAACAGGTACAGATTGCAGCAGGGTAGCGCCGGCGTCTCGCCGGCATCTGTTCTCGCGCAAAAAGCGCTCACGATTGACGCCCGCGCGAAAGGCGGCGAGACGCCGGCGCTACATCATGGGGCCAGTAACGCGGCGGGTGTCCTCGCATCTCTATTGGTCGCGCCCATTTCAAACCTCTACAACCAAGACGATGCTCATGGCAATCCAATGTCGGAGCATTTTCGGCGGAGTGCGCTTTGCGACCTATGGACCCGAAATAAGCCGGAGGCATTTTGTTCAGTTGGCCGCCATCCCAGCCAGTCGCTGGATCGCTCCATTTGCTGGCAGCTACTACTTGCTGTATGGGATTTATCTCGAAACAGGTGTAGGATTCCGGGCTTCGGCGGGTGTGGATTGATGTGAACAATCTCCGCTACATCAATAGGGGTGAACTATGAATACGTTTCCAGTTTTGCTGGGCGCGTTGTGCGTATACGCCATAGGTTACCGCTTCTACAGTGCATTTATTGCTGCCAAAGCGTTGTCGTTGGACGATCGCCGCATCACGCCGGCACATGTATATCCGGATGGTCACAACTACGTGGCCTCTCCGCGCTGGGTGCTTTTCGGGCACCACTTTGCCGCAATTGCCGGAGCCGGACCGCTGGTCGGGCCAACGCTGGCGGCCCAATTTGGCTTTGCGCCCGGATTCTTATGGCTGCTGATTGGCGCTGTGCTGGCCGGATGCGTGCAGGACTTCACCGTGCTCGTCGCCTCGGTCCGTCATCGTGGCCGCTCGCTCGCCGACGTCGCGCGCACCGAGATCAGCCCCTTCGCGGGACTGGTGGCGATGATCGCCGTGCTCTTTATTCTGCTCGTGACCCTGGCCGGACTCGGCATTGTGGTGGTCAACGCCCTCTCCAACAGCCCGTGGGGCGTCTTCACGATTGCGATGACCATCCCGATCGCCATCATCATGGGCCTTTGGATGTTTAAGAGCCATGCGGGGCAAATCACCGTAACCGGCCCCAGCATTTTCGGCGTGGCCTTCCTGCTCGCGGCGGTAGTTGCCGGACGTTGGGTGGCCGCCAGCGGCGCCGCCAGCGCACTCACCTTCACTCCGCACCAGATCACTATTCTCATGGCCATCTACGGCCTGGTCGCCTCTGTGCTTCCAGTCTGGCTCCTGCTTGAACCGCGTGACTATCTCTCCACCTATGTGAAGCTGGGAACCATCGCAGTGTTGGTCATTGGGGTCTTCGTCGTTCATCCCAACATTCAGTTCCCCAACTTCACACCCTTCGTACACGGCGGCGGCCCTATCATCAAAGGAAAGTTGTTCCCCTTCCTGTTCGTGACCATTGCGTGCGGTGCGATCTCTGGATTCCACTCGCTGGTTTCCTCCGGCACCACACCCAAGATGCTCGACAAGGAAACCGATGCGCGCTTCATCGGCTACGGCGCGATGGTGGCCGAATCTCTCGTCGGTGTGCTCGCGCTGATTGCGGCCTGCTCCATGCATCCTGGGGACTACTTCGCCATCAACACCACTCCGGAAATTTTCAGCAAGCTGGGGCTGACTACCGTGAACCTCGATATTTTCTCCCGCGAAGTGGGCGAGAAGTTGGCGGGCCGCACCGGCGGCGCGGTCTCCCTCGCGGTTGGCATGGCTCAGATCTTCCGCGGTTTGCCGGGAATGGATCGCCTGATGGGCTACTGGTACCACTACGCCATCATGTTCGAGGCGCTCTTCATTCTCACCACCGTCGACACCGGCACACGCGTCGCCCGCTACGTCCTCCAGGAACTCATGGGCAAGGTTCACAAACCGTTCGGCAACAGCGCCTGGCTACCTGGCAACTTAGTGACAAGTTCGCTGGTTGTGCTGGGCTGGGGATACCTGATCTATACGGGAAACATTTCGACCATTTGGCCTCTATTCGGAACCGGAAACCAGCTGCTGGCCACCATTGCCCTGGCTGTTTCGACCACATTCCTGATCAATATGGGCAAGGCCAAATACGCATGGATCACGGCTGCACCCATGTGTTTTGTTGGAACGACCACCATCACGGCGGGCGTGCTTTCGATCAAGAATATCTTCTGGCCTCTGACCTCGAAGCCCGGCCAGGTTTTCACCGGCTATCTGGATTCAACCCTCATGGTGATCTTCGTGACCGGCGTGGTGCTGGTGCTGCTGGATTCGGTGCGGCGTTGGTACAAGGTGCTGAATGGGGCGCCTGCGCCGCAGGAAGCGTTCGGCCCGCCTGTGACCGCCGCCGGCGAAGTCAAGATGGGTTGCTGCTGAACATCCGGTCGTTGGTCGATGGTCGTTGGTCGTTAGCGAATCAGATTGCCAACGACTAACGACCGAGGACCATCGACCGCTAAGCACTAAGCCAAGAGTTGGGGGGGCGAAACATCCGCCGCCCCCTCACAGGTTGATTGCGGGAGGCTCCAAGGACAAGCCCCGTGGAACCGGTCTATAAGCTTGAGCCCGGCTAGAACGTAAACACCGGCCCGAACTCATTGCGCCAGTTGTGGGCCTGCCTGGTGGGACCGCCTGCGAAGGGCAAGAATTCCTTCGTAATTGCTCCTCCGGCCCCGTGATTGTTGGCTGTGAAAGTTACGATATAGCTCGTCTCATGCACGAAAGTGACCCACTTGTTGAGCCTGTAAGTGAGCGAAGCGGTATCTAGATCGGTGCGGCCCAAATGGTTCCCATGGGCAGCATCGGCGTAATTGGCCCGATCCGTGCCGTACGTTGTGTGTAGCACCCAACCGGAGTTGTAACCCTCCGGATTGGCGTGGAAGATACGCGACAAGGGGAAGCTCAATTCCCCAAATCCTCCATTTCCGCCAATGGGTTGGAGGTAAGCGGGCAGGACGGCACTGCCTGGGCAAGCGATCGTGTTGGCAGGCTGCCCCGCCGCGGAACCGCCGGCACAGCCGAACAGAATGGAGCGTCCGCTAAAGGAAACACCACTGCCCACTTCGGCCAGGCCCCGTAGGTTAGCGTAAACGTCGTTGAATTGGCCGCCGAAGAAGAATCGCATGTCGTCGCCGCGGTAATACTTTGCGACGAAAGTAACCCAGGGAGTGGGTAATTGAATCTCGGCAGTCCAGACGTTTTGAGGATAGTCTTGCTGCTTGCCCTTGGGGAAGAACTCCTCCAGATTGCAGATCCCGCTCGCGCTGGGACAGTTGGAGGCCCCCAGAATGTGAGTGCTGGTGGTGAACCCGATATTCGGGGCATTGGGGTTATAGAAGGTTGTGACGGTGCAGGGCAGGACTGTGCAGGTCACACTGCTCGCGGCCTGCGCAGCATGCGGGATGACCTCATTCAACCGCGCATGGTGGCCGCTGAATATCAGCTGAGCCGGAGCCACGGCCTTCCAGTTGTGCGAAAGAGGGAACTGAAACACTAAGCGTGCCTCCAGTGCGGGCCGGTTCGATTCAGCACCAGCACGGTCCCCAAAGCGCAAGCGTTGGTCCGTTGTCAGGGTCGAGTTGCCAGCTACGGGCAGCACAATTGCAAATTCGGGCTGCACCTTCAGATCGCCGGCGTGGAATTGCACGCCGGTCTTGAACAGCGGCGAGCGCTCCCACAGAGCGCCCATGCCCAGCGCTAAGCCAGTCGTTTCGAATAGACTGGGGAGAGTAGAGGAAACCAGCAGCCAGTCCTGGCCGAACTGGGCGAACCAGGGCAGCGTTCCTAGTTTGGTATCGAGCCGCATGTAGGCCAGCCGCACGCCAAATTGGCTGGAGCGAGCACTGCTGATGTTGCGGTTGTTGACATCGGTGTAGTCCGCTTCGAAATCGCCCTCGATCCTACCCGTGACCGTAAAACTCGAGTTCTTCGGAACCCATTCGAACTGACTCCCAAAACGGGCGCTGCGCGCTTTGATGTGAAATTGCGGGTCCGAGGTCGGTCCGGTATCGCCGCCAAGCAGGAGCGGCAGCGGAAAGTCATTACTGCCAAAGGTCGCGCCCCCACTGGAGGCGGTGTCGGAGACAGCGGTAGCTTTGAGGAAGCCATATAATTTCAGATTGCCTCCGCTCCCGAGCTTGATATCGGGAATCATGCCACCCTGTTTCGGCAAGTCGATCGGCAAGACGCGCAGGGGCGCGACCGCCGGAATGACTTGCACTTCGGCTTTTGGCTGGGGAGATCCGCTGTATTGGTTGGCCGTACCCGATGCTACCGGCGCATGGTAGGCAACTTCCACCAGGTGAGCTGCCGGAGCCGGGGAAGCGGTCGCCGCCGGTTGCCCAATGGTGTGCTGGTACTCCTGATCACTAATGAGGCCCTTGCTCACCAGCAGACGGGCCAGACGCGCGTTGGCATCATCCGGTGAGGAAGCCTGGTTGATCGACGAGATTTCTTCCGCCGACAGAATGCCTTTCGACTGCAACAGCTGTAACAAAGGGTTGGGAGTGGATGGGTGACTTTCCTGTTGCTGGGCCATGACCGGTATGGCCAAGACAACGGCGAGACTAAACAGTACCGAGACGGTGATCTTTCTCATCGAACGAGCCTCCAATCAAAGTGTGAGAGAACTTGCGAAATCGGGTGGAAGGAGGGAAGAACCTGGTCGCTTGCAGCGAGTTGGACGCTCAGGGTTCGAGAGACCACGCGGACCAATAGCAGTTGCTCGCTCAGCCAGAACAAGACCGCCAAACCCGGCATAAATCCTCCCCAAGGTGTACGGAGAGAACGTGGATTTTACGAAGCGACCTGCGGGCCCAAATCAGTCACCAAAATGTTGAGCAACTTAGGTTGAGTCAGCACCAGAATGCTGTGACGACCATCACAGCCGCATGTGGCAAGCTTCCGGCGCGCGGACACGATAGATGTTTCCCTGGCTCTATGGGCAGTTGGGTGCCTCGTGAACCCTGAGCCCAGTGCAGGCGAGCGTATTCGTGCACGCGGTAGGTCCTCGGGTGTGACCATTGGAGCGATTGAACCGGCCCGATGGAGAGACGGAGGCCTTCAACCAGCCCAAAGAGTGCGGGCGAGAGTAATACCGCTCGGCAGGCTCTGTCAAACGGATTGTGAATCCGGCCTCATTTCCTACCGCCGCTAGCCTGCGTCCTGTACTCCCCACTTATCACTCGCAACAATGATGCGGGTCACAGCCAGTCTGTAACGAGCCCGAAACAATACGCCGGCCCGGCCAGGCGGAACTCCCGGCTGAGTCTCCTTCGCCGCGTAGAAGAGATAGCAATTTCAAGCCAGTCGCGGTATAACTGCCAACTGCCGAAACGGGGGTGCGTATGACTGCAATGCCATCTGAGCAGATCGGCCGCTTTCAAACCGATAAGACTGAGTGGGACAACATCGCCAACACCCAGGAATTCAAAGATCTGATGGTCACGAAGCGGGACTTCATCGTGCCTGCATTCCTGTTCTTTCTCGTCTACTATTTTCTGCTGCCCATCCTGGTTGGCTACGCGCCAAAATTCATGGCCACCAAGGTGATTGGCGTCGTCAACATCGCCTATCTGTTCGCGCTCTCTCAGTTCTTTATGGCGTGGACGATTGCCTGGCTCTATGTGAGGGCGGCCAACGACTTCGACAAGTTAGCCAAGGACATCATCGAAAAAGCGGAAACGCGCGCCGCCAATAACAAGGGAGGTCGTTGAAACATGTCTACCCCGCTAGTGATGTTTCTGATCTTCATCGCCATCACGCTCGGTATCACTTACTGGGCATCGAAACGCTCCGCCGGCAGCGCCGCATATTTCGCCGCCAGCCGCCGCGTCACCGGATGGCAGAACGGCATCGCGGTCGCCGGCGACTACATGAGCGCCGCCTCTTTTCTCGGCATCGCTGGCATCATCGCCTTCCAGGGCTATGACGGCTTCATGTTTTCTGTGGGATGGCTCGTCGCCTATCTCACAGTGTTGCTGGTCGTAGCCGAACCGCTGCGCAACGCCGGCCGCTACACCATGGCCGACGTCCTCGCCTATCGCCTCAAGCCGCGCCCGGTGCGCGCGATGGCTTCGGTCAGCACGCTCACGGTCAGCACCTTCTACATGATCGCCCAGATGGTGGGCGCCGGTGCGCTGGTCGCGCTCCTGCTCAAGGACTCCGGGATCAGCTATCGCGCCGCAGTCATTGGCGTTGGCATATTGATGATCGTCTATGTCGTATTCGGCGGCATGCTCGCCACCACATGGGTGCAGATCATCAAGGCCATCCTCCTCATGGGAGGAACCATCCTCCTCAGTATCCTGGTGTTGGGGCACTTCCATTTCTCGTTCGGCGCTTTCTTCGACGCCATCGCCCACGTGACGTATCACGAAAAGGGACAGGAGGTCGTCAAAGACTTCCTCACGCCCGGCTTGCGCTACAAGCCCCCATACGGAGCGCTCGACCTTATTTCTCTCGGTCTCGCGCTGATCTTCGGCACGGCCGGCCTGCCGCACATCCTGGTGCGCTTCTACACCGTCCCCGACGCGAAGACGGCGCGTTCCAGCGTGGTCTGGGCGATGGTCCTGATCGGCAGCTTCTACATCATGACCACCTTCCTCGGCTTCGGAGCCGCGACCATCGTCGGACGGGATTACATTACCACCCACGGCGGCACGAACATGAGCGCTCCCCTGCTCGCGCAAGCTTTAGCCGGCAACATCTTCTTTGCGTTTATCTCGGCCATTGCATTTGCAACCATCCTGGCCGTCGTCGCCGGCCTGACCATAAGCGCTTCCACTTCTTTCGCGCATGACTTCTGGACGAATGTCATTCATCGTGGCGTGGAGCGCAAACCCGGCGAAGAAGTAATGGTGGCCCGGATCTCTGCTTTCGTGGTGGGCGCGGTCGCAATTACCATCGCGATCGTCCTCGGTCCCACGGCAAACGTGGCGTTCCTGGTTGCACTTGCCTTTGCAGTTGCCGCTTCGGCGAATCTGCCCGTGATCGTGCTTTCGATCTTCTGGCGCCGCTTCAATACTACGGGCGCGGTCGCCGGTCTCACGGTTGGCTTGCTGGCTTCCATCGGTCTGATTCTGATCAGCCCAAGCCTCATGGCTGTCGATCCGCCGACTGTCACCGGCGCCGCACGACACCTGATCCAGGCGAAGGCAATTTTTCCCTTGGAGAATCCCGGCATTCTGAGCATCCCGCTGGGTTTCGTGGGCGCGATCCTCGGAACATTGCTCAGCCACGAACCCACCTCGGAACATAAGTTCAACGAGCTGCTGGTCCGGTCCAATACCGGCCTCGGCGCCGAGAGAGCGGGCGCACACTAGGTTACGGTAACGCACGCAGCAGGGGAGATCGTCCGCTCCGCGCTCGATAGCATTGCCGATGTTTTGATTTTCTTCGTCTGCTCAGGGCATTGAGCAAAGTTTTCGTCGGCGAGAGAAATTTCCTGATCCCAGGTGGCTCCCGGAAAAGGGCGGGTTAGCGGTAGACTGGCAGTTAGCGGATATGGGGCAGGATCGGCAATCTTGGGCTGCTGGCCGCGAGCTACCGTATCTTCCACTTCGGCTGGCGCGTCGCATTCCCAAGACTCTGCGTAATTCCGTGCTCAGATGGCGCGTTGCAAAAACGCCTGCGACGCAGCACAAATTCGATAAATACGAGAGGTAACTCGATATGGCTGATATTCGTCAGAAACAGCAAGTGATCGAGACCAGCGAGGCTCAAATCGCGGTCCATTGGCGGGAAGAGGAATATTACTATCCCTCCTCAAAGTTCATCGGCCAGGCCAATCTGACTGATCCCGACATTCTCAACCGGTTCAGCGAAGACAAGTATCCCGAGTGTTTCCGGGAGTACGCCGACATGTTGAACTGGGACCAGTATTGGTATACTACGCTGGACACCAGTGATCCACCCTTCTGGAAATGGTTCGTCGGGGGCAAACTCAATGCCTCGTACAACTGTGTGGATCGCCATCTGGCGAAATACAAGAACAAAGCAGCCTTGATCTTTGTTCCGGAGCCGGAGTCCGAGACGCCAATATCGTTGACGTATCGCGAACTTTATGTGCGCGTGAATGAGTTTGCCGCCCTACTGCGCGACTTCTGCGGTCTGAAGGCGGGAGATCGCGTCACCATTCACATGCCCATGGTTCCCGAGTTGCCGATCACCATGCTGGCATGTGCGCGGCTTGGGGTGATTCACTCCGTCGTCTTTGGCGGCTTCAGCGGCGAGGCTTGTGGCATGCGCGCTGCCGATTCCCAGAGCAATGTCCTGATCACGATGGACGGCTATTACCGCAACGGCAAGCTGCTCGATCACAAAGCAGCCGCTGACATTGCGCTCGAGGTTTCCGCCAAAGAAGGGCACAAACTGGAGAAAGTCCTCGTTTGGAGACGGCACGCCGGACAGAACGCCTCCGCTTCGCCCTTCGTGAAAGGCCGGGATCACTGGATTGACGAAGTCCTGCCCAATTACGCCGGTGAAATCGTGGCTCCCATTCCCATGGATGCTGAAGCACCGCTGTTTCTCATGTACACCAGCGGCAGCACCGGCAAGCCCAAAGGATGCCAACATCGTACCGGCGGCTATCTGGCCTACGTGACGGGTACCTCCAAATACATCCAGGACATTCATCCCGAGGATGTTTACTGGTGCATGGCCGACATCGGCTGGATCACAGGCCATTCCTACATTGTGTATGGCCCGTTGGCGTTGGCGGCTACCAGCGTCATTTACGAAGGCGTTCCGACCTTTCCCGACGCCGGCAGAGTGTGGCGCATTGCCGAGCGCCTGGATGTGAACATATTCCACACGTCCCCCACGGCGATTCGCATGTTGCGCAAAGCTGGTCTCGACGAACCGGCCAAATACAACTACCACTTCAAGCACATGACGACGGTGGGAGAACCGATCGAGCCGGAGGTCTGGCGCTGGTATTACGAGACGGTCGGCAAGCGCGAAGCTGTCATTGTTGACACGTGGTGGCAGACCGAAAACGGAGGCTTCCTCTGCAGCACGAAGCCTGCAATCGATCCCATGAAGCCCGGCAGCGCAGGGCCCGGCATGCCAGGAATTTTTCCCGAGATCCGCGACGAAATGGGGCAGGTGGTTCCCGCAGGCTCAGGCAAAGCGGGAAACATCTGCATTCGCAATCCCTGGCCCGGCATTATGCAGACCATCTGGGGCGACCGCGATCGCTTCGTCACTCAGTACTACCGAAAATACTGCAAGGACCCCAACAGCAAGAAATGGCAGGATTGGCCATATTTTGCGGCCGATGGAGCGGTGCTTGCCGTCGACGGATACTTCCGCATTCTGGGCCGCGTGGATGACGTCATCAACGTAGCCGGCCACCGCCTGGGCACCAAGGAAATTGAGTCCGCCTGCCTGACGGTTCCGGAGGTGGCAGAAGCGGCGGTGGTGCCCGTCGTGGACGAAATCAAAGGCCGCGTTCCGGAAGTCTATGTCGCCCTCACGCCGGGAACCCAGCCTAGCCAGGAGATCGTCGACAACGTCAACAAGGCGATCGAAACCATCATTGGCAAGATTGCCCGGCCAAAGCACATCCACATCGTCCCGGATATGCCAAAGACGCGCTCCGGCAAGCTCATGCGCCGCATCCTCGCTGCCATCTCGAATCGGGGAGCCACCGGGGATATCACGACACTGGCCAATCCGGATGTAGTCGAAAAAGTCCGAGAGATGGTGCAAGGCAAAGAACCGGTTGCCGTCGGCGAAGTCGCCGAGGACATCAAACAGTTCGGGAAGGAAGAGTAGAGTCGAACGAACCTGCAAAAGGGGCCCAGATTCCTGGGCCCTTATTTAACGAGCTTGTCATTAATGATTGTCAGCAATGATTGTCACGAATGCGCTTGTCATTCCGAGCGAAGCGAGGAATCTCGATCGAGCACGAATCTTCCCTCGACCGGACTGCATGTGCTAGTTCACCTTGACCAGGTCGGCGATCCGGTCGTACTTGCTTTTTGGCAGGACGTGCCGGCTGACTAGTTCATCGGTCTCGTGGTAGGGACGTTCCGCAATGATGCGATCGGCTTCCGTGCCAGTGATTCCCGGCAATGTCAGCAGCTGATCCTTCGTGGCGGTGTTCAGATTGAGCGGTTTATTGCGGCTCCATCCTTCGCGAATTCCCTCGGCCACGGCCTTGGCATCGCGCTTTGCATCCGCGGTGGCTTTCGCCGTTTTCTCCTTCAGATCCTGCGGATTATCGGGCTGGATGCAGCTCAGTAGAGAAGCCAACAACAGGATCGCACCCGGATAAAGCCATCTGAGCGAAATATGCCTGTGCATTTCGAGGATTGGATGAATGCCAGGGTCTGTCCGGTTGGACACAATCAGGCGTAAGATTTGTGAGACGCACATCCCTCTGTGACCGCCGTCACTGCAGGGTGTGTTCTGCAGACCCAGAATCTTCCAACCCCGATTTCCCCGGGGCTGCCCATTTCACGTCCGGAGGTCCTCTCCATGAGCACCGTGAAAGACCTGAATCACGACGGCATCTCCAACCTGCTGGCCATCGATGAAGAGTACGCGTCGCCCAAGTCGGTAGCCCCGAAATGCCTGCAGCAGGATTTCGCGGGCGAGTGCAAGCGTTCCCTCCAGAACCCCGAAGACTTCTGGGGAGACTATGCTCTCCACTTCCAGTGGACCAAGCCCTGGACAAAAGTTCTCGAGTGGGATGGTGTCCACCACCAATGGTTCGTGGGCGCGAAGACGAACATCACGATCAACGCGCTCGACCGGCACGCCAACTCTGACCGTCGCAACCGCGCTGCCTTCATCTGGCTGGGCGAAGACGGCAGCGAGCGCATCATCACCTACGGCCAGCTTCATCGCCAGGTATGCCGCTTCGCAAACGGTCTCAAGTCGCTGAACGTGCGCAAGGGCGATCGCGTCGTCATCTACATGCCGCTGACGATCGAGGGCGCAATTGCCATGCTGGCCTGCGCGCGCATCGGTGCCATCCACTCCGTCGTCTATGCCGGGCTCGGCTATACTGCGTTGCGCGACCGCATCGTGGATGCGCAGGCCAAAGTCGTGATTGCCGGTGACGTCGGCTTCCGCCGAGGAAAGACCGTTGCTCTCAAGCCGATCGTCGATGAAGCCCTCGATACCCTCGACTTCGTTGAGAAAGTCGTGGTCTTTTCGCGCCGGGCCGCCGAAGTGGGCAGTGCTCGCGAGATTGACTTCGCCGAATTGCTGAAGTTTCCGGCCACGTGTCCCGCTGAAGAAATGGACGCCGAAGACCCTCTCTTCCTTCTTTATACCTCGGGCTCCACCGGCAAACCCAAGGGCGTTCTGCACGTCCACGGCGGCTACATGGTGGGGACCACCTACCACCTCGAAAATTTCTTCGATGTCGGCGAGCAGGATATTTTCTGGTGCACCTCCGACATCGGCTGGGTCGTCGGCCACTCTTACATCGTTTACGCTCCGCTCTGTGCCGGGGCGACCACCCTCTTCCGCGAAGGCGCTATCGACTTTCCGAATCCTGGCACCGCCTGGGAAATCGTCGAGCGCTACGGCGTCACAAAGATGTTCACCGCCCCGACCGCACTGCGCATGTTCATGCGGTACGGCGAGCAGTATCCCGCGAAATACGACCTCACCAGTCTCAAAGTGATCGCGTGTGCCGGAGAGCCTCTGAATCCGGAGGCCTGGCGCTGGGCGCAAACCCATCTCGCGGGCGACGGCAAGTGGGGCTACGTCGTCGACAATTGGTGGCAAACCGAACTCGGCGGACCTGCCATCGGCACGCATCCTTCCATGGCGATGCGTCCCGGCAAAGCGGGAGTCGCCGTTCCGGGCTGCGAAGCCGACGTGGTCAACGAAGAAGGGAAGTCGTGCGCGCCCGGAGTGGGCGGCCGCCTGGTTTTGAAACGCCCTTTCCCGTACATGCTGCGCACCGTGTGGCGTGATCCTGCCCGCTACGAGCGCGACTGGGAGCAGATTCCCGGTTGCTACGTCACCGGCGACGTCGCCCTGAAAGACAAAGACGGCTACATCACCGTGCTCGGCCGGGCCGACGATGTCTTGAACGTAGCTGGCCACCGCATCGGCACCGCGGAAATCGAAAGCGCGCTGGTCTCGCACCCAGCCGTAGCCGAGGCCGCCGCCATCGGCATCCCCGACCCGCTCAAGGGCGAGACCATCAAAGTGTTCGTCCAGACCCGCGCCGACCACGTCCCCTCAGAGGCGCTCTCTGCAACTTTGATCGAGCATGTCAGAAGGGAACTCGGCCCAATCGCAACGCCCTCCGCGCTTGAGTTTGTCGCGTCGCTGCCCAAGACCCGAAGCGGAAAAATCCTGCGGCGCTTCCTCAAAGCCAAGGAGACCGGCAAAGACGCTGGAGACGTATCGACGATGGAAGGGTAGTGCAGTCGAAAGAGTTCTCGGCGACCTCTGCGGATGTTCTCTGCGATCTCTGCGGTTTAAGGTTTGGGCTTTTCATCATCGCAGATTGAAGATTGCAGATTGCAGATTTTCAACCAATCTGAAATCTGAAATCCGCAAATCTGAAATCCCTAAGCTCCGCCCTGCATCACGCCGGTCCCTCGAGGCGCATCATGCGGCCCGCTGGCAGGCTCAAGCGTAACCGCAAAGGTCTTCGCCTCGACGCCCGGGGGCAATCCCGGTGGATTGACAATGGTCGCATTGCCCTTCGCATCTGGCTTGAACAATCCCGCCGCAATGGGCGCGCCCGTAGGCGGAATCAGCCACAGCTCGTAAATCTTGTCGGCAGGCAGCGCGGGAAGATTGTTCGCCACAAACACCAATCCGCTCCGGTTCTTCAGATAGAACGCCTTGCCCTGCGGTTGTGGATTCTTCGACGCCGCCAGCGTGACCGTCTGCGCTTCGGGCGCGGTGAGCGTATCGACCACTCGCTGAGCATTCGCCAGTTCCAGCGTCTGTTGACTGGTCAACGCACCGAGGTTGGTCACCGACTCGCGCAAGAAGTAATTCTCACGCCGCAGTTGGACGACCACTATCAGCATCGCCACCGCCGCCGTCCATCCCAAAGCTGCCCACCAATTGAACCGCGACGCCCGTCCGGAAGCCGTCGCAGGCACACGAGGCTCCTTCGCAATCGCGTTCAGTAGCCGTTGTCGCGATCGCTGTGGCGGCTTCGGACCTGCCGTCGACATTGCCAGCAGCGCCATATCCCCGCGCAGGTCTGCGAGTTCCTGGCGACATGCAGCGCAGGAATCGAGGTGGGCCTCGAGCCGTGCGCGCTCGTCTCCCTGCAACGTCCCCAACGCGTGGAGGGCGAGGTCCTCCGCGAATTGTTCATGCGCGCTCATTCCTGAAAGGCCTTCCGCAGCGCGGTCAACCCCGCGCGAATCCGGGTTTTGATCGTGCCCAGCGGTTCGCCCGTCTTGGCTGCAATCTCGGTATGCGTCAACCCCTCGTAATATGCCATTTCCAGCGCGGACCGTTGCGGCGCCGACATCGTACCCAACACGCCGCGCACCTTCTCCGCCACCCGTGACCGGTCCGCGTCGCTCACCATATCGGGCGTCACTGAGAGCACCACATCTTCGATGTCGCTTTCCGGTTTTCGCTTCCTCCGCGCGTCAATCGCGCGATTCCGGGCAATCACGGCCAGCCACGCTCCCAGATTGCCACGACTGGCATCAAACGCCCCCGGATTTCGCCACAACTGCAAGAACACATCCTGAAGCACGTCCTCGGCCGCGCCCGTTTCTCCCAACACTCTTAAGGCCACTGAATACACGACAGAAGAGAAGCGATCATAGAGCGCCGCCATTGCACCTTGATCCCCGGCGCGAATCGCCGACACCAGGGCCATGTCGGGCGAAGCCGCCTTGAGATCGGCACTGGACAAACTCTCTCCCTTCTGAGTACGTCTGGGTTCTAGCGCTGGATTGCTCCCGGGCCGGCTTCCCTTGGTCACTCCACAACTGTAACTTCGCGGCGGACACGTAGTTATAGCAGATGAGCGGGCCCCCGTCGCGCACCGGCTCATCACTTACTCCGGCCTCTGACAGACGGCGGACGCCATTCCGCCGCGCCATCAATGAAGGATTCTTGCTCCCCGGCGCGCCTCTAGGCCGTGCTATATTTTTCTCAGAGTACTGTGGGACCCGCCTGAAAGGCCTTGGATGAATACGCAGCGGTCAAGTCTAGAACAGACGATTCGCGTTTTGTCGGCGAGTGTAGACCCTGGCCTGAACCACTCTCGTGCTCTTCTGTTACGCCAGCACGGCTTCGACGTCATCACTGCGGAATCCACCGAGCACGCCCGCGAGCAACTCAATGCGACGACGTTCGACGTACTCATTTTTGGATCGACCCTGGCCCGCGATGCCTGTTGGGAGTTGGCCGAAGCCTTTCGCAAGCGCAACTCGCGCGGAAGGATTATCGAAATCCTGCCTCACTCCGACGCGTTACCGAAGAACCAGCCTGATGCCCTGGTGGTCAGCGCGGAGGAGCCATCCAAGCTCGTAACTACGATTCACGAGAACTTAAACCCGCCCTACCGAGACCCCGATGACGAACGCTGGCTTCAGCTCTGCAGTGAGGCTGCCGTCGAGCGGGATCCGGACAAATTGATGAACCTGCTGCAGGAAATCGATCGCCTCCTCAATGAAAAGGAAGAGCGTCGCAAGAGGCGGCCCTCGAGTCCTGAGCCGTCTTGAGCGCAGTGAGGCACCCCTCAAATCCGATTCGCAAATCTCTTAATCCGCTCGATCGTAAGAAGGAATTCCCGCACAGAACTGCAACTCTCCACAGATCCGTGCCGATCCAGCGCTCTCCCGTATAATCATGTGTTTTCCCGGAGCGCCACTTGTCCTACAACGATCTCCGCGACTGGATCGCCGCCCTCGAGCGCGCCGGCGAGCTCCGCAAAATCCGCACGGAAGCCGACCCGATTCTCGAGATCGCCGAGATTGCCGACCGCGTGAGCAAATCGCGCTCCAGCAAGTACGGTCCGGGAGGCCCCGCGCTGCTCTTTCAAAACATCAAAGGCCATCCCAACTCGCAAGTTCTGATCAATCAGTTCGGCTCGGAGCGCCGCATGCGCCTCGCGCTTGGCGTGGATTCGCTCGACGAAATCGCCGATCGCATCCGTGCCTTCATGGACGTCAAGTCCCCGCAAGGCTTCCTCGACAAAGTCAAAATGCTCCCCATGCTTGCCGAGATGGGTAAATTCTTTCCGAAGACTGTGACCACCGCCGCCTGCAAGGAAGTCATTCGGCGCGACCAATTTTCGCTGCTCGACTTTCCCATCCTGCAATGCTGGCCTAAAGACGCTGGCCGCTTCATTACGTTGCCATGCGTGATCACCCGCGACCCGAAAACCGGCAAGCGCAACGTCGGCATGTATCGTATGCAGGTTTTCGACGAGCGCACTACCGGCATGCACTGGCAGCGCCAAAAAGTCGCCGCCGAACACTACCGTGAATCCCTGCGCGCGGCGGCAACTAACGCGGGTGCCCCACCTTTGCCCGGTCTTGGCAAAGGTGGAAGTTCCGCAGCGGTGGACATTATGGCCCGCACGTCAGGAGGCTCCATCCTCCCTGAAGGCCCATTGCCGACGGGCAAAATGGAAGTCGCCGTCGCTATTGGCACCGATCCCGCTCTCACTTTCTGTGCGATCGTGCCCGCCCCACCCGACGTCGAAGAATTTCTGATCGCCGGCTTCCTCCGCCAGAAACCCGTCGAGCTCGTGAAATGCGAGACCATCGACCTCGAGGTTCCCGCCGACGCCGAAATCATTCTCGAAGGCTACGTCAATCTCGACGAGCTGCGCATGGAAGGCCCGTTCGGCGATCACACCGGCTTCTACTCGCTCGACGACCTCTATCCCGTCTTCCACGTCACCTGCATCACCCATCGCAAAGATCCGATCTACGCGACCACCATCGTCGGCAAGCCGCCCATGGAAGACGGCTGGATGGGCAAAGCCGTCGAGCGTATTTTTCTCCCGCTCATGAAGCTCACCATTCCCGAACTCGTCGACATCAACCTTCCACTCGAAGGTGTGTTCCACAACCTCATGATCGTTTCCATCCGCAAGTCCTATCCGGGTCAGGCCCGCAAGGTGATGAATGCGATCTGGTCGCTGGGACAGGCGATGTTTACGAAGTGCATCCTGGTGGTCGACGAAGATGTCAACGTGCAAGACCTCGGCGAAGTCACGCTCAAAGTCCTCAACAACATCGACCCCGAACGCGATATCCAATTCACGCTCGGCCCCATCGACTCCCTCGACCACTCCTCGCGCCTCCCAAACTACGGCTCCAAGATGGGAGTCGATGCCACCCGCAAGTGGTCGACTGAAGGCTTCGCCCGTCCCTGGCCCGACGAGATCACCATGGACGCAAAGACAAAATCGCTGGTTGATTCGAAATGGAAAGCCTTAGCCAAAGAATTGGGAATCGAGTGATATCTGCCCAATGGAGCGACGGGCGTCCCCGCCCGTCCACCTGTGAACGTGCAGAAGGTTCTGACCATCCTGTTGATTCATCTTCCACCTGTGCCCACTCCCGCGAAGACCTTTCTTCAGCTATTTGCGCGCAACTTCGGGACCGTGCGGTTAAAAGGTCTTTACAACTCAGGAGCAGCTCTCGAAAATTCTAGCCATCCCACTTCCAATCGATTAAACTTGTCCTACTGCCAACTGGGGTGTGCGCACTATGCAAGTCATCGTAAGCCCTCGCTAATTGCTTCTGTCTCGATCGCGCAGGGATCGTCGGAACAATCCTGACCGCTCTTCTTAGCGCCCTTCGCGCATCCTTTGCGACCTTTGCGGTTACAAGCTTTTTCTTGACAGCGCGCCGGCGTGCGCAGAACTTGGCAGGAATTTTATGGACGTGGCCACCTCCGTCCCCAACATCCCCCAATCGACTCTATGGTCTTCGATCCGCGAAGCGATCCGTGGCTCGCATCAGGACTACACCACCGGCAACCTGAATCGCGCCATTCTGCTGCTCGCGATCCCGATGGTTCTCGAGATGGTGCTCGAGTCCCTATTCGCTGTGGTTGACGTTTTCTTCGTCGGCCGTCTCGGCGCAGACGCCGTCGCTACCGTCGGCCTCACCGAATCTCTGCTCAGCCTCGTCTTCGCCGTCGCGATCGGCCTCAGCATGTCGATCACCGCCATGGTCGCGCGCCGCATTGGCGAAAAGGATCCCGAGGACGCGTCCATCGCCGGGGTGCAAGCCGTCATCCTGGGATTGACTGTCTCACTCGCAGTCGGGATTCCCAGCTTCATCTTCGCACCGCGCCTGTTGCAGTTGATGGGAGCATCTCCCGACATCGTGGCGACAGGATCCGGCTATGCCCGTATCGCACTTGGCGGCTCCGGCGCCATCCTGATGTTGTTCCTCAACAATGCCATCTTTCGCGGAGCCGGCGATGCCGCTATCGCCATGCGCTTGCTCTGGATATCGAACATCATCAATCTGGTTCTCGATCCCTGTCTGATCTTCGGCCTTGGTCCATTCCCGCGTCTGGGCGTGACCGGCGCCGCACTCGCGACGTTTACTGGCCGCAGCATCGGCGTTCTCTATCAGTTCTACCGGCTGGGCCGTGGCACCGAGCGTCTGCCAAGCCTTGCCCGCCACCTGCGCGTCAATCTTAAAGTTCTCTGGCGCCTCATCCGCGTCTCGATCACCGGAATTCTGCAATTCGCGATCGCCCATACCAGTTGGATCGGCCTCGTGCGCATCGTAAGCACCTTCGGTGCGGCCGCGCTTGCCGGCTACACCATTGCCATCCGCATCGTGATCTTTGTCATTCTGCCTTCCTGGGGACTCAGCAACGCCGCCGCCACCCTGGTGGGTCAGAATCTCGGAGCAGGGAAGCCGGACCGCGCCGAAACTTCGGTCTGGCGCACCGGCTTTTACAACATGCTTTTTCTTGGAGGAGTGGGTGTGATCCTGATCATGTTCGCCGAGCCCGCCGTGCGCCTCTTCACGCACGATCCTGAGGTGATTCCGCTGGCCGCATCTTGCCTGCGCATTCTCAGCTACGGCAACATTGGTTATGCCTACGGAATGGTCATGCTGCAAGCCTTCAACGGCGCGGGCGACACCATCACGCCCACCTGGGTCAACCTGTTCGGCTTCTGGTTCCTGGAAATCCCGCTCGCCTACTGGCTGGCGATCCCCATGTACCTGCGCTCGAAAGGTGTCTTCTTCTCAATCGTGATCGCGGAAGGCTCGATTGCGTTGGCAGGCATCCTGCTCTTCCGCCGTGGCCGCTGGAAGCAGCAAAAAATCTAGCGGGAACGCGGCCGAGATCTGCGAGGGTTTATCGGGCTCTTTGGAAAACGGCGCTGCACCGAGCGACTCTCGCGGCCCGAGTCACTAGTTCGGTGACCGCGAGATCTGCAGCGAAACGCCGCCTCCGCCATGTCCAAACATCGGCGCAAATGCGATGTGGGTCTTCGAGCGCGTGGAGTGATGGTTGAAAACATATCCTCCCACCAGATACCCCAGGGCCCCGCCAACCAGCACATCGCTGGGAAAGTGTTCGCGTCCTGCAACGCGTTCAAATCCAGTCGCCGCGGCCAGACTGTAAACCGCGAGCTTCACTTTCCATCCCGGATACTCGTCCGCGATTACGTGCGCCACCGCAAACGCGTTGGCCGCATGGCCGGAAGGAAACGAGTCGGCGGAAAAGGAATGGCCGTTAGGCCAGAATGCGCCTGCACTGGGGGTCGATCCAGTTGGACTCGGCCGCGCGCGGTCCGCGCTGTACTTGATGAAGGTCGTCAACAACTGCGCATCCACCATCGCCGTCATGGCCAGCGCACCGGTCTCGCGCAAATGCTCATCGTGCCGGATCGTACCGCCCAGCAAGGCCGCGCCAGCCGCTGCGACCGGGACGTAAATCCCGGTAAAATTCGACGCCGTGCGGAAGTCGTTTACTCGTGAAGGGTCAGTGCTGACATGGCCAAGGGCGCTGCGGTCGAACATAAAAGCCGCAGTGGTGGCCGCTGCCACGGGCGCCAGCCAGACCAGATCTTTCTTACGCAAACGCAGCGGGCTGGTCAGAATCCCTTTTTGATCCTTAGAAAACTGGGCCGCGCACCGTCCTGGCGAGGAGAAGGTGCACTGTTCGGGCTGAGGTGGAAGTTGCTGAGCGTAACTGACGAGAGGCAGGATGCAAACCAGAACCAATCGCGAGATGCACACATAGACAGGGGCCTGGGGTCGCGAAAACCTCTGAATTAACTGCATGTGAAGGGAATATCTCGTTAAACGATATAGTTAACGATATAGATGTCAGGAACAGGCGTCAAGGGCCGAAACCAGCATTGGCAGAAAAGAGCCCTCCTGTTCACGTAGCATCGTGCAAGTGAAAGTAGCCGTAAGCAAAGTCGTACATCCTACAAAGCCACGTAGGGACAGACGCCCTCGTCTGTCCGGCCGCGGCGATTTGTGCCGCGGCTCCCACCTGCGCGCCGGGCGCCAAACGTCTACCATAGGTCCGTCCCCGGAGGCCTCCATGAAGCGTGGCTACTTCTGTGTCCTCGTGCTGGTTGCGCTCATCTTCGCATCGACATCCT
>Ga0209577_10001830_pt1 | contig 20913 bp, 21 predicted proteins | sample GraSoiAngelo_109_FD_185874 | JGI IMG/M metagenome (GOLD analysis project Ga0209577, IMG submission 185874) | Grasslands soil microbial communities from the Angelo Coastal Reserve, California, USA - 14_0903_12_20cm (SPAdes) (version 2) | ecosystem: Environmental > Terrestrial > Soil > Grasslands...
CTGAACTTTCCCGCACTGTAGCGGCCTTTACGCTCGACATCGTAGGTCTTGGGCAAAGGCGGAATCAGTGCAGCGTCACCGGTCAACTGTCTGGGACGGCTCAGAATGATTTCAGCGCGGCCATCGTATTCCTTGAGATCTCCGTGAATCTCTATCGTCTTGCCGCTTAACCGTCGCACATCGCCGACATGGCTTAGATCGCTGCGAAACACCACGACGGTGAAAGGGCATACGCGGTAGTCTTCGCAGAAATCAAGGTAGGTGACGCCTTTATCGCCTTCCTCGACGCGTAGAACCTTACCCGTCACGCAGCGCGTCGCGCCGATGTGCTGCCTCGCGTCCTGAAATGGAATGCATTCCGTGGCGGAGAGTGCTGGAGAGAGTAGCCCGGTCATAAGCACGATGAAGGATGCCTGCCAAAAGAAAAAGTTGTAAGGTTTCGCAGCGCCGAACTCGCCGTGCGAATTCTCCAGGCGTGAATACACAAACTCAATTGTATGGCTGGCTAGGTGGAGAAAGCGGCATGGAAACTACAATTAAGCCGCTGATGTTCCGAAATAGAACTCGAAAAAATCCAGGAGCGTTGGCAAGAAGCCGGGGGATGTGTCAGTGGAGCGAAGCGATTAATCCCAGCTAGATCTGGGCACATAAATATCGGTGCGAACAGGGATGTTTCGCTTCGCTCAGCCTGACAAATCTTGTTGAATGACGATTCTAAACGCTGGATCCCAGCACGAGAGTCGGTTGCTGCTCACCGAAAAGCGGCCGCATTCGCTGGCGGCGCTCTCCTAGCTGAACGACTTCACCGCTGATGTTTCATCGTCCTTCACGTCAAAAACAGTGTACAGCTTGGTGATTTGCAGCAGGTCATGAACCTTCTTGGTCAGATTCAGCAGCTTGAGCTCGCCGCCCTGGTTGCGCACGGTGGTGAAGGCGCTGACCAGTTCGCCGATGCCGGAGCTGTCTATGTAGTTCACCTCACCGAGGTTCAGCAGAATTTTCTTGTTGCCTTTGGAAAGCAGGTCGCGCACCTGGTCGCGCAGCACGACGCTGCCTTCGCCCAGAGTGATGCGGCCGCTGAGATCGACAATGGTAACGCCATCGATCTGACGAGTGCTGCTCTTCATGGTCACTGGAAAGCCCTCCTTACGTCCGCGGCTACCCGTGGACGTGCTTGATCAGTTTGATTTCGGTGCCCGTGTGGGATGGGTGAATTTCCACCTCGTCCATAAACGAGCGAATAATGAAAATGCCGCGTCCCGAGGTCTTTAACAGATTCTCCGGCTCCAGGGGGTTCGGAATCTTCTCCAGATCCAGCCCCTTGCCTTGGTCGCGAATTGTAATCACCAGGTCCCGCTGGGTACGCTCAAAATTCAGGGTGACCTTCTTTCCTGGGTCGTAAGCGTTGCCGTGCAGTACGGCATTGACGGCCGCCTCCCGAACCGCCATGGAAATCTTCATGACGTCTTCGTCGCCAAAGCCGGCTTCGGCCGCCATGCGGCTGGCCGTTTCTTCGGCGTTATTGACGGTCTCCAGCGTCGAATCCAGCGTATAGGAGACCCGTTTGTCGGTCATAAATGCGAGTCGGTGCTGCAGCCTGAAGACCCAGGCTTCGCCATCCTAAACATCCTACGTCTCACCGCGTTCAGATAAAAGGGGGAGCGGCTGGTTGGCGAATCCGGTAGTTTGCCCTTCCGGTCCACAATTGTCAATGCGGGCACGGTCAGGTCGCTAAATCAGGCTTCTCCACAAGTTCTGCGCGTCCTGTTCCGCGGTGCAAGAAGCGTTACCCAGAAGAGCGCTTCTAAATCTTCTACTCTTCTCAAAAAAACTGCTAAAGGTGTCTAGATTCCGAGCAGACAGTTGAGTATTCTCAACGCCATGGCCACGGTGGCACTGACCGAATTGCTGGGCGCCCCGGTGTTTGACGCATCGGGCAAGCCCAGTGGACGTGTGCGGGAAGTTGCCCTGGCACCGCAGGAAGACCGCGCCCGGGTCTCGATGCTGATCATTAAAACGAAGAACGGTGAGCGGATGTTGCCGTTTTCCTCCGTGACCTCGATCAATGGGGGCATTCGGGCCCAAACCTCTTCTGCGGATTGGGCTTCCACTAAAGGCACTGAGGGCCTGTTCCTGCTGGAGCGCGACCTGCTCGACCAGCAGGTGATTGACGTTTATGGACGCAAGGTGGTGCGAGTCAATGATGTTGATCTGAATCATGAAAACATAAATAACCTGCCTGTACTAAAAGTGGGCTCGGTGGATGTGGGAGCTCGCGGGGCGCTGCGGCGGCTGCTCAAAGGCATGGTGCCCATGGCGGCGCTGAACCTGCTGCTGCGCCAGATCCCGGCGCGGTTAATACCCTGGGACTTCGTCGATCTGATTGAGACCGATCCTGCACGGCGTGTGAAATTGAAGATTTCTCACGAGCGCCTTGCCAGGCTGCACCCTGCCGACATTGCCGACATCATCGAAGAACTTGCGCCGGACGAGCGGGAAGCTGTTTTTGAGACTTTGGATGAGGGGGTGGCGGCCGAAGCTCTGGAAGAAGTCGAGCCCCGGGTGCAGAAGGCGATTGTGGAGTCGCTCGATTCCGAACGCGCGGCCGACATTGTTGAAGAGATGGAACCGGACGCCGCCGCCGACCTCCTGGCCGACCTGCCTGAAGAGCGCACCGAAGAAATCCTGGTCCAGATGCAGCCGGAGGAGCGGAAAGAAGTGACCGACCTGCTGGAGTTCAAGGAGAACACGGCGGCAGGCCGCATGACAACGGAGTATATGGCGCTCCCGGATACGGCGACGGTCCACGACGCCATCGAAATGTTGCGCCACTTTGAAGGCGGAGTGGAGACCGTCAGCACTGTTTACCTGATCGACCAGGCGGGCAAACTGGTGGGTGCGGTGGCGTTGCCCAAGCTTGTACTCGCCTCCGAAAACACGCCGCTGCGATCACTGACGCAGGAGCCCCTGATTTCCACTCGTGCTGGAGTGGCCGAGAAAGAAGTGGCCGAACAGTTTGATAAGTACAACCTGCTCACGCTGCCCGTAGTCGACGAAGACGGGAAGCTGACGGGGGTGATTACGTCGGACGACGTGATTAGCCTGCTGCGGGCGAAGTTGTAGAACAGTCTCCGAAATCAGTGCTCTTTTTTCGGCAACGCAGCGGGAATGATGTATTGCGGAACCAGTTCGAGTTCCCACCGATACCACTTGGGAAACTCTCCATAGCTGCCGCCGTTGAAGCCGACGACCATATCCAACTCTGGAATCACAATCACCACCTGCCCCCCGTTGCCGCCGGCTGCGCAATCGCGATATACCTTACCGCCGGATTTGAGGTAATGAATGTGCCATCCATAGCCGTATTCGTGCTCTCCTTCGATTTCCATGGCCGGCGTAAAACTGGAGTGATTAGCGATGGACTGCTCCACCCATTCCTTGCTCACAACTCGGTGTCCATTCCAAACGCCGCCTGAAAGATAAAGCTGGCCGAGTTTGAGTTCGTCACGTGGTCGCACATAGGCCCCTCCGCCCATGTACGCTTCGCCGGTTGGCATCAGGTTCAGGTGATAGGTATGAAACTGCAGCGGGCGCGCGAGATATTCGTCAAAGACCTCCGGCAACCAGGCCTGCGTTGCATTTCGCACTGCCCCACCCACGAGGTTGATGTCGGCCGAGCAGTAGATGGCGTGTTCTCCTCCGGGATCACTCATCATGGGTAGATCGAGCGTGTACTTGTACCAGTCCGGTTGCTTGGTCTGCTGCTGCATGTGGTTCTCCTCTCCCGGGGAGGAGTCATCGTTGTCGTCGCAAGCATAGCCCGAGGTCATGGTCATCAAATGCTCAAGGGTGAGCTTACTTTTCCGCTCAGACCAATTTGCGAAGGGCTTGTATTCGGCAAACAGCGGATAGATGCGTGTTTCAGGACCAAGTTTGGCGCCGCGGTGGTGCGCGATGCCCGCCAAGACCGGCGCCAAGGTCTTGGCGGCGGAACGCATGTCATGCGCCCGCTCTCCATTGAAGCCGTAGAAGTATTCCTCCAGGACCAGCTTGCCGTGGCGGGCAATCAAAAGACTGTGGATGTTTACGGGATTATTCAGCGGATCGGCACTTAGAATTTTTTCGATGAGGGCTGAAATCGGAGTCGGATTCAATCCAACGTCGGTGAGCGAAGCGGTTGACCAGCCATCGTTCTCCGCGGCAGGCTTTCTGTATGCAAAAGCTGCGCCTCGCGGTACCCGTGGAAAATATCCGGCCACGTCGTCGTTCTCGTGGCGCACAAATTCGAAGCTGCGCGAAAAGTCTGCAAAAAATATCGAGAGGCGGTCAGTCTTCTCGTCATAATTCCCCTGGAGCAGATTGGCCGGATCCTTGCTATTTGAAAAACTAACCTGCCCGTTCTTCAATTCAACCCTGTAAACCCGCCTGGCGAGGTAGTTGAACTCCGGATTCCGTACTGTGGCGGTGATGGAGCCATCCTTTGCTGGCTGAATCGCGAAGTAAAAGGACAGCTTTTCTTGCAAGGGGGTTACGTTGCCAGTCCATAATCCCTCCGTCTTCTTCGAAAGCTGGACTGGCGTGGCGTAGCGGTTGTTGTAGACGTCGCTGGTGGGCTGAATCCAATCTCCGGTGATGCTCTTCGCGTCGGCGCTGAAATGTCCGCGGAATTCTCCCTTTGCTTTCAGCAGTACAAAGGTGATGGCGTTATTCTTGTGCTGGACCGGAGCCTCAAGACCTGCGATTTTGGCGTGCCATATTGAGCCTCGCGCCTCAATTGTGAGCTCGCCCCGTACGTTTGGTCCTGTGACCTGCTCGCTGCTCCACAGGCCGATCAGGCTCGGAGCGGTGGAACGCGGCTTCTGATCCTCAGGTTGCGTCATACAGAGCTCCGGAATCAGCAGAATTGAGGAAAGAAAAACTACGGCGCAGGCCGCAACTCGCAAGTGACCGGAGATGGACAAGGACATGATGCATCGGACGTGCCGGGCTGGATTTCGTTAACCGGTGACCGGCAATTAGTGATCAGTCCCGCTTGTCCAGGGAAGGTTTAGTTTTCGGCTAGAGCTTTTCGTAAGTCTCGGCGCAGGATCTTTCCGGAGGGTGTTCTGGGAACTGCTTCTACTACGTGAATCTCGCGGGGCTGTTTGTACGGGGTGAGGCGCTGGGCTACGAAGTCGCAGACTTCCTGTTGCAGCGTGGCTGAGGCGGTGAAGCCTTCGCGCAGCACGACGAAGGCGACAGGGATCTCGCCCGCGCACGCGTCAGGGCGGCCGATGACCCCACAGTCGCGCACCGCCGGGTGCTCCAGGAGCAACGCCTCGACTTCGGCAGGGGCCACGGGGAATCCTTTGTACTTGATCATTTCCTTGCGACGGTCGAGAACGTAGTAGAAGTCCTGCTCGTCGCGCCGGACGATGTCTCCCGACCAATACCAGCCATCGCGCAGGACGGCGGCCGTCGCCTGCGGTTCCTTCCAATAGCCCAGCATAATTTGCGGGCCACGCATGACCAGTTCTCCGGGTTGCCCGAACGCTACTTCGTTATCCATTTCATCTAGAACTCGGCACTCGGTTTGGGCTAGCGGTTGGCCAATGGATTCAGGTCGATAGAGTTCCGGCTCGAGATAGCCGACGTGAGTGACAGGAGACGCTTCCGTCATGCCATAACCCTGGCATACGAGAACTCCAGTGAGTGCTTGGAAACGCCGGGCCAGTTCGGGGGCGAGTGGCGCAGCTCCGGATTTAACCCAGTGCAGGTGGTGGTTCTTCGGGAAGAGGCCTGCTTCCGCCGCCTGGGTGAGAGCGCTCAGCGCGGGTGGAACCGTGGGCATCGTAGTCACATTTTCGCTGACGAGTAAGCCTAATAGCTGCTGCAGGTTGAAACGGGGCATCAGGACGACCGTCGCACCCAGTGTCAACCCCGGGTTCAATACTACGTTCAGCCCATAAATGTGATAGAGCGGCAGGAAGCAGAGCAGCACATCGTTCCGCTCCATGGCGGTGGCGTTCGGACCTGTGAGTTGGTAGATATTGGAAACCAGATTGTGGTGGGACAGCATCACACCTTTCGGCAATCCCGTGGTGCCGCTCGAGTAGGGAAGAGCGGCCAGACAGCTGGCGGACGGCTCCGCGGGGCTAGGCAGGGACGAGGTCGTGGGCCGCAGCAGTTCGGCGAATGCGGTCGCGCCGCTAGCGGGCTGCCGGGTCGCGTATACGCGGCGGAGTTTGGGAAGTCCCCCCAAATTCATCCCGTTGATCAGCGATCCGTCGGTGATCAGCAGCGTGGCAGCGGAATTTTCGAGTTGGTATCGGACCTCGCGCTCGCGGTAAGACGGATTCAACAAGGTGGGAATGCCGCCGGCAAGGGTCGTGGCGTGATAGGTAGCGGCGAATTCCCAGGAGTTGGGCAGGTAAATCCCTACCACGTCGCCCGGTTTGAGGCCAGTTGCGGTCAATCCGCGGGCAAGGCTTTCGAGAATTTCGCTGTATTCGGCGTAGGAAATATGTCGGTTGCAGGAGGTATCAATCAGTGCTGTCTTCTGCGGTACGCGGCGGCAGCTTTCGAGTATGACGTCGTGGAGAAAGCGGCCGCCAGGGTCGGCGTAGAGCTGGGTTCGCAGCCTGGATCTCGAATGGAGTGGAGTGCCGGACAGAATCTATGGCTCCTTTGCGCTACAACTTGTAGCTTAGCAGGCCAGCTTGCGAAGGAATTCGCGCTCGTCCATGCGGTACTTGAAGGCTTTGCGGCCGTTGATGAAGACCACGGGAACTTCATCGGTGAACTGGCGGCGCAGTTCTTCGTCAGAGTCAACGTCAATTTCCCGCCAAGTGAAGCCGGCCTGGCGTTGCAGTTTGACCAGGCTTTCTTTGACGATCTCACAAAGGTGACAGCCTTTGCGGGAGTAAACTACAACTTCGCGAGACTCCGGCATGGCGGGAGTTTAGCAGTTCTGGCGCGCATTTTTCCATTGTTCGCCAGCATACCGAGGCTAGCCGAAAAGTAATGAAACGTGCTATTACCCACGTTATCTCTCAAATGTTAAGGCCTTCTCAGACAATAGCGTCACGAATATGGGCTGCTGAGATGCCATTCCTGTCCGTGCCTGAGACGATTCTCGTTGCGGATGACCACGAGGCCAGTCTTGCTGGCTTGCAGGGACTGCTTTCGCTGGAAGGATTTCGAGTGGCTACAGCCCGGGATGGCGAAGCGGCGCTGGAGGAATTTGGGCGTTTGCGTCCGGACCTGGTCCTGCTCGATGTGCGCATGCCGAAGTTAAATGGCATTGAAGTCTGTCGCCGGCTTAAGAGCAATCCTGATACGCGACTTGTGCCGGTGGTATTGATCACAGGCATGACGGCGACGGAAGACAGGGTGGCTGGGATAGAGGCGGGAGCCGACGACTTTCTCACCAAGCCTGTCGACCGCGAGCAATTGACCGCGCGGGTACGGTCTTTGCTGCGGCAGAAAGCCTATACCGACGAACTGGAGCGGGCTGAGTCGGTGCTGTTTGCCCTGGCGCGCAGCATCGAAGAAAAAGATCCCTACACGGAAGGACATTGTGAGCGACTCGCGGACTATTCCGCCCTCCTGGGGGAGCATTTGGGACTACCGCCGCAAGAGATCCTCGCACTGCGCCGGGCGGGTATTGTGCACGATATCGGAAAGGTGGCGGTGCCGGATGCGATTCTTCTTAAGCCCGGGCCGCTGAGTTGGGAAGAGCAGCGCGTCGTGCATAAACACCCGGTTGCTGGGGAAAATATTTGTGCTCCCCTCAAGTCTTTTCATCTGGTTTTGCCTATCATCCGCCATCATCATGAGAAGCAGGACGGGTCGGGTTACCCGGATAGGCTAACTGGAGAGCAAATTCCTCTTACTGCTCGGGTTTTGCAAATTGTTGATGTCTATGACGCTCTGACCACGTCGCGCCCCTACAAAACCGCCCTATCGGTTGGGAAGGCACTTGCCATCATGCAGGAGGAAGCAGAGCGCGGATGGTGGGACAAAGCGGTTTTCGCTGAGTTTCGCGTCCTCATGCGGAGTGAGGGGAGAAGGTTCCGGCTGCCGCAGCAGGTCGCCGCCATCTAGCGTCCATCAACCCTACCAAGTGTCGTTAATTTATTAACGCCGCCTGAGCGCAGTCGCAGGGGTGCCGCGCGGCACAGTTCTGAGCCTCCACGATACAATCCCATGGCATGCCGAAAGAGAGCCACAAGCCTCTGCGAGGGAAAACTGTACTCGTTACAGGAGCCGCACGCCGGCTGGGACGAGCGAGTGCGCTGGCGCTGGCACAGGCCGGAGCGGATGTGGCGATTACTTTTCTGAACTCAGCGCGAGAAGCGCAGCATACGGTCATCGATCTGAGCAGCGTTGGGGTGCGGGCAGTGGCACTTCGTTGCGACGTCACGGACGAGAAGAGCGTGAAGTCCACGGTCAAGGAGGCGGTGCGCGAACTGGGCGGTCTGGATATCTTGGTAAATAACGCGGCTAACTACGAAACCGTCGAGTTCGAAAAGATTACTCTTCAGCAATGGGATGCGATTTTCACTTCCAATACGCGGGGGCCGTTCCTGGTGTCGCGCGAGGCGTTGAAGTTCTTGCGAAAGGGCCGCGGAAAAATTATCAATATGGGATCTCTAGGTGGGCTGCAGGCCTGGGCTACGCATGCCCACTACTGCTCTTCCAAGGCCGCACTGCATATGCTGACCAAAGTGATGGCCAAAGCTCTTGCGCCGGAGATCGCCGTAAATTGCGTTGCTCCCGGGATGATTGACCTGGGGGAGAAGGCCGCTGCTGGATTTATGAAGCGCATGGCGAAAGAAACGCCCATGCGGCGTAATGGCAGGGCCGAAGAAGTCGCGGCGGCGGTACTCTTCTTCGCTACCGCACCTCACTTCATTACGGGACAGATTCTGGCGGTAGCGGGCGGGCTGGAACTGTAATTTCTCCTAAAGGAACCTGAATGGTGCGACTCTGCGGAGTCTTCCTGATATTCACGGCAATGGCATTTGCTCAGGGACAACCTGAAGCGGGTGGAAACGAATTCCAGATGTGGGCGGGCGGAGGTCATTCCGTGGCGGGCGGCACCGGCGGTACCGGCCTCTTCAACGTCGGGCTGCGCTACGGTTGGGTACTCACCGCGCCTCACGGCCCCGGTTTTCTTAAGGGAAGTTTCGAATATGCGGTCGATGCCGTGCCGCTTTTTCTGGTGCTTCAGCCGGCGAATACGGCTTACGGTGTAGGGGTTAATCCGCTCGGCTTGAAGTGGAATTTTGTACCGCGCGGAAGGCTTGTTCCCTACGCCGAGCTCGGCGGGGGCACGCTATTTACAACCCACGATGTGCCGACCGGAACATCATCGGTGAACTTCACGTCCGGCGCGGCACTGGGCACGCATTTTTTGGGAAGCGAGATTAACTGGAACCTGGAACTTCGCTACATGCACATTTCCAATGCGGGGCTGGCGTCGCGGAACCCGGGCGTCAACACCATACAAGTGCGGCTTGGGTTGGGGGGATTCGGAGAGGGTAAACGGTCGCGTCGTTCCAACCACGGTGGCAAGAAACCCTAGCCTTCCGCGGTTGTCGGATCAATCATAGTTTTAACTTCGGAAATTTTGTTGGCAGGAAAGCCTCCCTGGCTAGCGTGTTCTCTCACCATTTGCTCGTTGGGGGCGATGTAGACGCAGTAAATCTTGTTATCGGTCACGTAGCTCTGAACCCACTGAATTTGCGGTCCTAGGTTGCGCAAAACGCCACAAGATTTTTGCGAGATGCCGTGGAGTTGTTGCTGAGTAAGGTTGCCAGCTCCGGGAAGTTCACGTTCGATAAGGTATTTGGGCATTCAGCTGCTCCATTTGGGTTGCTGGATTCTCGGGCAGTGATTTTATTTGAAAACATCTTAACCGCAAAGCTCGCTAAGGGCCGCCAACGTCGCCAAGAAACCCCGTGTATAGTTCGCCGAGTGATGTTAACCGCCGTCGCGCGTCTTTGTCCAACCGTTAGTCGTTACTTCACGGGAGCAGCAACAGGCTGCGGTTGTTTCACTGCCGGCAGGCGAGATCGTGAGGTTTTGCAATGGCCGTGATTATTTCGATGCTGCGCGGGGTCAACCTTGCTGGGCACCGGAACATCAAGATGGACGCGTTGCGGTCCCTGTATGAATCCCTCAGGCTGCGGGATGCACAGACCCATGTACGAAGCGGCAATGTCGTATTCAGGACGGCAGAGCGAGATCTGGTTAGGGTAACCAGGCGCATCCAAAAGGGCATCGAACAAAGTTTCGGTTTTCAGTGCAACGTGATCGTGCGCACCGTTCCAGAACTGAGAGACGTAATTGCGCGAAATCCCTTCGCGAAGCGGCACGGCATTGAGCCCAGCAGATTGCTGGTTACCTTCCTTGCGACAGATCCTGATGCCGAGGCTCGGAAAAGAATTCTTACGATCGAGACAGCTCCCGAGGAGTTAAGGATCGAGGGACGCGAGCTCTATATTTATTATCCCAACGGCATGGCGCGGCCGAAACTATCGTGGCCGATGATCGAGAAGATCCTGAAGACCTCTGGCACGGGAAGAAACTGGAACACCGTCACGAAGTTATTGCATATGGCTGAGAAGCTGGAGTCCCTGGAATGACGTGCTTGGGTGTTGCCAGGGCCGCAGTGCGGTTCATGCAGAGCTCACCGATCTCCGGCTAAAACCGGACCTCCCGGAAACCCTTCTTTGAATTACGCCAAGGTTGCGGCGCGTGCCATCGCCCTATATTCTTCTGCCGTATGTCTACGCTGGTGGAGTGCGTTCCTAATTTCTCTGAAGGCCGGGACAAGGCTCGTGTGGACGCCATTGTTGATGCCATGAAAATTGATGGCGTGTATCTACTCGACCGCGAGATGGACGCCGATCACAACCGCTGCGTGATTACGCTGGTTGGGGAGCGGGAGCCGATCCAGGAAGCGGCCATTCGCGGCGTTGGCAAGGCGGCCGAGCTGATCGATTTGACCAAACACCAGGGAGCACATCCGCGGATGGGGGCAGCGGATGTAGTGCCGTTTATTCCGATTGAAGGCGTCACGATTGAAGATTGTGTGGCCATGGCGCGGCATGTGGGAGCGGAGATCTGGAGGCGGTACCAGATTCCGGTTTACCTCTATGAGGCGGCGGCGACGACTCCCGAGCGGCAGAACCTGGAGAACATCCGGCGGGGACAGTTTGAAGGCATACGCGATGAGATTGGCACGAACCCGGCGCGTAAGCCCGATTTTGGGGAGCCACGAGTGCATCCGACGGCGGGAGCAACCGTCGTAGGAGCGCGGAAATTTCTCATCGCCTACAACGTTTTTCTCAATACGCCGGACGTCGACATTGCAAAAAAAGTCGCCAAGGCGGTGCGATTTTCTAATGGCGGGCTGCGCTATGTGAAGGGAGCGGGCTTCCTGGTGCGTGGATTGGCGCAGGTTTCAATGAATCTCACCGACTTCGAGCAAACTCCCATTCACCGCGTTTTTGAGTACGTTAAACGGGAGGCGGCGCGGTATGGCGTGACCCCGGTCAGCAGCGAAATTGTGGGGCTTATTCCTAAGAAGGCGCTGGAGCAGGCGGCGGAATGGTTTCTGCAGGTGGAGAATTTTGATTCTTCACTCATTCTGGAGAGCCGGCTGGCGGCGGTGATAAGCGGAAAGATGGCGGTGGGAGGATTGCGGGCCGGAGTCGAGCCGTTCATCGAGCAACTGGCGGCGCCTACGGCGACGCCGGGCGGCGGGAGCGCGGCGGCCGCCAGTGGGGCTATGGCGGCCGGACTGGCCACAATGGTGGCTTCCATGTCGCGTGGCAAGAAGGCTTATCTGCAATATGAGCGGGAACTGAGCGAGGCGATTGCGCGACTTTCGCAGTTGCGGGAAGAGCTGAAAGCTTCGATTGACGCGGATGCGGAGTCTTACAACGCGGTGATGAAAGCTTACAAGCAGGCCAAAGACTCGGCTAATGGCGACGCGACGATCAATGCGGCGCTGCGTGGGGCAACAGTAGTGCCGTTGGGGGTTGCGGAGCGCGCCAGGGCAGTGGCGGAAATTGCCGAGAAGCTGGGGCCAATAACCAATCCGAACATGAGTTCGGATTTGGCGACCAGCATTGCATTGGCGGAAGCGGCGATTACCGGTGCGCTGGCGAACGTTGAGATTAACCTGCAATCTTTGAAGGATGAGGCGTTCGTGCAAGAGGTCCGGAAGCGGGCGGACATAGTGAAGGGATAAGGGTCGGAATGCTTCGCGAATGATGGAGGGGGGCACAGGACGTGGCTCCGCATGAGGAGGCCAGCGGGATTGGCGTTGTGCGTCCAGGTCAAAGACGCTGGAGATTGGCGGTCCTTGCCAGCATGGTTGTGATTGGTCTGGGAGCGATTCTAGCCTGGTCAGCTTCAAAAATTTTCCACTCGGAGCTCGTGGTGAGGACATGTTTTCAAGACGCCGAGGGACTTCGGGCTGGTGCCGCAGTTCGAATAGCAGGTGTGGACGTGGGTCGGGTGCGCGTCGTCCGTGCTCAGCCGGAGAATCACTCATGTCCGGCGCACGTGGAAATATTTCTCAGCACTCCCTACCAACTGAAAATCCCAAGCGACAGTATTGCGACGACGCAGACGGCTGGTATTTTGGGCGAAACGTACGTCGAAATTGATTCTTCTCGAGCCACCGGCCCGGCAATCGCCATGGGTGGCGAATTGAAGAGTCGTGCCGCGGAGCACCTCACGGCCAAAGAGTGGCTTGATAGATTAGAGAAAATCAGCAAAGGACTCTGCGAGGCCGAGAACGATACTAAAGGTGCCCACTCCAGCAAGCCTTGATTGAACTTTCGTGCATCCCGGAAAGCGCCACTCTGGCTTACAATGAGGTAATCCTTGCAATGAACTGGAAGGCCGCAAGCGGCATCCAAGTACTTGTACCCCAATGAGGTTTCCATGAAGAGTTGGTCGTGTGGCGTTTTGTTGTTTTGTCTGCTTCTCAGTGCGGCGGCTTGGGCCATGCCGCTGGGCACAAATTCGCGGGCGGTGATTCCTGCGGAACTGCAACAGGTGATCTCGGTGGACTACCGGGCTCTGAAGAACTCAGACACCGCACAGGCCCTCAAGCAGCAGGTTTTGCCGGACAGCCTGAAAGAGTTCGAGGGCGCGCTGAAGGGCGTGGGAATCGACACCGATAAGGAACTCGAGCAGCTTACATTTGCCGCTTACCGGGCCGGTAAGACTGGTATCCAGGTGGTGGGTGTGGCGCAGGGGCAATTTCCTTACAAGGCAGTTATGAAGCGCATGACTCTCAAAAAAATCAAGCCCACGCGTTACCACAACGCTCCTCTGTACCCCATGGGGAACGGCATGCTGATGACTTTTCTGGATGACTTCACACTGCTGTTTGGCAACCAGACCTCGATTCAGGGTGCCTTGGACGCGCGCGATGGGTATAGCAACAATCTCGATTCCAATTCCACGATGGCGGACATGATGTCGGCGGTGGATTCCGCACCGGTGTGGAGCATTCTGGACCAGCAGGGCACGCAGACGATGATGCGTTCGGCGCTAGGAGATGCTTCCAAGATCGCCGACTATGAAACAGTTAAGAAACGTTTGCTGGCTTCACGTTATACGATGAATTTCCAGAACGGCGTGAATTTCGATCTGAGCGTGCTCACCTCGGATTCGATGACTGCGGCTACCCTTTCTTCGCTGGTGAAGGCGGGCATGATGTACAAAAAGATGAATGCTACGCCCACGGAGAAGATGGCCTTGGATAGCGTAACGGTGGATTCGGACAGCTCGAATTTACAATTGCACTTTAAGACGGACGATAAGCGGTTCCAGGCGCTGCTGCATTCGGAGTTGTTTGCAGCGGTGTCGCACTAGGGCGTGAAGAAATTCAAAAGGCACGGAGAAATTTCTCCGTGCCTTTTTGCTTTGTGGTGAGCCTATTTGCTCTTGGCTGCGGCACGTTCCTGCCGCTTTGTATTCGCCCAACCTTCTTTCACGACTTGTTTGGCCCGGCCGATGGCGAGGGAATCTGGGGGAACATCGTCCGTGATGCAGGAGGCGGCGCCTACATATGCGCCTTTGCCTACGCGGACTGGGGCGACCAGAGTCGCGTCGCTTCCGATGAACGCTCCATCTTCAATCACTGTTTTATATTTGTTTACTCCGTCATAGTTGCAGGTGATGGTGCCGGCTCCAACGTTTACTCCTTCTCCGATCTCAGTATCTCCCAGGTAGGTCAAGTGATTCGCCTTGGAGCCTTTTCCCATTTTTATTTTCTTCGTCTCGACGAAATTGCCTACATGCGCCCCTTCTCCGATCTCGCTGCCCGGCCTGAGATGAGAGTAGGGACCTATCACTGCCAAGCCCGCTACGCGGGCGCCGTCCAGAACTGAAGCAGGGCGAACCACCACGCCATTACCTATCTCCGAGTTGCTGATGATGCTGTAAGAGCGAATTCGGCAGTCGGAGCCGATGCGAGTTTTTCCCAGGATCTGCGCGAACGGTTCGATGACCGTGTCGGCGCCGATTTCGACGTCGCTATCAATGACGCAGGTCTGGGGATAAAAGATGGTCACACCTTCCGCCATAAGCTGCCGGCATTTTTCCATGCGCACATGCATATCAAGCTCGGCCATTTCGGCGCGTGTGTTGCTGCCCAGAATCTCAGCAGGGTTTTCAGTCTTGACGGCAACTACCTCCTGTTTGGCCTTGGTAAGCACGCCCGCCATATCGGTGAGGTAAAACTCCTGATGCGGATTGTTGGTTGTCAGCGTATCGATATTGTCGAAAAGCGCCTTGACCGAAAACGCGTAAAGGCCGGAATTGATTTCACGAATTTTGCGCTGCGATGGGTTCGCTGATTTTTCTTCGACAATGTCCTTCACATCGTCGCTGGCGCCTTTGCGCAAAACCCGGCCGTAACCAGTCGGATTTTCCAACTCCGCTGCAAGCAGAGTCATGGCGGCTTTCTTGGAGAGATGAAAATCACGGAGTGCTTCGATTGTTCGTGACGTGATGAGAGGCGCGTCGCCGGACAACACAATCACGTGTTCATAGGGGGCGAGAGCTTCACGCGCGACCATCAAGGCATGGCCAGTGCCGCGCTGAGGTTGCTGGAGAACAAAATTGATGCCGGTGTGAGCTACCGCGTTGCGCACATGGTCGGCTTCGTGACCGACAATCGCGTACACATCTTTGGCGGGCACAACCTTCGTCGCGGCGTCGATGACATGGGCCAACAGCGGTTTTCCGCCGACTTCATGCAAGACTTTAGGATGTTTGGACTTGAGCCGGGTGCCTTTGCCGGCGGCCATGATAGCGATTGCGATCCGGGGCGCAGTTGTTTTGCTGGAAGCTGAGGAATGTTTTTTGGGGGGAGACATTGGATTCCAATATACCGCGACCTTGGGCGCGAGAACATCTCTCTCAGCCCAACGGACTCCAGGCCGCGGGGTTGTGGCGGCACCTACGCACCTCGGGGGCTAAGGGCCAGTATAAAACCCTCGAAGCGTGCCCTTTCAGATCAGCGCCGGATGGTAGAAGCGTCGTGGGTCGCCGGGGCCCGAGCAACTAACTGCAGCAAGTCGCGGGCGACGTGGTCGGTCGCGTGGCGGGCGACACCCGCCTCTTCCAGATAGTCGCCCAATACCGGGCAAACCCCGAGCTCTTCAATGGCTTCCAGGTCTGCCACGATCTGGGTGGCTCCCTCGAGGGCGTATTTGGCTTTCAGTTCATCGGAGACAGGTTTGCGGTTGATGAGTGCATAATCAAAAATATTGGCGTGGGCGTGATCGTAGAGCGCTCGAATGTGATCGGCGGCGGTAAGGCCGAGGCTTTCATTAGCCTGTGTCATCAGGTTGCAAACGTATACCTTTACTGCGCTGGAGTTCACAATCGCCTGGGAAATCCCTTGCACCAGCAAATTGGGAATTAAGCTTGTGAAAAGCGATCCCGGACCGATGGTGATGAGGTCAGCGTTGGCGATTGCGTCCAGGGTTTGTGGCATGGGCTCCACGTCAGGAGGAACAAGGACCAATTCTTTGATGCGTTCCTTGCTGGCAGTAATTTTGGTCTCGCCACGCACGCGGGAACCGTCCTGCATAAGGGCCTCGAGTTCGATGCTGGAAGTCGTGGCCGGGAAGATGTGTCCGCGGGTGGTCAGAATCTCAGAGGAAAGGCGCACCGCTTCGGCGAAATCGCCGGTGATGGAAGTGAGGGCTGCGAGGAAAAGATTGCCGAAGCTATGGCCCTCGAGTCCAGAGCCCTTCTGAAAACGGTGCTGGAACAGACGCGAGAGTAGTGCTTCATCTTCAGACAAGGCGACGACGCAGTTGCGGATGTCGCCGGGGGGCAGCATATTCAGTTCTTTGCGCAGACGGCCGCTGGAGCCGCCATCGTCACTGACGGTAACTACCGCAGAAAGTTCTCCTATTGCGGGCTCCCCGGGAAGGGCCACGCGAGGGCCGGCGGAAGCGGCTACGTAGCGTTTAAGACCTTTGAGAAGGGTGGAAAGACCAGTGCCACCTCCGATAGCCACAAGCCGCAGCGGTACGCCGCCCGTTCTTTTCGCCCGCTCCGGGGACTCTGGCTCCATGCGGCTTCCTAAACTTCAGAATCGCTTGTGTCAGCAGGCATTTCCGCGCCCGGATCGGGGTAGAGCAGTTCAGTAAAGCGGGGGTCCTCCGCCAGATTCTGGAAATCAGAATCGTTGCGGGCCTGGAAGCGAAGAGACGAATTCTGGCGAATGGCTTCGTCCAAATGCTTCAAGGCATCTTCGACGTGGCCAGTAAGGCAATCCAGAGCTGCCAGGCCGTAAAGGACGTAATCTGCTTTGGGAACTTGCTTCAGCAGCTTTTCAATGTGCTCCCGTGCACCCACGTAATCGCCTACATTCATCAGGGAGACAGCAAAGTCGAAGTGCTCTTCCGGGCTTTTGAACTGGCTGCTAACCCGCTCGAGATGGTGATTGCAGGTGTTCAGGTGAACCGAAGCACGGTCAACCACTTCCTTAGGGCCACTCAGCACCTTCTGGAGAAGCGACTTGGCCTTCTCGTATTTGTGCTCCTGCAGAGCGCGCAATCCTGCCTCGTAGTTTTGCACAGCCTGTGCAAAATGCGGATCGTCGCCGAGCGCTTTCTTCGCAGCCGGTTTCTGGGCCATCTGCAAAACTCTTCCTGTGTTCTTCGTAAGTACTCCTTTATGTGCTACTTACAAAAGCAGAGTTATATTTCCGCTGCTAGTAAACCAGATTGATCTCGGAGAGTTTGAGTCAGCATGCATCATGGCCGAGGCAGTTCGCTTGTGGAAAACGCCTATACTGACCTTACGGTTTATACCCGCCTCAGGCTTGGCCCGTCAACTGACCCTGGGACCTGTCCTAGCCGTCGAGCGTAATCGCGGAGAAGCTAATTAGTCGCAGCCGCTGACTCCAGGTTCACCTGTCTCCATTCGCCCTTGATAATCCCTTGCCGAATCTGGGCGGCGGTCTTGTGCTTCTGAGTCATGGAATAACTGTAGTAAAGCTCTTTCAGGCAAGTGGCGCACTGCGCGCCATGCGTATTTTCAAAACAACTATGCAGGCTGTTATGGCCCATGCGGTCGCAGTAGCAATAGCATGGCTGTTGATGAAGAACGACCGGGATCTTTGACGCCAGCTCATAGGCGTGGGTTTGATACGCGTACTGTGCGTTAGCTCCCCATAGCTGCTCTTTGGGAAGAATTGGAGGCAGCTTGGTTCCCTTGGCCGGAGGCCTCGCGTTATAGGCCGGCATTGCGCCATGCTCTTCTTCGGAGTCCTGAGACCGTGACCACTGTGAGGTCATCATCACAGTGACCACAAACAGAAATGCCAGGATCAGTCCATGCTTCAACATATTGGGAATCCTCGGGTTCGCTTATTGTAACCCGAAGGGCGGGCTGCTTCCTACTGCTGGTGTGGCAAAGGCCAGGTACGGTGAGCGCTTCGTAACCACGGCAGTGCAAAGGTTTTTCGCAGGCAATCCTGAACAGGCAGAGGCTGTTCCGTATACAATGAGACACAATGCTGGATCAGCTTAGCCCTGCACAAAAAACATCGCCGGAAATGCCTCTGCCGCGAAGGACGCGCACGGGACCTATCCTCGCGGTCTGGCTGCGCGATCTCATCATCTCCCTGGCGATTTCGGCATTTATAATCATTTTCCTTTACCAGCCGGTTAAAGTCGAAGGCACCAGCATGATGCCTTCCCTCGATGACCAGGAGCGGATCTTCGTCAACAAGTTCGTTTACCGGCTGGAAGCCATTCAGCGCGGCGATATTGTGGTGTTTCGCTATCCTCGCGACCCGTCAAAAAGCTACATCAAGCGGGTGATTGGGCTGGCTGGCGACCATATCCGCATTGTGGCCGGGCAGGTCTATGTGAATGGCCTGCTACTGGAAGAGGACTACGTTCCTTCCGAATATGCCGATGTGCGTTCGTACCAAGATGGCCGAGAGATCGTCGTTCCTCCCAATTCTTACTTTGTGCTGGGCGACCACCGCACCATGTCCAATGATAGCCGCGATTTCGGTCCGGTGAATCAGAGTTATATCTACGGGAAGGCGGTGTTCGGATATTGGCCGGTGGATAAGCTGGGACGGTTGCGGTAATCAGTCAATCAGTCACATTCCTCTCAAAATGGAAGCAGGAATGAGGTATGCTGACCTGCCCAACTCCCGTTGCGCGAAACCACCATTAGTTAGAAATTTCGCAGGGCGCTCCACGATACATTTCCCTCGAGAACCTTTGTGAAGGCGAAAATCGCCGCATTGTTGCCTATCGTTCTGCTGGTGGGATGTGCTCCCGCTTTTCTGTTCACTCGTGGTTGTTCCGCCTCAAAAACCAAGGCTCTGGCCGAGGGGGGCGTGACCAGATTTCATGCGCAGTTGGACGCCGAGCAATATCACGAGATCTACGCTCAGGCCAGCCCGGAATTCCAGAACTCGGGAAGTGAAGCCGATCTCACTAAGTTCTTTTCAGCGGTCCATCGCAAATTGGGAAAGGTGCAGCGCACCAATGAGCAAACATTCTTTATAAACTTCACCACCTCCGGCAACATTGCGACCCTTACCTACCAGACTGATCTTAGTAACGGAAGCGGGAGGGAGCAGTTCACCTGGCGAGTTAACGAGAAGCAGGCTACTCTTATAGGATACCGAATTGATGCGCCGGCGCTGATCACCCAATAACCACGAAGCGCGGAGGCGAGGCTGGCACGCCCATCTTTGGGCACCGGGGGTTATGCTTAATGCGAGCGTTCCCCACAGACAGGAGCTATTGAAATGCTTCTACATGGAATTTTTCCTCCCATCACCACGCCGTTCTATCCTGACGGCCGAATCTATTTCAAAAAACTTGAATTCAACGTCGAGCGCTACTCGAAGACTCCGGTGGCGGGCATCGTTGTCCTGGGGTCCACAGGCGAAGCCATCCTGTTGTCGGACGAGGAGCGCCGCGAGGTGCTTAAGACAGCGCGCGAGTCGGCCGCGCCGGGTAAGGTCCTCGTAGCCGGAACAGGGATCGAGTCGGCGATTGAGACCCTCAGGCTGACCGACTATGCGGCTGAGCTCGGCTACGACGTGGCCATGGTTCGTACCCCCCACTATTACAAAAGCCAGATGAGCCCCAGCAGCATGCTGGCTTTCTATCGCACAGTGGCGGACCGATCCCCGTTGCCCGTAATTATCTATAACTTCCCGCAAGCCACCGGATATGACATTCCCGCCGAGTTGGTTATTGAACTCGCGGAGCATCCGAACCTGATTGGCATCAAAGAGTCGAGCGGGGACGTCGAGAAAGTTCGCAAGATGGTGGAGGGCACTCGGCAGGTGAAGCACGCGGCTACGGTCAGCGAAACATTTGAGGCGATTACCCCACGGATGGTTAAGGCTGCTTCGGAAGGGAATGGACAGGGCGGAGAACTGGTTCAGGTTGCGGCACTGGCCGGGGCAGGGAAGACCGGAACCGCGGGAAAAGCATCTTCTCCCGCCGTTACAGTGGTGGGCGGCATGAAGACGCGCCAGAAGGAAGTTGGATTTCAGGTGCTGGTCGGGGCGGCGCAGAAACTGGAGCCCTCGTTGCAAGCGGGAGCCGTCGGTGCAATCCTGGCCTTTGCCGATGCCGCTCCCACAGCTTGTTATGAGATTTATGCCGCTTGGAAGGAAGGCGACTCGGAACTGGCGCGCCTGAAGCAACAGCGCATCGGCGCGGCTGCGCAGCGCGTGGTGGGAGAACTGAGCATTCCGGGCGTGAAATATGCCATGGATTTTAACGGCTATTTCGGCGGACCGCCACGTTTGCCGCTGCTGCCGTTAACTGCGGAGCTGAAGGCGGAGATCGAGCAGATGCTCTCAGATATTCGTAACTGAGGTCACGGACCCTTCGCGGTCCCCTCACAATCAGCTCAAACGTCCCGCGAGTGAGACGGGATGCTCCTTTCCCGTGATTGGCATCATGGGCACCTTGTCACAAGCAGTTGTGAGGAGCGTCACAATCGGCTATAGTTGGAACGAACGTTCGATAAATCGATGTGTGCGGCTTCCAATCTTGCTCGTCCGGCGCTGGCTTCAAGACTGCGTCCTCGCAAGCCGGTTGCGGAGAGCCGTTTTGATCGCCGGCAGGCGGAAATTCTTGAGCACGCTTCGGAAGTCTTTTACGAAAAAGGTTATGAGGGCGCGTCGATGCGCGACCTGTCCCGGGCGACTGGCATGTCGCTAGCCGGGCTCTACTACTATTTCGAGTCCAAGGAGCGGCTGCTTTATCTCATCCAGAAGCATACGTTCACTACCATCGTCGAGCGGCTGAAGGAGCGCCTGCAGGGGGTTCCCGATCCTGAGCAGCGCATCCGAATCTTTATCCTCAATCACCTGGAATATTTTCTGGCCAA
>Ga0209577_10001832_pt1 | contig 20910 bp, 26 predicted proteins | sample GraSoiAngelo_109_FD_185874 | JGI IMG/M metagenome (GOLD analysis project Ga0209577, IMG submission 185874) | Grasslands soil microbial communities from the Angelo Coastal Reserve, California, USA - 14_0903_12_20cm (SPAdes) (version 2) | ecosystem: Environmental > Terrestrial > Soil > Grasslands...
AGGGGCTGCCGCCGGTGCTTTCGCCGTGCCGGGGCGCCTCGACAAGCTGCGGTTCACCAGGCCTGCGCGTCTCGCGGCTGCGTCAATCGAGGCGCGATCAGCGCTCTGGCTGGCAGCGGCCCGCGATGTAACCGCCGAGGAAAGCGAGGCCGTCCCTGAGCGCAGAACGTTCTGAACGGTGAGCTGGCCGACCGAGGCGGCGGCTTTGCCCGAGGGCGGCGCGGCGGAGGCGGGCGACATCGTGAGGACGCCGGCGACCAGCGCACCAACGCCCGCAATACCAATAGCTCGCGGCTTGATCATTCCCACCCTCCGCTTGTCTCCGCCGGCTGAGCACCGGCTCAGCCTGAGCAGGGTACCGGAAGCGCTAGAAGGCGTCCAGGATGATCCGGCCGAACGTCGCCAGGTCCTCGCCGATCAGGTCGGTTTCCTCCTGCAAGAGCTCCAGGATGGTCGCCGCCGCCAGGTCCTTGTGCACGCCGGCGCTGACCTGGGCGGCCAGCGACCGCAGCCGGTAGGTGTGGTCGGGCTCGTCGGAGCGCTCGCCGAGGAGTGCCTCCAGGCCCTCCAGCTGGACGTAGTGCGACCAGAGCTCGGTCTCCTTGGCGCCGCTCTCCGGCGAGTCCGAGACGTGCAGGCAGTTGACGCCGCCATAGATCCCGAAGCGCTCCCGGATCGAGCCAGGCCGAGCTTCCTGGATACGCGTCTCGCCGAGGTCGTAGCGCAGGCGCTCCAGCGCCGGTGGGTCGGCCTCGATCTTGCCGACGACGACGGGCAAGGCGCTCATGAAGTCGACGAGCCAGGGAAAAAAAGGCCGGCTTTGCAAAAAGTCGTAGTGGCGCTGGATCAGCTCTTCAGGTGGGTGAAACCAGCGCAGGCCTTTCAAGCGGATGTCCTCGCGATTCTTGAGAAACCTCCAGATAGCGGCCCGCGGAGCCAGCCGGTAGGCCGCGTCGGGCTTGAAGATGAGCAGCGCTGCGACGACGCCATCGGTCATCCGGGCTTCTCCGGATCCGTGTCCTTGTCGCGCTCGCCCGGCGTGAAGAACCTGGCCTCCCGCAGCTTGTCCGGTAGGTGCTGCTGGTCCGCCACGCCGCCCGGGAAGTCGTGCGCGTACTTGTAGCCCTTGCCGTGGCCCATCTGGCGAGCCAGGCGGGTTGGCGCATTGCGCAGGTGGAGCGGAACCGGCAGGTTCCCGGTGCGCTGGATCGCCTCGCGGGCGGCGCCGTAGGCGCTGCCAACCGAGTTGGATTTGGGCGCTCGAGCGAGGTAGAGGGCGGCTTCCGTGAGCGGGAAGAGCGCCTCCGGCAAACCGATGAAGTGCGCGGCCTGCTGGGCCGCCACTGCCACCGAGAGCGCCTGGGGATCGGCCAGGCCTACGTCCTCGCTGGCCAGGATCACAAGCCGCCGGGCGATGAAGTTGACGTCCTCGCCCGCCTCCAGCATGCGGGCCAACCAGTAGACGGCCGCATCGGGATCGCTGCCCCGGACGCTCTTGATCAGCGCCGAGACGATGTCGTAGTGCTGGTCGCCGAGGCGGTCGTAGAGAAGGTGGCCTTCCTGGAGCGCCTCCCGCACCTGGTCCAGGCCGACAGGAGCGCTCCCGGCCAGGCTTGACGCGGTCTCCAGCGCGTTGAGCGCGATCCGGGCGTCGCCGCGGGCGGTCTCGATCAGCGCCGCCAGCGCCGCCGGCTCGAGGCTGGCGCCGAGCTCCCCGACACCTCGCTCGATGATCTTTCGGAGCTCCTCCTCGTCGAGCGCCTCGAGGCGGAACACGCGGGTCCGCGAGAGGAGGGGTGCGATGACTTCGAAGGACGGGTTCTCGGTGGTGGCTCCGATCAGCGTCACCGTGCCGTCCTCGACGTGCGGCAGGACGGCGTCCTGCTGCGCCTTGTTGAAGCGATGGAGCTCGTCGATGAAGAGGACGGTGCGGCGCCCGGCCCGGCGGGCCTGCCGGGCCTCCGCGATGATCCTGCGGAGGTCGGCAACGCCGGAGGTCACGGCGCTGATGTTGACCTGCTGCGCTCCGACCGCCCGGCTCAGGAGATGGGCGATCGTGGTCTTGCCACTGCCCGGGGGTCCCCAGAGGACCAGGCTGGGCAGGCCGCCGGACTCGGCCAGCTCCTTCAGGACCCGGACGACCCGCTCCTGGCCGACCACGTCGTCGAACGAAGCCGGCCGGAGGCGGGCCGCCAAAGGCTCCTTGAGCTCGATCTCGGCGCCGGCCTGCCCGAAGAGGTCGGGCTCTACATCCACAGCGCCAGTTTGAGCGCAAGGGCGGCACCGCCTTGGAACCGCCCTTGCCAGAGGAACTGCTAGGGGCCGGTCAGGAAGGTCGCGCCGCCGATTCCGGCCGAGGTCACGCCCGGCGACCCGTTGCACTGGGTCGGGTCGGCCTGGAAGGTGAGCGTCCCGGTGGCGTTGTCACCTGCGTACCGTGTCGTCGTGATGGTCTCGGAGGTGGGCTGGCCCGGCAGCGGGTTGATCGCCGAGAGCGTCACGCTCGAGATGACGGTGCCCTGGAGGAGCACGGCCGCCGCCGCGGAGTTGGTCGAGTATTGGATCACCGTCGTCGTGGCGTCGGCCCAGGTGATGATCGCGGTCCCGGAGGTGGTGCCGTTGGCGCAGGTCCCGTTTCCGGACGGCACGGGCTCCTGGAACATTTCACCAGCGGCTCCGGCCACCGCCTGACCGGCTGACACGGTCCCGGTCGCCGGTGAGCCGGCTACCGAGGACTGGCAGCTCGAGAGGGTTCCCGAGAAGTTGTAGGTGAAGGGGCCCGCGGTGTTCGTGAGGCCGGGGCTGAAGCTGGCCGTGCCCTGGAGCTGGCAGCCGCCTCCGGAGGCGGCGCTCGCCGGGCTCGCTACCACGAACACGGCGAGGGCGAGGACGGGGACGACGGCGACCGAAAGGAGCCTGCGTAGCAAGACTGATACCTCCTGCGCGATGAAGATCCCAGCCCTACTGGTTCCCCTGGCAGCCCCCCTAACCTGGGTCCCCACCACTATAACGTTTCCTTATAGGCAGGGGCGACTGGCGTGGGTTTCACTATCGAGCGAAGGTCTTTCGGCCCTGAACAAGTGCTTAAATACGCGCCTCAAGAATTTGATGGCCACGTCCACGACCTGCTCCGCCTGCGGCGCGACCTTCGCCGAAGGCGCTCTCTACTGCCAGAACTGCGCGACGCCCCGCGAAGACCCGAACACGCGCGCGCTCTTCGTCGTGGATGGCACCACGGGCCTCTTCAACTCCACCTTCACCGCTGCGCTGGTCGACCACGAGACGAGCCGCGCGGTCCGCTACCACCGGCCGCTTACGATCCTGGTCGGAATCGTCGACCACGTCGAGTTCATCCAGCAGGACCTGGGCGAGGCGAAGGCGATCGAGCTCTTCCGCGAGCTCGGCGACGTTTTGAGCCACGCGATCCGCGACATCGACACGGTCGGCTTCCTCGGCGACAGGTTCTGCTTCGTGCTGCCCGAAACCGACCAGTCGGGCGCGATGGTCGCCGCCGAAAAAATCATGCACGCGGTCGCAGCCAATGAGTTTGCAGCGGGCGCGGGCCAGTGGGGCCGGCTCACGCTGAGTCTCGGCTCCGCCAGCGTCAACCCGGACCGGATGGGGCGCCAGGACCTGGTCGCGACGGCCACCCAGGCCCTGCTCGAGGGACGCCAGGACGGCAGCAACCGGGTGCACCTCGCCAACGCGATGATCTGAGCCGGGCGCGACAAGCTAGCTTGTAACGCGTTGGCGACCGTTTACCTGATCCGCCACGCGGATGTCGAAAACCCCCGTGGCGTCCTCTACGGCCACCTCGAAGGCTTTCCGCTGAGCAGTCGCGGCCGGGAGCGCGCCAAGGCGCTCGGCGAGAGCTTGCGCTCGAGCGGCATCCGGCACATCGTCTCGAGCCCGCTCGAGCGCGCTCGGGAGACGGCGGAGGTAATCGCCTCCTTCCTCCCGGGATCCGAGATCGAGATCGAGCCGGAGCTCCGCGAGGCCGAGTTCAGCCGCTACCTGCAAGGTCTGCGGTACTGGCAGATCCCGCTCCTGCGGCCGCGCTGGTACCTGCACAAGTTCGTGCGCCGCGGCATGGTTCCCGACGACGAGACGATCGAGGCGATGGGCGGGCGCATCCTGGAGGTGGCGCGCCGCCTGGCGCGAGAGCATCCCGCCGAGGCCTCCGCCATCGTCAGCCACGCCGACCCGATCCAGGCGGCCTGGATCCTGCTCGACGGCCGGCCGCACAACGAGCGCGAGATGTACCGCAAATCCGTCGATCGGGCGGGGCTGCTGAAGGTCGACTTCGAGGCCGACCGGCCGGTGCGCTGGGAGTACATCAAGCCGCCGCTCGTCGAAGGCGAGCCCGCGCGCAAGAAGGCATCCTAGGGCGGGCCGGCCGGCCGTTTGTGCTTGCGGGCGAGGAGCCCGGCCGCACCCGCGGCCACCGCCGCAGCACCGATCGCCGCCGCGACACCGATACCCGCGTCCGCGGCCCGAGGCGGGCAGAGAGCCCGCGCGGCAGGTACCGTCCCGGCCTGGCCTGACCGCGGTACCGGCTGCGCCAGCAGGTCTCCAAACCAGCCGGTCGGAGTACCGGAGCAGCCGGTCAGCGGCCGCTCCCGGTAGTCGATGAAGGACGGCTCCGGGTGGGCGAAGTCGAAGACGTCCTGGAAAGGGTCGGCCAGCCGGTCGCGGCCTGTCATCGGTTCCAGGCCGAAGGTGCGCTCGATGAGCGCCAGGGTTGAACAGTGGTCGTAGACCGAGGAGCTGATGTGGCCGGGCTTGGCGTAGGGCGACGCGACGATGCAGGGAACCCGGAATCCGAGTCCGAACTCGTCCACCTGCGGCGGTCGCACGTGGTCGTAGAAGCCGCCGTTCTCGTCGTAGTTGAGCACGAAGGCGGCGTTCTTCCACTGCGGTCCGGAGGCGACGGTGTTCAGAGCCAGCGCCGTGAATCGCTCGCCCCAGCGCACGTCGTTGTCCGGGTGCTCATCGACCGGCTCCTGGGTGACCACCCAGCTCACCGGCGGCAGCCGCCCGGCGGCGGCGTCGTCGACGAGCTCGCTGAACGGCCTCTCCGTCCGAGGATCGTCTCGCTGTCTCGGGAAGTAGTGGACCTGGTGCTCGGCGAAGGCAGGCAGGTTCGCGCAGTAGCACTTCCATTCGATGCCGGCCGCGTCGAGGCGGTCCGGGAGACTGAGCGGCGGAACCGTCGCCGTCGACAGCGTCGAGTTCTCGCGCACCATGCCCGGGTCCCCCGCGATGCTGATCACGCGGTTCATGTCAGTCGGTCCGAGGGCCGAGCAGAAATAGCGGTCGCAGAGCGTGAATCGGTTGGCGAGCGCCCAGTAGTAGGGGAGGTCGGCGCCCGTGTAATAGATCAGGCCCTTGCGCTCCCAGAGCGCGACCAGGTCGGTCACGCCCTGCACCTCGGCGTCGAAGACCCCTCGGGCCGCTGCGATCCCGTGGCTGGGGTCGATCTGGCAGTACGTTCCGGCGTGCGTCAGGGGTGCGCAATCGGGCAGTCCGTCGACGCCTGGAAAGAGGCCGAAGTAGTGGTCGAAGGAGCGGTTCTCCTGCATCAGGAGGATGAAGTTCTGGATCGGGGTGTCGCGGGCGCGGCCGATCCTCACCGCAGGGAAGGTGAGCGCCGCCGCGGCAGCTCCGGCGCCCGCCAAAAGCAGCTCTCGGCGGGTCAGCACCGCCGCCTATCATCCGCGAGGTGACCTCGGGACGCACGTTTCCCCCTGGTTTCCTCTGGGGGACGGCGACCGCCGCGCACCAGGTCGAGGGGGACAACAAGGGGAACGACTGGTGGGAATTCGAGCAGCAGCCGGGCCGGATCTCGAACGGCGACCGCTCCGGCCTCGCCAACGACTCCTACAACCGCTACCGCGAGGACTTCTCGCTCCTACGCGAGATGAACAACAACGCGCACCGGCTTTCGATCGAGTGGTCCCGTGTGGAGCCTCAGGAAGGCGAGTTCGACAGCCGCCAGCTGCGTCACTACCGCGATGTGCTGGGCGAACTGCGCGAGCAGGGGATGCGCCCGATGCTGACCCTTCACCACTTCACGAACCCCGCCTGGTTCGCTCGTAAAGGCGGCTGGGCCGCGAGCGGGGCGCCGGCCGCCTTCCTGCCGTTCGTGCGCAGAGTTGTCGACGAGCTGGGCGACCTGGTGGAGCTCTGGTGCACCATCAACGAGCCCAACATCTACGCGACGCAAGGCTGGGTCTTCAACGCCTGGCCGCCGGGCCGGACCAACGACATCCGCTCGCTCTGGCGGGTTCTGGCGAACCTCCGGCAGGCCCACGAGGAGGCCTACGCCGAGATCAAGCGGCGCTGGCCCGAGCGGCCGGCGGGGCTCGTCCACAACCGCTTTCTGCTGACGCCGTACAACCGCAAGAACCCGCTGGATCAGCTCGTCGCGCGCGCCGGCAGCCTGGCCATGGACAACTGGCCGGTCGCGGCGGGACGGCTGCAGCGAACAGTTGCCGCGAGCGGGGACTTTGTCGGCCTGAACCACTACTCCGGCCGGCTGGTTCGCTTCGATCCGCGCCATCCGGGCCAGCAGTTCGCCTTCCAGCAGAACCCTCCCGGCTACCGGGTGAGCGACTTCGGCGACGCGGTCGTCCCCGAGTGGATGCACGAATCTCTCGTCGACCTGAAGAGCCTGGGGAAGCCGGTCTACATCACCGAAAGCGGCATCGCCACGCACGAGGACGCCTGGCGCGAGGACTTCCTAAAGGAGATTCTCGCGGAGGTCTTGCGGGCGATCGCCGATGGAGTCGACGTGCGTGGCTTCTTCCACTGGACGGCGATCGACAACTTCGAGTGGTCCCGGGGCTGGACCGTGCAGTTCGGGCTGATCGGGATGGATCCCGTCACGCTGGAGCGGAAGCCCAAGCCGAGCTCACGGCTTTACGCCCGAATCGCCAACGAGAACGCGATCGTAGACTGACGGCGTGAGGTTGGGCCTGACGGTCCCCTACGCGGACTTCATCCCTCGCGAGATGACCGTCGCGTTCGTCAAGGAAGCCGATCGCCTGGGCTACGACACGCTCTGGGTGCCAGAGGCATATGGATGGGACGGGTTCACGACGCTGACCCAGTTCGCCTGCGCCACGCAGCGGATCAAGCTGGCGACGGGAATCGTCAACGTTTTCAGCCGTTCACCCGCCTTGCTCGGGCAGACGGCCGCCTCCCTGGACATGATCAGCGGCGGCCGCTTCGTGCTCGGCCTGGGCACTTCCGGGCACCAGGTCGTGGAGGGCTGGCACGGCGTCAAGTACGAGCGTGGCGTCCGCCGGATGCGGGAGACGGTCGAAATCGTGCGGCTGGTGTTGGCGCGCGAGCGTGTGCGCTACGACGGCGAGGTCTTCCAGCTGGACATGGGCCTGAAGCTCATCACGCACCCGCTGCGGGCCGAGATCCCCATCTACCTGGCGACGCTCACGCCGACGGGGATCGCCCTGGCCGGCGAGGTGGCAGACGGCTGGCTGCCGACCTGGTTCTCGCCGTCGCACTACGAGAAGGTGCTGAAGCCTGAGCTGGCGAAGGGCGCGGCGCGCGCCGGCCGCGACGTCGCGGACGTCGCGATCTGTCCCTTTGTCTCGGTCGTCGTGACCGACGACGTGAAGGCGGGCCGGGATTCGGTGCGCCCGCATATCGCCCTCTATGTCGGCGGGATGGGGTCCCGGGAGAAGAACTACTACAACCAGCTCTGGCGGCGGTACGGCTTCGACGAAGAGGCGGGCCGGATCCAGGACCTCTATCTCGACCGCCGGAAGGACGAGGCGATCGCCCTGGTCAGCGACGAGATGGTCGACCTGGTCGCCTTCGTCGGCCCCGCGCAGGAGTGCCGTGAGCGCCTGCAAGAGCTCGAAAAGATGGGCGTCAGCGAGGTCGCGATGGCCTTGACCGTCCCGGACAACGACCCGGCGGCGACGCTGGCCGCTCTCGAGGCAATGGCCCCCGCATGATTCGGTGGGTGGTCCTTGTCGGGATAGTGGCCGGCTGCGTCGGCTATCTCGTTTACAGCGCGACCGGCACACAGGCCGAGTACTACCGGACCGTCGCCGAGGTGAAGGGCAACCCCGGCGGCGCCGACTCCAGGGTGCTCGGCACCGTCCAGAACGACGTCCAGCGTCTGGACGGCGGCCTCGAGGTCCACTTCACGGCAGCCCAGGAGGGCGTCGACATGCCTGTCGACTTCAAGGGCCAGCTGCCCGACATCTTCCGGCCGGGCATCCAGGTCGTGGTCGAAGGCCGGATGGGCGCCGACGGCGTCTTTTACGCCCGGACGCTCCTGGCCAAGTGCCCGTCCCGCTTCACGGCGGCTCCCGCGGCCTGAGCCGGTGCTGCTAGCCGAGCTCGGGGCCGGCGCCCTCCTGGCGGCCTTCGCCCTCGCCGGGTTCGCCGCGATCGTCGGGCTTTGGTCGGGCTTCCGCCGGCAGCCGCTGCTGGCCCTGGTCGCCCGCCGCGCCTTCTGGGGCGCCGGGGCCGGAGTGATCGCCGCCTCCTTGGCCCTGGAAGCCGGCTTCCTGACGCACGACTTCACCATTTACTTCGTCGCCGCCCACAGCGACCTGCGCATGTCGGGCCCACTCCTGGCCGCAGCCTTCTACGGCGGGCAGGAGGGCTCCCTCCTCTACTGGACCCTGGTCCTGTCGGTGATCGGCGGCGTGTCCCTGGGGGCTGCCGGCAGCGGCCGGCTGGGCGCCTACGCGACCGGCGTGCTGGCGAGCATCGAGGCGTTTTTCCTGGCGGTCCTGACGCTGGTCGCCAGCCCTTTTGTCACCCTCAACCCGGCGCCCGCCGACGGCTTTGGGCTGAACCCGCTGCTGCGCGACAGCGGCATGCTGATCCACCCGCCTTTCCTGCTCGCAGGGTTCGCCGCCTTCGGCATCCCCTTCGCCTTCGCCCTCGCGGCGCTCCTGGCAGGCGACGCCGACGCGGCCTGGATCGCCCAGACCCGCCGCCTTGCGCTGCTCGCCTGGGGACTGCAGGGCGCCGGTCTGACGCTGGGCATGTGGTGGGCGTACCACGTGCTCGGCTGGGGCGGCTACTGGGGGTGGGACCCCGTCGAGAACGTTGCGCTGCTGCCCTGGCTGGCGACCACCGCCTACATCCACTCCTCCCAGGTCCAGGAGCGGCGCGGCATGCTCAAGGCCTGGAACTTCGGTCTGGTGATCCTCGCCTTCTGCCTGGCCGTCTTCGGCACGTTCGTGGTGCGCAGCGGAATCATCCAGTCGGTCCATAGCTTCGCCATCAGCGCGATCGGCCCCTGGTTCCTCGGCTTCCTGGCGGTCGCGATCGTGGTCTCCGGCGCGCTGCTGGCGCTGCGCGCCCCGATGCTGCGTGCTGATCGGCGATTGGAAGCCCCGCTCTCCCGGGAGGGCGCCTTCCTGCTCCAGAACCTGCTCTTCATAGGCCTTGCTTTCACCGTGCTGTGGGGGACGGTGCTACCGCTGGTTTCCGGCTTGCTCGAAGGCCGCCAGGCGGTCGTCGGGCCGAGCTTCTACGAGCGCGCAACAGGGCCGCTCTTCGTCGCGCTCTTGGCGCTGCTGGCGGCCGGCCCTTTGCTGCCCTGGAAGCGTGCCGGCACGACCTGGCTGGGGGCGCTGCGGGTGCCCGCCGTGATCGGCCTGGCCGCTGCTGCGGGACTCCTGGCGGGCGGCGTCCGCGAGCCGCTGCCTCTCCTCTTGGGATTCGTCATCGCGGCGGCGGGGGCGACCTCAGTGATGGAGTTCGTCCGCGGCGGCCGGTTTGCCGCCCGGCTGCCCGGTTCCTGGCCGGCCGCGGCGCTCCGGCTGGCGGCGCGCAACCGGCGCCGGTACGGCGCCTACCTGGCCCACCTCGGCATCGTCGTCGTCGCGGCCGGGATCGCCGGCTCCCATCTCTGGCAGCAGGAGCGGGTGGCCGTTGTGAGGACAGGTGAGACGCTGAGCGTCGGCCGCTACGCGCTCACGCTCGAGGAGACATCACTGGCAGTGATCGACGGCAACCCGACCTACACAGCGGTGCTCGGCGCCGGTGACGGGCAGCTGGTCGCCCGCCGCACCGTCTATCCGACTTTCGGCGGCCAGTCGGCGACGCAGGTCGCCATCCGGAGCACAGCCCTGGAAGACCTTTACGTCGTGCTGGCCGACGGCACCACGCCCGGCCAGGTCACGCTGGTCGCCTTCGTCAACCCGCTCGTCAGCTGGATCTGGGCGGGAGCCGCCCTCCTCATCGTGGGCACGCTCCTGGGCAGCTGGCCCGGCGGCGGCCGTGAGCCCGCGCGCCTGCGCCTGCCGGCCAGCCTGCCGGCGCCGGCCGGAGGCGCCGAGTGACGCGTGTCGTGGTCGCGCTGCTTGCGATCCTGGCGGGCGCGGCTCTGGGCGCCGGCGTCGCCCGGGCCTGGGTGGTCGCGACCCCGATCTCGCCCCAGCTGGCCGTCGAGCAGCGCCTGCTCTGTCCCCAATGCACGGGCACCAGATTGGACGTCTGCGACCAGCCCATCTGCCTGGACATGAAGGCCGACATCAGGCGCCGGCTGGCAGCGGGCGAGCCGGCCGACTCGATAGTCGGCCACTACAGGTCGGTCTACGGTCCTGGCATTCTGGCTGCGCCGCCTGAGGCGGACCCGACCTTCTACCTGCCCTGGCTCGTCGTGGCGGCAGCGCTGCTGGCCCTCGTCGGTGTCTTCGCGCGGAGGCGACCGACACCGATCCCTGCCCTCCCGGCCGTCCCCTTATCGCGCCTGGTCGATGAAGAGCTGGCCGCCTGGAGGCAGGGAGGGAGCAGCTGATGCTGTGGGTGGCGACCGGCGTCCTCCTGCTCGTGCTGCCGTTCCTGCTCTGGCCGCTCCTTTTCCCTCCCCCCGGGGGGGAGAGGCTCGACTCGCCTCCCCCTCGGGGGGAGGGCAGGGAGGGGGTCGCCGGGGCCACTGACCGCGAGCAGGTCCTGCACGCCATCGAGGAGGTCGAGCTGGACGCGGCTTCGGGCCGGCTGGACCAGGCCGAGGCGAGCCGCCGCCTGGCCGAGCTCCGGGTGGAAGCCGAGGAGGTTCTCCGGAGAAAGTGAAGGCGATCGCCGCGCGGGGCCTGGTCCAGCGTTTCGGCAAACGCGCGGTGCTGAGCGGGATCGACCTCGACCTGGAGGCAGGCGAGGCCCTGGCGGTGCTCGGCGAGAACGGCTCTGGCAAGACCACCCTGCTCCGGCTCCTCGCTACAGCGGCGACACCTGCCGCCGGCCAGCTCAGGATCTTCGGCCTCGATCCCCGCGCCGAGCGGGGCGTGCTGAGGCGCCGGATCGGCTTCCTCGGGCATGCGGCAGGCGTCTACCCAGTGCTCACCGCCCGCGAGAACCTGGAGTTCTTCTGCGACCTGCACGGCGTCAGCCGGCGCCGGGCCGGCGAGCTGCTGGAAGAGGTCGGCCTGGCCGCGGTGGTCGGCAAGCGGGCGGTCGAGCTGTCGCGTGGCATGCTCCAGCGCCTGGCTCTGGCCCGCGCGGTCATCCATGCCCCTGACCTGCTCGTGCTCGACGAACCGGACGCCGGCCTCGATGAGCAGGGACGAGGGCTGCTGGCCAGCTTCGGGCGCGGGCGGACGCTCGTGCTGGCCACGCACGACCGGGAGCTGGCCAAGCAACTCTGCGGAAGGTCACTGAAGCTGGCGGCTGGGAAAAGCACGGGCAACCGGCCTCATCTGGAGGTGGTCGGATGACGGCCTTCCTGCGTGTCATGGGCGCCGTCGCCGGCAAGGACTTGCGGACGGAGCTGCGGTCGCGGGAGATGCTGCCGTCGCTGGCGCAGTTCGTGATCCTGGCCCTGCTGATCGCCAACTTCGGCTTCGACGTCGGCCAGGCCGGACCCGGCGTGATCGCGCCGGGCGTCCTCTGGCTGGCCCTCGTGTTCGCCGGCCTGGTCGCCTTCGGTCGCACGTTCGCCGCCGAGCGCGACCAGAGCTCGCTGGAATCGCTGCTGCTGACCCCCGCGAGCCGCGCCGCCATCTTCCTGGGCAAGGCGCTGGCCGCGGCCATCCTCCTGCTCGCCTGCGAGGTCGTCTTGGTGCCAGGTCTGGCCCTCTTCTTCGGGACGCCGATCGCCTCGCCGACCCTGGTCGGAGCGCTGGCACTGGCCACGGTGGGGATGGCGGCCCTGGGCTGCCTCTTTGCGGCGCTGGCGGCGCAGACGCGGGCGCGCGAGCTCTTGCTGCCCGTACTGGCGCTGCCACTTTGGATCCCCTTCGTGGTCGTCGGGGGGCGGGCGGTGCAGATCGCGATGGGAGCGCAGGGAGCCGGCGGACCGGCGCTCGGGCTGCTGCTCGACTTCGACATACTCTTCGTCGTCGTGGCCTCGCTGGCGGCCAGGTTCGTCCTCGATGACTAGGCCACTCTCCATCGCTGCCGCCCTCGCCACTCTCGCGATGGCCGGCGCGGGCGCGATGATCTTCCTCTACGCGCCCCGGGACGCCCTCGAGGGCGAGCCGCAGCGCATCTTCTACCTACATGTGTCCGCCGCGATCGCCGCTTACGTGGCTTTCGCCCTGGTGCTCGCCGGCGGAGTGGTCTACCTCTGGTCGGAGAGCGCCGCGGCCGACCGCCTGGCCCGCGTCAGCGCCGAGGTCGGCCTGCTCTTCACCACCATCACCCTGGTCATGGGCAGCCTCTGGGCAAAGCCGATCTGGGGCGCCTACTGGACCTGGGACGCCCGCCTCACCTCGACGCTGGTGCTCTGGATGATGTACGCGGCTTACCTGCTGGTGCGCCGGATCGCCGCACCCGGGCGCCAGGCCGCCCGGTTCGCGGCCGTGGTCGGGATCATCGCCTTCATCGACGTCCCGATCGTCCACTTCAGCGTCGACTGGTGGCGGACCCAGCACCCGCAGTCCGTGATCAACGCGCCGGGCGGCCCGGCGCTGCCGCCGGAGATGTTGGTCACCTTCGCCGTCACCGCCCTGGCGGTGCTTCTGCTGACCGGCGTCCTGATCGCCGTCCGCTACAGGATCGAGGCGCTCCGCGAGCAGGTGGCCGGCCTGGTCGAGGAGGCGGAGGCGGCTTGAACGGCTACCTCTTTGCGGCCTACGCGATCGCGATCGTCCTGCTCGGCGGCTACGTCGTCTACATCGCGCGGCAGCTGGCCGGGCTGCGCGACGAGCTCGACGAGCTGAAGCGCGGCCGCGACTAGCCGGCAGACGCCGTACCTGATCGTCGGTGCCGGGCCGGCTGCTGACGCCGCCGCGGCTGGGTTACGGGACGGGGGCTACGAAGGGCGGATCGTGATGGTCGGGTCGGAGGCGATCCGGCCCTACGACCGGACGCACCTGTCGAAGGGGTACTTGACTGGCAAGACAGAGCTCGAGCGGCTGCCGCTTCGCGCGCCGGAGCACTACCGGGACCTCGCGATCGAGCTGGAACTGGGCCGGCGTGTGGTCGGGGTGGACGTCGCCGCCCGGCGTGCGCTCCTCGATGGCGGCCAGGAGCTCGAGTGGGGGGCGTTGCTTCTGGCCACCGGCGGCGAGCCTCGCCAGCTGCCGCTGCCTGGCCTCGAGGGGGCGCTTTACCTGCGCGAGATCGCCGACTCGGACCAGCTGCGGGCCGAGCTGCGAGGGGGCGGGCGGATCTCGATCGTGGGAGCCGGCTTCATCGGCTGCGAGGTGGCGGCGGCAGCTCGCGAGTTGGGCGTAGAGGTCGACCTCTACGAGCGCTTCGAGCAGCCGCTAGAACGCGTGCTGGGACGCGAGCTGGGCGCTTTCTACGCGGACCTCCACCGGTCTCACGGTGTGCACCTTCACCTCGGCGTCGAGCAGCTGCCGAAGCTCGACCGGCCGCAGCTTGCCGCGGTGGGTATGCAGCCGCGCGACGGCCTTGCCGTCGAAGCCGGCCTCCTGGTCGACGCCGGCGTGCTTGTCGACGCCACCGGCCAGACTTCCACCCCCGGCGTCTATGCGGCCGGAGACGTGGCCCGGTACTTCAGCCCGACCTTCGGGAGCCACGTCCGGGTGGAGCACTTCCAGACCGCGCAGCACCATGGATTCGCCGTCGGGCGATCGATGGCCGGCCAGCGAGGGCCGTTCACGGACGTGCCCTGGTTCTGGTCCGACCAGTACGGCCACAACCTGCAGTACGCCGGAGCCGGACTGGCCTGGGATCGCATCGTCGAGCGCGGGCGGATCGGCGATCCGCCCTTCACGGTCTTCTACCTCCTGGCTGACCGCCTCCTGGCCGCGGCCGCCGTCGATGACCCGCGCACCCTGAGCCGGGCGCGGCGCTTGATCGAGCTCGGGATCAGCCCGCCGGCCGGGGTGCTGGCGGACCCGGTGTCCGATCTGAAAGCGCTAGGCCGGCTCGGAACTTAGGCAGGAGGTCGACCAGCAGGCGGGCGGTCAAGCCCCAGATCCAGGTCCCTTCCCAGGCGAACTGAGGCCCCCGCCACTCCTCTTCGCCCACGATCCACTCACTCTCGTTCAGAAGCCGCTCGAGCGGCACCTCGAGCACCGCCTCCAGCTCGCCAGGATCATGCACGAAGGAATGCGGCGGTGCGTCTAGCCAGGCCACGAATGGCACCACGCTGAAGTTGGTGACCGCCGTGTACACGACCTCGGCGGCGCCCAGTGGATGGATGGCGCCGGCCGGCACCCCGATCTCCTCGGTCACCTCCCGAGCGGCCGCGGCCCAGGCATCTTCCCCTGGGCGTACGGTGCCGCCGGGCAGCGCCACCTGGCCTGGATGGTCGGGGAGGTCGGCTCGGCGCAGGACGAAGGGCAGGAAGAGCGTGCCATCACGCTCGAAGAGCAGAGCCACGACCGCCGCCTGCCTGGCTCCGGGCCGAAAGGCGCCCCAGCCGTCGAGGGGCTTGAGGAGTTCGGCCAGTCGGGTGAGAATGGTGCCCTGAGGGGGTTCGGGGATGATCGACCAGACTAATGCCCGCATCGGCGAAGCCGCGGCTGAGCTGCGCCGTCGCAAAGCTCGGCGCGAAGCCTTCGAGCGGCTGGTGCGGCTGACCGACGTGGTGCTTTGGGGCCTCGAGGAGATGAACCGGGAAGGCCTGGTCGCGCTCCCGCCGCCGCGCGAGGAGGACATCCGCCGCCGGCTGGCGGTCATGCCCGGCCAGATCCAGCGCCTCTACTGCCCGGACGGCACCGTGCAGGGGGCGCTCGACAGCCTGTTCGAGATCCAGGGGGCGCTCTTCAAGGCGCGAAACCCGGACCTCGACTACGACGACCCGGAGTTCGACCAGGACTGAGTGCGTCAGCCGGCCTGGGGACCGGTCAGAGCGAGAGGTAGGTCAGGAGGAGCTCGGTCCCGAAGGCGACGATAAAACCGGTCAGCAGCCCCCAGGCCAGCGCGGGCGGAGTGTTCAGGCGGCGCCCGATGTGGAACATCTCGTTGATCACCCAGAGCAGGGCGCCCGCAGCCACGGCCAGGAACAGGACCTGGAGGTAGACCGACGTGGCGAAGAGGCCGATCAGGGTGCCGAGCAGGGTCGGCCCGCCGCCGATCAGGCCGGCGAGGCCCAGGAACGCCCAGCTCGGCGGCCGGTCGGCGCCCGCCATCGGCGCGGCGATGCCGAATCCTTCGGTCACGTTGTGGAGCGCGAAGCCGACCACCAGGACGCTGGCGAAGGCCACCGCTCCGGTGGCCGCCGACTGGCCGATAGCCAGGCCCTCGGAGAGGTTGTGGAGGCCGAGGCCGGAGGCGATCGCCAGCGAGAGCCAGCGGGGCGAGGGCGCGCCCTGCTGGTGGCTGAAGAGGCGGGCGTTGAAGTAGATCAGGACCAGGAGCCCGGAGGCAAGGCCGAGGGCGAAGATCAGGCCGAGCGCGATGAAGAGCTCCGGGCTGCCTAGCCGTGCTCCGATGAGCGCAGCCTGGACCGGCCCGACGGCGTGGCTCAGGATGTCCCAGAGCAGGAAGAGCAGCACCCCGGTCGCGACCGCGTTCAGGAATCCCTGGAAGGCCTTCGAGAGGCCGCGCATCCTGGCCACCGGCAATCCGATGAAAATGGAGAATCCGGCGATGGCTCCGACCAGCGCCGCGGTTGTATGGCTCATAGGATTAGTACGTGCAAAACCACGAGTTAGATCATACTAACGCGCCTCCGACGGAGGTCATCTCCCGCTACCTGGAAGCGATTTACTACATCACCGCCGAAGGCGAGGCGGTTCGCAGCGCCCGCCTGGCCGAGTGGCTCAGCGTGAGCCGGCCGACGGTGACGGCGGCCCTCCGGCGCATGATCCGCGACGGCCTGGTGCGGTTCAGCGCCCACAAGGACATCGAGCTGACGCCGCGCGGGCTGGAGAGGGCGGCCTCGATCGTGCGTCGGCACCGGATCACCGAGCGCTGGCTGACTGACGCACTAGGACTCGACTGGGTCAGCGCTGATGAGGAGGCGGCCCGCCTCGAGCACTCGATCTCCGACCTGGTGGAGGGACGTCTGTACGAGGCCCTCGGCCAGCCCACGACCTGCCCTCACGGCAACCCCATCCCGGGCTACTCCGAACCGGTGGAGGGGGAGCTGAAGCTGGCCCGGCTGACGGCCGGGCGGTCGGCCACCGTGACGCGCATCTCGGAGGTCGCCGAGCGCGAGGCGCCGAGCCTGCTCCGCTACCTCCTGGACCGGCGCCTGGTGCCCGGCGCGCGCCTGGCCATGATCGAAGTTGACGAGGTGGGGCGGACGGTGACCGTGGCGGCCGCCGAGCGCGAGGTCACCATGAGCCAGGAGACGGCGAGCAAGGTCTGGGTCCTGCCTGCCTGATGCAGGCGCTGGAGATCATCGCCAGGAAGCGCGACGGTTCGGAGCACAGCGAAGACGAGATCCGCTTCCTGCTCAACGGCTACCTGGCCGGGACGGTTGCCGACTACCAGATGGCCGCCTGGCTGATGGCCGTTTGCACGCGCGGCATGACGCGCTCCGAGACGCTCGCTTTGACGCACGCCCTGGTGGAGAGCGGCGAGGTGCTGGACTTGAGCGACATCGAGGGCGTCAAGGTCGACAAGCACTCGACGGGTGGCGTCGGCGACAAGGTGACCCTGATCGCGGCGCCGCTGGCGGCGGCCTGCGGCGTCAAGGTGCCGAAGCTGAGCGGCCGGGCGCTCGCCCATACGGGCGGAACGCTCGACAAGCTGGAATCCGTCCCCGGCCTGACGGTGGACCTCGAACCGGAGCGATTCAAGCGGCAGGTCCGCGAGATCGGCCTGGCGGTGGCGGCCCAATCGCCGAGGATGGTTCCCGCCGACCGAGCGCTCTATGCGCTGCGCGACGTGACCGCGACCGTGCCTTCGCTGCCTCTCATCGCCTCGAGCGTGATGTCCAAGAAGCTGGCCGCCGGCGCCGACGCCATCGTGCTCGACGTCAAGGCGGGCCGGGGGGCGTTTATGCCGGACGTCCCCAGCGCGGTCGAGCTGGCCCGGGAGATGGTCGACCTCGGCGAAAGCGCTGGGCGCCGGACAGTAGCCCTCGTGACGGCGATGGACAACCCGCTCGGCCGTACGGTCGGCAACGCTCTCGAGGTGGCCGAGGCCCTCGAAGTCCTGGGCGGCGGCGGCGACGCCGAGCTCCGGGACGTCTCGGTTGTGGTCGCCGGCGAGATGTGCCGGTTGGCCGGGATCGACGCGGACGTCGAGCGCGTCCTGTCAGCAGGCGGGGGGCGGGAGACCTTTGAACAGATGCTGGCGGCCCAGGGCGGCCGGCTCGAGGCAGGCCTGCCGGAGGCGGCGGTCCGGCTCGAGGTCAAAGCCGAGGCCGGCGGTTGGGTCGAAGGCATCGACGCGCTCGAGGTCGGGCTCACCAATCTCGCCCTCGGCGCGGGCCGGCTGCGAAAGGAGGACAGGATCGACCCGGGCGCCGGCATCAGCATCGAGCGCGGCGTCGGGGAGGAGGTGCGGGCGGGCGACGTGCTGGCCGTCATTCACGCGGCGAGCAGCGCGCTGGCCGAGGCCGCGGCGCCCCGGCTGCGCGCGGCCTGGCGCCTGGCCGCGGCGCCGGTCGAGCGACCGCCCCACGTGCTGGAACGCGTCGCTACTTAGAATTTCGCGGACATGGCCGACCGCAAGTACCACGTCGGGCTGGCCGCGGGCGAGGTCGGGAAGTACGTGCTCTACCCCGGCGACCCAGCCCGCACCGCCGTCATCGCCAAGTTCCTGGACGGCGCCCGGGAGGTCGCCTTCAACCGCGAGTACCGGACCTTCACCGGCTCCGTCGCGGGCGAGCAGGTCTCGACGGTATCCAGCGGCATGGGCGGCCCTTCGGTTGCCATCGGCATGGAGGAGCTGCGCGAGCTCGGCGTGCACACGTTCCTGCGGGTCGGCACCTGCGGCGCGCTCCAGCCGGGCATCCGGATGGGTGATCTGGTGATCGCCACTGGGGCCGTCCGCACCGAGGGCACCGGCGACGCCTACGTGCCTAAGCAGTTCCCCGCCATCGCCGATCACGACATGGTCACCGCCCTGGTCGAATCGGCACGGGAGGCGGACGCGCCCCATCACCTGGGCATCATCCGGGCGGTCGATGCCCTCTACTCCGACCTCGTCCCGGAGACGATGCCGATGGCGGCCGAGCTGAAAGAGGAGATCGCGATGTGGTCCCGGGCCGGCGTCCTGGCGAACGAGATGGAGTCCTCCACACTCTTCGTCGTGGCGGCGGTCCGCCGGGTGCGGGCGGCGTCGGTCCTGCTCTGCGTCGACGAGATGGGAGCTGACGAGATCCAGCACGTCGACCCCTCTTACATGGAGCGCATGCTCAAAGTTGCCGTGGGCGCCGTCCGCCGAATGATCGAGCAGGACCGTGCCACTCCACGTCAGTAGCCACCCGCTGGTGGCCGACTCGGTCGCCCGCCTGCGCGACAAGGAGACGGAGCCGGAGGAGTTCCGGACCCTGGCGCGGAAGGTGATCAGCCTCCTGCTCTACGAGGCGACCGCCGACCTCTCCCTGCAGCGCGGCGTCGTCATGACGCCGCTCCAGGAGGCGCCTGCCGCCTGGGTTGAGAAAGAGGTGGTGGCGGTGCCGGTGCTGCGAGCCGGCCTGGGCCTGCTGGCCCCGGTCCTGGAGCTGCTGCCGCGCGTCAGTGTCGGCTACATCGGCCTAGAGCGTGACGAGGAGACGGCGCTGGCCCGCATCTACTACAACAAGCTGCCCCGGCTGGAGGGCAAGGTGCCCCTCCTGCTCGACCCGATGCTCGCAACCGGAGGCTCCGGCGCGATGGCGCTCGACCTCATCAAGGAAGCCGGCGGCGTCGAACCGCGCATGATCTGTGTCGTGGCCGCGCCGGAAGGAGTCCGCGTGATCGAGGAGCGCCATCCTGAGGTGCGGATCTTCGCCGCCGCGCTGGACGAGGGCCTGAACGACCGGGCTTTCATCGTGCCGGGACTGGGCGACTTCGGCGACCGCCTCTTCGGTACTGGAACATGAGCGAGGTCGACGGCCTGAAGCAGCGCGTGCTCGCCGCCCGCGAGCGCTTCCAGGCGCTGCCGGTGTCCGACTCCGCCGAACCGGGTCCGCCCGATCCGAAAACCGGCGAGCGCTGGGACCGGTACAACGTGCTCGGGCACATGGCCGAGGCGCTTCCCTTTTGGGCTGTGCAGCTGGACCGCGCGCTGGGCGGCGAGACGGTCGGCCGGCCGCCTGGGTCGGCCGGCAGGCTGGAGGGGATCGAGAGCGGGCGCCTGCTCGGCGAGCAGGTCCTCCGCGACCGGATCGCGGCCGGGATCGAGGACATGCTGCGCTTGCTCGAGAAGCTGCAACCGCAGGACCTCGACCGTCCGGTCGATCACGTGTCCCGCGGCAAGATTCCGCTCCGGGAGGCGCTCGAGATCTACCTGATCGGCCACCTGGAAGAGCACGTCGGACAGCTCGAAGGCGTCACGCCCAGGGGATGACTTTGGTCATTTCCGGCAGCGGCATCTCCCGGCCGGTCACCTCCGCGTAGAGCTCCAGCAACTCCAGCAGGATGTGTGCGGTGGCGCCGTACATGGCGCCGGGCTCGAACTCGAAGATCGGCGAGAGATAGGGACCGATGTCGATCGCGCTGTAGGGAAGGCGGCCGTCGAAGAAATCGTCCAGCCGGAGCGTGATCAGGTGCGCGACCTCGGCTGGGTCGGGGTGTGGTTCGGGGCCGGGTAGGACCTCCGCCAGGAAGGGGTTGAGCGTGAAGAGGCTGGTGGCGGTCGGGACCGGCGTGAGCGGGCCGAGCGGGCGCAGCCGCAGCCGTTCGATTCCCAGCTCCTCCTCGGTCTCCCGGAGCGCCGTCGCCAGCAGGTCGGCGTCAGCCGGCTCGGGCTTGCCGCCCGGGAAGGCGATCTCGCGAGAGTGGTGGCGGAGCTTGTCGGGGCGCTTGATCGCCCAGACCTCGAGCCCCGAGCGACCCTCGCGGAGAGGGAGGCAGACTGCGGCCTGGATGCGGTCGGGGCCGCCGCGCAGAGGCTTGCCCTGCCAGGCTCCGAGTGCCCGCTCGAGCTCAGCCGCCGAAACGCGCTTCATAGGCTGTCAGGTTGCAGCGGAGGAGCTCGTCCTCGGTCATGGCCATCTCAGTCGAGGCCAGCTCGAACTCCCGGCTGAGCGTGGTGCCGGCGACAGTGCGCGAGTCGCTGCTGATCGTGCAGCGAACGCCGGCTCGGACCAGCGCCGGCAAGGGGTGCTCGGCGAGCGACGGGACTGCCTTGCACTTCCAGTTGGAGGTGGGGCAGAGGTCCAGCACCACGCCCTCGGCTCGCACGCGCTCGACGATCCGCGGGTCCCGGGCGCCGATCACGCCGTGGGCGATGCGCTCGACGTGGAGCCCAAGGGCCTCTTCTACGTTGGCTGGCTCGCCAGCCTCGCCGGCATGACAGGTGAGGCGGAGGCCTGCGGCCGCGGCGGCCTCGAAGGCGCGGGCCTGCGGGGCGGCGGGCCAGCTCGCTTCGTCGCCCGCCAGGTCGAAGCCGGCCAGGCCG
>Ga0209577_10001833_pt1 | contig 20908 bp, 17 predicted proteins | sample GraSoiAngelo_109_FD_185874 | JGI IMG/M metagenome (GOLD analysis project Ga0209577, IMG submission 185874) | Grasslands soil microbial communities from the Angelo Coastal Reserve, California, USA - 14_0903_12_20cm (SPAdes) (version 2) | ecosystem: Environmental > Terrestrial > Soil > Grasslands...
GCTCCACGCCTTTGCAGCCCGCAGATGAGCTGGCGTTTCGGGAGCGTTTGGCAGAAATTCTGATCTCTCACGGCGAGTTCTCCGCTGCTATTGAGGACCTAACCAGAGCAGTGGAGCTTGACCCCAATCGAGGGGAGTTCGCCTACAACCTGGCTCTTGCGCAGTTCAAGGCAGGGCGTCTGGACGACTCACTGCAGACGGCGGAGAAGTGCAGAGCTTTGGGCGACACTGCCGATCTCGAAGACCTGCTCGGCGACATTCAGGAGGCCCGTGGTGACAACTTGGCTGCCGTTCGCAGCTACCAGACCGCGGTGACGCTTTCACCCAATGAGGAAAAGTATCGTTTAGCCCTTGCAGTGGAATTCATCCGGCACAAAAGTTTCGATCCGGCCCGTGTGGTTCTTAAACAAGGCCAAGAGTTGTGGCCGCAATCCTGGCGAACACAGCTTGCTCTGGGCATGGTGGAATATTTTGCAGGAAGCGACGAACAAGCCAGCCGAATTCTGGTACATGCCGTGGAATTGGCTCCTCAACCTGAAACTGCTCTTCAATACCTGGCAAATATTCAGATGGACATGGCCGCCGCCCCGGCTCCTGCTGCCATTGCGCAAGTCTGCGGTTATTCCGACAGCCACTCCGCAGACGGAAAGCTGCAATACCTTTGTGGAGCATTGCTGTTTAAAAGAGATTACGGTTCGCAGGAAAAGACTCACGCCGATGACATTTTGCGCCGGCTGCACCTTGCCGCCAATCTTTTGCCCCATGATCCGGCGCCGCATTGCCAGCTCGGCAAAGTCTATCGGTGGATAGTGCGATGGAAAGAGGCGCGCGGGGAAGCCGAAACCTGCGTGCGCATGGATCCGAACTCGGCCGACGGCCACTACCGGCTGGCACAGATTTATCAGCACCTCGGAGAAGCCGCGCAATCGGAGCAGGAGATGAAACTTTACAAAGGCGCGTCACAACGCATCGCGAACGAAAACGCCCGTCGCGATGAGACACTTAAAACATTTCTTTACACGATTCAAAGCGAACCTTCTGGTCGTAAGTGAATATCACCCGCAGTTTGCACTTGGCTGCTCTGGCTAAGCGCTAATCGCCAAGTGCTAAGTGCGGGTCCACTGCGATGGCCCCAAGGTCAGGGCACGGTCTTCGGTGTAACGGGAGGGGTAACCGATCGTGATCGCGCCTATTGAGGGTTCTTCGCCAGGCTGATCATGTTGGCGAAAAGACGATACGCGCCGGGCACGCCCTCTGGCATCTGGCGGTAAAACGCATACGCGTTATAGATATAAATACCCTTGCCGTACTTCGCGTAGAGTAGGCCGCCTTTTTGGGGCTCCTGACCGGGATCGTGGGTTTCGAGCAGCGGCTCGTAGGCCGCGTCCCAACTGGCAAGAAACTTCGACCCGCGTTCCTCCACCCAGTTTTCAAAATCCTTAGCGTTGATCTTGTTGGGCCAGGTGAAGATAGGGTTAGCGGGGGCGAGTATTTCGACCTTGGAATGTTCGTCCGTGACCTCCTCCGGCATGGAGCCCATTTTGTATGGATAGGGACCGTAGTTCTGATCGTATTCCTGAGTGTTGTATTGGACTATTACGGTGCCGCCACTCTTTACATAATCGAGAATGCGCCCGTTGTATGTCTTCAAGTCTTCGCGCGCCGCGTAGGCGCGCACGCCCAGAACGATGGCGTCGTATTTGGACAGGTTTCCGCTAGCCAGATCTCCTGCCGTTAGGAAATGGACGTTGATCCCGAGAGTCGCGAGTGACTGGGGCACATCGTCGCCGGCGCCCACGATGTAGCCCACATTGAGACCTGGGGCAACTTTCACATCCACACCCGTGGTGCGGTACGCGGAGGGCCGATAAAGGTTATACGGGCGCAGACCGGGATAGCCGACCGTGTGATATCCCTCCTTGTATTCTTGGCCGTTATAGGTTGCCACGGCGGAAATTGTGTAAGGCTTCTCGTCAATGCGATCCGGAATTACGTGGAAGCTGAGTGTCTGGTCCTCACCATCCTTAGTTGTTGAAAATTGTTGTTCCGGGGCCTTCCAGCCTTGGGGCAACTCGAGTTTCACGGTTCCCTTCGCCGGACCTTTGACATTACTGTGGGCGGTAACACTTAGATCGAATGCTTTAGCGCTCAAAGGCACAATACCCGCTTGCGGTGCAATGGAAACAGAAATGGCGGGACCAACAATCAGAGGTTCAGGCACTACTCCAGAGCCCGTGACCCGGTTGATGGACTGAACGACTTGGGATAATTCGAATGGCAATCCGTTGAACGAGAAGTGTAGCTTCGCGGAAAGAGGATAAGGGATCACGGGCAGACTAAGATACTTTGAGTCCTGAATGTCGTAATAAGGCTGCTCGATATCCGGGCGTGTGAAGTACGGCCGCGTAAATCCTGCTTTCGGCGCGGCGTGTACGGTGAAGCGCACATCCGCAGACTGGTTTCCTTTGAGCGTGCCTCCGGATTGCTTTGGAGGATCGATGGTCCATGATTCGCCCTGCGATGTTTCCAAAACCACACTTTCCAATTGCACAGGCGCGTCGGTGGGATTCGTGGCATGCACCTTGACCCAGAATTCCTGCCCGGGTATCACAACCTGAAAAGTCTCCTGATCGCGGAAGAAGCGCGCGAACGGCCCACTCGGCTCCTTTTCCGGAGCAACAGTGGCAAGAACGGAAATAGCCAGGGACTCGGCCAGCGCATTCTCGAACTGCATCCGTTTGATTTTGAGCTCGTGCGTCGCATCGTACTTGGAGTCAGCACTCAAGCCGCTGATCGAAACTTTTTCGATCAGCTCGTTGGTGCTCTTCAACCCTTCGACTAGAGTGGGAGCAATCGCTTCCAGATGTTGTGGAGAAAAGTCCTTGATAGCTTTTTCCACGAACGCGTTGACATGGTTCAAGCCTTCCTTCAGGAAGGCGCTGTCGCCGGATTGAGCCAGGCTGGCGATGCCCATAAGCGAAACGTCCATACCGTCAAAGAATGAGGCCTCCTTTTCGGAAACGGGGACCAGCGAAGCGAAGCGATGATAGGGACTCATCTCTTCCTCTGCTTCCGCCAAGCCCGTGCCCCCATTTTGCGATTTTTGGTGACCGAGTCCGCGGCTGGAAATCTGGGCGTAGCTCAAACCGAGAAGCGGGTTGTACTGTCCTTCTGGAATTTCCACCGAAGCGGAAAGTGCACCTTTTATGACAGTGCCGTCGGTGTAATTGCGAAATTCTGCGGGGTAATATTTTCCATCCGCATAATCATAGATACCTTTTTCGGTTACCGGAATAAACGGCACCCGGGCATAATCCTTGAGCGGTTTCCAAGGACGCAGTCCTTCCTTCAATTGTTCAGGAAACATTGCAGGATCGCCGGCCGCCTTAAAAGCCTCTTGCGCCATCTGGCCGGAAACCTGGTGATGGCCATGCCCGTCGGTGCGCGCGCCGACAAATACCGATGTAATGACCAGCGGACGCGTCATGCGCACCACGCGAACTACGTCGGCCAATACGCGGTCGTGTCCCCATTTTTCGAGAGCTTCCTCTTTTGTTTTGGAGAAACCGTAGTCGCACACGCGGGTCCAGAACTGATCCGTTCCGTAATAGCGATCCGCGGCAAGAAGCTCTTGCGTGCGCACGAGGCCAAGCGCGTCAAAGTAGTCGGAGGACATCACGTTGGCGCCGCCTTCGCCGCGATTCAAAGTCAAGAGCGTCACTCTTGCACCTTGGCCGCGCGCCTCGTAGGTCAGCATACCGCCGTCTTCATCGTCGGGATGGGCGGTCACCATCAGCAGGCTGGCGCGAGTGTGGAGCTTTTGCAGACTCTGCCACAGAGCTGCAGCGCCACTGTCAAATAGCAATGGTTCTGCATCGACAACAGGGTTCTGGGTAGTGGAGGCTGGAGATTGCGCGCTCACCCGGGAGGACTGAAATAGAAAGAGCAGCGTGGATACTATGACGACCAGCATGATGGGGCCAAGCTTCTTAGATTGCGATGCCATGCCGCTCTTCTCCTTGTCTCTCCACATTTTTTGATTTGCGAACGGAATTTACGGAATTTTACGTTGGGAGGAAGCATTGTCAATAAAAAATGCCAAAACGTTTTGGCACATTGCGCCTTCCTGGCGGAACAACACTATGTTTTTTGGAAGTTCCAGAATTCGGAAGCCCCTAGAATAACGAGTTTTGGGGCAGAAATATCTTGACAACGATTATTGCCGGTGTTACATGTCAGCGCATTTCGTAACCGAATCGTTTCGGCAGTTGCCAAAAACTTAAAAGTGGGATAACTCTTCGACTCTGAGAAAAGAGGCTGCAATGACTCGAAGCGTGGGGACTCGGGAATTGCTTACGTGGGCCGGATTGCTGTTGGTCTTCCTGGCTGTGGGTGCTTTGCCGGCCTTCACCCAGATAGATCGCGGAGCCCTCGTGGGAACAGTGCTCGATGCGTCGGGCGCAGTAGTGCGGCAGGCGACTCTAACCGTGACCAACAAGGACACGCAGGTCGCGGTGACAACTCCTGTCAATGATGTTGGTGAGTATCAGGTGCTGGCGCTGATTCCAGGAACGTACTCCGTGAAAGTGAGCGCGCCAGGCTTCGAAACTGCCGTCCGCGAGGGGATAGTTGTCCACGTTCAAGACCGCCTGTCCCTGAACTTCAATCTGAAGGTTGGATCCGTGAAAGAGGAGGTAGTCGTCTCAGGCACCGAGCCCTTGCTGCAGACCCAGACCGCTGACGTAGGAAACGTTATCGACACACAGCGAGTCAACGATCTTCCCCTTAACGGCCGGCGATATGCGGACCTTGCGCTGCTGGAGCCCGGCGTAGATAAGTTTTACGCCGCCAACAACCCCGCTCCGGACCGTTTTAGCGTGAATGGGAACCTCGAATTGCAGAACAATTTTTTGCTGAACGGCGTTGACAATAACTCCTGGTCGGAGAATCTGCAGGAGTTCTCGGTCCAGGTGGTTCAGCCCCCGCCCGATGCCATAGAGGAGTTTCGCGTCCAGACCAGAACTTACTCCGCAGAATTCGGCAATTCCGCCGGCGCCGTGATCAATGCCACCATCAAATCGGGCACCAACCGCTATCACGGAAATTTATTCGAGTATCTGCGCAATGCCAAGCTCGATGCCAACTCTTGGATCAACAAACATGCGAACCCAATCGTGCCGCGTGGCGGCTTCACTCAGAATCAATTCGGCGGCACGTTCGGTGGTCCAATCATTAAAGACAAGACATTTTTCTTTGGCGACCTCGAGCGGTTCACCAGTCGGCAGTCCACCAGCGTCCTCAGCACGGTTCCCACTCCGCTGATGAAAGCCGGTAACTTCACGGAATTGCCTGCAGGCATACCCATAACTCCCTCCACGATACCCGGGCAGGGAGGGTGCTATGTCGGCAACGTTATCCAGGCCGGCTGCCTTGATTCAGTTGCCGGCAAACTCATGGCTTTGCTCCCCGACCCGAACCACTTCCCCTCGTCGGTAGGCCAGCTAGGGGTGCCAGGGAGCTGGACGGGAGCGCCGAACTATCTTTTTTCGACGTCTGTGCCAGATGATGTTTATTCACTCGACGGAAAAGTCGATCACAACCTCAACCAGAACAATCGTCTGTTCGGAAGTTACAGCTATCGTCACCTCAACCGGCAGGATCCTCCATGGACGGGCAACGGAGTGATCGGAAGCGGCAATTTTGCGACCCAGTACCGCATCCACACACAATCGTTTGCTTTGGGATGGACCCGCACAATTTCCAACACTCTGGTTAATGATGCTCGGTTTGGGTTTAGCCGCGACTACGCTCACAGCGATCCGATCGGAGTGAACCTGGGGACGTCTCAGGCGCAGAGTCTCATTGGTCTGACGGGTATCCCGAATGGACCCGGGTCCGGCGGCTTGCCCCCGATCGAAATCAACGGGCTACAACGGATTGGAACTTCGCCCTGGCGGCCTCAGTTCCAGATTTCCCAGGCGTGGAACATTATTGAGAACTTGAGCTGGTTGAAGGGCAGCCACAGCTTCAAGTTTGGGTATCAGTACCTGAAGCGCGGCGATAACTTCCTGGACCTGCGCGCGCCGCAAGGTGAGTTGCAGACCAACGGAGTCTACACGACCGGCGGAGCTTTCGGCTTACCGGATTTCCTGCTCGGAGATGTGGACGGGGTGCACTTCACCACGCCGTTGGTGGTGCATTACTTCCAGCCAGGGCATTCGTTTTATGGCTTGGATACCTGGAAGACGACTTCCAAACTCACGTTGACCTACGGCTTGCGCTATGAACTGTTCGCGCCGATTTTGGAGCGAGACAACAGAACCACGAATTTCACTCCCGCGAACGGCGGCGGAATCGTAACCGCGAGCCGAGGTGCTTCCGGCTGGTTTGACCGCAGCCTGATTCATCCGGATCGCAACGACTTCGCTCCGCGCGTTGGCTTTGCCTACCAGATGAGCGACCGCCTTGTGGTTCGTGGCGGGTACGGTGTCTTCTATCAGCACAGCAACCGCATTGGCTCGGAAAGCCTGCTTCAACTGAACCCGCCCGCGCTTTTGGACCTCCAGCTAAACCAGAGTGGCACCAGCACCGTTTTTCAACTGAAGAACGGGTTCCCACTGAATACCATCACAGGGTCGGGATTCGATTTGACGCAAATCCAGCTCCGTGCACAGGACCCGAACCAGCGATCCAGTTACGTGGAGCAGACGAGCTTCGGCACGGAATATCAGTTGAGCAGCGACACGGTGCTTTCGACCACATACGTCGGCAACTGGGGCCGCAAGATGAATCGTTTGCGTGATGCTAATACGCCGCAGATCACAGGTTTCAACACGGGCTGCCCGGTTTTGCAGTATCCGTTCGCCAACCTGAATACGGTGACAAATATTAATACCTTTACTCCGACCGGTTGCCAAACCACAGGCCAGCATGCCTTCCTGGAGTTCGCCTCGAATGACGGAAATACCGATTACAACTCGCTCGAACTCTCTCTACGCAGGAGAATGTCGAAAGGCTTGACTTTCTCTTTGGGCTACACGTTTAGCCACGGCCTGGCTGATTTTGGCGATAACCTCACGGATCCAGACGGAGCGTTTCCGCAAAACGCTTACAATTACGCCGCGGAAAAGAGCAATTCCAATCTCGATATCCGCAGCCGTTTTGTCGGGAATTTCTTGTGGGATTTGCCTTTCGGGCAAGGGCGGCGTTTCCTCGCCAACCCGGGCGCCATTAACCGTGTGGTGGGTGGCTGGCAGGTGAATGGAATCGTCACGCTGCAGACCGGCAGCCCGTACAGTGTCACGGCCGCGAATGACGGCCTGCTAGGTTTTGCCCGTGCCGTGTATGCCAACTGCATTGGAGATCCATTCGCCGGTGCTACCACCGATCCCAATTTGTATACAACCACGGGATTCCTGATCAATCAGGCCGCATTCTCGCAACCTGGGCCGGGACAGTTCGGCACCTGTCGGCCGCGCAAGTTCCATGGTCCGGGGATCCGGATGCTGGATTTCAGCATCTTCAAGGATTTCCGGTTTACGGAGCATACGTATCTGCAATTCCGGACGGAATTCTTCAATGCTTTCAATCATCCGAACTTTGCCAATCCCAGTGCCAATATTGCCTCCCCCGGTTCCTTCGGCAAAGTCTCCAATACACTGGCGCCCATTCTGGGCACCGATTCAGGAGGGCCGGGCGATCCACGCGAGATTCAGTTTGCGTTGAAACTGTACTTCTGATGGCCACAGGGGAGCGGCAGGCGCCGCTCCCGCAACTGAATCCGCTTCCTGATCTCGATTGTGTGGGACCGTCCTCGGAGGGGGGCGTCTGTCGGCCCAAGTGTCGATTGGTGGAGAGAACAGCCTGCCCTGGAGAAGTGGGGAATGTCATTCAAGATTGGAATCGTTGGCGCGGGAGGCATCGGCGGCATACATGCGGCCATTCTCGCCAAGGATTCCCGTATTCAACTACACAGTTTTTTTGACGTCGAAGCAACTCGCGCACAAAGCATTGCGAGCCGGTTTGGCGGACACGCGGCGCGTTCACTTGAGGAGCTTCTTCAACAATGCAACGCCGTCTTCGTTTGCACTCCGAACACCACCCATGAAGAAGTAGCCATCAAGGTTCTCGAAGCAGGTAAGCATGTTTTTTGCGAGAAACCTTTCGCCTTAAATCTTAAATCCGCCGCGCGGCTGCACGACCGAGCCATGCGCTCCGGGGTGATCTATCAAGTGGGTCATAACCGCCGGTTTGCCCCGGTCTATAAGGTTCTGAAGCAGGCGATCGAGAGCAGCGAACTTCAGCCGCTTTCCGTACATGCCAAAATGAACCGCGGCGAATTGGTCAATCCGCCCTGGGTTTGGAACGCGAGCCTCACCGGAGGCTTTCTGTATGAAACGCCAGTTCACATGTTCGACCTGATGACTTTTTTCTTTGGGAGGGTGGAGTGGGTAGAGGTCTCAGCGCGCTCCCATGGTCATGGGGAACTTGACGATTTCTCCATCCTGTTGTCCTTCGAATCCGGTCTGCAGGCGACCATGAAAACCTACGCTCATGCCAGCTGGCACTTCCCCTTCGAGCGCTTCGAGGTCTACGGAATGCACTCGACCTACGAGACGTTTGAAATGGAGAGGATCTCCTTCACCAAAGGGCTGGAATCCCGAACCACGAGCTATGATTTCTCTCTCGCGTCCATGCATGAGAAATGGGGTTACATAGAAGAGGACCGGCTCTTTGTGGATGCCCTGGAAGGCAAATCACCTGTGCCGGTGACCGCGGAGGATGGATACAACGTCGTGCAGTTGATTGAGGCCTGTTATCAAAGTGCCCGAGATGGCAGGCGTATGAGCCCGGGACTCGTCAGCAAGAAGTCTGCAGCGCCATTTGCGACCCAAAAGCGTTGACATACTCCGCCAACACAGCATGGGCGACCTCGGGCCGGCCAACCAGTGGATTCTTCACCAAAGCCGCGAGCGCCGCTTGAGGCGAGTGTTCTAAGGATGCACGAACCGTCAGGCGCTCGTATTCCTTCACTTGCAATAGCAACGAGCGGACCGTCTCAGGTGCGTGGCCGACCGGAGGTGCTTGCACTCCGCTCGAGGACACGAGACAAGGGAGCTCCACCGCATCATTGGGATCGAGATCTTCGAGCGATTTGAGGTTGCGAACCGTGAGCGGTATGAAGACGGGCCGGTCCGATTGCAAGGCTTGCAGCACGAGCAGTGCGATTCGCTCATAGCCGGAAAATTCTGAGTAAAGTTCCAGGCCCTCCTGGCGCCGCTTCCCCGCGGTTGCTTCAATGCTGAAGTAGGAAGCGTTGCGCTCGCGCAGGTAGTTTTCATAAATTCCGATAAGTTCTGCCTCGGAAGCTCGCGCGAGTTTCCCGAATAACCCGGTATTCATGGCTGCGATAGCCTGGCCGCGTGATCTCCCGTTTCGCCGCGTATTTTCATAGGCGGCTTGGGGAAAGTAGTAGAAGTAGAGGTACTCGGTCGGCAGCAGCGCGAGGTTTTGAATGAAGTCGACGGGAAACAGTTCATGGCGGTAGCACTTCCGAATCAGTTCAGGCGAGGAGAGAATTATGGGCAGGAGTTCGGTCCCTTCCGCGTCGCGGATGGAGCGCACCCAGCCGAGATGATTCAGGCCAATATAGTCGAACCTGAGCTCGAACGGGTTCCGGCTCAGCGCTTTGGCGATTGACTCGAAAGTCTCCAAAGGCGTGTCGCACACGCCCAGAATACGGACTCCGGAATGATTCAATATTCCCTGCGAGATGATCCCCACCGGGTTTGTAAAGTTGATGAGCGTCGCGCCCGGAGCAACGCGCTCGATCAGACGCGCGTATTGCAACATCGCGGGCAAATTCCGCATCGCGCAGGCGAAGCCCCCAGCCCCCACGGTTTCTTGCCCTACCAAGCCGTGAGCTAGTGCAATAGTCTCGTCTTTGACGCGTGCATCGATGCCGCCGACGCGAATGCTCGTGATTATGAAATCGGCGCCTTCGAGAGCGCGGTCAAGGTCCGAAAACACTTTGAGGCGGGCAGTGAGACCGACTTGCTTCCCCATGGCTCCCGCGACCCGTCCCATTACCGCCAGGCGTTCACGGTCTATGTCCCAGAGGGCCAGTTCGTCCAACTTCGTGTTCTGCGCTGCGCCGGCCAGACCGTGTACCAGTAGCGGGGTCCTGACTCCAGCTGCTCCAATAAGGGTAATTTTCATAGAGCTGTTTTACCTGCGCGACGTGCGTGTTTCCGTGCCGAGCCTATGACCACAGCTTAGCGTATTGCCAGGTATGCAACATTCGTCAGATTCGTTTCATCAACTCCAGCAGCTTCCCGCGGGTGACAACCCCGGACGGACCCCCGGGACGAGTCGTGGCTATCGCTCCGCAGATATTTGCTGCCCGCAGGCTGTCTTCAAGGGACCACCCGGAAAGGTAGCCATGGAGAAAGCCTCCGTTGAAGGCATCGCCGGCGCCGGTGGCATCAACAACGTGAACATGAATGGACTTCATGCGTAAAGCTTTTTCATCTTGCACGACAATGCAGCCGTCATGCCCGAGCTTAACTACGGGTACGCGAACCCATTGCGCCAATTTCCTTGCAGCTCTCTCCACCGACTTTTCACCGGTCATTGTTCGTGCCTCGATTTCATTGGGAAAGACAAAATCGCACTCGCGAAGAAGTGCGGGCAATCGGGGCGACTGCAACACTTCAGGATTCCAGCCCACGTCCAGCGAAATTGTTAAGCCCTGCGATCGCAGTCTGCGAATGGCTGGGGTCCAGGCCTGTGGAGGAGACACTGCACACGCCAAATGTAGGTGCTTCGCTTTATGCAACTGCCCGCGCACGGCCGGGCGCGCTAATAATTTGCGTAGACTACGGTTGATGGTGTCGTAAGTTATCATCATGCGATCGCCATCGTAGGCGGCGCACACCGTCATTGCGGTGGGAAACTTTGCGCTGAACTCGCAAGCCCCGACGAATATTCCGCTCCGCACCAGCTTCTGCCACGACTGGTTACTCTGAGCTTCTTTCCCGATTCTGCTAACGACCGCCGTCGAAGTTCCGAGCCCGGCCGCAACCAGCGCTGTTGTAGCGAGCCCGCCTCCTGGAAATTCTGCAAAGTATTGAGTTTTCACCTCTTCCCCCAGTTTTGGTGCTCTGGGGAGCTTGTAAAAGATCAGATCTATGAAAAACTCGCCAAACACCACCAGGTCCACGCGGGCCCGCGCAGAAGAATAATTCATGGGGCACGATGATAACAGGGGCTTACACGCCCCAACACAGAATGACAGGCAACTGTCGGCCCAATGGCTCATTTTTGTGGCCGATTGATGGCAACTCTGAACTAAAAGCAACGAATTCTGAGTTGCACAATTTGTAGGGCAACACCTTACCTCTGAATAGCTTCTTATTCTGTTTGGCGGTGTCGGAGGGCCAATGACCGAAGAATCGGAACGAATGCTCCTGTTGTTGAAGGAACTGGCAGTACTCAAGGAAAGCGAAACGCAGGATACCGGCGCCCAGACCGGCAGCCCGCTTTCCTCTGCCTCCGCGCGCCGCAAGAAAAAAAAGGAGATTGCGGGTGAGATAAAGCGCATCGCCCAGCAAAAGAAGAATAAGCCATCGCCTTAGTGGGCGTGGTCCACTCAGTCGCCAGCTTGGCAGATGAAAGCCGTTTCCGACGGGCAACAAAAAGCCGCCGATTCTCACGGCGGCTGCCATCGTAATTGAAACTTGGCAATTGAAAATCTGGAAATTGTCTTTCTAATCTCCCAAAACCGGCTCACCCACCTGCGACTTCTTCCCATTACTCGGCTTCAAAGCATTCAGCGGAATAAACCCGTTCTCCGCTACCACCGGCTTCTCCTTCAACACCACCTCGCGATACAAAGCCGCCATCCGCGCGTTGTAAGCCGGATCATTCTGCTGCTTCTGCTTCGCATCCCGTGCCCGCAGCTTCTCCTCCCGCGCATTCTTCGCGATGCCCAGCTTGTCCAAGTCGTGCTGCTCTTCCGTGGTGACGATGTTCTCCCGCAGCACTAAAGAGTGCTCCGTATCCTCCATCTTCACTTTCTTCCCGCCGGCAAAAATCTCGTGCCGCCCATGCTCCTCATACCACTTGGTCAGAGTCGCGGTCATGTGCATCTTCTCAATAATGTTCCGCCACCCCACCCCGGTGTTGTAAGCACAGAAGGAAATCTCTCCCTCCTGCGTGGCGTAAGGAATAATGCACTGCTCCGTCCGCCGGAAGTCATAGTTGAACAGATCCTGGAACCACATCCCCGCAATAAACAGGAAATTCCACCGGTCCTGTCGCCGCTTCATCACGTCGTCAATCGTCCGCTCAGGCCCCACTTTCCCATAATTCCGCCCGGTAGCGTTGTAGTTCTTGTCGAACTTCCGCAAAAGATCCAGCAGCTTGAAATGCGTCGGAGACTGGAACGGATCGTAATTCTTCATCAAACACAAAGCCATCCCCACAACTGAAAGAAACTTCCCGCGTGCCGCATCGTTGACCTTCGCAATATCCTTAGCCAGTTGATCCCCATGCAAGAAAGCCGTAACCGGAACCGCCTCCTTGGTCTCTTTATCAATCATTACCGCCATCCCGGTGCCGCAATTGGGGTGACAGCCGCAACTGAGTTGGCCCCAGTTATTGTCAGCGTCACTCGAGTGCATGACGTCCGCCCAATCGGAGAAGGTTCCCATGAAGGAGATGGGGAACCAGTCGCGGGAGGGCTCGCCTAATCCGGTTTGCGTTTTTACATCGTGGGCGAGGTGGGAGAGGGTGTAGCGCTGGGCGATACGACGTTCGTCGGTGATGGCTTCGTCTCTACCGGTGAAGGAGACGGGTTGGAAGGAGAGGAAGCCGATTTTCTTGGGATTGTCCAACGCGAACTTGATTACTCTTCCTACCTGCTCGTTGTTAATTCCGTTCAGGATTGTGATTACGGGAACTATTTCGACTCCGGCCTTGTGGAGGTTGTCGATGGCTTTCAGTTTCACGTCGAAGAGGTTGCCAACTTTTCTGTGCGCGTTGGCGGCGTTTCCGATTCCGTCGAATTGGAGATAGGCGTAACGCAATCCGGCGTCGGCGGCCTGTTGGGCGAACTCAAGACTCTTGGCGAATTCAATTCCGTTGGTCGCCGCCTGCACGCTGTTGTATCCGACTTTGCGGGCGTAGCGGACGGCGTCCAGGAAATACGGGGAGAGCGTGGGCTCGCCTCCGGAGAACTGAACTGACATCTGTCTTTTCGGTTTAATCGTGATCGCGTTGTCGAGCATGAGCTTGATGTCTTCCCAGCTCAACTCGTGGACGAATCCGACCTGGTTGGCATCCATGAAGCAGGGATCGCACATCATATTGCAGCGGTTGGTGAGGTCGATGGTGAGGACCGAACCGCGGCCGTACTTTACCGTGCTGGAGCCGTGATTGTGGAGCTTCTCGTCGTTGTGGGCGCGAATGTCGCGGCCGGGGAACACTTCCTCGAGATGGCGCGAAAACTCGGGATCGATCGACATCACATCTTCAAAGTGCCCGTGCTGGGGGCAGTCCTTCACCATGAGGATTTTGCCGTCGCGCTCGACGATGGAGGCTTTGATCTCGCCGACTTTTTCGTTGAGAAGAATTTCGTAGGGCAGTTTGCCGTCGAGAATCTGCTGGCGAATTTCGGGCACACACTTGGGGCAAAGCGAGTCGGTGCTGCGGGGCCAGCCCAGCGGGGGCTTGGTCTTCTCATAGGATTTGAGCAGCGGCTTGTCCGACCACTTCGGCTTGGGTGAAGGGTTGGGGTGAATGCGATTCAGCCTCTCAAAGATCGCCCACGCCCCAGTGGCGGCGACGGTGACGGCTTTCTCTACGTACTTAATCGGCTTATGCATTTCCTCTCGCTTTCCACAGCTGGAAGATGAAGTCCGGGCAGGCTAATCGCGCATCGCGCCTGCATGGACGGGTACAGCCTCATGTTATTGAAGGGATTAGGACATTTCACGCATAAGACAATGAGCGGGCGGAAATAGCGGTTTAGCGGTGGAATAGTGCATTAGATGGAGGTAAGTGATTGAAAAAGAACGAGTAGACTGGCGGGCTTGGGGCGACGAATGAGGCCGGAACTGACGAATGAGGCCGGAACTAATAAGGGACGGAGTGCGAAATGAGCTTCGGGGTGCGAACCTTCGGTGGCTGATTCTGACATGACGTCTGGCTGGACGGCAGACAGGAGTACCCGCCCCACATCACTGTTGTCCTGTTTTCGTAACGGCGGCCGGTTTGTTTTCCGCGGGCCGGCTTGGCTGGTATGTTGCCTGGGTTACGGCCAGAAACCGGCATCTGGAACACCCGGGAGAGGTGCAGGATGCCGTTTGGCATCCCCACGCATTCGCAAGAGGCGCGAATGCGTGGGCCACTCCGCTCGACTCTGCGTTAAAACAGTTCTTAATAAGTTGTGGGAGCTTTGGACGGAGCTGTGGGCTGGCGGATGCTACCTCCGCAGCTGAAGCCGTTCTTAATCATAAGATGAGAAAATGCAGCCCCAAGAGCAGCGCCACCCGTCTCACGGATCAGACAATTCACCCTTTAAGGAGTGCGCCGCACGTCTTAGCGATGACATGGGCAGCTTCTTTGCATAAAATCGGGGCAGTGCTATGAAAACGATATTAGGGACTATGGCCCTTGCGTGCCTACTCATCGGAGCAGGATTGGCCATGACGCAAGAAGAGAGCAGTTCCGCGCTTCAGTTCGTTGTTGTGCGGGATTACAATGGGAAGCCGGTGCAGAATGCGAGCGTGGTTCTGCACCCAGTGGACAAGCGCGGTAAGCAGTCCAAAGGTGGTTACCAGTTGAAGACCGACTCGGAAGGCAGGACCAGCTTCGAGGGCGTGCCCTACGGAAAGCTGCGAGTGCAGGTGCTGGCGCATGGATTTCAAACCTTCGGCGAGGATTACGAGATTAATCAGCCCACCACTGCGATCACTATTAAGCTGAAACGTCCTCAGGGGCAGTATTCGGTGTACGACAGTCCGGCCACCGAGAAGAAAAAAGAAGAAGAGAATAAGCCGCCGCAGAAATAGGTTGCGGACTAACCTTTTCCAGGGGCCGTAACCATCCAAGCTGCGTTCAGCTCGCAATTTGGGACGGGGATGCTTCTTGGACGTCATCGCTAAGACCGGTTTTCGGAATGAAGACGGAGAAGGCCGTCCCCTGTTTCCCGGGTGCTGTGGTGCTGCGGACGCGAATCCATCCATCATGCTTGGACACTAACTCGCGCGAGATCCACAAGCCCAGTCCGGTTCCAAAATCCTTCTTCGTGGTGTAGAAGGGCTCGAAGAGGTGGGGAACGTGTTCTTTGCTTATCCCGCAACCATTGTCCGCAATGGTGATGCGAACGCCCGGCCGAGCAGAATCGCTCCAGTCTCGCGTGTTTCTTATGCGGACGCTCAGTCTTCCGCTCTCCTCGACGGCATCAATAGCGTTGAGCACGAGATTAAGCATCACCTGCCGAAGCTCGCCCGGGATGCCGGTCACCGTGGCGACAGAATCGTACTGCTTTTCGACCAGTATGTCCTTGGCCTGGAGGCGCCGATGATGGATGGTTAAGACTTCGTCCATCATGTGCTCCAGATCAACCCGCGATGGAGCGCTGTGGTCGCGGTAGAAGCCGAGACTCTGTTTGGCTAAGTGGGAGAGCCGGGAAACTTCCTGGTCAGCCATTTCGAGATGCTTGCGCGCCTTGCCATCGAGGGAAGTATTATGGCGAAGCAGGAAGAGAAGGTTAGTGATGCCCTCGAGGGGATTGTTGATTTCATGAGCCATGGTTGCGGCGAGGCGGCCGGCGGTGGCCAACTTTTCGGAGCGGCGCAGGGCATCCTCGGCGGCTTTGCGTTCGGTTATGTCCTGATAAAAAACGGTCAACCTGCCCGGTGTGGGATCCGCAGTGATATGAAACCATTTTTCAAAGGGGGCGTAATATAGGTCGAAGCGGACGGTGACTTGCTGGGCCAGCGCCCGGCGATAGTTCTCTTCCACAAACGTGCCCTTCAAATCCGGATACAAATCCCAAATATTGCCCTGCATCATCTTCTCGGGTGTGGTGCGGGCCAGGCGGGCTCCCTGGGGATTGACATAGAGAATCTTCCAATCCGCGTCCAGAACCAGAAATCCTTCGGAAATAGTATCCAAAATTTCCAGCAGGACAGTGCGTTCCTGAGCCGCGAGTTGCTGGGCCTCAAATCGCTGGCGGGCAGCACTGGCAATAACCAGGCAGACAGCGGTGAAGAACAGAATCTGAAATACATCGATAGGTCTGAAGGACCAGATCCTTGGCGGCGACACGAAAAAATAATCTACTGCTGCGGCGGAAGCCACAGTGGTCACGAGCGCGGGCCAGAATCCGCCGAACCGTGCGCTCAGAGCGACCGCTGCGATGAAGGCCAGCGAGGGAAGCGAGCGTGCCAGGGGAGTGAAGTCCAAAGCGAGTGCGGCTGCAAAAAACAATAGAGCCAATACATAACGGAGCTGGTCGCTGGGGCGATGGATGTTTGCGTCGAGGTGGCGGACCGCATCCCAGGGCATGGCAGTCAGGCGGCCAATTTCTTCAGCAGGACTCGCGGATCAAGCGGCTTCGAGAGTAATTCAAAACGCTTGCTGGCCGGGGTCGTGCCTTGAAGCAGATTGGCGGTCGCGGCCTGTCCGGACAAAAGCAGCACGCGGGTGTGCGGGCAGCGTTCACTGATAAGCGTGGCCAGATCCACCCCGTTCAGATGCGGCATCACAACATCTGTGAGTAAGATGTCAGGACAGTGTTGTTCGGCGCGCGCGATAACCTGGCGACTGTCATAGAACGGGATTGCCTCAAAGCCGCGGGCAATCAATATCTCGACGAGTGTGTCGACGATCATGCGCTCGTCATCGACAACGAAGACGCGCCGCTTGCCGGATTGGGTCTGGCGACTGAAATCGTGCCGGGCTACGGGGCGCTTCTCGGGTGGAGGGCAGCACATCAGGGAATATTCGAAAGCGGATAAACTCGTAAGCTGCATCGTAGAATTTCCTCAGCACAAACGATGCGGAGATCATTGGACAACATTAGCAGGCCCACAAGGCGGTTAACAGGCCTGCTAGAACGCCCCAGGCTGATCAGAATACACCCAAGGTTTGTTCAATTGCCACCAGAACTGTTCTTAACAAAATGTTCGACGTAGGACAAACAATGCGGCTTGGGGGTCCCGGCCGTGGTTTCGCGCGGACAGGCCGGGGTATGTTACAAATCATGGACGAATGAGCATTTGATCCTATGGACTACCTTTTAAAAACCGAGCCTTCCGAATATTCGTTTGCCGATTTGCAGAGGGAGCAGACAACGAACTGGGATGGAGTATCGAATCCGGTGGCGTTGAAGCATCTGCGCAAGATGAAGCCGGGCGACAGGCTGGTAATCTATCATACCGGCGAAGAGAAGAGCGCGGTGGGAACGGCGTCGGTGATGTCGGTGGACGCGTCCGATCCGAAGAATCCCCGGCCGAAGATCAAAGTGGGTAAGGTACTAGTTATTCCGGTCAGCCTGGCACAGATTAAGGCAAACAAATTGTTTGCAGACTCGCCGCTGGTACGGCAGGGAAGACTGTCGGTGGTGCCGCTGACTGCGGCGCAGTACAAGTTCTTAACCGGTGGATAGCCAATTTTTAAATTTCTAAAATGGCTTAGTCAACCCAATGGGTGATTATGAAGGAAATATTCTTGCGTTTCATAATCGGCGGCATGCTGGTCTCTTCCTTCGCGATTCTGGGAGATATCTTTAAGCCGAAGAGCTTTGCAGGGCTCTTTGGAGCCGCGCCCTCAGTTGCTCTGGCTACACTGGGCTTGACCGTGGCGCGCGAGGGCAGATGGTACGCGGCGACGGAGGCTCGGTCCATGATTGCGGGAGCAGTTGCATTCTTCGTCTACGCATGGTGGGTCAGCTGGGTGATGATGCGCTACAAGTGGAAGGCGCTGGCGGTCACGACTTCATCAATTGTGATCTGGATGGGGACGGCATTCGGGCTTTGGTATTTGTTTCTTCGATAACTCCCAATGAAAATCCAAGTCAACCTATCCGCTATCGCAGAAACGAGGTGGTATGAATATGCTGCGCGTTTTTTGTTCGGGGGATCGATTACCGCAATCGCGGGCATCATCGCGAAGGAATATGGTCCCGTCATAGGGGGACTGTTTCTGGCGTTCCCGGCAATCTTCCCCGCGAGCGCGACGTTGATCGAGAAGCATGAGAAAGAGCAGAAGGAGCGTGTGGGATTGAGGGGCACAAAGCGCGCCGCAGACACGGTCAGCGCGGATGCCTCAGGCGCGGCGATAGGAAGCATCGGCTTGACAGTTTTTGCGGTGCTAGTGTGGCGAGCCCTACCCTATTATCCCGCTTGGGTCGTGCTTACGGGCGCCACAATGGCGTGGTTGGCCGTTTCCGTGCTCCTGTGGGAACTTCGCAAACGACTATAAGTAGGGCTACAAGACTAGTCCAAAGCGTGCTTCGATTGTTGCAGAGCGTCGGTTCTTGGCTCGGCCTGTTGTGTCGTCTTTCCTCCTCGGTCGAGTGGAGCTCTTACCCAGAACTTGCGTCCTGGGAGATCCCAATCCATCCCTCCATAGGTTGGGTCAGCGAGAGCTAAGGACCGGTCGACGGGAGCAACTGGCTGGTTGACGGCGAATTATTTGCCGGTGACCATTGTGCTGCCGGTTCCGCGGTCTACGAAGGAGAAGTCGTTCGTGACCTTGTCCCATTTCTCTCCCTCCACTTCCACATAGGGGATAGACGAACTAGTTGAGCGGGTCGCTGGCTTGTGGGGGACTGAGGAGTAGATCGCGGCCGAGGGCATGGCAGGGGAGCGCGCGGCAGGCGTCAACTGGAGCGGTCCCGGCATTCACATGATTCAAGCCGCGTTTAGAGGAACACCACCGTCTTATTCTGGTAAACCAGAATGCGATTTTCCAAATGCCAGCGAACGGCGCGGGAGAGCACAACTTTCTCCAGGTCGCGGCCCTTCTGAACCATGTCCTCGACAGTGTCGCGATGGGAAACGCGGGCTACGTCCTGCTCGATGATCGGTCCTTCGTCGAGGGTGGCGGTGACGTAATGGCTGGTGGCGCCGATCAACTTGACGCCGCGCTCAAAAGCCTGATGGTAGGGCTTGGCGCCGATAAAAGCGGGAAGGAAGGAATGATGGATATTGATCATGCGCAGCAAATAATGCCCGACAAATTCCGGACCGAGGATCTGCATGTAGCGCGCGAGGACGATCAGGTCCAGATCGTGGCCCAGGAGATCGAGCATTTCCCGCTCGGATTCGCGCTTGTCTTTGGGGTTGGTCAGCAGATGAAAAGGGATCTTGTAAAAGTCGGCCAGCGGCTTGGCCGTGGGGTGATTGCTGATGATCATGACGACATCGCAGGCAAGCTCGCCGGTGCTCTGGCGGTAAAGCAGGTCGGTAAGGCAATGATCGTAGGCGGAAACCAGGATGGCTATCTTGGGGCGGTAATCGGTGAGCGCAAGGTGATACTTGATCATGAAACGCTCGGCCACGGGCTTAAATTGTTCTTCGAAGTCGGAGATGGGAATATCGAAGCCCTCTAAATCCCACTCCAGCCGGGAGAGGAAAAGGTGCCGGCCGCTGTCCACGTGATCGTCGCTATGCAAGACGCTGCCGTTATGGGCGACGACAAATTGGGAGATCGCCGCGACTACGCCTTTGCGGGCGAGCGGAATGGGGCTGCTGAGCAGTAAGACTGCGGTGTTTTTCATGGTTGGGAATCCCCACCGCGACTTCGTAGTAATGGAGTATATACAATATAGCTCCCGGCGTGTATACTTTGTATCATGGCACATGGGCAAATTGTAAAGTGGGGCAACAGCCTGGCGGTGCGCATTCCCAAGCCGGTGGCGGAGGAGGCGGGGGTGCGGGAAGGCGATCCCATCGTTATTGAGGCGACGGAAGGGCACATTCGTTTGCACAGAAGACAGCGCGGTCCGACCCTGAAAGAACTGGTGGCGCAGATCACGCCGGAGAACCGATACGGCGAGCTTCCGACCGGGCGGACGCGTGACCGCGAAGACGTCGAATGGTAAGCCGCTACGTGCCGCGTGCCGGCGACATCATCTGGCTCGATTTCGATCCCCAAGCCGGACGCGAACAAGCCAAACGCCGCCCTGCCCTGGTCATCACCGATCAAAGTTATAATCGCGCCAGTGGCCTGGTGATTGTATGTCCGCTTACCAGCCGGCGGAAGCCGTATCCCTTTGCTCTGCCTGTTACCGTGGACACGGTTGAAGGCGCGGTGCTGGTGGACCATCTCAAAAGCCTGGACTGGGCGGCGCGCAAGGCTACCTTTCACTCCAAAGCCCATCCCGCACTTCTGACCAGGGTAAGGATGTATTTGGGCGTGTTGCTGGGGATTCGCTGAGGAGGCGCTTTTGAGGGAAAGCCGGCACACCCGTCGCAAAGAACCCACGAGTGGATTAGTTTTCGATTCTGCGGCCATGGCTCGGTCACCTGCCGGCCGATACTAAAACGCATCAATCCCCGTAACCGCGTGTCCCAAAATCAGCGTGTGGATGTCGTGGGTGCCTTCGTAGGTCTTTACTGATTCCAGGTTCATCATGTGCCGCATAATGGGGTAGTCGTCGGCTACGCCGTTCGCGCCGAGGATGTCCCGGGAGAGGCGGGCACATTCGAGCGCCATCCAGACGTTGTTTCTTTTTGCCATCGAGATGTGCTGGTGCTCGGCTTTGTCCTGGTCTTTGAGGCGGCCGATTTGCAGGATGAGGAATTGGGCCTTGGTGATTTCGGTGATCATCCAGGCGAGTTTTTCCTGGACTAGCTGGTGCGAGGCTATGGGCTGGTCGCGGAATTGTTTGCGC
>Ga0209577_10001835_pt1 | contig 20884 bp, 17 predicted proteins | sample GraSoiAngelo_109_FD_185874 | JGI IMG/M metagenome (GOLD analysis project Ga0209577, IMG submission 185874) | Grasslands soil microbial communities from the Angelo Coastal Reserve, California, USA - 14_0903_12_20cm (SPAdes) (version 2) | ecosystem: Environmental > Terrestrial > Soil > Grasslands...
GGATCCGCTGCGCGACGAAATTCAATTCGATCTCGAGATCGTGGATGGGGTGCGCTTGCCGAAGCGCGCACGCCCCGCAGGCAACCACATCTCCGAGTACATCATTCGAACCCGGCAGCCGGTGCTCATCCGCGACAATTACGTGGCGGAGATGAAAAAACTCGGCGTCGAGCCTTTGCGCACGAAAGGGTGCTTCTGCGGCGTACCTCTGGTGGCCTACGATCACGCCATCGGCGCGATGGCCGTGTACTCCGACCAAGAGCGCGCGTTTGACGAAGGTCACCTGGAGCTTCTGCGCGTCCTTGCAAGCGAAGCGAGTATCGCGATTGAAAACGCTCGCCTGTTCAGCGAAGAGCGCACTAAGGCGCGGCACCTCTCGCTGCTGAACACGATTTCGCGGAACGCCATCGCCACGCTTAATCCGGACGAGATGCTTGCCAAAATCACCGAACAACTCGAAGCCGGCCTGACCTACGATCACATCGGCATCGGGGTGCTGGACTATGCGACACGGGAAGTGGTGATCCAAGCCGAGGCCGGAAAACGCCGCGGGACGCTGGGGCAGCGCATTTCCCTTGGCGCTGGTCTGATCGGCCAGGTGGCTCGCAATGGCCACATGGCGGCATACCGCGCCGCCTCTCCCGCCGATAGCGCGTTGAAGCCACTATTGCCGGATTCCGTGGCGGCCGTGGCATTGCCGGTTTTTTACGCCGAACAGCTCCACGGCATCCTGTACATCGAGTCGTCCATTCCGGTGGACTTCTCTGAGGAAGAAGTTCTTCTGCTGCGTACGCTGGCCGACCTCATTGCCGGCGCGCTGCACAATGCGCTTTCTTTCCAAAAGGCGCAGGAACAGGCGATTACTGACGGACTTACCGGTGTGAAGACTCATCGTTTTTTTATGGAAGCATTGTCCGCGGAATGGAAGCGGTCCACTCGAGCCGGCCGCGCCTTTGCGCTTGTACTCATGGACCTCGACCGTTTCAAATTCGTGAACGATTTCTACGGGCACCTCGAAGGCGACCTCGTTCTGCAGCGCGTCGGGCAGATCCTGGAGACCAATTGCCGGCGCTCCGACGTTGTGGCCCGCTACGGCGGGGACGAGTTTGTCATTCTGATGCCGGAAACCAGCATGGAGCATGCGCGGCAACTGGCGAGCAAGCTCCGTAGCTGGCTGTCCGCCGATCCGCTGTTGCGCGAGAAAAACATCAGCGCCAGCTTTGGCATCGCGTGTTATCCGCTCCACGGCTCCTCACCGCAAGAGCTGATCCAGGTTGCCGACGCCTCGATGTATCTTTCGAAACATCAGGGCGGCAACGCCGTCTCCACCGCCGATCACTTCGATCCCAACGAAGCGAAAAAATGGAAGCGCGACGTCCTGGAAGCGTATCTGGGGGTGACGCTGAAGCGGCTTTTCTCGACGGGCCCCGAGGCGTTTGAAGAGATCTACCAGCGCTTGCGGCAATTCACCGAATCGCTCGCGGCCACCGAACCGAATAACGGCCAGCCAGCTACGGCCCCGGCCCTGGGGGTGCAGGCGCTCCCGCAAGCGGTACTAGACACGGTCACATCGCTGGCGTTTGCGATCGACGCCAAGGATCACTACACGCAAGGCCACTCGCAGAAAGTATCCGCATATGCGGCGTTGGTTGCAGAAGCAATGGGCATCAAAGACGCGGAAGTGGGAGAGATTCGTCTGGGCGCCGTGCTCCACGACATCGGCAAGGTGGGCATTCCGGAAAGCATTCTGAATAAGAACGGCCCGCTCAATCCCGAAGAGTGGGAAACGATGAAATCTCACGTAAAGTTTGGCGCGAAGATCCTCGACCCGCTGACGCCGCTCGCGCGTATCCGCGAAATGGTTCTACACCACCACGAATTCTTCGACGGCTCGGGCTATCCCGACGCATTAACCGGTGAGAACATTCCGCTGGGTGCTCGCATCATTGCGATCGCCGACGCCTACGACACAATCACCAGCGACCGCACGTACAAGAAGGCGCGTAACGCCATGGACGCCCTCGCCGAGCTGGAACGCTGCGCGAATGCGCAATTTGACGGAGCCATCGTCGAGCTCTTTGTCCGCACCATGCGGACGCTGCCTAACCCGATCATTGAAGTTGCCGCGACCACCGGCCCGATGCGCGGTAGCTGATTACGCCTCCTCAAAATTCTAACTGAATCAGCGCGCCTCGAGGTCCATGTCCTTCACGGGCAGATCCCAGTGAGCTTCCAGGATTTCGAAGCGGCGTTGTTCTTCTTTTTTATAGGTTTCTTGATCAGGATAGAGCTGCTTGATCAGCACCGAGCTGTCAAAATTGTCGTTGGCAATCGCCGCATTCTTGAAGACGATAGTTACCCGGTAATCCCAACGGCCGTCTTCGGTGGTGTGATAGCGCGGAACGCTCATGCTGACCTTTAGCATGCGGCCCAGCTCGATTTCCCTTTTCAGAACCGGGTAATGGTTCTTTTTGAAGAGCGCCAGGAATTCTTCGGCGTGGCCCCACTTGGCCTTGTAGTAGTACTCCATCACAAAAGGTTGATCTTTTCCTTCGGCGGCCATACCGCCCTGCGGCGTGGCAACTCCGATTGTTGACGACCAAAGAAGCGCCGCCAGCCCCAGCGCAGCCATCGCCAGGCCACGCTTTGCCATTGAGATTGGAATTTGCATTTGGTCTCTCCTTCCCGAGCGCTATCGAGAGTACAGGCCGGGCCACGGGATTTAAACCAAAAAGCAGAGCCAATGCCAATGGGAACGTGTGTAGCTCGTTTCAAATTCCACCACCTGTTATCCTTTCACTGGGGGAGGCCGCATGCAGACTGGATCGGTGCAGTGGATTGGCGAGCAGAAATTCGTAGCGACCAGCCCGTCCGGACATGCGATGACCATCGATTCCGACCGTGCGTCGAACAGGGCGGCCGGCCCGATGGAGCTTGTGCTGCTGGCGTTGGGGGCCTGCACGGCCACCGACGTGGTCATCATCCTGGAAAAGAAGCGGCAGAAGCTGGAATCGCTGGAAGTGATCTGCTCGGGCGAACGTGCGGCGGAGCCGCCCACGGTCTGGACCAATCTGGAAATCCTTTATCGTCTCCGCGGCCGACTCGACGACGTGGCGGTAAAGCACGCCATCCAGCTCAGCGAGGACAAGTACTGCTCCGTTGCGGCCATGCTGAGGAAAACTGCGACCCTTTCATGGCGCTATGAAATTCTTCCGCCGACCGCGTAGCGGCCGGCCCGAACCCTTCGCGGCCTCCGCCTTTGCTGTACTAGTAAATATTATAGAAAGACATTCTGGACGGCCCTGTTATCCGGAATTCTGTTCCTGGGATTATTTTCGTTTGTACCGCGGCGTCACGCGTTCCCGCGTAGGCCACGGCGGGAGCGCCCCCAAAATGAGCCAAAGATTCCGCTGTCGAAGATCCCACGTGCGCATCACGCCCCCAAACTGGAAGATTTCCTGGAGAACCATCCGCGCGAGGCGGAATTGACGGTCACCGATTTCCGCCAGCAACACTTCGAGTGACGGTACGCCGGCTTACGGGATCCACTACCGCTTACCTCTCCTACGACGACAAAAACCTTTACACCGTCTTCGTTTGCCACGATGAAGCAGGCCAAGTCCGGGCACATCTTTCCAAGGGCGAGGCCTCCGATCAGGACGACGACGGCGTGGGTGTGCTGCTGGACACCTTTCGGGATTTTAACCGCGCGTATTTCTTTTACTCCAATCCCCCCGGGGTGCAGATTTACTACCGCTTGGGAACGCGCGCCGGTTGGACAACTCCGCCTTTTTCTCCTGGCCGGAGCATTTTCAACAACTACCTGAATCGGGCTAAGCTGAATTACCAATTCACGAAGGAATTGTCGTTGCGGTTGATCCTGGATTACAACGCCACGATCGCCAACACGAACCTGCTGGACCTGCAGACCAACCTCGGCAGCTACGACGGAGGGCCCATGGCGCCGACCAAGCAATTACGACCGATGTGCTTTTGACGTATCTGCTGCACCCGGGGACGGGCGTGTATCTGGGCTATAACAACAGCTACAGCGACCTCGCGCTGCATCCCGGGACGCCTTTTGTAACGGCACAGGGCGCGCCAAACAATTCCACGAGCCGGCTTTTTTCATCAAATTGAGTTACCTCCTGCGGTTCTAAAGAGAACCGGACTGCGCCTTGTAACCCCAAGGCGCAATCGCATAAAATTCAACTTCTTTGTTTGGTATATGAAAGCACAGGAAAATCATGTCCCACCGCATCGCGGCAAAAATTACGGGTGTAGCCGGTTACGTTCCGCCGAAGGTGATGACCAACGGGGATCTGGAGAAAATCGTCGAAACGAACGATGAATGGATCCGCACGCGCACCGGCATCCGGGAACGCCACATCGCGGAGAAGGGCACGGCCACGTCGCACATGGCCACGGAAGCCGCAAAGTCGGTGCTGGCCGAAACCAGCACGGATCCCGCGGATATCGACCTGATTGTGCTCGCCAGTGTTACACCGGACATGTTTTTTCCCGCCACCGCCTGCCTGGTGCAGGAACGCATTGGCGCGAAGAAGGCGTGGGGCTTCGACCTGTCCGCGGCGTGCTCCGGCTTTGCCTACGCCATGACCGTCGGCGCGCAGTTCGTCGGCGCGGGCACGCACAAGAAAGTGCTGGTCATCGGCAGCGATACGATGAGTTCCATTCTGGACTATAAGGATCGCGCGACCTGTGTGCTGTTCGGCGATGGCGCGGGGGCGGCGCTGCTCGAGTCGGCGGGCCCAAACGAAGGCATCCTTGATTTCCAGCACGACGTGGATGGCTCAGGGGGAGCATTTCTCTACATGCCAGCCGGCGGGTCGCTCCATCCGGCCAGTTTCGAGACGATCGAAAAGCGCATGCACTACGTTCACCAGGAAGGTTCGCAGGTTTTCAAATATGCCGTGCGGCGGATGGCGGACATGGCGGCGCATCTCCTTGAAAAAAATGGCTTTACAAAGGACGACATGAAGCTGCTGGTGCCGCACCAAGCCAATCTGCGCATCATTCGAGCCACCCAGGAGCGGCTGGGCGTCGACGATTCCAAGGTGCTGGTAAACATCGACCGGTATGGCAACACCACGGCGGGGACGATTCCTCTGGGCCTGCGCGATGCGGTGGAACAAGGCCGCCTGCACAAGGGCGACTTGGTGCTGATTGTCACCGTAGGCGCAGGCTACACCACTGGCGGCGTCCTGCTGCGCTGGGCATATTGACCGCGGTCGTGGTTGTGCAGCCGGGGATAGACAGGTCCGCTTGGGGCTGGCCAGTTTCCGCAAAACAGGCCGGACTCTAGTTTTTCCATCCACAAAAAGCCGCTCGGAAGAATCCGCACACTGCTTTTGTTGACCGGCGGCGGCTAGAAACGCAAAGCAAACTGCATGACGCGATTGCCGTTGGCCGGGGCGGTGATGTGCCCAAAGGTGGTGTCGTTGAGATTGGCGGAAGGATCCGCGAAGTTGGTATGGTTAAACGTATTGTTAGCCTCGGCACGGAATTGGAGAATGTGCTTTTCGGACCAAGGCATGAAGAAGCGCTTCCCCAGTGATGCATCAAAATTGACAAACTTGGGGAGTTATTGCGGTTTCCGATCTGACCCGGCAATGGATTGCTGAGGGCCGCAGGAGCTGCAGTCTGATCCGCGAAATACTGGATGGTCCCGTCGGTATCAGTGTGAATGTCGCGGGAAACAGCGGATCGATTACCGGTCAGGACTGCGGGGCTATCAAAGACAAATCCGACCGGGAATGTTCCGGTATTGGTGCTGAAGGCAAAGCCAGAATGGGCAGAGAATCACCTCTACAGATGGGGCCGACCTTGCGTTCTTTTAATCACAAGACACATGCGCGGCAATCCAATTGAGGTGTTGGGGCCAAGAGCCTACGATCTCTATGGATTCCGGAGCGTCTTGCCGTCGAATTAGCAGGAGCGCAGCGAGGCGGCGAGGTCCAGGTTGGCCTGAAGGCGGCGATCCACCTGAACGGCGGCGTAACGGACGCAGACGATACGTTCACGTTTGCTCCAAACGGCGAAAGCGGGAATCTTCTCGCCGAGGAAGACGTCGAGGCCTTCGATGAAGCGGTAATAGAGACGCACCAAACCCAATCCGCTGCGATTTGGATAGAGATCAGGAGTCAAATAATGCAGGCCAGACAAGGTCGGGAAATCCTCTGGTGTAAGGCGCCCATTCTCTACCTGAGCAGCAACCAGCACTCGGTCAGAAACCGGCTGAGCTGCAACGCTCGCCAGGACCGCCCGCCAATAATAGAGGGCGAACTGAGAAAGGGCTACAATCGAGATCAGGAGTAGCATGGCGCTAAACATCCCTCAGCCTCTAAAGGGATTCTGCCAGGGAAGAAAATAGATGCCAATAGCCCCAAAGTACCAGTGGGCTGGAGCCCCCGGATATAACCCCTTGGCATCATATGGTCTAGGCGAGGAATAGGGAGAAGGCTTGCCGGGAGGGCTCGGGGCGCCTATCCTCCGTGCAGACAAGGGTTTAGAAAGGAGATGGGGGTCATGCGAACGGTTCGTCGATGGGTGTTGGTGGCAGTGGCACTGGCAATGGGTGCCTTCCTCCTTGTACAGAGACAGCTCCTCGCCAATCCCGCCGATGAGCGCAGGACCGACCGGGAATCGATCAAGGTTGTTCTAAGCGGGCAGCAAACCGCGTGGAACCGTGGCGATGTGGACGCATTTCTGGTGGGCTATTGGCGTTCGCCAGAGCTGACCTTTTCCGGCAGCAGCGGGGTGTCGCGAGGATGGGATGGCGTGCGGACGCGATACAAGAAGAATTATCCAGACAGAGGCGCGATGGGACAGCTGGATTTTTCGGAGTTAGAGTTTCAATTTTTGGGGCCGGAGGCAGCGCTCGTCCTAGGGCGGTGGCATTTGAAGCGGGAAAAAGATGACCTCGGGGGAGTGTTTACGCTGGTGTGGCAGCGCTTCCCGGACGGATGGAAGATCATTCACGACCACACTAGTGTCGTAGCGCCATCGAAGGCCAACCGGTAGCCAGGCGTCAGAGAATTTCCAGGATTTCTTCATAGCGTTTGAAAGGTGGAATCAAGTACGCGCCGGCGAGCTCGGTGCGGGCCCAGGCGAGCATTTCGCGGGCTACTTTGAAACCGCGATCGCGCGCGCCGGTCCCGGCGGCTTCCATCGTTTTCAGCAGCGGCTCGGGGATCACCATGCCGGGGACTTCGTTGTTCAGTCGCAGGGCCTGCTTGTAGCTGTTGAGCGGCCAGATGCCGATCAACACCGGGATCACCGGCTTGCCGCCGAGTTTTTTCAGGAAGGCGTTCCAGTGTTCGGGGTCGAAGAGCGGCTGAGTCATCGCGAAATGCGCGCCGGCTTCGACCTTGGCGTGGAAGCGCTCGATTTCGTTGTCGAGATCGTCGGCGACGGGATTAAGGGCCACGCCAATTGTAAAATTCGTGGAACCTCCGAGAGTTTTCCCCGCCCAGTCGGTGCCCTGATTCAGCCGGCTCAGGACTTTGACAAGGCCGACGGAATCGACTTCATAGACGCCGCTCGTTTCCGGGTAATCACCGACAGATGGCGGATCACCGGTGATGGCGAGCACATTGCGGACACCCCCGACGGTCCATGCGCCGAGAAGTGCGGCTTGCAGGCCGATGATGTTCTGATCGCGCGTTGTGAGATGGGGAACGGTTTCGACGCCGCGGGCTTCCAGCGCGCCCGCCACGATCAGGGCGTCCATGCCAACGCGGGCCATGGCTCCGCTGTTGACGTCGATGGCATCCACTTTCTTCGAGGCCATAACCTTATCCACCTGCTCGAAGATGCGATCGAGCGAAAGGCCTTTTGGCGGATCGATCTCAACGCACAAAGCAAACTGCCGGGCTTGAAGTTTTCTCCAAAACTTGCTTTCCGGCTCGCGATGGGCAACCGGCGCGGGTCTTAAGACCGTCTCGACGGACTGCGTGACGGGATGGGTTTTCGAGGGTCGAAACGATTTCACCGCTTCGGCCATAGCACGAATATGTGCTGGCGTCGTACCGCAGCAGCCGCCGAGAAGGCGAACGCCGAGCGCCACAGCTTCACGCGCGAAAAGCGCGAAATATTCCGGAGAGGATTTCGGATAGACGATGCGGTCGCCTTCGCGCTTGGGAAAACCGGCGTTGGGCATGCCGCTGACGCGAAGGCCATCGACGGCGGCAAGCTCCTCGAGAATCGGCAGAAGCGCTTGCGGTCCAAGCGTGCAATTCGCGCCGATCACCTGGACGTTCTTATTCTTCAATTGCGCGGCGGCGTCGGCGGGGCGGACATCGCCGTAGGTGGTACCTTCTTCCGCGTAGGTGAGTTGAGCAACGATAGGCAGGCCGGAAAACGAACGAATGGCGTCGATGGCAAGGAGCAATTCTTCGATGTAGGAAAACGTTTCGAGGATGTAAAAGTCGACACCACGCTCTTCGAGCGCGAGCGCCTGTTCGTGAAAAATGTCCTGAATTTCCTCGGGGGACGGGTGGCGCGACTGCACCCCGAGGCCCAGCGGACCAATGGAGCCGGCGATAAGCACTTCACGCGCGGCCGACTCGCGGGCCTCGCGGGCGATTTTCACGCCGCGGCTGTTGAGGCGCTGGACTTCCTCGCCGAGGCCGAGGGGCCCGAGCTTAAAGCGATTCGCGCCAAACGTGTTGGTTTCGACGATATGCGCACCGGCCTCGATGTAAGCCTGGTGGACACGGAATACCGCTTCAGGCTCGGTAGAATTCAGCTCATCGAAGCAGCGCTGCGCACCCACGGCTTCGTGCAGCATCGAGCCCATCGCACCATCGGCGATGAGAATCGAGTCTTTCAGCCGTTCATTGAAATCGTAAATCTTCACAGTTTCTTTATCCTGCTTGCTGAAAATGCGGCAAGGGAAGCGCGCTCAACGCTTCTGTTCCATGAGGCTGGCGACGGTGCTCATGAGGTCGTACTTGGTGAGGATTTCGAAACGAGAGTCGCCCATCTCGACAAAGACCGCCGGATTCTCATGGCTGAGGATGTGGGTGACGCGCTCGACGGGCGCGGTCCTTGGCACCTGCGGCAAGGGCTTGCTCATCACTTCGCGAACGACGAGCTTGCGAAGATCCTTGCCCTGCAAAGCGAGGTTGAGTATCTGGTCTTCGTAGATGGTGCCGATCGGAAGATTCTCCTCGAACACCGGAATCTGCGAAATGTCCTGCTCCTGCATGGTCTTCAGGGCGTGGAAAACCGTCTGGTAAGGCCGCGCGATGACCAGCTCGCGCACCTTGCCGGTCGCGTGTTTGGCGTTGACGACTTCCGCCGCGGTGATGGCGGTGGCGGCGTCAGTATAGCCGCGCTCGTGCATCCACAGGTCGTTATAAACCTTGCTGAGATAACGTGTGCCGGTGTCCGGCAGCAACGCGACCACGAAGTCATTCGCTCCGAGATCCTTGGCAACACGCAACGTACCAGAGATGCAACCGCCGCCGGAGCCGCCGGTGAACAGGCCTTCCAGTTTCGCCAGGCGGCGCGCGACGACGAAACATTCCTCGTCATTGACCTGTAGGATGTCGTCCAGGATCTTCAGATTCATAGTCGTGGGGAAGAAATCCTCGCCGATGCCTTCCACAACGTAGGTCTTGGCCTTGATGGTTTGCCCGGTCTTGACGAAATCATAGTAAAGCGAGCCAAAGGGATCGACGCCGATAATTTTTACGCTAGGATTTCTTTCCTTCAGGTATTTTCCCACGCCGCTGATGGTGCCGCCGGTGCCCACACCGCAGACGAAGTGCGTGACCTGGCCTTCGCTGTCCTCCCAAATTTCGGGACCCGTCGTGCGGTAATGAGCTTCGGGATTGCTGGGATTGTCATACTGATTCGGGTAGTAGGAATTTGGAATTTCGCGCGCGAGTTTTTTCGCTACCGAATAGTAGCTGCGCGGATCTTCCGGCTCGACGGCGGTGGGGCACACGATGACTTCGGCGCCAAGGGCTTTCAGGAGATCGACTTTTTCCTTGGATTGCTTGTCGGTGGTCGTAAAGACGCACTTGTAACCGCGAACCGCCGCGACGAGCGCCAGGCCCATGCCGGTATTGCCAGAAGTGCCTTCAATGATCGTGCCACCGGGCTTGAGCAGGCCTTTTTTCTCGGCTTCGTCGATCATGCTGATGCCGATGCGATCTTTCACCGAGCCGCCCGGATTGGTGAATTCCGCTTTGACGTAGATTTGCGGCTTCAGACCCTGATTGATGCGGTTCAGGCGCACCAGAGGGGTATGACCAACCGCTTCCAGGATGTTGTTGCACTTCATCAGTCTTCTCGGTTGCTCCGCTGAATTGCTATCAGTTTAGCATCTTCCGGAAGGAGTTCCCCTATTTAGCGGCGCGAACCATTTTCTTACCTCCGAACAAGAAGAGAGTAGATTATTCTTTCCATGATTTCGACAAAAGGGAGACCAAGATGACGCGCCAGAACATTTCGAGCGGTACGCCCTGGGAGCCGATCGTGGGTTACTCGAGGGCGGTAAGGATGGGCAACGTTATTACCGTGTCTGGAACCACCGCGACGGGACCGGATGGAAGGATCGTAGGCCTGGGCGATTTGCGCGCGCAAACGGTGCAAACGATCAAGAATATCGAGGCGGCGCTCGTCAAGGCAGGCGCGAGCCTGAGAGACGTGGTGCGGACGCGAATTTATGTAACAAACATAGTCGAATGGGAAAAGGTTGGGCGAGCACACGGAGAATTTTTTGGAGAGATCCGGCCGGCGACGAGCATGGTGGAAGTGCGCAAGCTGATTGCACCGGAAATGCTCGTGGAGATTGAGGCGGATGCCGTGGTGGAATGGTAAGGCAGGTAAGGGAGACAAAGGAAGTAAAGGAGCCAGGGGAGCAGCGGCCTGGCCTCCATAGCGAGTTGGCAGTCAGCCGGTGAATTTTCATGGCCTCAGAGTTGTACGATTCGTTTATCGCAGACTACTACGACGAGTCGCCAGTCGTGAGCAAGCGGTTCGCGGACGTGGCCTTTTATCGCGACGCCGCGCGCGACTTCGGCGATCCCATTCTGGAGCTGGGCTGCGGCACGGGACGCATCACCATGGCCCTGGCGGAGGCGGGAAAGCGGATCACTGGAATTGATCTTTCCGAGCGCATGCTGGAGCGCGCAGTGAAAAAGCGCTCGGCGCTACGCGTGGAGGCGCGCGAACGCGTTCACCTCGTTCAGGGGGACATGGCGCGGTTCGACCTAGGCGAAACATTCGGGCTGATCATCATTCCTTTCCGCCCATTTCAGCACCTGCTGGAAGTGCGACAGCAAACCGGCTGCCTGGACTGCGTTCAGAAGCACCTCGCGCCGGGCGGGCGGCTGATTCTGGATGTGTTCCATACCGATGCCGAGCGCATGCACGATCCGGTGCACATGCGAGAAATGCTGGTGACCGAGTACAAAACCGCGGACGGCCGACAGGTGCGCATCAGCGAGCGTGTAGCCGCGTTCCACCGCGCGGACCAACGGAATGACGTGGAGATGATTTTTTCCATCAGGCATCCGGAGGGGCGTCAAGAGAGGCTGGTGTTCGCCTGGACGTTGCGGTATTTCTTCCGCTATGAGATCGAACACCTTCTGGCGCGATGCGGGTTCCGCGTTACGGCGCTGTATGGGAATTTCGACCGGTCGGCACTCGCTGATTCTTCACCCGAGATGATCTACGTCGCACAAGCGTCCTAAAGGCCAAATGGAGCGCGGCATTCCTTCGCGCTGACGCTCAGGATCAAGCCGCGCCCCTACCAAACCGATTTGGCTTGCGCGTCCTACCAGTGCGCGCGGATGCGGTACTTCAGCACGGACTTGCCGTCTTTGGCCACGGGCACATTGAATTGGGCCGCGAACGCCGCCGTCTTGGTGTACTTGTAGGAAGAAGAAAGCATCTCCCAATCGCCGCCGATAGGCTCGTTTACCTGCACGGTGACGGGAGTATCTTTGTGGTTGCGCAGCGTGATTTCAAACTCCATCTCCCAGACGTGGCTGGAAATGCTCTTGTAATCCGTCTGCTTGTGTTCAGCGACAATGTCGAAAGCGTTGCCGATGTGAATATTGACGTCCTCATCTTTGGGCGTGTGGTCGATGCGATCTTCGCCGGCAAAGAGAATGCCGCCTTTTGAGTCTTTCTGATAGACGCGCACGTTGCCCGCAGGAAGCGGAATGCCGAGGCCGGATTTTTCTTCATTTTTGAACTTGTAATAGACCATCACGGGGTCTTTCAGCGGTGATCCCGGGTTTTGTGCATTGTGGTAGTAGTAGTTCTGCCCGTTCACGACGAAGATCTTCTCCACGGGAACGCCACTGGCCTCGAGCAAACTGATCTGCTTGGTTTCTTTGTCTTCGACCGAGGTCTTACGACCGAGCGAGTACAGATGGTATTCACTGAAGCTTTCCTGCTGGAACTGCGGGGCAGCGGCCTTCATCTCCATGGCCCGGCTTGCCGCCATGTCCCTTAGCCCGCCATTCTGTTGAACCCGATTCAGCTCTCCGGCCACGAGCTGTAGCCGCGCATTGTGAAACGCGGTGCCGCTGTTGTTGACAACCGTAACCCAGCCATCCAGGTCGGCGTTCTTGTCATCGCGCGCGACGGTAAGGACGTAATCCGCATTCCAGGACAAATTGCTCGCAAGATAAGAAGCCTCTACCTGTTGCTTTTTCGCGCCGGAGTTTTCCAGAGACATCAGCAGCGTGGGGCGCTCGTAGAGATTCGCCGGCACTTCGGGGAAGCGATAACTCTCGGCAAACATCCCGGTCACGATGTCGTTGCCGATCTTCCAGACCGGGCCGTTGTTATCGGAAAGCAAAGTCGCCTTGATCTCTTCGCGCTTGGTGGTATTGTTGTCCTGATACGAGCGCACCAGCGTGACTTCCTTGCCGACGTACTTGTGCAGCAGTTTCGCGGGCTCCAGAAGGTCGTATTCGTAGTTCTGTTCGATGACCCCGAGTTTTTCCGGATCGTTCAGCGAACGGAAATGAACGGTCGCGGGATTGACGGTTGCGGCAATATCCATGAATTTCAGACGAAACGTTCCGCTGGGAAGCATCAGCTGTCGAACATCGCGTACCAGGGCGATATTGGAGTTGTACACGGTAACGTTCAGGTCGGTCTGGTCGTTCAGGCTGGTGGATTGATCGCCGGCGGCGGTTCGGCCGGCCTCCTTCTCTTGTGACGCATAAACCTTGTTGCCGCGTGCCGCGGGATAAAGAATTGCCGCGCCAGCGGTGAGAATCGCAGCAGCGGAAATCATCCATAACAGCCGCGTAGTCGCCTTACTCCCGGGGATCTTCATCACGTTCACCTCAATCTGGATGGCCTTCTCGGTTAGAACGATGCGAGCCAAAATTCTTGCACCGGACGGTTCGGGCGGGGCGTCCTCCAGATCATGGATTCGGGACGCGCTTCCAGGTCAGGCCGCCGTCGCTGGTTTCAAGACTCTTGGTATTTCGGGGGGTCCAAATCGTGGCGTGCCGGGCATCCGTGGCGCGAATCCCGCCGAGATCCTCCGACAACGGCGAAGAAATCAACGTCCAATGCGCGCCGCCATCGGTGGTCAGAAGAATGGCTCCGACACGGCCCACGATCCAGCAGACTTTGTCCGAGGGAGCGGAACCCGTCAGCAAGTCGGCAAGCACCCCAGTCGTTTGCCGTGACCAGGAAGCTCCACCATCTCTCGAGAATTCCACCAAGCCCGCGCGGCCGGCGCGCCAGATGAGGTTCGAGCCCGGTGGTGAGATCAAACGCGGATTGCTGATCGCCCGGGCAACTTCCAGAGAAGCTCGATCGTTATAGCTGGATACCGCGCCGCCAACCGCTCCAGATGGTGGGGGGGGAGCCGCGGGCGCATCCTCGGCGCGTTTCACCTTCTTGGGAGGTTCCGACTGGTTCAGGGGGCCGGGGCCGGGCACCTTTTGCTGAGGATAATTGTATTGATTCTGTGTTTGGGCGTTCTGCGATGGGGCCATCTGCGCTTGAGGCTTTTCTGTTTGCGATTGTGCATCTTCTTTTTTCCCCAGAGTTCCCGAGAGGCTCTTGGCGTCGAGATCACCCTGATTCGCAGCGGTCAGCAGATCCACGGAAGAATCGCGCGCGCCGTCTTTTCGCGCGCTCAATTCTTCATCGCCGAGGACTTTCAAGCGACTCTCCGCTGCATCGCTGAGCTTCTGGCTTTGTTTGGTGGCCTTGGAAGCTACGCGGCCACTAGAGACCGCATATTCGCTCTCCGACGATTGCCGCCTCCGAAGAGCACCGGTCGGCTTTCCAGGCGGAGAAGACGGTGGCTTGGCTGTTGAGACGGAAGGAATAGGAGCAGGCGCTCGATCTTGCGCCACTTTGTTTTCATTTTCGGGCAAGGTTAGCGGGGGCAAGGATTGATTTTCATGGAGGGCGATCCAAACGAGCAGACCGGCGGCAAGAGCTCCCGCGGGAGCGAGCCATTGCCAGCGCGCGCCTCTCAAAAGGCGTACGCGGCGAGATTTCTTCGAAAGCGAGAGAGGAGACCCCGGCCGGCTTTCGCTGGAAGCAGGCGCCCAGAGCGCCGGTTCAGCCTGCGCTAGCACTCTCTCTTGTTCTGCGGCTGGCAATGGAATCTCATCCGTTGCTTCCAAGTGGGCGAGGACGGCCTGGCAATTGGCGCAGCCGACGATGTGCTCCTTCCAGGAATTCATTTCCTCTCGAAGCAAAGACCGCTCGTGATAGGCAGCAAGCGTTTCCGACTCAGGACACGCGCCGCTCTCGGAAGCGGGGACCGCGCCTTCCCCCGACGGGGCGGCAGGGCGCAGATGGCGGGCAAGCGCTTTGTCAAATCTCCGATCGCGTTCGTCAGGCGCCATAGGCTTCTCCATGCTTAGAACGAAACTTTACAACTTTCTTGCACCACGCGGTCATGGCGTCCGCTTTCCAGCTGCCGGGGCCCCGGATTTGGAGCGCGGCAGCAATTTTTGCAAATCGATGGGGGTGTCTTCCGAGCTGTATTCGAAACAGAGGGCGATCTCCGCATCGCTCAATCCGGGCTGAGCCGCGGAACCGTTCGCCTCTGCGATACCGCGGCGAAGAATGTTCTCCACAGCGCGCCTCAAATCGCGCCGCGCGTGGTCTAGATGACGCGAAACACTAGATTCGTGCTCCCCGAGCAGCCCTCCGATCTCCGCAAGCGTTTTTTCCTCGGCGTAATAGAGGCGGAGCCGCTCCTTCTCCTGTGGTGCGAGGCCTTCAAGCGCCATCTGCAATGCCCGGGTGAATGACAGGACGTAGCGCTCGCGATGCGGGTCGCTCGGCTGCATCTGCGGAGGGAGCAGCATCTTCTGCCGTCCCTCGCCAGTTTCGCGCTCGTCAAGCTCCGCGAAGCGGCGGCCGGCACGGATGGAATCAATGTGCCGTTGGGCAAGAACGGCGCGAAGCCAGGTCTTCAGCGAACTGCGCCCATGGAAATAACGCAACAGCGAGCGCCCCGCGCCCTTGCCGCCGGCCAAACCGTACAACTCGGAAAAAAGGGAATCCGCGAGATCACAAGCTTCCGCGGAACCCGCGTGCGACCGAAGAATCGCGGCCGCCGCCGCACGCAGGTAGGCGCGGTACTGGGTGAAAAAATGCTCCCAAGCCGCCTCGCCTCCTTCGGCGCAGGCAGTGGCCAAGGCCAGATCTTCCAGGTGCAACGCGCCGAGATATTCTTCGAGCTTAGCTGCGGTGCGCGCTCCACTCCCCAAGCGCTTCCTTGCGCTGCGTTCCAGCGCGGCCGCGAAGTGCCCACAAGAGAGCCCCCAGCGTGCGGCATTTGCCTGCGCGTACAGCCACTCGACCATGGGGGCGCGGTCCTTAAGCGACTCCGTCAGGTCCACGGTATTCGCGTCTCGAGAACAGCTTTCTGGATCTTTGTCCATGTCTATTGCAGTTGTTTACTGTATCCCAAGAAACCCAGGGCCAGCCCATAATGCTGGAACTAAGGATAAGCCCGCGGGATGCAAACTTGCTTGTAAAAGAGACGCAACCCGGTGCGAGTTTGAGGTATCCTATCTGGGTGTTGCGCGCCCCGCCCGCAACGGAGACTGCCTCGCCGGGTTAGAACTGGGTGCGCTACAAGGCGCTCGCGGGAGCATTAGCGACTTCGCGACGCTAGTACGAAAGTCCTATTCGGGCTTCCTCAGCCTCGTCAGTACTCTGGTACTGGTAGAGCACTTCCTATTTAGCTGGCGGACTTGGGAGCGCTAGGGATTTCTAGACCACCCATGTTCCGCGGCCGGAATTTCACGAGGCGGCGCGCGGATGACACCATGATTGCGAATCCACTACGTAAGACCACGATGGGCGTTGGTTTTGAGGCCAACCGCGGCCGTTCAGGCGATCCCCAGGCGTGGAAGAAGGCCATCGGCACCAAGCCGGTTGCTGCACGCCTCGCCTTGCTCCCTGATTCCAAGCCACGCTGGGGCCGCATGGGCCTGAGCGCCGCAGGACAATTTGCGATTCTCGGTTTCTTGCTCATGATTCCTCTGCTCTTCCCACAGCAGATGCAAACAGCATTGAACTTCCGGGTTGTGGAGTTGATGCAGCCGGTTACGGAAATCCCGGTTGCACCACCGCCGCCACCCCCGCCGAAGGTGAAGCCCAAAGTTGTGCCTCCGAAACCCAAGCCAGTGGAGCCTGAACCGGTGAAGCTGAACCCCAAACAGACGCACGTTTTTCTCGCGGCAAAAGTCCAGCCACCCCAGATAAAGACCATGGAAGCCAAGCCCGTGGAACTCAATCCGGTATTCGAACAGGTGAAAATCGATACACCGAAGAGCCAGCCAAAGCGGCCGAAAGAAGATGTGAAAGTCGATAATCTTGGAACAGGCAGCGCAGCTGTGGCGACCGTGGTGGCTCCGGTGAACAAAGTGCAAACCGGTGGCTTCGGCGATCCCCACGGAATCCCCGGTAAAGGTGATCCGAACAAAGCCACGAACGTCAATCGTCTTGGTTCGCCCGCTTTGCCGGGTGGGTTGGGATACGGGAGCGGCACCGGCGGCGATAAAGGAATTCGCGGCACGGTGGCGAGCACGGGTTTCGGTAATAGTACGGCGATTCCTCTGCCAAGCGCCAAGCGCGGCACGCTACAGTCCACCGGCTTCGCGGATCAGACGGCCGCGATCAGCGCGCCAAAGAAGAAAGCGTCGGCCGACGAAAACGCCACCACGCCTGTTAACATCCTGGACAAGCCTCGTCCGGAGTACACCGCGGAAGGACGTAGTCTGAAAATAGAAGGCGACGTTGTTCTCGATATGGTGTTTCTTTCGAACGGCAGTATCCAGGTAAACCGAGTGGTAAGTGGCCTGGGCCACGGTCTCGATGATGCAGCAACTCGCGCGGCGCAGCAGATCAAGTTCAAGCCGGCGAGACGCGAAGGCCAGCCGGTGGATTTCCCGGCTCGTGTGCGAATTGAATTCCGTTTGGCTTACTGAGGGGAGAGAGAAAATGCGTAAGGTAGCAACTGCTATTTTCGTTCTGATTTTGAACGGGCTGGGGTCCATGGTCGCCGCGGCGGCCCCCCATCCGGCCGATCAGGCGCGGACCATGAGCGACGTCATCGACCGCGTGATCACCAACGAAAACCGGGCTAACCAGCAGATCAAGCAGTATTCGCCGCTGGTTGAGACGTACATCCAGAACCTGCGACCCGATAAGGATCTTGGCTATGCCCCGGCCGGCGACAAGTATTTCCTTGGCCGCGCCGAGTTCTCGAAGGGTGTGTCCCTGGTTTCGTTGACGGACACCAGCAGCAAGGGGAAGAAGATTTTCGGTTCCATCGGCAACTTTTTTTCTTTCGCCATGCAGTTCCTGCCGGACGGCTTTCTGCAGATGATCTTCATCGATACCAATGGCTTCGACAAACAGCACTACAAGTTCGACTACGTGCGCCGCGAATTCCTCGGCGAAGTGCGCTGCCTGGTGTTCGACGTCACCCCTCAGGATAAGGCTGGCAAGGGACGGTTCCTTGGCCGCATCTGGGTCGAAGATCAGGATTACAACGTGGTCCGCTTTAACGGCGCCTATGGTGGCAGCGGGCACTCCAGCTGGTACTTTCACTTCGACAGCTGGCGCACCAATGTGCAGCCGGGCCAATGGATGCCTTCCTTCGTGTACAGCGAGGAACGAGATTTGCACTACGCCCTAGCCAAGAAACTGGACTTCAAAGCGCAGACGCGGCTGTGGGGCTATAACCTAGGCCACGGCAGCCAGGAACAGGAGTTAAGCAAGATCTTGGTCGAGACGCCGGTGCAGGACGACTCCAAGACAGCGAACGACCTTTCTCCCATTCAAGCGCAACGCTCCTGGGACCGCCAGGCGGAAGATAACGTCATCGATCGCCTGGAGCGCATCGGCCTGGTGGCGCCGCGCGGCGAAGTCGACAAGGTCCTCGAGACGGTGGTCAACAATCTCGAAGTCACCAACAACATCGACGTCGAACCCGATGTCCGGTGCCGCGTGATGATGACATCCACCCTGGAGTCTTACACCGTCGGCCATACCATCGTGCTCAGTCGCGGGTTGATCGACGTGCTGCCGGATGAGGCCAGCCTGGCAACCATGATCGCGCACGAACTCAGCCATGTCGTTCTCGGCCACCGCCTTGATTCCAGCTATGCTTTCTTCGATCAATTGCTGATCGACGACAAGGAGACTTTCCGCCATTTCGGATTTGCGCGGACTCCCGACGAGGAGAGGGCTGCCAACACGAAAGCGATGCAACTCCTGAACAATTCCCCCTATAAGAACCAGCTCGGGAACGCCGGCCTCTTCCTTACGGCGCTCAGTACGCGCGAAAAGGAAATTCCCAACCTGATCAGCCCGCACCTCGGTGATCGAGTGCCGGTCATCGGTGATCTCAGATCCTCGATGCCGGTCGAACAGAAGCAGAACCCGCAGATGATCACGGCGCTTCCGATCGGCGGACGAGTGAAGCTGGATCCGTGGAGCGACAAGCTGGATCTCATCAAGAGCAAGCCTGTGGGTACGGTGGCGGAACGTGAAAAGATGCCATTCGAAGTCACCCCCTTCATGCCCTACCTGATGCGCTATGGCGCCGAGACCTCTAAACCCATCGCCGCCAGCGCGGCCGTGTCAACTGATCCGAAAAGCGGCCAATCCGCGCCCGGCAAACCGTAATTCGCCGCCTTAACTTTTTGCAGATATTACGGCCCGGAGAAGAGCTCTTCTCCGGGCCGTTTTCCTTTGTTCGCCGGCACTTATTTACAGGGCGTGTTCTTCACCGCGGCGCGGACAGCTCTTTCAAGAGCCGGTAATTGAAGTCCACGCCGTCGTAAAAGTCCTCGGCGCTGACGCGCTCGTCTTTCCCATGCTCGCGATTGTCGTTGATGTCAAAAAACATGCATGAGATGCCATAAGTCGGGATGCCGGCGATGCGCGTGTATTTCCCGTCCGTGGCCCCGGTGGACATCGTCGCGACGAGAGGGACACCTGGCCAGGTGACGGTCAAAACTTTCTCCATGGCCCCGGTCACTTCAGGAAGTAGCGGGGAAGGAGGCACCGGCACGACAGGCACCACCTTCCCGTCCGGAGCAAGCTGTGAAACAGCGGTGATCCTGACTTTCGGGTCGTTGGCAACCCGCTCGAGCGTCTTGTGAACTTCCTGCGGGTCTTCGCCAGGAAAAATCCGGCAATTGACGTTGGCGCGCGCGGTTTGCGGTAGCGCATTTGGCGCATGCCCGCCGGAGAGCATCGTGGCGACGCACGTGGTGTGCAAGAGAGAATTGAAATATGGCACTGCCGAGAGCCGTCCGACTGCTTCTGGATCCGGGGGTTGCTTGGCCACCGCCTTCATATCCGCTGCCACCCGTCCGGTCGTGAGCCCCGCGTTCCGTTCGAAATAACTCCGCGTGATTTCATTGATCTTTACGGGGAAGGAATACGATTGCAACCGGGACAGCGCACCGGCCAAGTGATAGATGGCGTTGTCCGGGCTAGGAACCGAGCTATGCCCGCCGGGATTCAGCGATTCGAATTGAAAATCCACATAGACTTTTTCGCTGGCTTGAATCCCTGCGAGCAGCCGTTTGTCTTTGTCCTTCTCGAATTCGCCGCCGTCCAGATTGATGCAGTATTCCGCATCTACCCAGTCGCGATGTTCCTTGAGCAGCCAGTCCACACCGTTCGAAGAGCCGCCCTCCTCATCGGCGGTCAGCGCGAGAATCACATCGCGGTCCGGCAGATATCCTTCCTTTTTCAAACGGATGAAATTGGTAACCAGGATGGCATCGCCTTCCTTCATGTCTTCCGCGCCGCGGCCGTAGAAGTAGCCTTCTTTCTCGATGAATTCGAAGGGATCGGTGGTCCAATCCCCGCGGAGCGCTTCGACGACATCAAGGTGTCCGATGAAAAGGATAGGCCTGCGTCTTCCGGTTCCGCGAAAACGCGCGACCAGATTCTTCTTACGTTCGTTCGGCCCGGCGACCTTGATATCGCCCTCGGCGAAGCCTGCGTCGAGCAAACGCTTGGCCATCGCTTCGGCAGCGGTCGTCACGTTGCCAACGGAGTCGGTGGTATTGATCTCAATGAGCTGCTTGAAAATGTCGTGCGCCAGCTGTTTTGTTTGATCCTGACCTTGAGTTCGCGCTCTGGGCGCACAGCTCGCGATTAGACAAAAGGACAAGATCCAGCGTAGCTCTCTCTGCATTTACTCTCCTATGGAACGAGCGATCACGAAAAAGGCAGCTGCCCTCCTGGCGATGCCGGCCGCGCCGCCAACGCATGACGCAAGCAACGCGACAGATACGATGCAGACCAAAACAGTAAGATCATGCCGAGTCCGCGGTCCAGCACCAGAAACACGGCAAAGGCGATAAATACCGCCAAC
>Ga0209577_10001836_pt1 | contig 20873 bp, 20 predicted proteins | sample GraSoiAngelo_109_FD_185874 | JGI IMG/M metagenome (GOLD analysis project Ga0209577, IMG submission 185874) | Grasslands soil microbial communities from the Angelo Coastal Reserve, California, USA - 14_0903_12_20cm (SPAdes) (version 2) | ecosystem: Environmental > Terrestrial > Soil > Grasslands...
GCAAACGGGCATTTGCAGAAAAATCTAAGTTGTGTGTTATGATGCTCCCGCGGGGTGGAGCAGCCTGGTAGCTCGTCGGGCTCATAACCCGAAGGTCGTCAGTTCAAATCTGACCCCCGCAACCATTTGGTTAGTTTAGATACAACGGCTTAGGAGACTCCACTCCTGAGCCGTTTTCCTTTAGGGTCCAACTGGGGTCCAAAACTCCCCATACTGCCTTGCCAAGTTGCGCCGCGATCCGCTTTCCATCCTCGCTAATCACATGAGTATAGATTGTCTCCGTGACTGGCGACCCATCGGCGTGACCGAGTCTCTGTTGACGCAATTTCTGGGATGCTCCGAAACTGTTCATCAGAGTTGCATTCGCATGACGGAATGCGTGGAAGCCATTGCCCCGGGGCACCTGAATGCCTAGTGACCGAAGCAATGGTCTGAACTTTCGTTTCAGCAACAAGTTCTGATCCCACGGTGTTCCGTTGCGAGTGGCGAAGAGGAGCCGACGCTCGTTCGGATGCCACGACTTCAAGAACGTCCTCAAATGTGCACAGGACTGAGGTGAAAGCTCGACAACCCGGGTGGAATCGTCTGTCTTCGGATCGCCTAGTTTACCCCGCCATGCGCTCTGCCGCACTTGAAGCATTCCACGCTCTATGTCTATGTCATCCACCATCAGTCCGCACAGCTCACCAGCTCGCAGCCCAGTTTCCGCCGCAAGCCCATACCATGTGCGGTGCGGCTCCTGGGCCTTGGCAAGAATGAGTTGGATTTCTCGCTGAGAGAGGAAGAATCGCTGCACTCGCTTAACGTCCGGGAGTACAACGCCTTCCATGAGGTTGTGAGCCGCGTAGCCCCACGCTTTTGATGTGGTCCACATGCTCTGGAGTGTGATGCAGATATTCTTGGTAGTCTTCGCGCTCACCGCAGAACCGGAAACGAATTGCTGAACCATCTCGGGATTGAGGTCCTTCATCGCGTACTCACCAAAAAACGGAACAAGGTGCTTCCGAATGTGAGTCCTATAGTTGATCGCCGTCGAATCCCCGTACTGGCTCAGCACTTTTTGCTCCCAATTCTCAGCGAAGTCTGCGAACTTGGCCGTTGGCATTGGCCTATAGCTGATCTTATTGACGTGCGCTATGTGTTCGTCGAGAGCCCGTTGCGCCAGACGCTTTGTTGGATAATCTTTGAGAGTGCCGATTATCTCGTGTCGCCTCGGGCGTTGCCGAACACCGTTTACGATTACATCTTCACGCCATCGCCCATGCCAACCGTCTCCCCCTAACCACAACTGTCCTTTCTGATACCGCTTTCGTGCCATCGAGTTCCTTTCGCCCGATGACTCGATTGCCCTATGGGGCGAAAGTTTAGCAGAGTCCTGGTACATAGGGTCACGTATCAAATCCGCTGGCCTGTGCAAAAAAGATTACTTCTATCCTTTCGGGGCACTCGCCATTCAACACCGTGTTCACAACTCCCCGTCTTCTGCCTGCCGGAAATAAGACTTGTTTGGGTCATTGAAATAGGGCTTGAGGTAGCAAAACATTGGCGGCATCGGATTGAGCCCGTCGTAGGCAATCGTCACGGATTGCGCGTTGCGCAGCTCCGTAAACGTCTTCACATCGAACCGATAATCGCTCTGCTGGTAGTATGTCTTTGAAGTCGTGAGGTTGGCTCTATTGGATTGGGCCTTGCCCGTCAGGAGACTGACGTGGGTATCGTGGCCGGTTTCGGAAAGGTTATAGCCAATCTTGAGCTGGTCTTCCCTACCGCAAAGCTCGCTGGCAATCTTCGCGGAGAAGTCATCCGAAAGAGCCAGAAAAATCTTTGTGCGGAAGGTTTGCAAAAGCGTGCGCCAGGTCTCACCGGGCAATGAAGACTTCAGCGAGCTGATGCTCTGCGTGGCGATGATCGGGATGCACTTCGCCTGACGCGATAGGCTGAAGAACTTTTCATCCCCCGTCGGCTCGTTCTCCCCCACAGTTGCGAAATGCTGGTATTCGTCACAGATGAAGAACATCTGGCGGAAATATTGCCCCGGATGGGCCTCGATCTGGGGCACGCGGTTCAACACCGCTCGCTCGAAGTCGAGCTTCATCATTACGCCAATAGCCTTCGCCAAGCCGGGGTTCATACCGATGGGGAAATTGAGCGCGCAGATCTTGCCCGTTTCGATCAGCCAGGAGAACGAAGGCAGCGGCTTGCCGTATTTGCCATCCGCGTTGGCCTCCTTGTCGTAGCACTCCTTCGGCGGGCAGAAAACCCGCTTCACTTTTGGGTTGTCGTCGAAGAGCGAGAGGAAAACGGAAATCCCCTCGACAATCGAGGTCCTGAGCTTCGGCTCAATCCGCTGCCAGTCGTCATAGAACCAACGCTTTACGGCTTCTAATTGGGCACGCTTGTCCGGGTCGGTTTTCTCAGGCGCGGGGACGGTCTTCTTTCGGAACTCAATCGCGTGCTTCTTCAGATGCCCTTCCAGCGCCGGCGTAGCTGGGGCCCGGTACTGGTCCGTATCTCTTGCTTCGTCCGGAAGGAAATCGAAGTCGACGAGCGCATGGATATGCTCTTCGTAAATGGCCTTGGCAATGAAGACAAAATGCTTGTCAAAAAGGAGCTCTTCCGCCTGCTCGATTCGCTGCTGCAAAAGCTCGGGCGAAATCGCACAGTGATAGACATCGAAGAGAGTCACGTAGTCGAAGGCCACCTTATGTAGCAGGATGATGAACTTCACAAGGTTGGTGTAGGCCTGTTGCCAGAAGGGTTCCTTGCCTTTGCCGAAGAGGTTATTCAATAAGGATGCGATGTTATAGGCCAGGGCGTGTGCGTCGAGGTCATTATGCAGGGGGTTGTAGCGGTACTCAGAATCGAGGCTGACTTCGACGTAATCGCCTTCCCTTCTGTAGCGCTGCAATATATCCCGAACTTTGTGGCAGAAGTCTCCCTTCACTTCGAGAACCAGTCCGCCGATACGCTTCCCGCGGTCATGGGCCTGATAGGCAATCAGCTGTTCCGCGAAGGGATACATGCAGCAACTCGTCTTGCCGCTGCCAATCGCGCCGATGATCGCAATGCCAGTAAATAGTCCACGCGCGGGAATCGTCAACCACCGGGGATCTCGAGAGGGTGTTGGCCTACGTGGATGGTGGACCTCTCCGAGCACTATATAGAGGTCGTTGCGCTTACGCGGGTCAGGGTAACGTGGTAGTCGCCCGGGCTTGTCCGGCCGACGAATTTTCGATGCAAAAACGTACAAGCCCGAAAGCACGATCGAATACCCGATAAAGGGCGTTGTACACAGAAGAAGGATGTAGGTGTACTTGAATCCCCAGAAGACCGGGCTTGCCCTGAGATACATCAGTTCGAAGAAGAGATTGTCATCGGGGAATGGCATCCTGAAATACAGAGTCATTCCCGTGGCCATTGCCAAGAGGCATGCGACCATGCCTCTGGAATTTAGAAGTCGCTCGATCATGCCGCCTCCGTTCCGACCACACACGCAGACAGCCCGAGGGGAGATTGGCTGCCCTGTTGCTGGACGTTCTGCTGACTCAGCCAGGACTGGAATTCCATGTCATTAGCCATCAACTTTTTCAGCACGATATTCAGCACATCCTCCGCACTGATTCCGATGAACCGGGCATAGTCTTCGAGTAGTTCGCTCGTGTCTTCTTCGAGACGGATTTTCCGCTTCAAGATGACTGGCTGTTCAGAATCCCTTAGCACTTGCTTTCTCCTCTTCTAGTTCCCTTCTCTTTCCTCTCCCTGTGGCGACGGGGCCAAGACACGCGGCGCTGTATCTCGCGCCGATGGGCGGGAGCGACCCCACGGGTCACTTTCGAGACCGAAGGGCCGAGAAGTGGGGTCGCTCCCGCCCAACTTCGTGTTTTGGCCCCGTCGCTTTCCTTCGCCGCCTCTTTTGCATCTCTCTGGTTTCCCTCGGCATCCCCCGTTTCCCGGGTGACGCCCAAACAGAACGGTCCGCTGAACACCATCCTTCGCACCCCGTTCAGCCTGATTCGTCGTCCTTGGCCCGAAAATCCGGCTGCTTCGGAACCAAATAGGTTTCGAAGTACACCTTGCGGTTCGGCATCTTCGACGGAAACTCGGCTCGGAGCTCGGCCTCGGCAATGCGTCCGGCCTTCCAGTTTTTGAAGAGCGTTTCGAAGCGATCGCCGGCAAATCTGCGCTTCGCTTCGTTGAAGAACAGCACGTCGTTCTTGCTCATTGTCCTGAACTCGCAACTGTTCCAAATGCTGCGCGCTCGGAAATACCGGATGAGGTCGGCTGTGATGTCCGATTCGAGTGGAATCTTGACCGCAGAATTGAAGAGTTCCGTAGCCTTTTCAAAGTGCGCTCGTGTGTCCGAAACGTAGACGAAACGGAAGTCGGCAAGCTCACGAAAGAGCGGCTGGTACTGCCCGAGGTGAGTCACAAATGCGGTGAGCGTTTCGAGCCCCGGATCGACATAGGAAAACGTGACCACAGGGGAGAAGCCGGCACAAGGAGAACTCAAGAACAACGGAAACTTGTCTACGAAGTATCGCAGCGTAGGCTGGCTCCCGGGTCCGCCCATGTACAGCTTCACCGGAAGGCAGGCCTTTTCGATGTGCAATTGATCGCAGAAATAAGCCACCTTTTCCGCTTCTGTTTCGAGGTACTGATACCCCTGATTGGCAAGGATGAAATCAAGAGCCAGAAGCGGTGTCCGGATCGCTTCCAGTCGATGCCGGCGACGGTTGCGAAGGTTCTCGTGGCCAAGCTGGGCGTAGAGCTTGCGGGAGTACAAATGATAGATGCACCCATTGCGCCTGTATTCGCGCATCGTGGCATGCCCCTGGGTGATGAGCTTCTGCGCCAACGAATGAGTTCGATAGCCACGCTTGGCATCGACAAAGGCCAGGAACTGGCGGGCCGTGAAGTACTCGGAATGCATGGCCACGATATAGAGGAAACGTGCCTCGGACTGGGTATAACCAAACGCAGTCAGAGCCTCGATTTGACACTGCGGAATGTTCATAGGGAAAGGATCTCCGCCGTCAGCTCGCGGTCACTCAAAACCCTGCGCACGTGCGATGCATCATCGCCGTGGCTGTACAGCGTGAATCCAGCCCGCGCTTTGTCGGCCAGTTGGCGTGGCCGGTAGTCGTCCGTCGTCAGCTCCAAATTGACTCGCGCTATGCTTTGGTCCGGCATCTCGTATTCGATCTGCAAGTCGGGCACGGGAATGCGGCCATGGACGACGCGCAAACCGTGCCGCTCGGCAACGTCGCGCTTCTTATCTGGATCGTCCTTTTCGGGGCCGAGCCGCGGGAGATCGCGGTTCACTTTCTTCTTCAGCTCGAAGTCGAGGAGCACACGGCGCACCCTGCCGCCCCGCCGCTCGATGCGGTCTTCCTCCTTCTGATAGACCCGGTACAATTCAGCGTCGTGTTTGGCCTCTCGCGGCTTCACAAAACCCGCATAGATTTCCTGGTCATTCGGAACTCTTCCTGACCTCTGGATGAGTCTCCTGCCAGCCTTCGTTAGCGTGTACATCCGGGTGCTCTTGTTGAGCGAGATTTCGAACCGTTTCTCTTCCACCAAACCTTGCCGCATGAGGCTCTCGATTTCATGCTCCATCCGGCCCCTGTCACCGCCATAGCCGTGACGTGTCAAATCCTCTGCGTTGATGACTCGAAATTTGCCCAGGTCCGTGAGGGCCTGGATTTCTGACTCGCGCAAGTCATAGCCCCGGTAGCGGTCGTACAGAACGACTCGCGAATCCCTAGGCGGAACGTCTTTGGGGCGGCGTTCCCGAACATACATAGGTCGTGCCTCTGGACGTGGTGTCTCCCCTCTGGTCCTTTCCGTGCTGCGTCTGGCATCGGGCGACGGACGCGACACTTCGCGGGGGCCTGCCGATGGCTCACGGAACTCATCGAAATCGGGTGTGAAATCGCGTGACATTTCAGCGTGCGTCCCAATCGTCGTCCGGCAAAGGCATCGACGTGTGGCTTCCGCGGGCCTGGTTGTCGATGTGCCTCAACTTGCGGCCCGTATCCTTCAGGAAAAATTTGCGCTGAATCCAGTAGACCCCGGCGAAAAGATTTACGAACAGGATGCCGAGCCACGCGAGAAGCACGGTCCCGTATTGATGAAAAATAAGCCGTTTGTACGGCACCAGAAACTTCAGCTCGCCCATGAGATAAAACAAACACGCGAACAGAACCGCAAGGGCGATGAGCATTGCATTCGCGATCATGATTTGACCTCCTCTTTCATGCAGCAATTCGTACCGCTTTTTCGGTCTCTTTGAAGCGCAGTTTTCCCTGATGTCCTCACAGCAATTGCCTGGTCCTGTCGTCGAATGAATTAAGGAAGAACCGCTATCGAAGTCCGAGAACCAAGCCTGCGTCCCCCAGCTGGCGCGTCGACGGGTTCTTGCCTTCGCGTTCGGCTCGGGATCTTCGGCCGAACGCTACTTCACCGAGTGGCTGACCGAAGTGGAAATCGGCTCCACCAAGCGAAAAGGGAGAATCGAAAGACAATTCTCCCCTAACTAACTCTATAGAGGGATTTTTGAAGACGAATGTCTCCAAACTATTTTCGCGACGGGATTTTCTCTATGTTGAAAGGAATTCTGAGGAATTCTCGGTAATTCTTGGAATTCTTAGGAATCGCTCAGAGTGATCCGGTAGTCTTTGTTGCCGCCAGGAGCTGATGGAATTCCCGATAAAAGGCTGGCGTAAACATTCGGTCTAGCCTTCTCTCGAATGCTGCTACTCTTTGCGCCTTTGTGTCTCGTGGTCTGTGGCATTTCTTGCTTCTTGGCAGCGTCGATTTGGAGCTGCCATTCCTCGACGTTTCGACCGACGTTCGCAGCCACTGGAGGGCCTTGCTGAACCGGACCCTCGCCGCATGGTTTGACAGTTCAAATTCCGACGCGATTTCGCCCCAGCAATGGCCCTCGATTCGGCGCAGGATCATCTCTCGCGTGACGCTATCGAAATGGCCCAGGATCTGGTCCAGAAGTATACGGCTATCCAGCCCGTCGCCGTGGCTATCATCACAGGGACGGGAATACCACTGGCTGATCTCTTCGTATGGGATCTCGTTTCGCCTTGCCTCGGCTGCCTTCCGCAAGAAGACCCGAAAGAGGTAGCGGCGCACGTCCCGAACAGGAGCGATCTGAGCTGCTTTTTTGGCCCGAATCACTTCCGAAACGGATGCGGCAGCCTCTTCCAAAAGGTTAACGGCAACACACGAATCACCGAGGAACTTTTCCGCGTAGGAAACCGCCTGGTCGGCGATGCCCTGAGCAACCAAAAACACAGATGGCTCGATGCTCCGGCCGGAGGGGGCTACCGCATTCAAAAAGTGCTGTTGGCCTGAGGGAACGTCTTGGGTCGATTTCATGAATACCGCCTTATGGATTGCTGTGTATCAAAAACTCCCAATGGACATGTGCGAACTAATCCTGAAGACTGATAGCTGGGAGGAAAAAGTACGCGGCATGTCCACTCCGGTGTAACACCTATTTCCATATAGAACGCACTTCGACCGAAAAGGTTTCACGCATCAGGACAGTGAGATTCCACGAAAGCGCGGTACTGGTATCTACGGTGACAGTTGCTGTGCGCTGTTGCAGCACCTTATTAGCTACTGTTGCGTGGTATTCGGCAAATCCTTTTTGGGTTAGTGCGAAGAGTTTGGCGGACCTCTATCGCAAATTCAATTGTAACTTATAAATCACAGAATGGGAAGTTACAATCAACCGGATTGCTGCCGGGAACTTTGGCGACTGTACGCCTCTACGACAGTGTGTATGCGAACTACGGATCGATTGGAGGCCCGGATACCGTGTCTATTACGCGATGATCGGCAGGGAATACGTAGTGCTTCTGTGCGGCGGCGACAAGCGGAAGCAGTCCCCAGACATTGAGCGGGCGTTGGAATATCTCAAAGATTACAAAGAAAGGGCCGGAACCTCATGAAACGCAAAGCCAGAATCTCGCACGACGAGGCCATCATTCGACGGCTCCGGAAAGACCCGGATTTTGCCGCCGAATACCTCAAAGCTGCATTGGAAGATGAAGACGAGCCTCGCGTTCTGCTTGTTGCCTTGCGCCACCTCGCCCAAGCCCAAGGCATCGCCAAAGTCGCCAAGGCTGCTGGCATCGAGCGCGAGAGTCTTTACCGCACATTGTCGGTCCACGGCAACCCTCGCCTGTCCACACTAGTAGCAGTTACCAGGGCGATCGGGTTGAGACTCACCGTCGAAGCCGCGCAATGAGTGAGTAGGAAGGTGGCCTGGGCAGTGGGGATCGAAAACAACGAAGAGTGGAATTTCAAGGACCTACAAGGAATGCCCGGAAACGCTAGGTCATTGAAGAGGAACGTGAGGGCATGCAAAGGAATTCTTATTGCTCCCTCACTTTTCCTTCTGCTTGAGATTCTCTCGCCCTCAACGTCTTCATCCATATGGTTTGCAACAAATGTCGGCTTCGGGCCCAAGACTCGCGGCACGGATGGCAAGCCGACGTTCATTTTTAGTGCGGGTGCAGTCAGGCTCTCCCCCGAACACCGAATTCGCCTTGCTGCCTTTGCGACAATTCAGAATTCCGTCGAGGGCTCGCTCGGCGCAAATGGTAATATTCTTCCATACGGCTAATCGTCATGGACGCGATGCGATCAATGCGAGACTCTGATCTGAGACATGCAGTCAAGCATGGGCTTCTATCCAGCTTTCGCTCAGACCCAAACACCCTGATCGTTGATGAGCTGGGTCTTTGTCATGGAGCTGGCCGCGTGGACATCGCTGTAATCAATGGCGAACTCCACTGCTATGAACTAAAAAGCGATCACGACACACTCAGGCGACTTCCGGGGCAGGTCGCTGTGTACAATTCTGTTCTCGATCGGGTCACGCTCGTCGTGGCGGCATGCCATTGGCCGCAAGCATTCTCGCTGATTCCAGAATGGTGGGAGGTTGTTCTTGCGGAAAACCACGGTCCTCATTCCATAACGTTTTGCACCGTCAGGACTGGCAACAAAAACCCCGCTGTGCTGATTCGATTTATTTACGTCGATTCCGACCCTGCGTGTCCCGCACTCGTGTGAGTGGGTAATGCTGGGAACCAACGGGCCACATCGAGCGCAGTGCGGAACGGGACAGAGGCTCGACGAAATCTTCAACAGGAAAAGTGGGAGGTGAGTTGACGAAATTGTAGGAGGAGGTGAGACACTTCACAGGTCCGGCAGGACACTGGGAGCGTGTCTCATGAGTCAAAATCAACTCCCTCCTCCCGAGTCTGAAGCTTGCCTTTTTCGACTGCGTTCGTCCACTCAAAAAGGCGGCACTCTCATCGCTGAAGATGTCACCGACCACGCCGCGCACGAGCGGCGCATCTGTGATCCGGATGGCTATCGGCCAGCATTCTGCCCCCGCTGTGGCGAGCGGCGGCTGCACGTGCACGATTACCGCGAGCGCGTGCTGCGTGCAGAACCGGGCAAGCCTGTGGCCATGATTGTGCGTCTCATCTGTGTGTCCTGTGAGGCGATCTGGCAAATTCTGCCCCTGTTCATCGCTCGCCATCTGTGGCGGACCTGGAATGTTGTGAGGCACACGCTGATGCCGCATCACGAGGCATCCTCTCCGAGCGAGCCGCAACACTGGCCGAAGGTGCCATTGCGAACGGTGCGGCGCTGGCGCGCACGGTGGTTGCGGCCAGCTCTCGCACTGGCCCAGATCCTGGCCGCTTCCGGCAAAGCCGCCTGGGCCGCGCTCGCCACTCAGCTGCCCCCGGACGCCACCTGCGCCGATCTGGTTGCTGCCCGCGAGCACGTCAGCCAACCTCTGGCTGGCTTGGCCGCGCTCCTCTACCGCTTACAACCGAAGGTCCGTCTCATGTAACCCGCGGCGGTCTCCGCTACCGTCCGGGACGGTTCGGAGCACGGCGAAAATCCCCCCAGAAATGGCCACAGCTCCCCGGTATAACGCGGCCCATGAGACACGACGAAAAAGAAAAGATCGCTCTTTGGCGAGTCGGCGTTCTTGGTCCGCTCATCAGTGCGCGGCTCGAGCACGGCGATCGTCGCCGCTACATCGAGGAAGCGGCCGCGCGGCTACACCAGCAGCCGGACGGCACCTATGTGCAGCTCTCACCACGCACCATCGAATCGTGGTATTACGCCTATGGCCACGGCGGCTTCCAGGCTCTCTTTCCCCAGGATCGTGCGGATCGAGGCCGTAGCCGAGCCATCACTGCCGAGATCGCCGAGCATATTCTGCGCGTGAAACGCGAGCGTCCCCGCCGCTCCATCCGGCGCATCATCCGCATGCTCGAGCGCGCTCAGATCGTCGCCCGAGGCACTCTGCATTGCTCCACCGTGCATCGCTTACTCCGGGCGCATCAACTCTCCTGCCGGCCGCAGCGTTACGGAGGCCCGAGCGGCGCTCCTTCCTGCCTGAACACGCCGGGGATCTCTGGGTGGGCGACGCGCTGCACGGGCCCCTGGTTATCGCCCCCGATGGCTCACTGCGCAAAGCCTACCTGCTCTATGTGCAGTGGGGCGTTATGTAGAGTCGCTGCGGTAAGTACTTGGCCGTCAGTTCCTTCCGCTTGGATCACAGCACATAAGATTTCATGATGTACTCCTCGGTGGCCATCGAATGAGCCACATCTCAGAGGAGGTTAGTCATGGAACAAACCCATTCGGAAAACTTACAACTAGGGCGACTCGTCGCTGACGCACTCGGCGAGATCGAGCGGTTGGGCTATGGCAGCGATTCTCGGCATCGGTATCGAACAACGTGGAAACACCTCATCGAATTTTCTCAGCGGAAGGAAATGGACGGCGAGTTTTCCGCGGATTTGGTGGCGCGTTTTCTAGAGGAGTATCGCGTCAGGGACGTGCAGGTGGATGAGCCGAGCGATGGCTGGCGCCGGCATATAGCGTTCGAAGTAAAGGTGCTTGCCGATTTCGCTAAGAACGGGCGCATTGAACGTCCATTCACGGAGGTGCAGGCAATCCACCTTGTTCCCACCATGCAGAAATCACTTCATGATTACGAACAGTATTGTAAGGATCAGCTTCACCTTCGACTGCGGACCCTTCACCGGCGCACCACAGAACTGACCATCTTTTTGGATTTTCTCCATTCTAACAAGGCGCGGACACTGGACCAAATTCAGGCGGCGGATCTGTCCGAGTTCGTGTCCTCTCGCGATCACTTGCAGCCGAAGACGGTTGCGCGAATCGTGTCAGATATGCGCTCCTTTCTCCGGTTCCTTGTTATGCGTGGAATTGTGCAGAAAGATCTCAGTGCGGAACTGCCGAAAATCCGTGTTCCCAGGGATGCAACGATTCCGTCGGTGTGGGATCAAGAACTCATCGTCCGGCTTCTCGGTGTGGTCGATCGCAGTTCTGCGAAAGGGAAGCGAGATTACGCCATCCTCTTACTGGCATGCCGGTTGGGATTGCGTGCTGGAGATATTCGCACACTGAAACTGGACAACCTTCGTTGGGCGGAGTCGACCATAGAAATCACACAAGCGAAGACGGGCACACCGTTGAGTCTGCCTTTGACCAGCGAAGTCGGTGAGGCCTTGATCGACTACTTGAAGTCGGGCCGTCCCCAAACGGCACACCGAGAGGTATTCCTCAAAGTCAACCCACCGTTCAATCCTTTCGGGGACAACGATAATCTCCACCACATTATCAAGTACTGGCGCCGGCTGGCGGGGATCACCTTTCAGAGCCCACAAAAGCAGGGTCTGCATTCCCTGCGGCATACTCTAGCGACTCGGCTTCTAGAAAAGGGCACGCCGCTTCCAACCATTGCGGAAATCTTAGGCCATACCAGTTTGGAATCAACACGTATCTACGCCAAGGCGGATGTAGAAGCTTTGCGGAGTGTGGCGTTGGATCCTGAGGAGGTGAATCATGCCAGCTGATTCACCTAGCGGATTCCAAAGCGTCCTGTCTGCCTGCATCGAGAAATTCCTGCAGGAAAAACACGCCTGTGGCTACGTCTATCGGGGGCAGACGAAAATCTTGCGGCATCTGGACAATTTGTTGGTGCAGGAGGGGCAAGCGACATGTGAGTTACCTGGCTCCATCGCCCGGAAATGGTTAGCAAAGAAAGCCCACGAAAGTGCGGGATCCCACCGGCAACGAATCATCGTCACTCGGCAATTCTCCCGCTTTTTGTTGCGGCTTGGCTATTCCGCGTATGTGCCCGATTCCACATTAGCGTCTCGAAACCCATCGACTTTCGTGCCCAGAATGCTGACCGATGAAGAGCTTCGAAAGTTCTTTCAGGCTGTGGACGCACTCGAGCCGACGGCGCGTTCACCTTTGCGGCATTTCATTATGCCGGAAATTTTCCGGCTCCTGTATGGATGTGGGTTTCGTGTCAGTGAAGTGCTGAAACTACGGGTTCGAGACGTCGATCTGAATCAAGGTATCATCACGGTTCGCCAGGGGAAATTCCGCAAAGATCGCCTGGTCCCTCCCACCGTAGCTCTGGTAAACCGCTTGCGAAAGTACGCTGCCCATTTTGAAAAACGCCCACCCGATGCAATCTTCTTCCCGGGACCCAACGAAGGGCCCTTCAGCTTACCCACTGTTTACGGGTTGTTTCGTCAACTGCTGCTACAGTCTGGGATTTCTCACGGCGGACGAGGCAAGGGGCCTAGAATCCACGACGCACGTCACCTGTTCGCCGTCCGAGTCTTACGACGCTGGTATCAAGAGCGTGCGGATCTGAATGCCAAACTGCCTCTCCTGGCTACTTATCTTGGGCATCAGAATCTTTCCGGGACTCAGCGTTACCTTCATCTCACCGCCGAACTTTTCCCCGAGATTACGGCGCGAGCGGACGCGGCCTTTGGCGACGTCATTCCGCGGAGGAGCGAACCATGAAACCGACCGATTTCGCTGTCCACGTGACAAGCTTTTTGACACATTTTCTGGCCGCGCTGCGGAATGTCAGCCCAAACACCATCAAGGCCTACCGCGACATGTTCACTCTCCTTCTCCGATTCTGCCGGGATGTGCAGGGAATCGCTCCGGAAAAGTTACGTCTCGAACAGATCGACGTTTCGCTCGTCGAAGCATTCCTGGATTACTTGGAGCGAGAAAGAAAGTCTTCACCCCGCACACGCAATCAACGCCTGGCAGCTTTGCACGTCTTCTTCCGATATGTTCAGGCGGAAGAGCCGGCCCGTATGCTACAGTGTCAAAAAATCCTCGCGATCCCGCAGCGGCGGCATGCGCGCCCAACCGTCAACTACCTTTCCAAAGAAGAGTTGGCTGCGATTTTGGCGCAGCCAGACGTTCGCACGCCAGAGGGTCGAAGAGATGCGGTTTTGCTGAGCGTACTTTACGACGCGGGAGCGCGTGTTCAGGAGCTGGTCGATCTTTCCGCCGGAGACGTGCGTTTGGATCCGCCCGCGCAGCTTCGTCTTCTGGGGAAGGGGCGCAAAATGCGCGCTGTGCCTTTGATGGGAAACACGGCTCAGCTTCTACGCAGTCACATGCAGGAAAACCAACTCGATCATCCCGAACAGTTCGACAAGCCTCTTTTCCGCAACGCGCGCCACGAACGGCTGACCCGTTCGGGAATCCGCTACATCCTTCACAAATATGTCGTCCTGGCACGAAGCAAGTGTCCGAGTTTGGACCGCACCGTAAGCCCCCACACCATGCGGCACACGAAGGGCATGAACCTGTTGCAGAGCGGAATCTCGCTCGACATGATCCGCGACTTCCTCGGCCACGAGGATGTCAAAACGACTCAGATTTACGCACGGGCAAATCTGGAGATGAAACGAAAGGCTCTTGAAAAAATCACTGAGCCTTCGTCAGTCCAAACGATCCCCTCCTGGCAGCAGAAGAGGGATCTTCTCGACTGGCTCTGTTCCTTGTGACTCTTCCCCAGGACATGAGTGTATGACAACCCTGACCCGAGCTCCGCCAAACAACCGAGGACATTATGCTGAGTCCGGCCGAGCGCGGGCGTTGACAACTGGCGGCTTACGACACCCACTGCACATATTTACTCTCCGCACATAGAGCAGGATATGTTCTGCAGAACATCTCCTGCTCTCTCAGATCGACGGCGCGACGCGCTTTGTCCCGCACAGTTACTTCGCCCTTTCCGAGAGCGCCCTCGACCAGGAGTACGGCTTCCAACAAGCCATTCTCAAACATGGATTGCCGCGCGCTTATTACGTCGATCTCGGCGCCGCCTACATCGCCGACTCTCTCAAGCTGATCTGCGCTGAACTCGGCATCCACTTGCTGCATACCCAGGTCCAGGATTGCGAGGCCAAAGGGGTAATCGAGCGCTGGCATCGCACTTGGCGCGAGGAAGTCGGTGATGAATTGCCCGACGAACCGCTCCCGCTCGCCGAGCTCAATGCCAAGCATTGGGCGTGGCTTGCCGCGGAATATCACGCGCGAAAACACAGCACCACCGGCCGCGTGCCGCGTGAACACTGGCTGGCCGAGCTCTCCTTCCTGCGCCCCGTCCCCCGTCAGAAAAACCTCTCCGATGTCTTTCTGCACCGCGAGCGTCGCGTCGTGCGCAAGGACGGCACCGTCCGCTTCCGGGGAGGCTATCTGGAAGTTCGGCACGAACTCGTGGGCCAAGAAGTCGAGCTACGCTTCGATGCTCACGACGACACGGCACGCCCTCGCGTCTTCATCGAAAATGCCTTCGTTTGTGACACCGTGCCGCTCGATCGCGTGGCCAACGCTTCGCGCAAGCGGCGGCGCGTGTCGAGCCAAGCGTCCCCCGATGCCGAACCCAGTGGCCTCGATCCGCTCGCCTTGATCGAGGCCGAGCACTACGACCGAGTTCGCCCGGTGGGCCAGCGGCCCAAGATCACCAAGAAAAAGAAGGAGGAGTGAGAAATGTATCGTCAACGCTTTGGTCTTACTGGTCATCCGCTTCCCAAAGATGCCCAGGGCAAGACCTTCTTCGATAAAAGCCCCGGCTTCAAAAAACTCGAACGCGCCTTCCGCCAGCTGGTCGCTGATCCCGGCGTGGGCGTTCTCACCGCCGATGCCGGCGTCGGCAAGACCGCCGCGCTGCGCCATCTCTGCGCCCAACTGCCCAAGCCCGACTACCTGGTGCTCTATCTCTGTGCCGCTGTGGGGCCCTTCGATTTCTATCGCGCCTTAGCCCTCGAGCTCGGCCTCCGCCCCGCCCATCGCCGCGCCGAATTGTGGGCCAGCATCAAGAAAAGCCTGTTGCACTTGGTCGATGAGCGGAGCATCGCACCGATGCTTATCCTCGACGAGGCACAGCATCTCTCCGATGCCTTCCTGATCGATCTCTCGGCGTTCCTCAACTTCGCCTTTGATAGTCGCGATCTGCTCACTCTGTGGCTGGTGGGCTTGCCTCCCCTGGCGCGACACCTGCGCATGCAACAGCATGCCCCGCTGGCCATGCGCATCGTCCACTACATCCACCTCGAGCCGCTCGATCGCGAAGCCTTCAGCGCCATGATCGACCATGCCTTCAAGGTCGTCGGCGCGACGCAGAACATCCTGGCCGACTCCGCTCGCGAACTCCTCTTCCGCGCCAGCCGCGGGCTACCCCGCGTCGCTGCCCATCTGCTGCACCGGGCTCTATACGAAGCCCACGAGCTCAATCAGAACTTCATCGACGATCACACCATGGAGGCCGCCATCGATCAGTCCCCGGTCGGCCAGGTGGTGCTGGCATGAGCTCCCGCGATCGGGAAACGCTGCCCGTGGTGCGTGCGGCCGATCTCGAAGAACCCGATCCCGCCCGCCGCTGGCTCATTGAGCCGCTCTGGATCCATGGCGGCGTGGGAACGATTGGTGGGCTGCCAAAAAGTTGCAAGAAGTTGGCTGGGCTTGGATGTGGCCGTATCGGTGGCCAGCGGCACGCCCTGTCTGGACACCTTTCCCGTGCAGGACCCGGGAGGCGTGCTGCTCTACATGGCCGAAGATGCGGCACCGCTGGTGAAAGCCCGACTCCTCGGCCTTTGTCGCCATCGCGGTCTGGCTCTGAACACCTTGCCCATCGACGTCATTACCGCACCCACGGTACGCTTGGATCTGCCGTCCGATCAGCATCGCCTCGCCGAGACCGTGCGCCGCCTCTCACCCCGCTTGCTCGTCCTGGACCCCTTTGTCCGCCTGCATCAGGTGAACGAAAACCAGGCGGGCGAGGTCTCTACGATCCTCGGCTACTTGCGTGCCTTGCAGCGCACCTACAACCTGGCGGTTATTGTCACCCACCATGCCCGCAAGAACGGCTCGGCTACCGGTGGTTTGAGCCTGCGCGGATCGGGCGATTTCTTTGCCTGGGTGGATACGGCGCTCTCGCTCCGTCGCCGGCAGCACACCTTGCTGCTGTCGGTGGAGCATCGCGCCGCTGCCGCTCCGGATTCGCTCACCCTCGCGCTGCTGGGCACCGAGCAAGACATGCACTTAAGCATCGTCCACGCCGAAGAACCGGCTGCGCTGCCGGCGACAGCAGATCTCGACGCCATGATTCTTGACGCGCTCGAGCATGCCGGTCGCGACGGACTCGCGCGCGCCTCACTCCGCGCGGCCGTCCGCGTGCGCAACGAGCGGGTTGGGGAGGCGCTCACGTGTCTGGCAGCAGCCGGGCAGGTCACGCGTCGCGGGGAGAGTTGGGTGCGCGTTCCCCCGCCGCACCTTCCAGAGACGGATCGGAACGGGAACTCGCCCGTGAGCTGAGTTCTGTGGCCGGCAGGAGATCGCGGAACCAGAGCGGGCTCCGCTGGCGAGCGCCCCGCGACCCAGACCGGATGCCTCCTGCCGGTCTCCCTGTGTAACGGGGAGCATCCGGGCGGGGAAACAAACGCCGGGGGCTCGGGGGCAGAGCCCTCGACGCGTACCCGGTCAGATCACGGCATCAAACCGGAATAATCTCCTCAGTGCAGTGCGAGTCGGTACACCCGCCGTCTCGGCTTTAGCTATCGCAAAGCTTCTCTGGCGTGACGAAGCGTTGCAGTTCCTGGAAGTCATTGGAGCCGCTGACGGCCTGAAATCAAAACCTCGGAGGATTATCTACAATCGGCTCGTTGACGTGGTTGATCTCGCCAGCCTCCAAGGCCGCGTGAGGGACCAGCTCAGATCCAGGCAAGACTGGCGACCTGCCGGTCGCCCACAAGCCTTCCTTGCAAAGAATGGGCCTCGAAACGAAGGGGACCACCAACGTCGGTACCTTTACTGATGGCCAGCGACAATTTCTTGAGTTTCACCGCAACGCCATTTTGCTGAGAGTCGCTCGATGAATTTCTTCGTCGCGGTCACTGATTACGATTGGTTCCAATTGCATGCGGCCAAGTCTTCTGTGGTTGAAGTAAATTTCTGGCGCCCATCTCCTGAGGCGTCATTTAAAGCTCTCAAGCCTGGTGAAATGCTGCTATTCAAGCTTCATTCGCCGCGCAATTTTATAGTCGGTGGCGGATTCTTCACCCGCTTTGTCCATTTGCCGATCTCGCTCTCATGGGAAGCTTTCGGAGAAGGCAACGGAGTTCGATCTCTTTCGGAAATGCGTGAAAGGATCGCGAAGTACAGACGCGTACCCATCGCTCCGATGGAGAACCCAAAGATCGGTTGCATACTCTTGGCGGAACCATTCTTTTTTAAGGAAGCAGAATGGATTCCGGTACCCTCGGATTTCAGCCTTAATATTGTCCAGGGAAAAGGATACGACAGCGAAGACGGGACCACCGGAAAGGCCCTATGGGGCGCGGTCACCGAAAGATTGGCGACACGGGCCACTGCGAACCTTGACCCCGGCCCAGCGACTATCGCAGCGGTCCAGAGTATCCGCTACGGCGAACCCACGGTCGTTCGACCGCGACTCGGCCAAGGCACATTCAGAGTGATTGTGACCGACGTTTATGACCGTAGATGTGCGATCACGGGCGAGCGTACACTGCCGGTGCTAGAGGCTGCACACATCAAGGCTTACAGCGCGGGCGGTCCGCATGAACCCGAGAATGGTTTGCTTTTGCGAAGTGACGTGCACACGTTGTTCGATCAGGGATACGTGACTGTTGACGCGGATCAACTGAAAGTGGTCGTCAGTAGTCGCATTCGAGAGGAGTTTGAGAACGGGCGGGACTACTATCATCTGCACGGAAGAGCCATACGCCTGCCGCGCGAGAGTAACAGCTTGCCCTCACATGAATATTTGGCTTTCCACAACAGCGTGTTCCGCTAATCATTGCACTTTTCCAGTGTGTTCCAAGCGACTTCGAAACAAGTTCTCTGTGTTCTTATCCATAAAGTGGACGTAGCAGCCTTTCATGCCGCGCGTCAGAAGAACGCGGTAAGTGTTTTTTACCATTTGCGTGAATCGGTCGCCGGACCTCTTCACGACAGTGTCAAAGGACTTGGTCTTGTCTCCCTTCCAATCCGCAGCCTCGGGTACGTAGACTAAATCAGGCCCGAAGATGACGCCCACATAGTCGAATTCGAATCCCTGCGCCGTGTAAACACAACCAATTTGATTTACGCCACCCGAGTCGTACGCCCAGAGGCTCTCTTTCGGAATGCCAGGAGCGAGGCTGCCCGAGTCGGATTTGGCGTTCCATGGTCGGACGTAATCGCCGATGACTACGTCGTCCACGAGCGTCCCGTTAGACCGGGGATTAGACCACGGCCAACAAAAGCCCGCTGCCAGCCTCGCTGTGGATTTTTCTTCCAGCCTTTTCCTGATTGCATCCTCCAGGACTTGGGGGGTGGGCATGATTCTAAAGTCGAACTCGTCGGCCTGATTCCACATCACATGTGGTGTGCGCTGAATTCCGAGGGTGTTGTTCACCCAACTGACGAACGCATCCGAGCCAGCGCAGCGGAACTGGGCTTCCAATTCAAATTCACAGACGTCGCAGTGGAGTTTCTCAGCTTCAGTCTTAATGTAGCCGGTAGAGCCGATCTCCCCTGGTCTTACGATTTGGTTGTCATCAATGAAAAACACAGATGTGCGACTTGCCTTTAACAACTCGTGGATTTGTGAGAGCTTGCTTTGCTTGACCTTTGGCGTGAATCGGTTGTTGCTAGTCTCTCGAATTCGGTGAGCCTCGTCAGCGATCATGACATCAATCACATTCGCGTCCGCGCCCATATAGCTGTTGAAGTAGCGCACTTGCGCAGCTCCACGCGTGCCTACGATTTCCCGAATAGTGGAGGTGAACGCACGAGAACCCGTCACGTAGTGAGCGTTTAGGCCCATCCCCGAGAGATCGCCGAGCAAGTTCATGGCAATGACGGATTTCCCTGTGCCAGGGCCGCCTCGCACGATAATGGCAACCTTTTTCCTACCTTTGACACCACCCTTGGCAGCTTCCACAACCTTGTCATAAACCACTAGCTGCTCGTCGAGTAGCACGTATTCCGGCTTGCCCTTGATCAGTTTGGCGACGTGGTCGAGCAGTTTCTTGCTGGGGCGGTACTTGCTCTGCTCTACTTTCGCCGAAACCTCGCCGCTATCGGCACCATGGATTCGTTCGTCTAGAAACGCAGTCAGATGCGGCACGTGATCGGCAGTGAAAACCGGAGACCGCCTAATCTGCTCTGCAAACTGCGGTAAGAAAAGAGGATCGTCCTTTATCGGGCTGTAGTTGTGCAGATAAGAACAGGCATGCGCGCTGATTCCGCCCTCGCCCTGAAAGGCAGTATGACAGTCGGTTAGGTACGTCATGTACTGACCTACTTGGACCGAAGGATGAAGCACATCCCGGGTATTGCCGCCGACGAAAGTGGCAACTTCGTTCTTGCCAGATGCGCCTTTGCATCCGCTCCACTGCTTTAACTCGATAATGACTGCGTTAGGCGCTCTTTTGAAGTCGTACCCGGTCACAAGGCAGTCAAGCCGCTTGGAGGTGAGTGGGAGTTGAAGTTCCAGCAAAACGCCGTGATCGAGCAAGTTTGCTGTCTGAAAAACCTGTGAGACGGCGCGGAGAGAATTGTTCCAGGAATTCACCTCAGCGACTGCTGGCTGGTACCGAAATTCAAGGAAGAAGGCATCTTTTAGTTTCGTGGCAATGCGGTTGTAAGTTGAGTCTTCGATAAGCGATTTTGTGGTGCCGGAATAGAGGCGCATGCGCGCCCAATTATCACATCAGATGCCTCGATTTAAACTATCCAAGTCGACGGGCTTGGGGGATTCGGTAGTGTCCTAATTTCAAGGACACTACCGGAGCTGCGCTCGATCTCGTCGAAATCTGGCGTTACATTCAAAGAACAGACCAGGCTCACAATTGCGAACCGCGTTGAATCCGCCATCCGCGAAAAGATGGCTTTCCCCCTACACTTCAACCGACCCTGACGGACAGAGGATCGTAAATCAGGCATCGCTTTTCAAAAACCTGGGAAAGGATGGCTAGACAGGAATAGTTTGCAAAAAGAGAGTGCCGACAGCTTTAGGCCATCGGCGCTCGAATGATCTAGTTTTATTTTCTCTTGGCGGATTAGGCGAAAGCTTTTTTGTCCTTGTATTTCTTCTCTTTCGCTGGCCGAGACTGGATGGCCGACCGCACGAGAAAAGCCGATCGCGTTAGTCCTGCAGATCGCGCCAAACGGTCAATCTTCTCAATCTGGCTCTCCGGAGCGGTTATGTTGACGCGGATTGTCCGTTCAGAATGAGCAGGGACAAGAAACGCCACGGCATCCTTAATGGCAGGATCGCCTACCACGTCATCAACAGTGGATGGACTGGGAATCTTCTCGCCATCCTCAACCATACCAGCGATATGAAAGCTCAAGGCTTCTGCCGCCCTGCGCCGCGCTTCTTCCAAAGTTCTACCAGCCGTAATGCACCCAGGAAAATCTGGGAAGCTCACGCCAAAATCCGATTTACGATCCTTATGCAG
>Ga0209577_10001837_pt1 | contig 20866 bp, 33 predicted proteins | sample GraSoiAngelo_109_FD_185874 | JGI IMG/M metagenome (GOLD analysis project Ga0209577, IMG submission 185874) | Grasslands soil microbial communities from the Angelo Coastal Reserve, California, USA - 14_0903_12_20cm (SPAdes) (version 2) | ecosystem: Environmental > Terrestrial > Soil > Grasslands...
GGCGACAACGTGAGCTGCGAAGTCAGCTTGATCACGCCGGTGGCTTTGGAGAAGGGCTTGCGCTTCGCCATTCGCGAAGGCGGCCACACCGTCGGCGCTGGCGCGGTCACCGAAATCCTCGAGTAGGTTTGGAAAATTTAAATGAGACAAGGCGACAAAATTCGCATTCGATTGAAAGCTTACGACCACCGCATCCTGGACCAATCCACGCGGGAAATCGTGGAGACCGCCAAGCGCACGGGCGCGGACGTGGCCGGACCGATTCCTCTGCCCACCTCGATCAACCGCTGGACGGTGTTGCGGTCGCCGCACGTGGACAAGAAATCGCGCGAGCAGTTTGAGATGCGCACGCACAAGCGGCTGATCGACATTCTCGAGCCCACGCCGGATACGGTGGACGCGCTGATGAAGCTGGATTTGCCGCCGGGCGTGGACGTGGAGATCAAGGCTTTCGGTCACGCAGTGAAATGAAAGAAAGAAACCTGAAGTAAGACGCAGCCAATACCTCGAGGCATGCTGCAAAAAGAGAGAAGAGGGCGATGGCAGTCAACGGAATTATCGGAATCAAGCTGGGCATGACGCAGGTCTTCGCCGAAGACGGCAGCCTGGTAGGCTGCACCGTTTTGCAGGCGGGCCCGTGCGTAGTGGTACAGCGCCGGACCAAAGACAAGGATGGCTACGAGGCTGCGCAACTGGGGCTCGTGGAATTCGTCAAGCCGCAGCGCGTGAATAAAGCGATGACCGGGCATTTCAAGAAGGCCAACGTCGCGCCGATGAAAGTGCTGCACGAAGTGGGGCTCGGCGAGTCGCAGGACGAAACCAAAGTTGGCGACCGCGTGCTAGTAGAAAACTTCAAGCCCGGCGAACTGGTGGACGTAAGCGGCGTCAGCAAGGGCAAGGGTTTTCAAGGCGGCGTGAAGCGCTGGCATTACCGAGGCGGTGACAGCACGCACGGTTCGATGTTCCACCGCGCGCCCGGTGGCATCGGGGGCAGTTCGTTTCCATCGCGCGTGTGGCTGAACCAGCACTTTCCCGGTCACATGGGGCACCAGAGAGTGACGGCCAAGAATTTGAAGGTCGTGAAAGTGGACACCGACGAAAACCTGCTGCTGGTGCGGGGATCGGTGCCCGGGCCGAGCGGGCAATACATTTTTATTCGCAAGGCGCCGGCTGCTTTGCGGCCACAAGGTGACAAGAAGGCGAAGTAAGCGGTGAGACTTTGTAGAGGCCGCCTTCCGAGGCGGGGTGCTTCGAGAACAAGAACAGTTTGAGGTCAAAAGAGAAGAACATGCCGGTAGTGGACGTCGTCAATCTGGATGGCAAGAAAGTCGGCCAAGTGGAACTCGCAGAAGCAGTCTTTGGCGCGAAGGTGAATCCGCACCTGCTGCACGAAGCTTCGCGATGGTATCTGCGCGGGCTGCGCGCGGGCACGCACAAGACCAAGGACAAGAGCGAAGTGAGCGGCGCGGGCCGCAAGCTCTGGCGGCAAAAGGGCACGGGCCGCGCGCGCATCGGCTCAATCCGTTCGCCGCTCTGGCGGCACGGCGGAACGGTCCACGGACCGGAGCCGCGGGATTACCGCTACGCGCTGCCGAAGAAGATGTTGCTCGGCGCGCTGCGTTCGGCGCTTTCCGCAAAGCTGGCGGAGCAAAAGCTGACCGTTGTGGATGCCTGGGCGCTTGAATCGCACAAGACGCACAACCTGGTTTCGGCGCTCGAAAAACTAAATCGCACGAAATCGGCGCTCTTGGTTTCGCACGGCGAGAACCGCAATCTGGAACTGGCGAGCCGCAACATTGCAGGCGTTAAGCTGGCCGCGCCCAATGTGCTGCAGCCCTACGACGTGTTGAAGCATGACCTGGTGCTGCTCTCGAAAGATGCCGCCACGCGCTTGAACCACTCACTCGATCCGGAGAGCAAGCCCGTGGTTGTGCCGGATGTAGCCGCGATTGCTCCCGCCGCGAAGCCGGCCAAGAAAGAAGCCGCGCCGAAAGCGGCAACGAAGAAGTTGACAACGAAGAAACCGGCGAAGCCAAAAACCAAGAAGGGGAAGGGATAAGCCATGGCGGCCCCTCATTATCAAATTATCCGGCGGCCGATCATCACGGAAAAAGGGCTGGGCGTGAAAGAGACGCAGCATACGGTGGTCTTTGAAGTGGCATCGGCGGCGACAAAAACAGAAATCAAGGAAGCAGTGCAGCAGATTTTCAAAGTAAAAGTGGACCATGTCCGCACCGCGAACTTTGTCGGCAAAATGCGCCGGCGGGGCCAGAGCGAAGGCTACCGGCGGGACTGGAAGAAGGCTTACGTAAAGCTCGCCGAAGGCGAGAAAATGATTGAGTACGCGGAGAACCTGTAAGGCGGGGATCTCGAACAGACAAGGATTCGGAAGGCAAGAGGCAGCGATGGGACTAAAGAGCTTCAACCCATACACGGCGTCGCGGCGGTTTATCACCGTCGTGGACAAGAGCCACGTCACCAAGCAGCAGCCCGAGAAAGCGCTGCTCGAGCCGAAAAAGCGTTCGGGCGGCCGCAACAATCAGGGTGAAGTGGTGATTTGGCACCGCGGCGGCGGTCACAAGAAGATGTACCGCAAGGTGGATTTCCGTCGCGACAAAGTGGGCGTGCCCGCAAAAGTGGCGGCTATCGAGTACGACCCGAACCGCAGCGCGAACCTGGCGCTGCTGCACTACGCCGATGGCGAGAAGCGCTACATCATCCATCCCATCGGGTTGGAAGTCGGCGCGACAGTTTCCACCGGCGAAGGCGCGGACATTCTTCCCGGCAATGCGCTGCAGTTCAAGCACATTCCGCCGGGCACGATGGTGCACAACCTCGAGTTGTATCCGGGGCGCGGCGGGCAGGTGGTTCGTTCGGCGGGCAGCTCCGCACAGTTGTTAAGCAAGGAAGGCGACATCGCGCTGGTGAAACTGCCTTCCGGCGAAGTTCGCAAATTCTCCGTGGATTGCATGGCCACGATTGGCCAGGTGGGCAATCTCGACCATGAGAACGAAACCTATGGAAAGGCCGGGCGTACACGGTGGCGCGGCACCCGGCCCACGGTTCGCGGCGTAGCCATGAACCCGGTGGATCATCCGCACGGAGGCGGCGAAGGGCGCGTCAAGGGCAATCATCCCCAGACGCCCTGGGCGTTCCCGACGCTCGGCAAGAAGACCAGGCACAACAAGCGCACCGACAAGTTTATTGTCGAGCGCCGGAAGTAAGAAGTAAAAGGACAGAAGTAAACGACAGCAAGGAACTGAAGCGAAGGACCGGGCGGTGAAGGCAGAGCAGCCCGGTGAGAGCAAAAATGATGCGAGCAACAAGAACACGAACAACGGGACGGCGCAGCCGCCCCATCAAGCGTGCGGCAAAGCGCCGCATGGCAAAACTACACAAGCAGGCGCGTCCGGCAGTACGCGTGCCGGTAGCGCCGCCGGAGCCGGTGCTGTACAAGTTGTGCAAGCCGGGCTGGGCGGTGATCGTGGAACGCATTCCCAATGCGCAGGGCACGCGGTTTGTCTGCCCGTTCTGCCCGAAGTCCCACCGCGTTCCCGGACCCGTTCGCGGCTTCAAGAAAGTGCGGCGCGCACAGTGGGGCCGCCTGCGGCGAGTGGAGGAATAAGGAAGCGATGGCACGCTCATTGCATAAAGGGCCGTTTGTCGACGGCCACTTGCGCGAAAAGGTGGAAGCGCTGAACACGCGCAATGAAAAAAAGGTGGTGAAGACCTGGTCGCGCCGTTCGACGATCGTACCGGAGATGATCGGGCACACCATTGCCGTGCACAACGGCAAGAAATTTATTCCGGTTTACGTGACTGAGCAGATGATCGGTCACAAGCTGGGCGAGTTTTCGCCGACGCGCTCGTTCAAGGGCCACGGCGTGAAAGCGGCGCTCGAAAAGGCCGCGGGCGTGGCGCCCGCTGGGGGCGCTGCTCCAGGGGCGGCACCCGCGGGAGGCGGCGGGGCGGCGCCGAAGGGATAAACCATGGCAGAAGCGCAGCAAGTAGTTGCGGGGTCGATTGAAGCGCACGCGCTTGCGCGGCATGTGCGCATGTCACCGCAGAAAGTGCGGCTGGTGATGGACCTGATTCGCGGGCAGAAGGCGCCCGACGCGCTGCAAACGCTGAAATACACGCAGAAGCGCGCCGCCAAGCACATCGAAAAAGTGCTGCGGAGCGCCATCGCCAACGCGCGGCAGAAAGCGGACGAAGCGGGCGCGCCTCTGGATGAAGACGAATTGTACGTTGCGAACTGTTTTGTAAATGAAGGTCCGCGCTGGAAGCGGCTGCGTCCCGCGCCGATGGGCCGCGCGTTCCGTTACCAGAAACGCACCGCGCATCTGTGGGTGGGCGTGGCCGAGCACCACGTAGCAGCGGCGGAGCGCGTGGCTGCCAATGTTGCAGAGGCGGAGGCCAACAAGGGCGTGCGCGGCACGGCGCGCCGCGTTCGGAAGGCCTTAACCGGAAAGCAAGCGCCGCCAAAGAAGGGAAAGAAGTAGCCGGCCGGGCGAGGGCCGCCTGAAGGAAGGGCTATGGGACAGAAAACGCATCCGTACGGATTCCGGCTCGGCTACAACAAGCCGTTCCGGTCGCGCTGGTACGCCGACAAGGAATACGCCGATTTGTTGCACGAAGACGTGAAGCTGCGTACCGAACTGAAAGACAAACTGAAGAGCGCCGGCATCAGCTCGATTGACATCGAGCGCGCCGCCAACAAGCTGGTCGTGCGCATTTACACCGCGCGGCCCGGCATCATCATCGGGCGCAAGGGTGCGGAGATCGACAAGCTCAAGCAAGAGGTACAAAAGCGCACGAAACGCGAAGTGCACATCGACATCCAGGAAGTGCATCGCCCGGAGCTGGATGCGCAGCTGGTGGCGGAATCGATTGCGCTGCAGCTCGAAAAGCGCGTGGCGTTCCGCCGCGCGATGCGCAAAGCGGTGGATTCGGCGCTGCGCTTCGGCTGTAAAGGCATCAAGGTTCGCGTGGCGGGCCGGCTGAACGGCGCGGAAATCGCGCGCAAAGAGTGGTACCTGCAGGGGCGGTTGCCGCTGCAAACACTGCGCGCGGACATTGACTTCGGCTTTGCCCAGGCCTACACGACCTACGGCGTGATTGGCGTGAAGTGCTGGATCTATCAGGGGGAAAACATTCCGCGGCGCGCATCGAAAGTGCAGGAACCGCGCGAAGCCGCGGCTGCCGCCGACTAAGGGAGTTTTTTATCACCGAGAACTAGGGGACAGAACGATGTTGATGCCGAAAAAAGTGAAGTACCGCAAGCAGATGCGCGGGCGGCGCAGGGGCAAGGCCTGGCGCGGCGGCGATTTGTCGTTTGGCGAATACGGCTTGAAGGCGCTTGAAAATGCGTGGATCACCGACCGGCAGATCGAAGCTTCGCGCGTGGCCATTACGCGCTTCATCAAGCGCGGCGGCAAATTGTGGATTCGCATTTTTCCGGACAAGCCCTTTACCAAGAAGCCCGCGGAAACCCGCATGGGCAAAGGCAAAGGCGCTCCGGAGCGCTGGGTGTCCGTGGTGAAGCCGGGACGCATCCTGTTCGAGATGGCGGGAATTGATGAAGCGACGGCACGGGAAGCGCTGGAATTGGCGGCGCACAAACTGCCTATTCCCACGCGATTCGTCACCCGTTCGGGAGGATTCTAAGCATGCCACGGCGCATCGAGAAAATCCGCGAAGCCGGCAGGGAAGAGCTCGAAGCGCAGCACAAGGAGTTGACCGAGCAGATTTTCCGGCTGCGCTTTCAGTTGACCACCGGACAGGCGGAAGCGCTGAAGCGGCTGCGCGAAGCGAAAAAGGATTTGGCGCGGGTGAAGACGCTGTTGCGGGCTCAGGAATTGAGGAAAGCATAAATGGCGACCGAGACAAAAGCGACAACCGCAGGCACTCGCGGCGAGCGCATGGTGCTGACGGGCAAGGTCACCAGCGCAAAGATGGAAAAGACCATCGTCGTCGAGATTATTCGGCTGGTGCAGCATCCGAAATACCGCCGCGTGGTGCGCATCGCCAAGAAGTTTTACGCGCATGACGAAAAGCGCCAGGCCAAGCCCGGCGACACCGTGCGCATTATGGCGTCGCGGCCGATTTCAAAGCTGAAGCGCTGGCGGCTGAAAGAAGTGCTGGCGTCGCGTGCGTCGGCGAAGTAAGAGGGACAGGGGAGCAGGCCAATGATTCAGATGCGGACCTGGCTGACGGTGGCGGACAATTCCGGGGCGCGAAAACTGATGTGTATTTTGCCCATAGGCGGCGATGCCGGATTGCGAGCGGGATTAGGCGACGTGGTCACCGCGTCGGTGAAAGAAGCCACGCCGGAAAGCCAGATCAAGGAAGGCAAAGTGGTGAAATGCGTGATCGTGCGGATGCGCAAGGAGCAGCGGCGCAAGGACGGCACGTACATCCGGTTTGACGATAACGCCGCAGTGTTGATCAACGATGCGCTCGAGCCGATTGGCACGCGCGTGTTCGGCCCCGTGGCGCGCGAACTGCGCGAAAAGAAGTTCACAAAAATCGTTTCGCTGGCTCCGGAGGTTTGGTAGCGATGGCACTCGCGCATGGAAGACCCGAGCGGCACAAGGTTCAGATCCGCAAAGGTGACAACGTCAAGGTGATCGCTGGCAAGGACGCCGGGAAGAGCGGGCGCATTCTTTGGATCAACGACCGGAAGAACACCGTGGTGGTGGAGCATGTGGGCATTATCAAGCGCCACACGCGCCCCAACCCTTCGAAGAACGTCAAGGGCGGGATCATCGAAAAGGAAGCGGGCATCAACGTTTCCAACGTGATGGTCATTTGCCCAAGCTGCGGCAAGCACACGCGCGTTGGCCACACGATTTTGCCGGATGGCTCGAAGCTGCGCAGTTGCCGGCATTGCAAGGCTACTTTGGACAAGTAACGAGTAAAGGGCGAGGCGGAAGAAGGCGATGAAAAGCCGTTTGCAGGAAAAATATCGCGGAGAGACGGTGCCGGCGCTGATGAAGCGCTTTGGCTGGAAGAACCGCATGGCCGTTCCGAAGCTCCAGAAAATTACGGTCAACATCGGGCTTGGCGAAGCCAGCCAGAACGTGAAGCTGCTGGACACCGCGGCGCAGGAGCTGGGGCAAATCACCGGACAGAAAGCGATCATCACGCGGGCGAAGAAATCCATTGCGAACTTTAAAATTCGCAGAGGCATGCCCATCGGCTGCGCTGTCACTTTGCGCGGCGACCGCATGTACGAATTTCTCGACCGCCTGTGTAACGTGGTGCTGCCGCGCGTGCGCGACTTCCGCGGCTTGCCCTCGAATGCTTTCGACGGCCGCGGGAACTACACGCTGGGGCTGAAAGACCAGTTGGTCTTCCCGGAGATCGATTACACCCGCGTCGACAAGATCAAGGGCATGAACATCACCTTGACGACATCGGCGAAAAACGATGAGCAGGGACGCGAACTGCTGAAAGGCTTGGGCGTTCCCCTGCGCGAAAGAGGGGCAGCTTAATCCATGGCACGAACAGCAAAAATCGCCAAGACTCGGAAGAAGCCGAAATTCAAGGTCCGCATGCGCAACCGCTGTCGCTGCTGTGGCCGCGCGCGCGGCTATATCCGAAAATTTCAGATGTGCCGCATCTGTTTTCGCGGCATGGCGCTGCGCGGGGAAATTCCCGGAGTGGTGAAAGCGAGTTGGTAGAAGTCGCCGCGGTAGCGACGCAAGGACAGGAGATACATGCAGACCGATCCCATTGCCGATTTTCTGACGCGCCTCCGCAACGCGGTGGCCGCCAAGCATCAGCGCCTTGACGTTCCCGTTTCGAAGCTCAAGACGGAAATCGCGCGCATCCTCAAGGAAGAGGGCTACATCTCGACCTACAAGCTCGTGGACGAGAACAAATCGCGCAAAGTGCTGCGCGTCTTCCTGAAGTACACGCCCGACCGCCGCAGCGTCATCAGCGGTTTGAAGCGCGTTTCCAGGCCCGGCGCGCGCGCTTACTGCGGTGCGACGGAGATCCGCGCGGTGGTCGGCGGACTGGGCATCAGCATTCTGACCACGCCGCGAGGCGTGATGAGCGGCCGCACAGCACGCAAGAGCAAAATTGGCGGCGAGATTCTTTGTGAGGTTTGGTAAGGAATTATAGGGGCGCCGCCTTATCTCGAGTGAAGCGAAGGGACGCTGCGCCCCAGTTAAGCAAGATTGGAACAAGGAAGACACAGATGTCACGGATCGGGAACAAACCAATTGCCGTGCCCTCGGGCGTGAAAATCGCGCTCCAGGGCGGCAAAGTCGAAGTGCAGGGACCGAAAGGAAAACTTTCGGTGGCCGTGCCGCAAGGCATTACCTTCGAGCAAAAGGACAGCACGCTCGTGGCCAAGCGCGCTACCGAAGAGCATCGCGCGTTGCACGGCCTGGCTCGCGCGCTGGTGGCGAATGCGGTGCATGGCGTTACCACTGGTTTCAAAAAGGAACTCGACATTGTTGGTGTCGGTTACCGCGCGGAGTTGAAAGGCAAAACCGTAGCTTTCGCGCTCGGCAAGTCGCATCCGATCGACTTCCCGATTCCGGAAGGTATTCAAGTGGCCGTGGACAAGCAGACGCACATCATCGTGAGTGGCGCAGACAAAGGCCAGGTCGGGCAAGTCGCCGCCGATATGCGCGCGCTGCGTCCGCCCGACCCGTACAAGCAGAAAGGCGTGCGCATCACTGGTGAGCGGCTGAAGAAAAAGGCGGGCAAGGCGGGCGCGAAAGCCGGCGGCGCGGCGGCATAAACAGGTTTGTAGAGACGGGGTTTGCCCCGCTCTGGGAAGCTTTTGGCTTTTGAGGAGAAACAGAAGTGGCATCGGCATCAGTCAGAAAGCTATCGCGGGATTTGCACCGTCAGCGCGTGCACGAGCGCGTGCGCACGCGCGTCGAAGGCACTCCCGAGCGTCCGCGCCTCAGCGTTTACCGTTCTTTGGGGCACATTTACGCGCAGGTCATCGACGACCGCTCCGGCAAGACGCTGGTTTCCGCGAGCTCCATCGATGCCGAAACGAAAAAGAATTTGAAAGGCGGCGGCAACGTGGCGGCAGCCAAAGTCATCGGCAAGACCATCGCCGAGCGCGCCAAGGCCGCCGGAGTGAACAAAGTGGTGTTCGACCGCGGCGGGTACAAGTATCACGGTCGCGTCAAGGCGCTTGCGGATGCGGCGCGGGAAGCGGGGTTACAGTTCTAAACTTATGTCGAAGCAAATTTTGCGAGAAAGCCTAGCCGTTCGCCGCCTCTTCGAGGTGAACCCTTCCGATTTGAAGGATGACGTGATCGCCATCAACCGCGTCACCAAAGTCGTCAAAGGGGGCAAAAACTTGAGTTTTTCCGCGCTGGTGGTGGTTGGCGACAGCCACGGCCATGCGGGATTTGGGATGGGCAAAGCGCGCGAAGTGCCCATGGCCATCAAAAAAGGAATCGAACAGGCTAAGAAAAACCTGATCAAGCTCAATCTCAAGGGTTCCACGATTCCTCACCAGGTTCTGGGGCGCTATGGTTCGGCGCAAGTGCTGCTGAAGCCCGCTTCGGAAGGTACCGGCGTGATTGCCGGCGGCCCGGTGCGAAAGGTGATGCAGGTGGCGGGAATCACCAATGTGTTGACGAAATCCATTGGCACATCGAACCCGCATAACGTGGTCAAAGCGACCTTCGCAGCTCTGCTGGGCCTGAAAGACGCCACGCAAGTGGCCGAGACGCGCTCGAAAACCGTGGAAGAAATCAGCGGCAAGCCTGCCAAAGAGAAGGCTGCCGTCAGTGAGGGCAACGCATGAGCGCGCAAAAGAAAACTGCCGCGACGGGCTCCGGCGCCAAAAGCTCCGGCAACTTGAAGATCAAGTGGGTGGTCAGTTTTATCGGCTGCACCGACGACATGCGCCAGACCATCCGCGGCCTGGGCCTGCGCAGATTGCATCAAGTGGTGGAGCGCCAGGACACGCCGGCGGTTCGTGGCATGATTCACAAGGTGCGGCACCTCGTGGAAGTGGTGGAGTAAAGGCATGGTGAAGAAAAAGACCGCAAGCCGTTCACACAAGCGCGGCCGGCACAAACCGGCGACCCCGGCGGCGAAAGAGCGCCCTTTGTTCACGCTCTCGAATTTGCATCCGCCGGCCGGCTCGCGCATCCGCAAAGTGCGCGTGGGGCGCGGCATCGGCTCCAAACTCGGCAAAACCGCGGGCGCGGGCAACAAGGGGCAAAAATCCCGCCGCGGCTACTCGCGGCGCCGCGGGTATGAGGGCGGCCAGATGCCCCTGCACCGCCGCATCCCGAAGCGCGGTTTTCACAATCCGTTTGGCGTCACGTATTCTGTGGTGAACTTGGAAGAACTCAACGTTTTTCCGGCAGGCGAGACAGTCACGCCGGATTTGCTGCGCGCGCATGGTTTTGTCCGCCGCGCTGCCGACCCGGTCAAGATTCTGGGCGATGGCGAATTGAAGAACAAACTGGCCATTCACGCGCACGCTTTCAGCGCATCCGCCAAGGAGAAAATTACCAAGGCGGGCGGCACGTTTGAGGTGGTAGCCTAGGAAAAGTTGTAGGGTACAGCTATGAACCGGTTTATCGAAGCCATCCGAAACATGTTCCGCATTGAGGACCTGCGGAGCCGCGTGCTGTTCACGCTCGCGCTGCTGGGGGTGTACCGGATTGGCGCGCACATTCCCACGCCTGGCATCAACGTGTCGGAGTTGGAGCGCATCTTCAATTCGGCGGCGGGCTCGGCATTGGGCCTGTTCGACTTGTTCAGCGGCGGCAACTTCCGCCAGCTTACGATTTTTGCCTTGGGTATCATGCCCTACATCACCGCCTCCATCATCCTCCAGTTGATGCAAGTGGTCTTTCCTTACCTCGAGCGGTTGCAGAAAGAGGGCGAACTCGGCCGCCAGAAAATTACGCAGTACACGCGTTATCTCACCATCGCTCTCAGCATCATCCAGTCGCTGACGATTGCGGGGACTCTCGAATCGCAGCAGAATCTCGTCTACCACCCCGGTCTTCCTTTCGTCCTGATGACCGTTCTCACGCTGACCACCGGCTCGGCGTTCATCATGTGGCTGGGCGAGCAGATTAGCGAACGTGGCATTGGCAACGGCATGTCCCTGATTATCTTCGTTGGAATCGTGGTTGGCTTGCCGAGGGCGGTCAGCGATCTCTATGAAAAGGCGTTCGTGACCCATCAGTGGGGCGGATTCACTCCGATCTACATGATTCTTCTGGTTGTCTTGATGATCGCAGTGGTGGCGTTCATCGTTTTCGTCGAAGGCGGCCAGCGCCGCATCCCGGTGCAATACGCCAAGCGCGTCGTGGGGCGCCGTGTGATGGGCGGGCAATCTTCCTATCTGCCGCTGCGCGTCAATTCCGGCGGCGTGATTCCGCCGATTTTTGCCAGTTCCTTGCTCGCTTTTCCGGCAACCGCCGCGATGGCGCTCAAAGGCAAATACGCTTTTGTGGACAACATCTATTCCTACCTCCGGTGGGGTGAGCCGCTTTACACGTTGCTTTACATCGTGCTGATTATGGTCTTTTGCTTCTTTTACATCGGCATTGTTTTCAATCCCACGGAGCTTGCCGACAACATGCGCAAGAATGGCGGATTCATCCCCGGAATTCGGCCGGGGCGCACCACCTCCGAGCATGTCAGCAAGATTCTGAAGCGCCTTACGTTCATTGCCGCAATCTACCTGGCGGCTGTTTGCTTGCTCCCGGAATGGATGATTGGCGGGATTCACCTCGACCACCTGGGCTGGGGCCTCGGTGCCTGGTTTGACCGCCACTTCCCAGTCTGGTTCCTGAAAGGCCTGGGCGTGAACTTCTATTTTGGCGGGACGTCGCTCCTGATCGTCGTCGGCGTGGCCATGGACACGGTGCAGCAACTGGAAGCGCAGTTGGTGATGCGGAATTACGAAGGGTTTGCGCGGAAAGGCCGGTTGCGCGGTCGCCGCTAGGAGAGACAAGCGGAGTGGCGAGCGGAGTGGCTCCGGAGACGCGGGCTTCAGAAAGGCTCGACCGCGCTGTCATTTTTCTTGGGCCCCCGGGCGCAGGAAAGGGCACGCAGGCAAAGGAACTGGCGAAGCTCTACCGCGTGCCGCACCTGTCGACCGGCGACATGTTTCGCGAGCATGTCAGCCTGGGATCGCCGCTCGGCATGCAAGTGAAGCCCACCATGGCGCGCGGCGACTTGGTTCCCGACTCGCTGGTCCTGAAAATGGTCCGGGAGCGCATCGAGCGGCCGGATTGTTCGCACGGCTTTGTGTTTGACGGGTTTCCCCGGACCGTCGCGCAGGCGCAGTTCTTGAGCGTGCTGCTGCGGCAGAACGGTTACCGGCCGCCGCTGGTTGTGCACTTCGCTCTTGACCCGACGCTGGTGCTCAAGCGCATTACCGGTCGGCGTATGTGTAAGCTGGGCGGCGAGATTTATAATATTTACGAACGCCCGCCAAAGGTAGAAGGCCGCTGCGATAACGATGGTGGGGAGCTGATCCAGCGGCCGGACGACCGGGAAGAGATTGTAGCGCCGAGGCTGGAAGCGTACGAAAAGCTGACTGAGCCGCTGGTTTCCTATTACCAGAGGCTCGGCCGCCTGCACGACGTGGACGCCTCGAAGAGCATCGACGAAGTGAAGCAGCGCGTGCTCGAAATTGTGCGCAATTCGCGCTAGAGCGAATGCGCAAGGGCCGCTGGCAAAAAGGATCGGATGGCGATTCACCTGCGAAGTGCCGAAGAGCTGCAGAAGATGCACCGCGCAGGGCTCGTCGTCTATGAGGTTTTGACTGCGCTGCGAAGCGCCGTCAAGCCCGGCATGACCACGATGGACCTCGAGAAGCTGGCCGAGGAAAAAATCGCGGGAAAGCCGGGGCACGCGGCATTCAAGGGCTACCGCGGGTATCCCTGCGTGCTGTGCACTTCGGTGAACAGCGAGATTGTTCACGGGATTCCCTCGCCCAAGCGCAAATTGCGCGAAGGCGACATCGTCTCGCTCGATTTCGGCATGGAAGTGGACGGCTACTACGCGGACTCGGCGGTGACGGTTCCTCTCGGCAGGATTCGGCCGGAGGTGCAGAAGCTGCTGGAGGTGACCCGCGAAGCGCTGGACCGCGCGATTGATAAGATGCGCGCCGGTAATCGTCTTGGCGATGTCGGTCACGCGGTACAGAGTTGGGTCGAAAAGCACGGTTTCTCGGTGGTGCGGGAGTTTGTCGGGCACGGCATCGGCACGAAGATGCACGACGAGCCCAATCTCCCGAACTACGGCGAAGAAGGGCGCGGCGCGCGGTTGCAGGAAGGTATGGTCATCGCCATCGAGCCGATGGTCAATGCTGGCCGCCCGGAAGTTCGTATGCGGGATGAGTGGGTCGCGGAAACTGCCGATGGCAGTCCCTCGGCGCACTTCGAGCATACCGTGGCGGTCACTGCCAACGGGCCATGGATTTTGACGCGCCCGAAACAAGTGACCGGCCCGTCGTGGTGATGGTTTTGTAGGGACGCGCCCGAGCGCGTCCCCATGTAGAGGCCGGTCTCAACCCCGGCTTTGGTGAGCAACAGGAGAATATGGCGAAGGAGTTCGAGGACAAAAAGAAAGGCGACAAGGGCGACTCGGGAAATCCGAAAGAGGACGCCATTGAAGTCATGGCCACGGTCATCGAGCCGCTGCCCAACGCCATGTTCCGCGTCGAGCTGGAGAACAAGCATCAGGTTTTGGCGCACGTTTCTGGCAAGATGCGCAAGAATTTCATCCGCATCCTTGCGGGAGACAAAGTGGCTGTCGAGCTTTCGCCGTACGATTTAACGCGTGGCCGCATCGTCTACCGATATAAGTAACGGCGGATGGTCGGGATTGTAGCGGCGGCTTTACGCCGCCGTCTTTAGCAAAAGTTGCAGTGGTGGGTCTTTCGCGGCTTTTGCCTCCCGGTTGCGACCGGGAAGACCGGTGGTTTCGGGGTTTGTTTGTAGGGGCGGGCTTTAGCCTGTCCCTCGGAGCGAGGAGCAGGCAGAATGAAAGTACGGGCATCGGTAAAAAAGATTTGTGACAAATGCAAGGTAATCCATCGGCGCGGCGTGGTGCGGGTGATTTGCGTCAACCCGAAGCACAAGCAGCGCCAGGGATAGGGCAGTGGACGGTTATAGGTTCTCAGTGGTCGGTAAGAGATGCGGAACGCAAAGGAATGCTTTGGAGTTCCGAATCAAGTGTTTTTTACTCCGCTGAGAGCTGAAGACTGAGAACTGGGAGAAGCCATGGCACGCATCGCTGGTGTAGATCTTCCGCCGCAAAAGCGCCTTTGGATCGGGCTGACCTCGATTTACGGCATCGGGCAGGCGCGTGCGCGCAGGCTCGCGGCAAAAGCTGGCGTGGATCACACAAAAAAGATTCGCGACCTGACGGAAGATGAAATCAATCATATCCGCCAGGCCATCGAGCAGGAAGGCCGCGTTGAAGGCGATCTCCGCAAGGAGATTCAGATGAACATCCGTCGCCTGATTGAAATTCAGGCGTATCGCGGAATTCGCCACCGCCGCAACCTGCCGGTGCGCGGCCAGCGCACGCATACCAATGCGCGAACGCGCAAAGGTCCGCGGCGCGGCGCTATCGCGGCGAAGAAGAAGACCGTCGGCAAGAAGGGCTAGCTTTATCCTGAGCGGGGCGAAGGAATACTGTGCCCCGGCGTGGTAAAGTCTTAGATTTCGACATAGTAAGGAAACGGAGCGAATCGTGGCAAAGGAACCAAAGAGTGCGGCACCGGAAGGCGCGGCGCCGGCAAAACCGGCCGCGGCAAAGCGCAAAAAAGAATTCAAGAAGAAGCGCGAGCGCCGCGTCGTCCCGCACGGCGTTGTGTACGTGGCTGCGTCGTTCAACAACACGCAAATCACCATCACCGACCCCGACGGCCGCACCATGTGCTGGTCCTCGGCGGGGTCGATCGGCTTCAAGGGTTCGCGCAAGGGCACGCCGTACGCCGCGCAGCAAGCTTCGCTGGCCGCCGCGGGCGTCGCGCGCGACCAGTACGGCATGAAGAGCGTGGAAGTGCGCGTGAAAGGGCCTGGTTCGGGGCGCGAATCCGCTGTGCGCGCGCTAGCCGCGGCGGGGTTACATATTGTGCTGATCCGCGACGTTACCCCGATTCCGCACAACGGCTGCCGGCCACCCAAGCGCCGCCGCGTCTGATTTTGGTAGCACAGCCACGGTTGGCTGTGCCACTGCCGCCGGAAGGAATCCGACGACAGGTTTCAGTTTTAGTTTTGTGAAGGGAGAATAGAAGTTGGCAAGACATCGTGATGCTGTCTGCCGCCTGTGCCGCAGGGAAGGGCAGAAGCTGTTTTTGAAAGGCCTGCGCTGCTTTACGGAGAAGTGCGCCATTGAAAAGCGCAACTTCGTTCCGGGGCAGCACGGGCAATCGCGGCGCGCTAAAGTGGTGGGCTACGGCCTGCAGCTGCGCGAAAAGCAGAAGGTAAAGCGCACCTACGGGTTGCTCGAGCGCCAGTTCCGCAATTATTTTGAAAAAGCGGTGCACATGAAGGGCCCGTCGGGCGAAAACTTGATCATCATGCTCGAACGCCGCCTCGATAACGCGGTCTGGCGTGCCGGCCTGGCAGCCTCGCGCGCGCAGGCGCGGCAGTTGGTGCTCCATGGGCATGTGCGCGTGAACGGGAAGAAAGTGAACGTTCCTTCCTACCTCGTCAGTGTAGGCGAGGAAATCGCCATCAAAGAAAAGATGCACCAGAACGCCGCGGTGCTCGACGCGCGCAACGTGGCGCAAAGCCAGAACGCTGTGCCTTGGCTCGAGCAGCAGCGCGAGCAATTCAAGGCTAAGGTTGTGGCGCTGCCCAAGCGCGAAGACGTGCAGACGCCGCCGATCAACGAGCATCTCATCGTCGAGCTGTACTCGAAGTAGGATTCTGACTACGGAAGACTGAGAACTCAAAAAGGTTTTGGTGGTTGACGGAGTCGATCACAGAAAGAAGGAACAAGATGTGGAAAGGTTTTCAAAAGCCCAAGCACCTCGCGTCGGATCTCGAGTCGCTCACCGAGAAGTACGGGCGTTTCTCCGCGCAGCCGTTTGAGCGCGGTTGGGGCACCACCGTCGGGAACGCTCTGCGCCGCGCTCTGCTCAGTTCCATCGAGGGCGCGGCCATCACCGCGGTGAAGATCGAAGGCGTATTGCACGAGTTCTCTTCGATCCCCGGCGTGGTCGAGGATGCCACGGACATCATCCTCAACCTCAAGCAGGTGCCCATCAAGCTGAACACCGATCTGCCGAAGACGATTTATCTCAACGTCGAGCAGCCCGGCATCGTCACCTCTGCGAATATTGAGGAAGACGCGGACTTCGCCGTGCTCGACAAGAGCGTGTACATCGCCACGGTCAGCGAAGGCGGCAAATTGCAAGTCGAAATGCGCGCCAAGAACGGTCGCGGCTACGTCGCTGCTGACCGCAACTACGACGAGGATCTGCCCATCGGCTACATCCCCGTGGACAGCGTTCACTCGCCGGTGCGCAAGGTCAATTACTCCGTCGAAGCCGCTCGTCTCGGCCAGATGACCGACTACGAAAAGCTGATGATGGAAGTTTGGACCAATGGCGCCATCACGCCGAAAGACGCCATCGGTTTCGCCGCCAAGCTGGTGAAAGACCACATGAGCATCTTCATCAACTTCGAAGAGCCCGTCGAAACCATCGAAGCGCCGCAGGACACTTCGCACGATCCGCGCCTCGAGCATCTGGACCGCTCCGTCGAGGAGCTCGAGCTTTCCGTTCGCTCCTACAACTGCCTGAAAAACGCCAATATCCAGACTATTCGCGAACTCGTGCAGAAGAGCGAAAACGAAATGCTCAAGACCAAGAACTTCGGCCGCAAGTCCCTCAACGAGATCAAGGAAATTCTCACTAAGATGGGACTTTCGCTGGGCATGAAGTTCGATGAGCACGGCCGCATCATCTGGCCGCCGCTCCCGAGCCAGACCGCCGCGCCTTCTCCGGAAGACACCGTCGGCCTGTAGCCGCTTCTGTGATTCGTCGCGGCGGGTTTCAGCCCGTCCCTTCTGCGCTTGAAACGTACCGCCGAGCCTGCTCCTTTGAGGCTTGGGTTTCGCCGTTGAACTTTAAACTTAGAACTAAGGGATCGACCATGCGACATCTGAACTCCGGATCGAAACTCGGCAAGCAGCCCGACCATCGCCGCGCTGTGCTGCGCAGCCTCGTGACCAATCTCTTCCAGCACGGGCGTATCACCACCACGCTTACGCGCGCCAAGGCCGCTCGCCCCATGGCTGAAAAAATGATCACTCTCGGCAAGCGCGACACGCTGCAGGCTCGCCGCCAAGCCGCTTCCTATCTCCTGGTTCCCGCCGTCACGCAAAAGCTCTTCAGCGAAATCGCGCCCAAGTTTGGCGACCGCGCCGGCGGCTACACGCGCATCATCCGCGCCGGCAATCGCGTCGGCGACAACGCCAAAGTGGCCATCCTCGAAATCATCGGCTACCAGTACAAGGAAAAAGAGAAGAAAGAAAAGCCCAGCCAAAAAAAGGAAGAGCCCACCGAAGCCGCCAGCTAAGCCTGGTGAGTCCCTACTTGTAGGGGCGCAGCATGCTGTGCCCCTTTTTAAGGCCCACCCGACTTCTGAACTGCTACTTTTCTTTCCCAATTTCCATTTTCAATTTTCCATTTTCTGATTGTCGTTGCACAAGCTACCTCGCGCATTGGGTTTCTGCAAACTCCTCTTGCTTACCGAGGGGAATCGGTATACTCTATCCTCGGTAATGGGGAAGAAGTGGTGTAGCAGCGGCGTTACGCCGCTGCCCTTTCTTGAGGAACGTGCATGAGCAAACCTTCCGATCTCGTCCAGGGCACTCTGGACCTTTTGCTTTTGAAAATTCTCGCGCTCGAGCCGCTGAACGGCTTTGCCGTCAGCCAGCGCTTGAAGCAGATTTCCTGCGACGTCCTCCAGGTCAGCGACGGTTCTCTCTACCCGGCGCTGCACAAGCTCGAGCAAGAAGGCTGGATCACCGCCGAATGGAAACTCAGCGAAAACAATCGCCGCGCCAAGTTCTATTCGTTAACACGGCTCGGCCGCAGGCAGCTCGAAAAAGAAGCTGGCAATTGGAATCGCCTCTCCTCGGCCATCTCGCATGTCGTGAAGCTGAAAGAGGCTTGACCGGTCGCCGGTCGTTATCCGGAACTGTAGAGCTCCGGCCTTCAGGCCTGAGGGTCTGCATTTGAGGAAACAAGAACATTTGTCAGATTCTTCATCGCTTCGCTCCCGTTGTTCGGTGAATGGTTAGGAGCACCATGCGCATCGAACATTGGCTCTACACCATTCCCCTGAGGCTCCGTTCGCTGTTCCGCCGCAACCGCGTCGAGCAGGAACTCGCCGAAGAGTTGCAATATCACCTCGCGCGCAAAACTGAAGGATTGCTCGCGCAAGGCATGACGTCGGACGACGCCCGCCGCGCTGCTTTGCGCTCGATGGACGGTTTGGAATTGCGCAAAGAACAATGCCGCGACACCCGCGGCGTGAACCTCCTCGAAACTCTGCTCCAGGACCTCCGCTTCGGCCTCCGCATGCTTCGCAAATCCCCCGGCTTCGCCGCAGCTGCCGTCCTCACGTTGGCTCTTGGCATCGGCGCAAACACGGCAATGTTTGGCTTAGTGGATTCCGCATTCCTGCGCCGCCTCCCTTATCGCGAACCGCAACGCTTGGTTCATATCTGGACCCTCGAAAACGACGACACTCATACCCCCACCCCGGCGCAGTATCAGGCAGTCCGTGACGAGAGCAAATCTTTTGAGCAAGTCGCCGCGCAAGGATGGGCGGATTATCTTTACGGCGCCGATGGCTCACTCTCCGAAAATTTGCGGGGGGCGCTTGTCACTCCAAACTGGTTTTTGACGCTCGGCGTGCGGCCGCTGTTGGGCCGCAACTTTCGAGACGAGGAACAGCGAGTTGGCCAAGACGGCGTCGTGATCCTTTCGTATGACTTCTGGCAAAACCGATTTCACGCCGACCCAAGCATCATCGGGCAACAGATTGTTCTGAATCGCCGGCCGGTTACCGTGGTTGGTGTGCTGCCGATATGGAGCTCTTCGAAATACGGTCCCAAAATCTTTGCCCCCCTGGTCCTGAACTCTTATGCAAACCAAGGAGACGAGCGGGCTGGAAAGGTGAGAGTCGAGATCATCGCGCGCTTGAAGCCAGACGTGACACTAAGCCAGTCGCGTTCGGAGGTGGAAGTCATAGGCGATCAGTTTAGGAATCCCAGTGCTCTGGCTGATCGAAGCCAGCGACTGGTGGTGGAAGACTTTGCAGAAATGTTCCGCCATCCCCCGCCGACCGTACAAAACGCCCAACGCGGCTTGTGGATGACCGCGGTCTCTGCGGGAATTGTGCTCTTGATCGCGTGCGCCAATGTGGCAAGCCTGCTCCTTGCCCGGGGCGTGAAACGCCACAGGGAGGTTGCCGTGCGCACGGCCCTCGGCTCTTCGCGCGGACGAATGATCCGCCAGCTTTTGACCGAGAGCACGTTGCTGTTCCTTTTCGGCGGGGTGGTAGCCCTCATCCTGACGCGATGGTGCGCGCAAATCATCACCAAACTAGCGTCCGATATGCTCTCAGGCGCATACCTACAAATGAATGTGCGTGTTTTCATCGTCAGTTTGGTGGTGTCGCTTCTGGCCGCTCTGGCTTTCGGGATGATTCCTGCGCTGCATGGATCGCGGGTGAATCTCAATGAAAGTTTGAAAGATGCGACCCCCAATGCGCCGGGCGGGTCGCCCTCGCGGCGTTTGCGAAATGGTCTGGTCGCGGGCCAGGTTGCGCTGGGCATGGTGCTGCTCGTAGCTTTCGGCTTGCTGCTGCGCAGCTATCTGCATGTCGAAACCTCTCGATTAGGCTATGACCCACACAACGTTCTCACGGTCGCTACTCGCTTCCCGTTTACGCGCTACACCGCCCCAGCGGACCGCGCTCGCCTCATGCACGAGGCGGCGGAGCGCCTGCGCCAGCTCCCCGGTGTCGAGTCCGTGGGCATCGCGGACTCGCTCCCGATGAACGGTGCGGACAGTGCGCAGCTGAGAATCGAAGCTCCCACTCCCAAAGTGCCACCGGTTCAGGAAGAAATCTGGTTCGTCTCCGTGGGCCCGGAATATTTCTCTACTCTCAAGGTGCCGATGCTTTCCGGCCGTTCGTTCGACGAGCGAAATGGCCAGGCGAGCAGCTCGGTAGCCATCGTCAATGAGACTTTCGCGCGACACTTTTTCCCTGGATCCAATCCAATCGGCTATCACATTGCTTTTGCGGATTCCCCCACGACGGAGAGGGAAATTGTGGGTGTCGTCTCCGACTTCCGCCAGCGCAATCCCGAAGAGGATTTGCGGCCGCTCGTTTACTTCCCAATCGCGCAAACCGCGCCGCCGCGATGGAGCATGGCGATCCGGGTTCGGTCCGCGGGTGACCTGATAAATGTCGCCTCGCGCATCAACAATTGGCTGCAGCCCGTGGATCCCCAGCTTTATTGGGAATTGGGCAGCCTCGAGGCGGAGATTCACGATTCTGAGTCGCTCACTCTCCGTCGGCCGGTTATCACCCTGCTGGCTTCCTTCGGCAGCTTAGCCCTGATCCTGGTCATCGTCGGCGTTTTTGGAGTTACGTCGTATTCTGTCGCTGAGCGCACGCGAGAAATCGGGATTCGCACCGCTCTCGGTGCCGGCCACCTGAAAATTGTGGGCTTGGTGTTGCGCGAATCGCTGCTAGTCGCGTGTGCCGGCCTGGTTGTCGGTTCGCTCGGCGCGTTTGCAATCACACGCTTTTTCCCCACGGCGGGCATCGGCTGGAGCGGCTCGGGAATTTTTCTTTACGGTGTCTCT